>Ga0209693_10000089_pt1 | contig 33271 bp, 26 predicted proteins | sample HubBroMetageWRM3_FD_188345 | JGI IMG/M metagenome (GOLD analysis project Ga0209693, IMG submission 188345) | Warmed soil microbial communities from the Hubbard Brook experimental Forest, New Hampshire - Hubbard Brook CCASE Soil Metagenome WRM 3... | ecosystem: Environmental > Terrestrial > Soil... | reverse complement strand
TCACCAGCGAATACGGGTCGGCGACCACCAACAGCATGCGCAGCACCGCTGCGAGTCACACCCGTCTCACCAGCATCATCGACAAGCTCACGAAGCGGCGGGTCTATCGTGGCGTCTATGGACATCAAGCGACGGATGCCCCTGCTGCGGTGGTCGTTCTGGCGGATGGCGACCGGATCTCGCAACATCACCACGACGGGCCAGATCGGTGATGGACGGGAAGCGGCCGCGGTCAACTACGTCTTGGAAAACGCCCGGGCCGGCGACGTCGACGACGTGCTGGCCACGATCGACAAGTTCGCCTACGAAAAGTCGATCCTGATCAACGTCGGCGACGAGAAGGGGCTACTCCTCGACGCCGCTGTGCGGCGCGCCGATCCCGCACTGGCGCTGGAGCTGGGCACCTACTGCGGCTACGGCGCTCTGCGGATCGCCAGGGCCGCTCCGAGCGCCAAGGTGTATTCCGTCGAACTCGCCGAAGCCAATGCCGCCAACGCCCGGCAGATCTGGGCGCATGCCGGGGTCGCCGACCGCGTGACGTGTGTCGTCGGCACCATTGGCGACGGCGGGCGCACACTGGACGAGCTGGCCGATCAGCACGGATTCACTTCCGGTGCACTTGACTTCGTGTTCCTCGATCACGACAAGGACGCCTACCTCAACGATCTGAAGAGCATCCTCGACCGGAGCTGGCTGCACCCCGGCTCGATCGTGGTGGCCGACAACGTCAGGGTGCCGGGCGCACCCAAATACCGCGAGTACATGCGGCAGCAACAGGGCAAGCTGTGGAACACCGTCGAGCACAAGGCGCACTTGGAGTACCAATCACTGGTGTCCGATCTCGTGCTGGAATCTGAGTACGCAGGCTGACGCCGAACGTCGACAGGTTGTTGGGATTTGGGCGTGATCGGCCCGACGACTCGACTTTCGGCGCGCAGTCACTGGGCCCGCGGGTGGGCTCCTGCCCACACTTCGCGCAGCGCATGCACGGTGACCAGCGTGTAGATCTGCGTCGTCGTCACCGAGGCATGTCCGAGTAACTCCTGTACGACCCGCACGTCGGCGCCACCCTCGAGCAGGTGCGTGGCAAAGGAATGCCGCAACATGTGCGGCGACACACCTGAGCTGATAGCGGCGCGCTCGGCAGCATCCTGCAGCACTTGCCATGCGCTTTGCCGCGACAACCGGCCGCCGCGCACATTGAGAAAGATGGCGGGCGTCCCGCGGCCGCGACGAGCCAGCTCCGGGCGGCCCCGTACCAGGTAGGCGTCCAGCGCCTGCACGGCGGGGCGTCCCACCGGCACCAGCCGCTGCTTGCCGCCCTTGCCGGACAACAGCACCGTCCTGGCCTGGGTATCGATGTCGTCGACGTCGAGGCCCACCGCCTCGGAGATCCGCGAACCGGTCGAGTACAGCATTTCCAACAGCGCCCGATTGCGCAGCGTTAGCGGTCCGTCGGCGGGGCTGTCGCCGCCCGCGCCTTCCAGCAGGGCCAGCACCTGGTCGATCGTCAGGCTTTTGGGCAGCCGTCGGCCGGGCGTTGGCGGCCGTACGGCCCGCGCCACGTCAAGCTCGGCCAGCCCTTCGGCGGCGGCGAACCGATGCAGGCCGCGCACCGCGATCAGCGCGCGCGCCGCCGACACGGCGGACAGCGCCGGCGCCCCCGAATCAGGATCTCCGCGCCGCAGCGCCACCAGGAATTCGCTGACATCGTCCTCGCCGACCTTGGCCAGATCGTGAATACCACGGTCGGACAGGTGTTTCGAGTAGCGGCGCAGGTCGCGGCGATAGGAGCTCAACGTGTTGGCCGCCACGCCCCGCTCGATCGTCAGGTGGTCGAGGTAGCCCTGCATTTGTGTCTCCAGGGCCGGCGCCGTCATTGCGCGGCCTTTCGTGCGGCTAACGCCCTGGGCTTGTCGATCCACGGACTGTCGAGCGGACGCGGCTGCGCCAACCCGTTTGTCACCGCGTTGGCGCTCAAAATCCCGGCAACGGCGATGGCATTGACGATCTCGCCGCTAAACACCCGGCGGGCCGCCTCCTCGATGGGAAACCAGCGCATCTTCATGTCGGCTTCCTCGTGATGCGCCTCGGGTCGGGCCACCTCACTCAATCCGGTGGCCAGGTACACCCGCACCGATTCGTCACTGAACCCCGGTGCGGAGTCGAGATCGACCAGCACCTGCCAGGTGCTGGCTTGCAGGCCGACCTCCTCCCCGAGTTCCCGAACGGCCGCGAGGTTCGGTGGCTCCCCCGCGACGTCGATCAACCCGGCCGGCAGCTCCCATAGCCGTCGACCGAACGCATGACGGTACTGATAAACCATCGGGATATTGCCGTCGCCGTCCATCGCCACGATGGCGACCGCCCCATAGTGCTCGACGATTTCACGTACCGCGGTGGTGCCGCCCGGCATCAACACGTGGTCGCGGCGCAGAGCAAAGATGTTGCCGGTGTGCAGCGTTTCCGACGACGTTGTCTCGAAAACGTGCTCAGCCACGGGCAACAGGTTCAGGTAGCGGCCGCTGGACGCTTTCTCGATGCTGGTTACCGTTGGCCGAATGCTCGGGGATTTCCACCGGCAGCAACTCGCCCTGTTTGTAGTCGATGGCTGCCCCGACAAACGCGACGAACAGTGGGTGCGGCCGGGTGGGTCGGCTCTTCAGTTCGGGGTGGGCTTGGGTGCCGACGATGAAGGGATGCACGTCTGGCGGGTACTCGACGAACTCGACCAGGTGGCCCTCCGGTGAGGTCCCGGAGACTCGCAGGCCACTTTCGGCGATCCGGTCGCGGTAGGCGTTGTTGACCTCGTAGCGGTGCCGGTGTCGCTCGGACACCTGCGTTGTCCCATACGCCTGGGCCACAATCGAATCCGGCTCGAGTACCGCGGGATAGGCACCCAGCCGCATGGTGCCGCCGAGGTCGGCTTGGCCGGCCACGATTTGTTCTTGATCGGCCATCGTGGAAATGACGGGATCCGGTGTCGTCGGTTCGAATTCGGCCGAATTGGCCTCAGTGAGACCGACCGAGCGTGCGGCTTCGATCACGATGCACTGCAAACCGAGGCACAGCCCCAGCACCGGCAATCCCCGGGAACGCGCATACCGGATAGCCCCGATCTTGCCCTCGATCCCCCGGATGCCGAATCCGCCGGGGATCAGCACACCGTGCACATCGCCCAGCGCCGCCGTGGCACCAGCGCCGGTCTCGCAGTCGTCGGAAGCCACCCAGCACATCTCGACTTTCGCGTGGTGCTTGAATCCGCCGGCACGCAGCGCTTCGGCGACAGAAAGGTAGGCGTCGGACAGCTCAACATACTTGCCTACCAACGCGATTCGCACCGTCTCATGTGGTTCGTGAACTCGGCGCAGCAAGTCGTCCCATTCGGTCCAATCGACATCGCGGAACGGAAGGTTGAGCCGGCGCACCACATAAGCGTCGAGTTCCTCGCGGTGTAACACCTTGGGGATGTCATAGATCGACGGTGCGTCCGGGGTGGAGATGACGCCGTCGATATCGACGTCGCACATCAGCGCGATCTTGTCCTTGAGCGCTTCGGGGACGTCTCGGTCGCAGCGCAGGATCAATGCATCTGGGCTGATACCGATACTGCGTAGCGCGACCACCGAGTGCTGGGTCGGCTTCGTCTTGAGTTCGCCCGACGGGGCAAGGTAAGGCACCAGCGACACGTGCAGAAAGAAGACGTTCTCCCAGCCGAGGTCGTGGCGGACCTGCCGTGCCGCCTCCAGAAAGGGCTGTGATTCGATGTCGCCCACGGTGCCGCCGATTTCGGTGATCACGACATCTGGGCGGTTGCCGTCGGCGTCGGGTTGGGCCATCGCCAGGATGCGCCGCTTGATCTCGTCGGTGATATGCGGAATCACCTGGACCGTGTCGCCCAGGTATTCACCACGTCGCTCCTTGGCAATGACCGCCGAATACACTTGCCCGGTAGTAACATTCGCCGAGCCGGACAGATCCCGGTCGAGAAACCGCTCGTAATGACCGACATCCAGATCGGTCTCGGCGCCGTCCTCGGTGACGAAGACCTCGCCGTGCTGAAACGGGTTCATTGTGCCCGGGTCGACGTTCAGGTAAGGGTCCAGCTTCTGCATCGTCACATGCAACCCGCGGGCTGTCAGTAGCTGACCGAGGCTGCTGGCGGTGAGCCCCTTACCGAGCGAGGAAGCGACCCCACCGGTGACGAAGAGGTGCTTGGTCGTGGTTTGCGGGTGCTTGCGCACAGGCGACCTCCGTGAAGACGGGCAGGGCTTCGTCTTTTCTAGGACGTTTCTGTCACTAGTCTGGCCTTTAACCAGCTTGGGCCTGCCGACCCACGGAAATCCACCCTAACATCCAGCCCGCTGTCGCGCGCCGAACACGCCCTACTGCGGCACGGTGATCGACGTCGCCCCGTGACCAGTGCCGTACTGCCCGATATGGCCGCCGTTGATCAGGTCGTGCAGGCCGAGGATCGCGGTGATCCGTCCGGCCGCGGTGTCGACGTCGTCGACGGTGCTGATCGCGGAGTTCATGCCGGCGTCAGCGCGGGTCACGGCGACCGCGGCACCTCCCGTGGCCGAACCGTCCCGGCCCGCGAGCAGGGTGCCAGAGCCGTGCGGCGCCAGCGCGGCAGAGAACCGGGCCACGCTGACACCTTGGTTGCCGGCATCTTGCGGTAACGAGCCGCCGGTAATGACCACGGCGGCGTTCGCCGCCCCCAGGTGATCGGTGGGCTGGTAGGTGATGAAACCGGTGTCGCGCAGCGCCGCCAGCACGATATCCCGCTGAGGGTCGTCAATGGCCGGCACGGCCGGGTTGGAATTGATCAGCAAGACGATGCCCAGTAGGTCGCCGGCTTGCGAACCCTGGTCGAGGAGCTTGGTGCTCAACTGCTGGCCGGCGGGAAGGATGGACGAGTTCACCACGGTGCGCAGTTTCTCTCCGGAGTTGGCGTCGACGAACTCCTGGGTCAGCGACACCGTTCCGGTGACCGTGCCGCTGGCCTGGCCGATGATCTTCGACACCGCCGCGACATCGTCGTCTTTTGCATCCGGAGTGCGGAAGACCACCACCGACTTACCGCCTAGCGCGTCGTGCACCATCCGGCCGATTAGTTGGGCATCGAAATTATTTGCCGCACTGAGCTTTTCGTTCAGCACGTTCTTCTGGTCATTGAGCCCGCTGATCTGTGTGTACAGGTCGCGCTTCTCGTCACGCAGGCTGGACAGCAGGGTGTCCGACAGAAAGCCAGAACCCAGCACAACTCCCACCGCCAACGCCAGGAAGACCGCTGCCAGCGAGAACGCATGTTGGCGTAACGAGATCATTTAACGCACCGTCCTCAATAAAACTAGGTCACCCACTTCTGCACCATGAGGGAGAAGTGGTTCCAGTACTCGACGACCCAGTGCATGACCACGCCGTCGGTGCGCGACACCCACAACGCGACGATGACGGCGATCAGCATCGTCAGCGCTAACAGCGCGATGGCGCCCGCCGAAATGTGGTTACGGTACAGCGTGGCGACCGCTTTGGCGTCCACCACCTTCTCTCCCACTCGCAGTCTGGTGAGAAATGTCGAGGGGTTGCTTTGGGTACGCGTGCGGTCAAAGAATGTCTCGATGTTGGCCCTGTGGCCGGCCGTTACCAGCAGCGCCGCGCCGTGGTGGTCGGCCAGCAGCAGGGCCAGATCGGTCGCCGAGCCCGCGGCCGGGAATGTCATCGCGCCGACGCCAAGATCCTGAATTCGTTCCAGGCCCGCTGCGTGGCCGTCGGCGTCGGCCGGCAACACCACGTGGGCGCCGCACTTGAGGGCTTCGGTGCTGATCTGGTCTGGGTCGCCGACGATGAGCTGCGGACGATAACCGGCTTTGCGCAACACATCCGCGCCACCGTCAACACCGATAAGCACCGGCTGGTACTCCTTGATGAACGGTTTGAGAGATCTCAGATCGTCTGCGGCGCTGGGCTCGTCGGCGACGATCACCACGTGCCGTCGACGTAGGTCGATTTCGATATCCGGGATGCCGATACCGTCTATCAACAGTGGGCTTTCACTCTTGATGAACTCGATCGTGTTGCCGGCGAATGCCTCCAGGTGAGCGGCCAGGCCACTCTTGGCCTCCCGCATCAGGTCGGCGATGTCATGGTCGGTGCGCTCGGTACCGCGGATCAGCCGACGGTCGCCGGCATACACCCCGCCTTCGTGCAGGCGAATCTTGGAGCCGTCCTTGATCTTCTTGAAGATGTCGGGTCCGGTCTCGTCAATCAGGGTGACGCCGTTGTTCACCAGCACCTCCGGACCCAGATTGGGATAGCGGCCCGAGACGGACGGCGATGCGTTGACGACGGCGGCGATGTCGGCTTCCACCAGGGCGTCGGCCGTAATGCGGTCCAGATCCAAGACGTCGAGCACCACGATGTCGCCGGGACAGACCCTACGCAGCAATCGATCGATATTCCGATCGACGCGAGCGGTGCCGGTAAGGCCCGGCCGGGTGGCACTACGGGATAGAAGTGCTGACATCTTCATGTGGCGATTCTGTCGGTGAAGCACGACTTCAGCGCGGAGGCGCGCCGTAACATCAGCCCCAGAAGTTATCTAGCGTCACATCTGTCACAGGTATATAAAGAGTCGCCGACGGTTAGATCTCGTCGCTCCGGGCGGCGTCGAGCAGTTCGCGGGCATGCGCGCGGGCACTGTCGGACTCGCCCAGCCCGGCCAGCATCCTGGCCAGCTCGGCCACCCGGTCGTCGCCGGTCAACCGCCGCACTCCGCTGGCACCTTTGGGTCCGGCGGTGTGCACCACCAAGTGCACATCGGCATAGGCAGCGACCTGGGGCAAATGCGTGACCACAATGACTTGGTGAGTGCGGGCCAGCCGCGCCAACCGCCGCCCGATCTGCACCGCCGCCCGGCCCCCGACGCCGGCGTCGACCTCGTCGAACACCATCGTGGTACCGCTCGCCGAAGCCGCCAGCACCACTTCCAGAGCCAACATCACCCGAGATAGCTCGCCCCCGGACGCGCTCTTCGCCAGGGGCAGCACGGACATACCGCGGTGGGCCGCGAACCCGAACTCGACCTGGTCGACGCCGTCAGCGCCGGCTCGGGCCAGCTCGCCGGAAGGCAAAGTCAGTGCGGCGGGATCATCCTGGGCGGTCGCAAGATCGGTGCTTACATCAACGGTGAATTCGGCATCGGCCATCGCCAAGCCGGACAGCTCCGCGGTCAGCTCTTTGGCCAGGCGCTTGGCTGCCTTCCGGCGAAGTTTACTGAGAGCGACTGCAGCATCGGATAATTCGCGCGCCAACTCGTCGACGCGGCGTTGCAACGCGGTCTGGGCCTCTTCTGAGACGTCCAGTAGCGCCAGTCGTTCGCGTGACTCACGCGCCCATTGCAGCACCCCGTCGATGTCAGCGGCGTACTTGCGGGTCAGCGTGCGCAGTTGAGCCTGACGGGTCAGCTTGGACTCCAGCGCGCTGGCGTCGACGGGCAGCTCGCCCAGAAAGTTGCCGAGTTCACGGTCCACATCGACGACCACCGTCAGCGCCTCGCTGATCTGTTCAGCCAAGACTCGCAGCGTGGCATCATCGGTGGATTCCAGTGCGGCCCTTGCCCGCCCGAGGCTGTCGGAAGCACCGGCGCCAGACGTGTCTGGGTCGTCGAGCGGCCCGGACAGCGCCGCCCGCGCACCAGCCGCGGCCGCACGCAGTGCATCCAGTTCGGAGAGCCGCAGGATGTCGGCGACCAACGCATCGTCCTCGCCGGGTTGTGGGTCGACGGTGTCGATCTCGTTGAGCGCGAACTTCAGCCGATCCGCCTCTTGGGCGAGTTCCCTGGCCCGATTGCGACGGTCGATGAGGTCGCGCCGCGCCGACAGCCAGGCGTCACGCAGTTTGCGGTAGCGCTCGCACATGGGGCCTGCTGCCGCGAAGCGGTCCAGCGCGCCGCGTTGTTCCTCGGGCCGCATCAGCCGCAACTGGTCATTCTGGCCGTGCAGGGTGAGCAATTCGGTGGTGAAGCCGCTCAGCGACTTGGCCGGAACGCTACGACCGCCGAGATAGGCGCGCGACGGCCCGTCGCTGCTGACCGAGCGCAGCGCGATCACGCTGCCGTCCTCATCGCGCTCTGCCCCCGAAACGTCCAGCATCGCATCGAGTTGAGCGGCTGCGGCATCGTCGAGATCGGTTGTGATGAAGCGCCCTTCGACGACGGCACGGTCTGCTCCCGACCGAACCCGGGTGGCGTCGGCGCGGGCGCCGCCGAGCAGGTGCAGCCCGGTCACCACCATGGTCTTGCCGGTGCCGGTCTCCCCGGTCAGCACAGTCAGACCGCGGTCGAACTCGGCTGTCGCCGCGGTGATAGCGCCCAGCGACTCGATTCGTATTTCAGTGAGCACCGTAGGGGCGCCGTTACTGCCCGCGCCAACCGGTCACCGGCAACCGGAATTTGCGCACCAATCGGTCGGTGAACGGCGCGCTGTCCAGGCGTGCCCATTTCACCGGTGTGCCGCAACGGGTCACCTCGAGACGCCCGCCCGCCGGTAGCAGCATTTCGCGGCGGCCGTCGCAGAACACCAGGGCGTCGTTGCCGCCTGCCTCTATCTCGATCGCGACGGCGGCATCGGGACTGGTCACCATCGGTCGGCCGAACAGCGCGTGAGCGTTGTTGGGCACCACCAGGATCGCCTCCAGGTCCGGCCACAGCACCGGACCGCCCGCGGAGAACGCGTAGGCGGTGGATCCGGTGGGCGTCGACACCAACACCCCGTCGCAGCCGAACGTCGAGACAGGGCGGCCGTCGATCTCGACCACAACCCCGAGCACACCGAGTCGCGGGCCCTTTTCCAGGCTGGCTTCATTGAGCGCCCACCCCTGGTCGATGACACGGCCCCCTTGGCGCACGACGATATCGAGGGTCAGCCGGTCTTCTACCCGGTAGTCCCGCGCGACCACATGTTCCAGCACTCGGTCGATGGCGTCTGCCTCGGCCTCGGCTAAAAATCCGATCCGGCCCAAGTTGACGCCGAGCACTGGAATGCCTGCGTTGCGGGCCAGCTCAGCTGCGCGCAACAAGGTGCCGTCGCCGCCCAGAGCCAACACCAGTTCGCAGCCATCGGCGGCGTGCGGGTCAGCATCGACCACCTCGATTCCGACGCCCATTGCCCGCTCATCGTCGGGAGCCAGGTTCAGCGTTCCCCTGTCGACCGCCTCGGCGGATAGCACCCGTAGCCCAATGTCGTTGTCGCCCAGAACTTTCTGCACACGCCGCGCGGTCTCGGTCGCTTCTTCCCGTCCGGTGTGCACCACCAGCAGGATCGTCCGCTGCGCTGTCACTGCGGGCCCGCCTCAACGGCGTGCTGCACCGCGTCCACCAGCCCGTCGCCCGACAACGGCCGATCGGTCTGGGCGCGCAGCCACAGGAAGTATTCGACGTTGCCCGACGGGCCCGGTAGCGGGCTGGCCGTGACATCGACGGTGTGCCAGCCCAACTCCCCGGCCCGGCACGCGACGGCAAACACCGAGTCAGCCCGCAACTGCGGGTCGTGGACCACCCCGCCGGGGCCGACCTGGCCCTTCCCCACTTCGAACTGCGGCTTCACCATGGGAACGATATCCGCGTTCGGCCAGGCGCATCCAACCAGCGCGGGCAACACGGTGGCCAGCGAGATGAATGACAGGTCAGCCACCACTAGGTCCACCGGACCGCCGATCGTCTCGGGAGACAGCTCGCGAGCGTTGGTCCGCTCCACGACCGTCACCCGTGGATCGCTGCGCAACGACCAGGCCAGCTGGCCATACCCCACATCGGCGGCGGCCACTTCGGCCGCCCCGCGATCCAGCAACACCTCGGTGAATCCGCCGGTCGACGCACCGGCGTCCAGGCAACGGCGGCCCGCGACAGAAATCCCGAAGGCATCCAGCGCGCCGATCAGTTTGTGGGCTCCGCGTGACACCCAGGCGCGTTCGCGTTCTCCGGCAACCGTCAGGGACGCGGTGACGGCGACCGCGGTAGCGGGCTTGGCCGCCGGCATGCCGTCGATGCGCACTTTGCCCGCATCGATCAGCTCCGCGGCCTGCTGCCGAGATCTTGCGAGACCGCGCCGCACCAGCTCCGCGTCAACGCGGGCGCGTCGTGCCACCGCGCACTCAGCCCTTCTCCGCCGACTCCAGCGCCTGCAACAGCACGTCATGCGCCTCGGAAAGACGGCGTGCTATCTCTTCGAGCTCGGCGAGAGACGGCGCGTTTTCGGGGTTTTCCAAGTCCGCTGGGTTGGGCAGCTGGGCGACCAGGGCGTCGATTTCAGCGCGAATTTGTTCGGGATCGATGTTCATTGCGTTTCCTACGCTAATCGATGGTGGTGACCGTTACTTTTCTTGTTGGCCAGTGTTGGCTATTGCCGGGGTAACGGTTGCCCGGCCCGGTAGTCGCGTTCTTGCCCGGTTGGGTGCGCGGGATTTGGTTCCCCGTGTCCCTGGCCGGTGGCGGCTATCGGTGTTCGCCTGCTGGTGTTGGGGTGCGGCCTGGTGGGTAGCTCTCACGCAACGATCCTCTGGTCGCCTGCGTGTCACACCTTTCCGTCGCCGCGCCTTGAAGCCTTGGGCGCGTCTACCGATCACGGTGGCCGCGGCCTGGTGTCGGGTGACGTTCTCATAGGGGGTCCGCCAATGGGCGTCGCCCCAGATGCTGGAGTAGGCGGGATTGACCGCCAATAGTTGGATGCCGGCCGTCTGGGTTTGGGCGGCCAGACGCCGGCGGAACACGGCAGTGGGGAGCCCGGCCACGGTGGCGCGGAAGCGTTTCCCGCGCGCACCGCGGCCCATCGTCTCCCTGCCGGTGGCCCGTGCATCGGCGAAGTCAAGGTCCTCCACCGCGATCGTGGTGATGCCGCGCCTATGGGTGTAATGGATCAGGCGGGTGATCGCGTGGCGGACGGCGGCGTCCCGGCGCGCCGAAGTGCCGGACAGGTCGACGTTGATACGTTGCGCCCTGCCGACGGGGTTGCCGTGGGCATCCAGGTGGCGTAGGGCCAGGTGCCCGTCGTTGAGATCTACCCCGACCACCGGCCCGGCAGCGTAGACGTCACCGTCAGGGGTGGGGTCGTTGTCGCGGCCCACCTGGTAGGGCACGCTGGGCATCGACCAGGCCGCGGTGAGGTAGCGTCCGGCGCGGCCCGGCCGGCGGGTGATGGTGTAGGACACCGAATTCGCGCTGGTGATCCGTGCGGCCCACTGCTGACCGCGATGGGCGAACACCGCCGTCGCGGACAGGATGTAGCGGCCACGTTTGGCATTGGCCAGGTGCTCCAACGGTTTGGGCAGCCGCACACTGACGACGCCGCCCGGGGTGACGGTGATGGTCAGGTTACCGAACGGCTCATCGGGTGATCCGTTGGCGGTGATCCGGTAGCGGGCCGCATCCCAGCGATCCCGCCACTGATCAACCGTCAGCCCGGCGGCACCAAGATGGTGACGGGTGCGGACCAGGCGGGCACCGCCTGCCACCACATGGACCCGACCCGCGGCCCGATCCGCTTCGACCCGCGCCAACTCAGCACGCAGATGCTGCAGGCGGCGCTGCTTCTCAAAGCGCTCCGCGCGGCTCGCGTACCCCTTCGGTAGTCGCGCCTTCCTGCGTGCTGCGCGTTCCTCGGCGGTCAGGGTGTCACCGCAAGGCGCCGCCAGGCGCTTGTCGATGGTGGCGATCGCCGCGCGCAGCCCGATCAGGTGGCGGTACTGGGCATCACGCGCCAACCGGTACTGGTCATCGTTGCCGGCGATGACCGCATTGGCCCACCGTGCACTCGATTCGGCGGTCAGACCGGACTTGCGGCTATTGAGCCGATCCCGCCGGCACTGCCGCTTGGCATCAGCGTCAAGGCCCGGGTCCAGGACAACCGGCTGGCATACCCGCGCCAGATCGGCCCGCCTGAGCCTGCCCACATGGGCAGCCACCAGGTCGAGTACCTGATCGTCTTCGGGCGTAGTCCGCAACCGCGTAGAAATGGCCACACCCAAGGGTGGCGCCACCGGCTTCACCCCACGCCACTGCCTCAACATCACACCTCCAACCATCGCAGACACCACCGACAAAACCCGCTCATGACCCACACCGACCAACAAAATCGCCAACTGTTCGGAACCCGCCGCGCCCGGCTTCGCCGCGCTTGCGATCACCACGAGTCACCCGTTAGTCGCCGTGCAGCAGGGACCAGCGCTGCAGGGCGTCGCGGGCCTGGTCGTCGCCTGCCTCGATGCGCAATGGCCGCGCTGGAGAATCCGGGCAGTCGGCGCCCCATACTGCGTGGGCGACCGCCCGCACGATCGAGAGCTCGTCATCGTGTCGGTCGCCTTCTTGGTCGAGATTGGCGCTGACGGATACCGCCTGATCACCGATGTCGACCTGCCAGCGCGGCTGCGGCCCCACCGCGAGCAGCTTGGCGTCCTCGTGCAGCGAGCGCAGGTCAAGAGCGATATAGGTGGGCCGCCGGGCCGGCTCGGCATACACCGCGTCGCGCGCCGTACTGACCCCGGTAAGCACCATCAGGCTGGGCAGCCCGACGGCGTTCGCGCCCTCGATGTCGGTGTCCAACCGGTCACCGATGACCAACGGCCGGCGGAAATCGCCGCGGGCCACCGCATCTTTGAGCAATGTCGGCCCCGGCTTACCCGCGACCTGGGGTTCGGCATCGGTGGCCGCTTTCAGCGCGGCCACCAAGGATCCGTTACCGGGCAGCAGTCCTCTTTCGGTGGGCAAGGTGGGGTCGACATTGGCCGCCACCCACAACGCACCGGCCCGGATCGCCAACGCCGCCTCGGCAAGATCCGGCCAGCCGATGGTCAGGGAGAGTCCCTGGACGACGGCGACCGGTTCGTCCTCCCACTTCCGCACCGGACGCAGCCCGACGGCGGCGACCTCGTTGGCCAGCGATTCAGTGCCGACGATGAGCACTCGTGCACCGGACGGTAGCTGATCGGCAAGCAGGTGCGCGGCACTCTGAGCACTGGTAACGACGTCCGTACCGGTGGCGGTGAAGCCGAGTTCACGCAGATGCGTCGCGACCTCGTCTGCACTGCGGGATGCGTTGTTGGTGACAAAGAGCTTGCGGCTGCCCACCTGGTCCAACGACTCGACGGCACCGTCAGTGGGCTGACGGCCACGAAACACCGTCCCATCCAGGTCAATTAACAAGCAATCATATTCCTGCGCAATGGTTTTCGTTGCTATGTCGCTCACCCTAGCTCGCTGACCCGGTCTTCGGCGTCGGTGGCGCCTTCGATGTCCGCGGCCGCAGAGCGAAGGAACCATTGCAGTGCTTCGTCGTGGCGGCCCAGTGCCAGCAGGATATCGGCGTAGGCGTAGTACAACCGCGCGGCTGTCGAGCCGGTGCGACCCTTCTCGATCTGCGGCGTGCACAACACCGTCAACGCCTGCTCCAGCTCCCCGAGATCCGCCCGCGCGCCGGCGACGACGATGCGCAACTCGTCGGCATCGTCACCGCTCAGTTGCGCCGCCTCGGGTCCGCGGGCCAGTTCGATCGCCCGCTCCGGACGGCCGAGACCGCGTTCGCAATCGGCGATCAGCGCGAGCAACGACGACTTGCTCCCCATTCTGCGGGCAGCACGCAATTCAGCGAGCGCCTGGGCCCAATCGCCGCAGAAGTACGCGGCGATTCCGACCGCCTCGCGAATCGTGGCGATCCTGCTGGCCCGCGCCCGGGCCGCACGGGCGTGGCTCAGGGCGGCTTCGGGGTCCTCGTCGATCAGTTCACCGGCGGCGACCAGGTGGCGCGCCACCGCATCGGCGGTGGCCCGGTCCAACGTGCTCAGTTCGCGGCGAATCTCGGGCGCGAGCTGCCTGGCGTCGACGTCGGACGGTATCGCAGGCCCCTCCGGGTGCGCGCGATCTCCGCCGCCGGCAGTACTCTGCGGCTGAGCTGGGCGGGCACGACCCTGGCCTGACCAGCGCTCGGAGCGCGACCCGCGTCGCGGAGCGCCGTTCCCCGCCGGGCGGGGTGGTCGCTCACCGCTGTGCCCGTGTTTGTCGTCGACCACTGGTGTCGTTCACCTCGATTGCTGCTGACTTGCCGCAAAGGATACGGCCACACCGGACCGGACTCACAATTCACGTCGTGCAACCGGCCCGCTCGGCAGGTTTATCGATGGACACCGAAATGCGTTGTCAACGATCGGCTAAGACCTGCTATGCCTGGAGCCGGTTGGGCAGCAACGGCGCCAGTACCGCCGGGCAATATGTCGCGATCGCGACGATGGTGAAGATGCCCGCGGCGTCGTGCGACATGCCATTGCCGTCAGCCATTTTGGAGGTAACCGAGTCGAACGACCCACCCGGCTGGACCAGCAGCGGACAGACCGACTGACCCAGCGCCGTCGTGCTTGCCGGATGGCTGTATGAGACACCGGCATTCGTGAGAGCCACCAGGAATGCATTGCCCATCATGTCGGCGCGTATCGGTGCCGCCAATGTCGCGGCCGCGGCGGCCAAGCCTCCGGCCACTCCCACGAACCGCAGCAGCGTCGCCCGTCCGGTCACTCGCAAAGGCCATTTGTAGCCGATTAGCTGCGCTGTCATCTCTCATTTCCCACTGGTTCGTCGCTACACCTGCGCGCGAAAATCACTGTGATAACAGTGGCCAACAAGAGTCACATCTACAACACGGTGGGATAAAGGTTTGCCCACTAACGCGTTTTGCAGCGCCGCCGGTCTGGAACGAGTAGTAGTGGCTAGACCCTCTCTATCCCGGCGACGTTGCGCTTGCCGCGGCGCAGCACCAACCAGCGACCATACAGGAAGTCCGAGCCCTGCGGCACCCATTCGTCGCTGTCGACGCGAATGTTGTTGACCGACACCCCACCTTCGCCGATCGTGCGTCGTGCCGCGCCCTTGCTGGCCGCCAGACCAGTAGCCACCAAAAGGTCGACGATCCCGTTGGGACTGCCGGGTTTGAGCTCGGCGACGGACGTCTCGCGCAACGCCGCAGCCAACGTCGCCTCGTCGAGGCGGTCGAGTTCGCCTTGACCGAAAAGCGCCCGGCTGGCGTGCTCGACCGCCTCGGCGGCCTCCTCGCCGTGCACCAGAACCGTGAGCTCCCCGGCGAGCCTGCGTTGGGCTGCACGTTGTTGCGGCCGTTCGGCAGTCGCCTGTTCCAGCTCGGCCAGCTCGTCGACGGACAGGAAGGTGAACCACCGCAGATACCGGATCACGTCGGCGTCGGCGGTATTGACGAAATACTGGTACCAGGCGTACGGGCTGGTCATCTGCGGGTCCAGCCACACACTGCCGCCGCCGGTGGATTTGCCGAATTTGGCGCCGTCAGCGGTGGTCACCAACGGGACCGTGAGCGCATGCACTGTCGCACCGAGCTTTTGGCGTACCAGGCGGACGCCGGCGATAATGTTGCCCCACTGATCCGAACCGCCGATCTGCAGCGCGCAGCCGTGCCGCCGGTGCAGTTCGACGTAGTCATTGGCCTGCAGCAGCATGTAGCTGAACTCGGTGTAGGAAATCCCCTCCCCGTCTAGACGCCGACGGATGGTGTCGCGATCCAGCATCACGTTGACCGAGAAGTGCTTGCCGACGTCGCGCAGGAACTCGACCGTCGACATTGCGCGTGTCCACTCGAGGTTGTTCTCGACGATCGCGCCTGTCGGTGAGTCGTCGAAGTCGACGAAGCGCTCCAGTTGTCCGCGAATCCGCTCCGTCCATGCGGCGACGGTGTCCGCCTCGTTGAGGCTGCGCTCGCCGATGTCGCGCGGGTCACCGATCATGCCGGTGGCGCCGCCGGCGAGGACGATGGGGCGGTGGCCGGCTTGTTGAAAGCGCCGCAACGCCAGCAGCGGCACCAGGTGTCCTGCATGCAGGCTCGGCGCGGTGGGATCGAAGCCTGCGTATACCGTCATCGGTCCGCGCCGCACCTCGGCGGCCAGCGCATCGAGGTCGGTGGACTGCGCGATCAATCCGCGCCAGCCCAGCTCGTCGAGGATCATGCCTGAAGAGTCTTCCAGGCTAGTCGCTGGCGCCCGGGGCAGGTGCCCGCGGACTTCGCCGGTACGCCGAGACTTCCGGTCTACCCGCAAGCCACAAGCGCCATGGCCGGTCGGCGGCCTGGCTCACCCCAACGCGTGGACCCGCCATCACACCCTGAGCGTCGTTGAGCTCCAACCTGACTGGGCTATCCGGATCGAAAAGGTCAATCCCGTTGTCAACCATGGTAATTCCCAAGGCCGAGCAGAGATTTCCTGGACCACGTGCCAGCGCGACGCTGCGAACCACCTCGCCGCGCCGGGCCTGGGCGACTTCGACGCCGTCTTCGACAGCGGCGGCACGCAGTAAGACCGCGGCGGCCGTCCCGTCGGGTCCGGACACGACGTTGGCACAGACATGAATCCCGTGGCTGCGGTAGGTGTAGAGCCGCCCGGGGGGCCCGAACATCACCGCGTTGCGGCCCTTGAAACCGCGATACGAGTGGGCGGCGGCGTCCGGCCATGGTCCGTCGGGCACCCCGCCGTAGGCCTCGACCTCGACGACGACGGCGCGCGCGCCGCGCCCGGTGAGGGTAGCGCCCAGTAGTCGATGCGCGGCCCCGACCGGGTCGACCACCAGCTGTTCGGCAACCACCCACCGAACCTACGCTCACCTCGATAACCGCGAGAGTGCATCTACGGACACGTCGCCCTAGTGAGCTCGTCCGTAGTTGCACTTTCGCGGCGCGCAAACGGACCTTGACAATCCCGCGCCGGGGGCAGATATTCATCACATGATGACTTCATCACACGATGAATTAACTGGGTACGGCGCCGAGGCGGCGGTCAGCATCAATCACCTGCGGGTGATCCGCGGCAAGCGCCCGGCTCTGCACGACTTCTCGGTAGATATCGCCCGAGGCACGATCACCGGCATCCTCGGTCCGTCTGGTTGCGGGAAGAGCACCCTGATGCGCTGCATCGTCGGCACACAAATCGTCACGTCAGGATCCGTTACCGTGCTCGGCCACCTCGCCGGGTCTGCGCCACTGCGCCGCCAGGTCGGTTACCTGCCGCAACACCCAGCCATCTATGACGACCTGCGGATCATCGACAACGTCCGCTACTTCGCCTCGCTCTACGGCTTCGACAGCCAGGCCGCGGATACCGCCATCGAACGTGTGGGCTTGACGGACCACCGGACCGCCACCTGCGGCAACCTGTCCGGAGGTCAGCGCACCAGGGCGTCCCTGGCATGCGCTTTGGTCTGCCAGCCGGCTCTGCTGGTACTCGACGAACCCACCGTGGGCCTGGATCCTGTGCTGCGCGTGGATCTCTGGGAGCAGTTCACCGAGCTGGCCCAGAGCGGCACCACGCTGCTGGTCTCCAGCCACGTGATGGACGAAGCCGACCACTGCCGTGACCTATTGCTGATGCGTGATGGCCGCCTGGTCGCCCACACCACCCCGACCCAACTTAGAGAGGACACCGGATGCACGTCACTGGAGGAAGCGTTTCTGTCGATCATCAGGCGCACCACCGCGCGCCAAGCCGGATAGGCCTCAAGGCGTACACCGCGACCACTGCGCGGATCCTGCGACAGCTGGCCGCCGACCATCGCAGCGTCGCGATGATCCTGCTGGTGCCGAGCGCGGTCATCACGCTCATGTACTTCATGTTCGAAAACGCCCCGCACCGGCCCGGCGCGCCCACGCCGTTCAATTCGGCCTGTCTGATTCTGCTCGGCCTGTTCCCACTGTTGTTGATGTTCTTGATCACGTCGATCACCATGCAGCGCGAACGAGCATCGGGAACGCTCGAGCGCATCCTGACCACCCCGCTACGCCGACTTGACCTCTTGGCGGCCTACGGCAGCGCGTTCTCGGTTGCCGCTGCGGCACAGGCGATCCTGGCCTGCATCGTGTCATTCTGGCTCCTGGGGCTCGATACCGCAGGAAATCCCTTGTGGGTGTTCGTGATTGCGATCCTGAACGCGGTGCTGGGGGTGGGCCTGGGGTTGCTGTGCAGTGCCTTTGCGCGCACCGAGTTTCAGGCCGTCCAGTTCATGCCGGTAGTGCTGGTGCCGCAGCTGCTGCTGTCCGGCGTGATCGTCCCGCGAGCCGCGATGCCGCACTGGCTGCAGTGGATCAGCAATGTGATGCCGGCCAGCTACGCACTGGAGGCACTGCAACAGGTGGGTGCACATCCCGAGCTGACCTTCATCGCGGTGCGCGACATCATCGTCGTACTGTGTTTCGCGATCGCGGCGCTGTGCCTGGCCGCGGCGACGTTGCGGCGACGGACGCCATAGCGTGGCGACCACCAACACTCGCCGCAAGCGGCCAGGGCGGCCATCCGGGAGCTCCGACACCCGGGAGCGGATCCTGGCCAGTGCTCTAGAACTGTTTGCGCGCAACGGCATTGACAGGACATCGATACGGGCCGTGGCCGCGGGGGCCGGAGTGGACGCCGCTCTGGTGCATCACTACTTCGGAACCAAGCAGCAGCTCTTTGCCGCCGCAATCGATATTCCGGTCGACCCCATGACGGTGCTGGTGCCGATGCGGGAAATCCCGGTCTCCGAACTCGGATTCACGCTGCCGTCGGTGTTGCTGCCGCTGTGGGATTCCGAGCTGGGCGCAGGTCTGATCGCAAGGTTACGGTCGCTGATCGCCGGCGCCGACGTGAGTTTGGCGCGCTCTTTCCTCGAGGAGGTGATCACCGCGGAAGTCGCCTCGCGCGTGGACAATCCGCCAGGGACGGGCATGATCCGGGCCCAGTTCTTTGCGACGCAGTTGATGGGCGTGGTGATGGCTCGCTACATCGTGAAGGTCGAGCCGTTCGCATCGCTGCCGGCCGAGCAGATCGTGCAGACCATCGGGCCGAACCTGCAGCGCTACCTCACTGGGGATCTGCCGGACGGGCTCGCGCCATGAGCCGGGCGTGCTCGTCGTCGTCGACGTCGCGGGCCTCGTCGATGAGCAATACCGGGATGCCGTCCTCAATACGGTAGGCGCGGCGCAGCCGCGGGTTGTAGAGCGATTGGTTCCCGCCCCCTTGCTCCAAGCCGTCACCGACCAGCACCAGGGGACCCCGGTCGGCCGGGCACACCAGGATCGCGAGTAATGAATCGTCAAGCATCGCTACCCCGGCGCTTGCTGCTCAGTCCCGACCGGACTCCCGGAGTCAGCTTGCGGAACTCGTTGTTGCCGGAGTCGAAGTACCATGCCTGACGGCCCGGCTTGGGAATCCCGGCCGCCCGCGGGGCGCTGACGGTGGGACGGTAGCTCGCGCTCAGCGTCAACTCCGGCACCACGTGCACAAAGTCGGGTCCGAGCCCCACCGGCATGGCGGCGACGGCTTCAGTCAAGTCCGCAGCCGTGATGGAGGCTCCCGGTAGCAGCGTCACCGCTGACACCGCCACCTCGTTGCCACCCACCGATACGTCGTAGGTCACGGCGAGGTCGACGCCGTTGATGAGGCCGAGTGCGTCGGTAACCGCCTCGGCGTAGACGAACCCGCGCGCGGTGCGGACCACCGAGCCGCGCCTGCCCGCCAGCCAGTAGTCCCCGTCGTCGTCGCGCCAGAACAGGTACTCGGTCGATATCCAGGTGTCGGCGGGCGCGAAGACGCCGCGCTTGACCGACGCGGCCGGATCGATCGGCCCGTTGGACCGAGCGAGCAGCACCCCCACCTGATTGACGTCGGCGACCTGTACGAAGCCACGTTCGTTCTCCAAGATCAGATCGTGTTCGGCGTCGTAGGCACCAAGCTCCACATGCCCGGCACCGGGTAGCGGACGACCCTTGCTGCCGACCTTGACACCGGCCACGTTGGCCAGCACCGCCTGTCCGTCGGTGGTGGCGAAGAACTCGACAACATGCGCGGGCGCGAATGCATCGCAGACCCTTTCCCACAATCCGGTCGGCATACCCGAGCCGATGAACAGCCGCACCGGATGGTTGCCGTGCAGCACGAACGCCGGATCGTCGACAAGATCGCGGAGCATGGCCCAGGTGTAGGACACGACGGTGACGCCGTACTGCCGTACTTCCTGGACGAACCGGTCCGGACGCAGGCCGCGCGACAGTGCAATGCGGGTACCGCCGACGACCGCGCCGCCCAGGCTGACCAGCAGCGCGGACTCGTGGTGCAGTGGCGTTAGGCAGTAGACCGTGTCTGTGCGATCGAGGACGGCGGTCGAAGCGGTTCCGAAGGCCGACACCGCCCACCGGTAGTTGGTGATCTGCTTGGCCACCAGCTCGCCCCCGACCGCGCTGAACGCGATGAAGGCCAGGTCCCGGGCCAATCCGGGGTTCGGCCGGTACCACCCGGGTAACTCGACGGCGTCCGGGTCGATCTGCTCCATGTCGATCACATCGACCTTCTCCGGCAAATGCAGATCGCGCCACTCACCGCCACCCAGCACCAGTACCGGCCCCGGGTGCTGGCGCTCGGAACCGAGCACTGCGTCGAGGTGGGTGGGGTCGGTCAGAATGTCGGTCACTCCCCCGAGCCGGACCGACGCGGCCAGGTCGGCGTCCGGCCGAATCACCACGGCAACCGCACCCAGCCGGGACAGCGCGGCGATGGCGACCAGCGCGCTGGGCCGCGTCTCCATCAGCACACCCACCCGGTCGCCCTGCCGCACCCCAACCTCGATCAGGCCGCGAACGACGTTGTTGATGCGTCTGTTCACCGCCTCATAGGTGTGCACACGCCCGTCGAACAACAGGAATTCGCCCTGCGGCGCGTCGTTGGCCTGTTCGTCGATGACGCGGCCCAGCGAGATCCGGGTGTGGTCGTTGAGCTGTCCCAGCCGGGCCAATCTCGGCAGGGTGCGGACCGTTTCGACAGCCAGTGTGCGCATGGATTTGTTGGCCGCGACGACCGCGTCGGCCGCGCCACGGGCCAGCGCCAGCGCCGCACCGGAAACCTCGCCGACGCCGTGCGCCAGCCGGGAGCTGAAAGCGACACCGCTGTCGGTGTACTCGGCCGGTTGATCGGCCATCAAGTCGATGCTGGCCGGCTTATCGCCCCCGGTGGAGACCCATCGCACCCATTCGGCGACCGTCGGCCAACTCTGCTCTGCCGCCTTGGACCCCACGACAAGACCAAAATGCCCTGTCCGGATAGGCCGTTCGTAGACCTCGGCGTTAGGCGCCGCCCGCCGGATGCCGCGCACCGACGCCGGTTGCCCGATGTCGTCAACCTCGCCCACGAAAGCCAACACCGGGCAGGTGATATCGGTCAGCGTCACCATCTGCCCGTTGATGGCGAAACCGCCGGTCATCATTCGGTTGTGCGCGATGAACTGCTTGAGCAGCTCGGAGATCGCCGGGCCCGACCACGCGATCCACCCTTCCGACTCAAGGAATCTGCGCTGCTGCTCGCGCGGCAGCAGAGCCTCACGATCGTGCAGCTGACGAACGAAGTCGACCCGGGCCTTGGCGGTCTTGAGCGGATCCATCATCTGAAAACCTGTGCGCGCCAACCAGCTTGGGATGTCAAGCCGGCTGAATACATGGTCCGCCATGAAATTCGCGGCTGCGGCGCCGAAGTTGGCCGGGATGCCCATGGGCAACGCGGCCAGGGTGTCCACCGGGGCGCCGAACGTCACGATGCTGGCGATGTTCTTCGAACGCCGATACGCCGCAGCCTGATAGCAGAACATGCCGCCCTGGGAATATCCGACCAGGTGCACATCGCCGCCGGTGGCGTGCTGGACGGTGTCGACCGCTTGACTGAGCGCGACGATGTGGTCGGCCAGGTTGCGGCGCATACCGCCTTCGACCTTGTCGGGCGAGCCGAAGTCGATGACCCAGGGATCCAGCCCATTGGCGTGCAGGATTCCCACCGCGCCGTCCTCGCGGGTGACGTCCCACATGTCCGCCGACATCATCATCGGGTGCACCATCAGCACCGGCGGGCCCGCCGTCGGCTGACCGCGTCGGCTGTCCGGCGGAAAGTACCGTCGAAGCTTGTACATCGAGACGCTCTCGACCGTCTGGGACGGAGACGGGACGCTGCCAGTTTCCAGGCCCCCCAGTCGCAGGACTTCCAGGCCGTTCTGCGCCGTAGCGATCAGACGCTCGACCGGTCGTGTGACCATCGAAAAATTGAGATCCACCGCTGCTCCCTGACTCTTGACAGCGTGGCCATCATGGCACATGCCCGAACCGCGCCACACGAGACGACTCGCCCGATAGTCGCCAGGCTAGTCCTACCGCCAGGACGGCGGCAGTCGGTATTTGGCGCCGCAGGGTCGATACGTGCTCTGGCTCGACGCTGGTGCCGGCGTTGCGCGCTCAACCTTCTCTCAGTGACGCCGTAGGTGTAGCGCTGATGGAAACAGCGCCTTCGGCCAATAGCCGCCCTGTCGCGTCAGCGTCGATCGGACGGCAGAATAAGAATCCTTGCGCCCGAGAACACCCTTCGTCGATAAGGCACCTGGCCGCATCTTCGGTCTCGACACCTTCAGCGACCACGTCGAGGTCTAGTGCCCGGGCCAGGCCGATGACCGCCCGCACGATTGCGAGATCGTCAGCGGAGGTAGCGAGATCACGGACGAATCCACGATCGATCTTCAAGGTACCCACCGGCAACGTTCTCAAAAGACTCATCCCGCTAAACCCGGTGCCGAAGTCGTCGATGGCGATATCGACACCGATTTCTGTGAGTCCGACCAAGGTGGCCCTGGTGCCCACAAGGTCTCGAATCAGCATGCTTTCGGTAATTTCTAGACCTATCGACGAGCCGTCGATGCCAAACTCGTCGATAGTGTGGCCAACGGTGGTCACCAAGTCGTGAGCGACAAGCTGCGCTGGTGAGACATTGACCCGGAGCATGGTGCCGAGCCCCACACCACGCGCCCGCCACTCGGCCAAGTCGGCACACGCGGCACGCAATACCCATTTGCCGAGTTCTCCTGCAAGGTTTATGGATTCGGCTATCGGGACGAATGCGTCCGGCAGCAGCAGCCCCCGGCTGGGGTGCTGCCACCGCACCAACGCCTCAACTGCCAGAACCTTTCCCGTTAACATGTCAACCTCGGGAAGGTAGACGAGGCTAAGTGCGTCTTCTTCAATAGCTACCGGCAGGTGCAGTTCGATGTCGTTACGTAATTCGCGCTGCGTGAGCATCTCGCCAGAAAACTCGCGGATGCTGTCTCCCCCGGTACTTTTTGCCGACAGGAGCGCCTCTTCGGCTCGACGAAGCAGATCCAAACTCGAGTCTGTGCCGGGGACACCATTTGCAACGCCGATGCTGACGGTGCGGTTGAGGACCTCACTGCCGATGTTGACGTGATCCGTCAGCCGCGCGCGCAGGTTCCGGGCGAGCTGGCTGGCGGCGTCGAGTTCCATCGACGTGGCAGGGACCACGACAAAGTCGTCGCCACCCACCCGGGCGATCAAGCCCTGCCCTTCCATCGCTTCCCCAGTCCCGGTCGCGAATTCACGGATGAACTGATCGCCGGCGGAATGGCCCAGATAGTCGTTGATCGCCTTGAGCCGGTCAAGATTGAAGAGCAACACGGGTACTGGACCTGGCTGCCCGTCCATGAGGCGATGGTCCAGATGCGCTATCAGCGTTCGGCGATTAGGCAACGCGGTCAGATCGTCGTGCTCAGCTTGGTACCGCAGCTGATCCTCGACATTCAAGCGGGCCTGCACTTGGGCGAACATCGTGGCGACGACTGTGAGTGTGTTGAGCTCGTTCTCAGTCCATTCCCGGTCGCCGATCTTCACAAAGCCAAGCAATCCGGTAGTGACATCCCCAGACAGCAGAGGGACCGACGCCACGGAGACGGCCGGGATGCCGCTTGCCTCGGAGACTGTGCGCTGGTAGTCCTCGTTAGCGGATTCGGGACGCAGAACAAGTGGTTCTGTCGCGTTTTCAGCCAAGGCGAAGATCGGGTCAGCGTCGGCGAAGTAGATAACTTGCAGCGGGTCGGGCTCAGGTTTGTCGGGCCGCATTGGCCATTCAGCCACCAAGATGGTGGCGCGGATGCTGTGGTCGTTGTACCGCAGAAAGCTGAAGTCAACGTCGAGCAACTCCACCAGCTCGGCCAGAATTCCTGTGCTGACATCGGCAGCGGTGCTGCTGGTAGCACCCATGAGCTTGGTAGCCACCTTGGTGACAATGGCGGACAGACCAGTTGAGGGGGTGTTCTTTTGCACGTGCGCGCTAACCCGTCGCCGCAGACAGCATGACGCGCAGAGCGCGGCGTCTGCTCGGGACCGACGGTGGCGGCCCGTCAATCAGCCGCAATAGCAATACCTCGTACTCGCCTGCAGAAATCCCCAGCAAAGCGCGGAAGGCCTGCTGCAGTGAATGTAGCTGTTCAGCGTACGCGGGCGACAGAATCTGCATGTCAGTGTCGTTGTGCGCGTACAGGAACACCGGCGAAACCGGTTGCACGCCAAAACCACATTGTTCGGCCTGAATCCATAGTGCTTCCAAGGCGGCCCCCCCGCGGGCATAGTCGGTGAGTGCGGGACCGTCGACGACGATCACGGCAACCGCGGAGCTGGCAGCGACTCGCTCGCGGGTGATATTGCCCAGCATTTCACCCCCATCCCAGCGGGCGAGCTCAACCATCACATCAGGACGCCGCACGAGTTCAAGGGCAGCCAACTCGCCGGCGTCGAGTTCCAAGCTGCGTACGTCGATGCCGGTTTCCGGCGACGGGTCAGCGGGCCACCGTAGCTCGGAGATCATGTCCGCGTGCAGCCGCGGGGTCAGATAACGGATACGATCAGCGCGGGCCAGTATGTCTGAGATGGCAGCAATCTTCTCGCGATCTGTCACGAGGTGGACCCGCGCGCCCTCACTGGCTGTAACAGCCTCCAACAAATTGGCGGTGGCCGGTTCGACCACCGCCGCGGTGCCGCGGTGACGATTGGTCTGTCGCAACAGCATTGGCTGATACAGCTTTGCCAATGTGAGGTCATCGCCACGGCCCCACACCATCGTCCCTCGAAGCGCCGTGTGCGTGTCGCCTTCATCGAAGCTGACTGAACCCAACACCGAGTGGGCTGCGGCCGCGACGCGCATATTGAACGTCGCTGCGCCGAGCGCGACCGCGCTGGCACGGAATCCGACATCCATCGTGGCCGACTCCTCAGCTGACAGCGACAGCTGTATCGACGTGTCATCCATTACGATGCGCCAGGGTTGGCAGTTGCCCCCCGACGGTGCGCGGACAGCGGCGTGAGCAACGACCTCGGCGATCTCGGTGCGGCTACCATTTGTCCCACTTGTTGCGCTCGTCCCATGAACGGGTGAAGCCATATCGTAGCTGTGCGTATCAGGTTGGCTAATTCGGTTCAGTGCCAATTCGATGTCGATCTGTGTGCGTCCGGACTTCAGCGGCTCGCCCAGTCCGATCCGGCGTAATGCTCCGGCGACCGCGGAGGCTCCCACCCAAACGTCGCTTGCCAGCTGTGGCCATCCCCGCAGCGTCTGTCCGACCTCGATCAGCGATGCTGCCCCGCGCGCAGAGAGCCGCTGGGCGTCGAGAACACGTAATAGGTATGGCAGCTTGTCCCGGGTCGACAACCCGCGCAGACGCGTCGTATCGATGTCACCAAGCAGTCCGTGCAGGATCGGCCGCTGCGGCTCAAGGTCAAACCGTTCGACGTCGAGTTGACCTCGGTCGCTGGTGGCCATGATCACCGGAATACGACGGTCGCGTGCTGCCTCACGCAGCAAGATCTTGATGTCCAGGGAATCGGCTTGGTCGACCACGACATCCAAGCCATCAAGGAAGCTATCTGCAAATTCGGGCGTCACTCCGGAGGTGAACACCTCCACGCTCAGATACGGATCCAGCTCTGCGATTCGCCGTGCCGCGACCGTGGCCTTATTGGTGCCCAAATCGAAAACAGTTGCCGGCACCCGATTCAGATTGGACAGCTCGAGACTGTCGTAGTCAGCCAACCGCAGCGCGCCGCTAACACCCTGTGCGGCAATGCTATACGCGACCGCATGTCCGGAACTTAGACCGACAACGCCGACTCGCTGGCCTAGCAGCCGCTGCTGCTCGGAAGAAGTAATGAGGTGACGGTTGCGGTCCAGACGGGCAGCCCTGAACGCGCGAGGACCAACGATGCTGATTACTGCTTTGCGCCACGGATAGTACGCCCACCGCTTGCCCTCGTTGAAGACGTGATCAACCTCTGACCGACCTTGATGGTCAATGAAATCGATACCCGGAGTCGCTCTCAGCTGTTCCAACACACTGCGGTCCACGGCGACGTCGTCAGCGAGAATGACTGCGCTGCACGCATCGTCGTGGTCGTAGCTGTTGGTCATCCCGGCGCTCCCATCGGCACAGACCGGAGTTCGGACGACGCCGAAACAGAACGGAGGATTTCGGAGTTCGCGGCGCACATCAGTTTAAATTGTTCAGGCTCCGCATGGGCGGCAAGAGCGCTCCTGTCCCACCACATCATTTTGGTTCGGTAATTCTCGTTAGGGTAGGCAGCCGCCGGTATCCGCGTGGCCACGACACCTCCCGCTGATCGCCACTGCTCCAGCACGTGAGCCGCCGAGGTGGCCATGACGAACTGCACACCCAGCAATGTCATTATCGGCAACCCGACCCGGGCGAGCACCGCGGTGAGCGCGCCGCTGCCGTACTCACGGGAATTGGCCCAGGCGGCCTTGACTTCCGCGACGCCGAAAGGTATCCGGTTGGCAATCATCCGGTGTACCACGTCAAGACCCTTGTTGCCGTCCCACTCCACGAGGGCATGGGACTCCTGAGGCGAGCGCAAGGGCCCTATGACGCGCGTGCCCCCTACCACTCGACCTTTCGTGTCAACCGCAGCGAAGAACAGCGCCGTGTCGGCACCGTCCCGAATCTCATCGAGGGCGAGCGCGCATTCCACTCCAAACCGGCGATAGCTTTGGAGTGCGCCCTGCAGATACTGATCCCACAGATCCGGCTCCGCCGCCGGCGTGCAAGCGGCGATCCAGCACCCGGTGGCCTGATCCCGCCACCCCGCTCCGCGATCCAACCAAAGGTCACCAACCGGTCCAGCTGTGAAGTCAAGCGCTTCCATACCTATCCTTTGGTTTGTCACCGGATACCTATCCTTTGGTTTCTCAGCTGCCGCAATCTGGGACAGTTACCTGTGCGTCAAAAGACTATTCTTTCTCTTTTTTGATCCAAATCCGAACAATTGTTTAGCCGATGGTCGAGATGTGATGCTGGATGGGCTGTCGGCGCATCCAGCACGTTGGTCGGCGCATCCATCACGTTGGTCGGCCCGTCCGTCAGGCGATTGAACATAAGTGCTGGTAAAAGCGAGTTTCGACGTCATTTGATACCGTCGGGCCGGTGGCGCACCTGCTGGGAGCCGAAGCGATACACCTCGAATATCCGACTCAGATAATCTTCGAGTCGGTCACGCTCGGAGTCAACGACGGCATGCGAATCGGCATCGTCGGACGCAACGGGGACGGCAAGTCGAGCCTACTGGGGCTCCTGACCGGCCAGCTGCGGCCGGATTCCGGCCGGGTCACCCGGCGCAGCGGGTTGCGGGTCAGCGCGCTAAGTCAGGCCGACACCCTCGATCCGGACCGCACCGTCGGCTCGACACTCGTCGGCGACCAGCCCGACCACCAGTGGGCCGGTGACGCGCGTGTCCGCGACGTGGTCGGCGGGTTGGTGTCCGACGTCGCGTGGGATGCAAAGGTTGCCACCCTCAGCGGCGGCCAACGGCGGCGGGTGCAGCTGGCCGAACTGCTGGTCGGCGAGTGGGACGTGATCGCCCTCGACGAACCGACCAACCACCTGGACATCGAGGGCATCACCTGGCTGGCCGATCATCTGAAGCAGCGCTGGGCACGTAACAGCGGCGGGCTGCTGCTGGTGACGCACGACCGCTGGTTTCTCGACGAGGTGGCCACCATGACATGGGAGGTACACGACGGGATCGTCGAACCGTTCGAAGGCGGATACGCGGCGTACGTGCTGCAGCGCGTGGAGCGCGACCGGCAGGCTGCCGCGGCCGAGGCCAAGCGCCAGAACCTGATGCGCAAGGAGCTGGCCTGGCTACGTCGGGGCCCACCGGCGCGGACCTCGAAGCCCAAGTTCCGCATCGAGGCTGCCAATCAGCTGATCGCCGACGTGCCCCCGCTGCGGAACACCGTTGAGCTGGCCAAGCTGGCGACCGCACGGCTGGGCAAGGACGTCATCGATCTGCTCGACGTGTCGGTCTCGTTCGCGTCTTCTGGGGGCCGCCCGGTGCTGCGCGATATCGAATGGCAGATCGGCCCCGGTGAACGCACCGGGATCGTCGGAGCCAACGGCGCCGGGAAGTCGACCCTGCTGGGGTTGGTCGCCGGTACTGTTCAGCCAGACTCGGGGCGCGTCAAGCACGGCAAGACCGTCCGGCTGGCAGTGCTTGATCAGCAAGGCGATCAGCTGGCCCACATCGCCGGTGACCGGATCGCTGACGTGCTGGGCAGGCTCCCCGGCGGCTACCAGGTCGAGGGCCGCGAGATGACCCCGGCTCAGCTTTTGGAGCGACTCGGCTTCGGGACCGGGCAGCTGTCCGCGCGAATCGGTGAACTCTCCGGCGGCCAACGGCGGCGGTTGCAGCTGATGCTGACGTTGCTATCAGAGCCGAACGTGCTGCTCCTCGACGAACCCAGCAACGACGTTGACACCGACATGCTGACCGCCACCGAGGACCTGCTTGACTCCTGGGCGGGCACCTTGATCGTTGTCTCGCACGACCGCTACCTGCTCGAACGCATCACCGATCAGCAATACGCGATTCTCGACGGCCGGCTGCGGCATCTGCCCGGTGGCATCGACGAGTACCTGCGCCTGGTTTCCCAACCGGCAGCCACACCGGTTGCTGCGACGCTTCCGGCCGAGTCGCAAGCGATGTCGGGGGCGCAACGTCGCGCCGCCGAGAAGGAGCTGGCCTCGGTCGACCGCCAGCTGGCGCGGCTGACTGACCGGATTGCGGCCAAACACACCGAACTCGCCGAACACAACCAGTCCGACCATGTCCGCATTACCGGGCTCACTGGGGAGTTGCGTGCCCTGGAAGATGAGGTCGCCGCCATGGAGAGCCGCTGGCTGGAGCTATCGGAAACGCTCGAATGACCGCGGTGCGCTACCGGCCGGGACCGACCGTCGATATCGCCGACCTAGTGCCAGCGCAACAGGACGAGTTCCGCGCAGAATCCGGGGCCCATCGCCAGCATCACCCCCGGGCTTCTGCTGGGCGGCGGTTTGGTGATCGTGTCGCGCAAGATGTGCAGCACCGAGGCCGACTCGAGGTTCGCGATCTCGCCCAGCGAGCGCCAGGTCAGCTCGAGCGCCTCCGGCGGCAGCTCGAGGGTCTTGGTGATCGCGTCGATGACCTTGGGACCGCCGGGATGGATCACCCAGGCCCCGATGTCGTCCATGGTCAACCCGTGTGAGGCGAGGAACCCGTTGACGTCGTCGGCCAAGAAATTTTCGATCAGGTGGGTCAGATCGGGAGAAATCCGCTGCTGGAGACCATGGGAACCGACGTCCCCGTCCATGATGTGCAGCGAGTCAGGGTAGAGGCGACTGCGCGAATCGAGGATGTCCGGGCCGCTGGCGCGTAGTTGTTCGGCGCGACGGTCCCCGACCGCCACCACCGCGGCTGCTCCGTCACCGAAGAGCGCGGTGCCGACCAGACCCGACACAGTTGGCTTGGCCAGCGCATGGGTGAGCGAGCAAACCTCGACCGATATCAGCACAGCAACGTCGTCGGGCGCACCGCGCAGGTAGTCGTGCAGCCGCGCCACCCCCGCTGCGCCGGCCACGCAGCCCAGGCCGAACAACGGCAATCGGCGCACATCCGGGCGCAGGCCGAGTCGTCCGGCGATCCGGGCGTCCAGCGACGGCACCGCAACGCCGGTGACCGTCGTGGTGGCGATCATGTCGACGTCGTGGGGCTGCAACCCCGCCTCGTCAAGCGCGCCCAGCAGCGCCTCGCAGCCAAGGTCCACCGCGAATTCGATGAAGATCTCGTTCGTCGTACTGAAGTCCGTTAGCGACGCGTATTCCTCTAGCGGCAGAACCAGATGACGACTGTTAACCTTCGCGCCGGCGTGCAGCCGCCGAATAATCTGTTCGTGCTCCTTTAAACCCGGGAGCTCGACAAAGGAGTCGGTGATCTCGCTCTGGCTATAACGATGCGGCGGCAACGCACCGAACACACCTGCGATGACGCTCATGCCCTCTGCCCCCTGTTAAGTCAAACGCGACTCCCCGTTGCCCGAAGTTTATGTTTTTTCAAGCATTCTCGCAAAGTTGCGGTATTCGACATGTGTTGTATTCGGGGCCAGGTGGCTAATTCCATAGCCGGTCCGCGAGCGTGGATTTCGTCATTCAACATCATTCTCGGGATTAAGCGCCATCGCGATTAAAGCCTCAGGACTTAAAGAGTCGATGACGTCGTCGCTGACTGTTGAATCAGGAAGCGACTTTTCGGGCTCGCCCGCAAGCAGCAGAAGCTTATCGAGCAATCCGGTTCTTCGAAGCTCGTGTAGGGGAATCTTTCTCAGCGATGACCAAACCTTCTCGTCTTCGGATACGTCGTCGCCGTGAAGCAGTTGTTGGCGCAGGTGATCGGCCAACGCCGTCGGAGTGGGATAGTCAAAGATCAGGGTGCGCGACAAAGCCAGCCCGGTATCGATTTTGAGGCGGTTGCGGAGTTCGACGCCCGTCAGCGAGTCGAACCCGAGGTCCTGAAAGGCGCGCTCGGCATTGACGTCATGGCCGGCTGCGTGCCCCAACACGGCTGCCGCATGGTCGCACACCAACTCGACCAGCTGGCGGTGCTGCTCGTTGGGGGCCAGCTGTTGCACGCGCTCGGCCCAGTCAGCCGGATTACCCGCTACCTGGGGCACCGCCGGATCTGCGGCGGCGCCCAGCCAAAACCTCTGGCGCACGAAACCATACGTGGGCAACGGAACCCGCCGACCGCCCGCTAGGACCGCATCCCACTTCAACCCGACACCGGTGGTGAACAGGCCCCCAGCTGCGGTGAGCAGTGAGTGTACTTCGGGGTGGTCTTTGGCCATCGTCACCACCGACACCGGCTGCTGGGTTGTCAGGGACTGCTCCACCGCTGCGCTCAGACCACCACCGGGACCCACTTCGACGAACACCCCGGCACCCAACGACTCGGCGGCTTGCACCCCGTCGGCAAAACGAACCGGCTGACGTACATGCTCCGCCCAGTACCGTGCGGTCCCATATCCGGGTGCGGCCAGTCGGCCAGTCACGTTGGACACCACCCCAATCCGCGGCTGGCCGGGCGTTACCCCGGCTACCAGTTTGGCGAACTGATCCAGCATGGGCTCTATCAACGCTGAATGAAACGCGTGCGAGACCGCCAGCCGATGCACCCGCCTCCCCTGTTGCGCCAACCGCTCCGCTACCGCGCCGACCGCAGCCTGTGCACCAGATATCACCACAGCATTCGGGCCGTTGACCGCCGAGATCTCCACCCCCTCGGTGAGCAGCGGGGCCACTTCGTCTTCGCCGGCGGCCAGCGCAACCATCGCTCCACCAGCAGGCAATTCCGCCATCAACCGACCCCGCCACGCCACAATGTGTGCCGCATCGGGTAGCGAGATCACCCCGGCCACATAGGCCGCGGTGATCTCGCCCACCGAATGACCCAGCACCGCATCCGGGACCACGCCCCAGTGCTCCAGCAACGCCGCCAACGCAATTTCGATGGCAAATAATGCGGGCTGAGCAAACTCGGTGTTGTCTAGCAGGTCTGCGTCATCACCCCACATGACGTCGCGCAGCGGCAGCCGCAGATCACCATCCAATATTGCGGCGACCTCATCGAAGGCCTGCGCGAACACCCGAAACCGGCCATACAACTCAGCGCCCATCCCCAACCGCTGCGCGCCCTGCCCGGGAAACACAAAGACCGTCTTGCCCGCGGTACCGGCCCGGCCCACCACCACGCCGGCGCCCGGCTCCCCACCGGCCAGCCCGGCCAGCCCCGCCATCAGAGCCTCGCGATCAGCACCCACCAGCACCGCCCGATGCTCGAATACCGAGCGCGTCGTCGCCAACGACCACCCCACGTCGGCGGGGTTCAGATCCGCGTCACCCGCGATATGCGCCAACAACCGCGCCGCCTGATTAGCCAACGCCTGCTCCGAACGACCCGACACCACCCAAGGAATCACTGGATCGCTGTCATGGTGTTCAGCTACACCACTTTCCAGCTGTGGTGCAGGCTGCTCGACAATCACATGCGCATTCGTCCCGCCCATTCCGAACGACGACACCCCCGCCCTCCTGGGCCCGTCCCGCACCGGCCACGGCGTCAGTGCGGTGCTGACATGGAGTCCAAGCCCTTCCAGATCGATACCGGGGCTTGGGCCGGCATAGTTGAGGCTTGGCGGAATCGCGGCGTTTTCAATTGCCAGTACCGCCTTGAGTAGGCCGGCGATTCCTGCGGCGCCCCCGGCGTGGCCGATGTTCGTCTTTACCGAACCCACGCTCACGAGACGATGCCGAGGCTCGGCGAATATCTGACCCAGAGCCCTCGCCTCCACCGGGTCGCCGATTTCGGTGCCAGTGCCATGAGCTTCGATGTAGTCGACCTGGCTGCTGTCCAGGCCCCCGCTCGCCAGCGCACTCCGGATTACTTCGGCTTGCCCTGAAACCGAGGGCACGGTCTGTCCGGCGCTGCTGTGCCCGGCATTGCCGATCGCGCTGCCGCGAATGATTGCGCGGATGCGGTTTCCATCATCGACGGCGGCAGCTAGCGGCTTCAGCAGCACCAGGCCGCCGCCTTCGCTTCGCACGTAACCGTCCGCGCGCCCGTCAAACGCATAGGTGTGACCCGATGTCGATATCGCGCCGAATTCTCTTTCCAATAAGGCCGTTTCGTTGGCCAGATTCAGGTGAACCCCACCGGCAATCGCCAGCGCCGACTCGCCTGAACGAAGACTTTCGCATGCCAGGTGCACCGCTACCAGGGAAGACGACTGGCCGGAATCGACGATCATGCTGGAGCCATGCAGACCGAAGGCATACGAGATTCTGTTGGCGATCATTGCCCGGCTGATGCCGGCGAATGAGTGGTGATCGAGGTTCTCGGTAGCGTCGCGAAGTGTCAACACGGCGTAGTCGTCGCCGATCGCTCCGAGGTGAACGGCGACCTGTTCTCCGCGTAGGGTTTCCGGAACGATCAATGCGTCCTCAAACAGTTCCCAAGTCAGTTCGAGCGCCAGACGCTGCCGCGGG
>Ga0209693_10000086_pt1 | contig 34461 bp, 24 predicted proteins | sample HubBroMetageWRM3_FD_188345 | JGI IMG/M metagenome (GOLD analysis project Ga0209693, IMG submission 188345) | Warmed soil microbial communities from the Hubbard Brook experimental Forest, New Hampshire - Hubbard Brook CCASE Soil Metagenome WRM 3... | ecosystem: Environmental > Terrestrial > Soil... | reverse complement strand
TGGTCGTTTGGTCGTTGGTCGTTGGTTGCGGGTTAGCCGTCTGACAGGCAGCTCAGGGGATTGCCGAAAGCAGCGACGGAGGCGAAGCCGGCCCGGCCGCGGCGGGGCTGCCCGCCGGAGCCGTTGCGCCCGCCGTCCCCGGGACGGCACCCGAGGCCAGCGCAGGCAGGTCGCCCGGAAGCGAAAGCTGCGATGGCACGTTCAGCGGCAGGCCCGGCAGCGCCGGCATATCAACCTTCGCCTGCGGAACCCCGGGAGCTGACGCCGGCACGGCGGCGGAAGCAGGTGTAGCAGGGACGCCGAGGCCGGGGATGGCTGACAGCAACCCCGGGAGCGTCGTAGCCGCCGGAGCCGCCGGGGTGGCGGCTGCTGCCGGTGCCGATAGACCCGGGATCGAAGCCGGTAGCCCCGGAATCGCCGAAGCCGCCGGGGCGGCGGGTGCCGCCGGGGCCGTCGGTGTCAACCCCGGGATCAAAGTGCTGCCCCCCGGGACGGTAGCTGTTGCTGCCGGGGCGGCGGCTGCCGCAGGCGTCAGCCCGGGAATGGACGGGATAGCCGCCGGGGCGGCGGCTGCGGGTGCAGCTGCGGCCGGGGTCATTCCCGGAAAGGTGATGCCTGGAGTGGCCGGCGCCGCAGGCGGGGTCGCGCCGAGGGCGGTCGCGAGGTTTTGCAGAATTTGCGGTGCGTTGGCCGCCGAAGCGATCAGCTGTTGCGGAATGTTCTGCAAATCAGGCGCCGGAGCCGGCGCGGGGTCGGCGTGGGCGATACCGCCCGTTAACAGCGCTGCGGACGAACCGACCACGACGGCGGTTGCACGCAAGTAGGTCCAGATGGTTGGCATGACTCTCCCTGGGTTTCGACGACAGGTCCCGAGCCGAAGTTACGTTGATACTGATGGGACTCAAGTGACACGTGTGGCATTTATTCGATCGTTATCGATACGAGTGACACCGGTGACCGGACGCTCGGAAAAAGGTCCTGTCGGCAAGGCCGGCGACCGCACCGGGTGGTTCGGTAACGACGGACAACGCCACGGCGCTTGCTGTGATCGCTAAAGTCGGGCACATAGATATCACCTCGGACATCACCTCGGCCGCCCCGGCGGCACCCGTGACCCGGCGATTGGCAGGTTTGCTCAACACCGCCGCGCCGCTGTTGCTGGTCGTGAGCATCGCGGCCCGATTCGCCTGGACATACCTGACACCTCACGGCGTAAACTTCGTCGACCTGCACGTTTACCTCGGCGGCGCGGCCGCGATCGACCATCCCGGCACCCTTTACAGCTACGTCTACGCCGATCAGACGCCGGATTTCCCGCTGCCCTTCACCTATCCGCCGTTCGCGGCGATCGTCTTCTACCCGTTGCATCTGCTGCCGTTTGGCCTGGTTGCCTTCTTGTGGCAGGTAGCGACGATTGCCGCGTTATATGGCGCGGTTCGGATCAGTCAGGGTCTATTAGGCGTTCCCGCCGACACCGGCGGTCGGCGTGTCGCGATGTTGTGGACCGCGACCGCCATCTGGATTGAGCCGCTGCGCAGCACATTCGACTACGGGCAGATCAATGTGTTCCTGATGCTGGGGGTGCTCTGGGCGGTTTACACCACGCGGTGGTGGCTATCGGGCCTGTTGGTCGGCGTGGCGGCCGGCATCAAGTTGACGCCGGCGATCTCCGATATCTATTTCGCCGGCGTCCGGCGCTGGCGCGAAGTGGCGTTTTCGGCGGTCGTGTTCGCTGCCACCGTTGGGGTGTCGGCACTGATCGTTGGCGATCAGGCCCGCTACTACTTCACCGACCTGCTGGGCGATGCGCGCCGGGTCGGGCCCATCGCCACCTCGTTCAATCAATCCTGGCGTGGCGCCATCTCGCGGATTCTCGGCCACGATGCCGGCTATGGTCCGCCGGTGCTGGCCGCGATCGCGGCTACCGCGGTGCTGGCCGTGTTGGCTTGGCGTGCCCTGGACGTATCTGATCGGCTCGGCAGGTTGCTGGTGGTTGAGTTGTTCGGGCTACTGCTCTCACCGATTTCGTGGAGCCACCACTGGGCGTGGTTGGTGCCCCTGATGATCTGGGCCGTTCACGGGCAGCTGCGCCTGCGCCCCGGCGCGCCCATTGTTGGCTGGGGCTGGCTCGCGCTCACGCTCACCGGTGTTCCGTGGTTGCTGAGCTTCGCTCAACCGAGCATCTGGCAAATCAGCCGGCCCTGGTATCTGGCCTGGGCCGGGCTGGTCTACGTGGCGGCCGCAGTGGCGACCTTGATTTGGATCGCCGCAACCGGGAGACGCGGAGCCGCTGACAGCCCGTCACCTGCCATGGCCCCCGTGCCGGCCGAAGCTTGATTGCGCAGCTCGCGCGGTGGCCCGCTGCCTGGCTAGTTCGCGATTATCCCGTCGATATCGTGCGCCATCGCGATATCGTTCTTGGTGATGCCACCCGCGGAATGCGTAACCAGCGCGAAAGTCACTGTTCGCCAACGAATATCGATATCCGGGTGATGATCTTTACTTTCAGCGTGCTCGGCCACCCGGCGCACCACGTCGATGCCGGCGAGGAAGCTCGGAAACTTGATCGACCGGCGCAGGACACCGTCGGCACGCTCCCAGCCGTCGAGATCGGGCAGTGCGGCGTCTACTTGTTCATCCGTTAACACAGCCATATATCCGACGGTATACCGTCACTGGCCATGCCGACTCAGATCGTCGTTGCCGGGGCGGTCATCTCCGGCTCCACGGTCCTGGTGGCGCAACGGATTCGACCGCCGGAGTTGGCGGGCCGCTGGGAACTCCCGGGCGGGAAGGTCGCGCCCGGCGAAACCGAGCGCGACGCACTGGCGCGCGAGCTGGCCGAGGAACTTGGCCTCGAGGTCGGCGACGTCGTGGTGGGTGACCGCTTCGGCCACGACATTGCGCTGGGCCCCATGATGACGTTGCGGGCGTATCGCGTGCGCCTGATTCGCGGTGAACCGTACCCGCGAGACCACCGGGCGTTGCGCTGGGTGACGGCCGCTGAACTGCACGATGTCGACTGGGTGCCCGCCGATCGTGGTTGGCTGGGGGATTTAGCCAGAGCTCTTTGAGATAGCGATCCTGACGGGCGTGCGGCGCGGATCACCGGCTGCCCAGTTCGCTATCCGCAGCCCCCACTGCCAGAATCACCGACGTGCCATTCCGTAATGTTGCCATCGTCGCGCACGTCGACCACGGCAAGACCACCCTGGTTGACGCGATGCTGCGGCAGTCGGGCGCGCTGCACGAACGTGGGGAAGTGCAGGACCGCGTGATGGACAGCGGCGACCTGGAACGGGAAAAGGGCATCACCATCCTGGCCAAGAACACCGCCGTGCACCGGGTTCACCCGGATGGAACGGTGACGGTGATCAATGTGATCGACACCCCCGGACACGCCGACTTCGGCGGCGAGGTGGAGCGCGGGCTGTCCATGGTGGACGGCGTGCTGCTGCTGGTCGACGCGTCCGAGGGCCCACTGCCGCAGACGCGGTTCGTGCTGCGCAAGGCGCTGGCCGCCCATCTGCCGGTGATTCTCGTGGTCAACAAAACAGACCGGCCCGACGCGCGTATCGCCGAGGTGGTGGACGCCAGCCACGACCTGTTGCTCGACGTCGCATCGGATCTTGACGAAGAAGCGTCCGCTGCCGCCGAGCACGCGCTGGGACTGCCGACGCTCTATGCATCCGGGCGCGCCGGCGTGGTCAGCACCACGCAGCCGCTCGACGGCCAGGTTCCCGACGGCACGAATCTGAACCCGCTGTTCGAGGTGCTCGAAGAGCATGTGCCGGCCCCCAAGGGCGACCCGGACGCGCCACTGCAGGCCCTGGTCGCCAACCTGGACGCTTCGGCCTTCTTGGGCCGGCTGGCGCTGATCCGCATCTACAACGGACGCATCCGCAAGGGCCAGCAGGTCGCGTGGATACGCGAAGTGAATGGTCAGGAGACCGTCACCACCGCCAAGATCACCGAATTGCTGGCCACCGAAGGCGTGGAGCGAAGCGCAACCGACGAGGCCGTCGCCGGCGATATCGTCGCCGTCGCAGGCCTGCCGGAGATCATGATCGGCGACACGCTGGCCGATCTTGCGAATCCTGTTGCACTGCAGAGGATCACCGTGGACGAGCCGGCGATCTCGGTCACCGTCGGCACCAACACCTCGCCGCTGGCCGGCAAGGTGTCCGGCCACAAGCTCACCGCGCGGATGGTGCGCAACCGGCTGGACGCCGAACTGGTGGGCAACGTGTCGATCCGCGTCGTCGACATCGGCCGGCCGGACGCCTGGGAGGTCCAGGGCCGCGGCGAGCTGGCACTGGCCGTGCTGGTCGAGCAGATGCGCCGGGAGGGCTTCGAACTCACCGTGGGCAAGCCGCAGGTGGTGACGAAGACCATCGACGGCAAGCTGCACGAGCCGTTCGAGGCGATGACCGTCGACTGCCCGGAGGAATACGTCGGCGCGGTCACGCAATTGATGGCCGCGCGCAAGGGCCGCATGGTGGAGATGGCCAACCACACCACCGGCTGGGTGCGGATGGATTTCGTGGTACCCAGCCGCGGCCTGATCGGATGGCGCACTGATTTCCTCACTGACACCCGCGGCACCGGTGTCGGGCATGCGGTGTTCGACGGATACAAGCCGTGGGCGGGGGATATCCGGGGCCGGCACACCGGGTCGCTGGTATCCGACCGGACCGGCACCGTCACGCCGTTCGCGTTGCTGCAACTTGCCGATCGGGGCCAGTTCGTCGTCGAGCCCGGCCAGGACACCTACGCGGGCATGGTCGTCGGAATCAACCCGCGCCCAGAGGATCTCGACATCAACGTCACCCGCGAGAAGAAGCTGACCAACATGCGGTCCTCGACCGCGGATGTCTTCGAGACGTTGGCCAAACCGATTGAGCTCGACCTGGAGCGGGCCATGGAGTTCTGTTCGTCCGACGAATGCGTCGAAGTAACTCCCGAGATTGTCCGGGTCCGCAAGGTCGAGCTGGACGCCACCACCCGGGCCCGCAGCCGGGCGCGAGCTAAGGCCCGGGGTTAGCAAGTTGGCGGCCGCTGCCCGCGAGCGTAACGCCACTGCGAAATCCGGCCCGGTTTTTCGCCGCCGCGTTACGCTCGTCGCGCGCCTGGTTGACCGGGCCGCCGGAATGGCGCTCGATACCCTGATGGGCGTGCCGAGACGAGCCCGCCGTTTGTTCGTGACGGTCGGCGTGCTGGTCTCGCTGGTGGGTCTGGCGCTGGCAGCCTGTACCGTCAAAGCGCCGCCGGCGCCGCAAAGCACCGACACGCCGCGCAACTCGGCGCCGCCGCCACAGCGGATTACCCAGATCATCATGGGCATCGACTCGATCGGCGCCGGGTTCAACCCGCATTTGCTGTCCGATCTGTCGCCGGTGAACGCTGCCATCAGCGCCCTGGTGTTGCCCAGTGCGTTTCGGCCGGTCCCCGACCCTGATACGCCGACGGGTTCGCGCTGGGAGATGGACCCGACTTTGCTGGTCGCCGCCGATGTGACCAACCAGAACCCGTTCACGGTGACCTACAAAATCCGGCCCGAGGCGCAATGGACCGACAACGCCCCGATCGGCGCCGACGACTTCTGGTATCTGTGGCGGCAGATGGTCAGTCAGCCGGGGGTGGTTGATCCGGCCGGATACGACCTCATCACCGGTGTTCAGTCGATCGAGGGCGGCAAGCAGGCCGTTGTCACCTTCGCGCAGCCTTATCCGGCGTGGCAGGAGTTGTTCAGCGATCTGCTGCCGGCGCATATCGTCAAGGATGTGCCAGGCGGCTTCGGGTCCGGGCTGACGCGGGCGCTGCCCGTCACTGGTGGCCAGTTCCGGGTCGAGAACATCGACCCGCAGCGCGACGAAATCCTGATCGCGCGCAATGACCGCTATTGGGGGCCGCCGGCCAAACCCGCGCTGATCCTCTTCCGCCGCGCCGGCGCGCCTGCTGCGCTGGCCGATTCGGTGCGCAACGGCGACACCCAGGTGGCCCAGGTGCATGGCGGTTCGGCGGCCTTCGCGCAGTTGTCCGCTATCCCCGACGTCCGCACCGCCCGGATTGTGACGCCGCGGGTCATGCAGTTCACGCTGCGCGCAAACGAGCCCAAGCTGGCCGACACCCAAGTCCGTAAGGCGATTTTGGGGTTGCTCGACGTTGACCTGCTGGCCGCGGTGGGCGCCGGCAGTGACAACACCGTCACGCTGGACCAGTCCCAGATCCGTTCGCCCAGCGACCCGGGCTATGTGCCCACTGCACCACCCGCGATGACCACGCAGGCGGCGCTGGCGTTGCTGACCGGGTCCGGATACCAGATCGAGAGCACCGCGTCGACGTCACCGGCGCCACCGGCGTCCAATTCGACGACGCCGGTGAGTACCGGGCCGCCTGAAGTCGTCCGCGGCCGGATCAGCAAGGAGGGCCAACAGCTGACGCTGGTCATCGGGGTGGCGACGAACGACCCGACGTCGGTGGCGGTGGCCAACACCGTCGCCGATCAGTTGCGCAACGTCGGGATCGCCGCGAGCGTGCTGGCGCTGGACCCGGTGTCGCTGTACCACGACGCGCTGGACAACAACCGGGTGGACGCCATCGTCGGCTGGCACCGGGCCGGTGGGAATCTGGCGACGCTGCTGGCCTCGCGCTACGGCTGCCCCGCGTTGCAGGCGACGACGGTATCGACCTCCAACACGCATTCCAATGTGTCGGTGTCCACGCCCGCCGGGGCGCCGCCGCCCGCCGGGCCAAGCACCACCCTTGTGACGCCGACGCCGACCCCGTCCAGTCACCCGCCCGAGCCCGGCGCGCTGGTGCAAGCGCCCTCGAACCTCACCGGAATCTGCGATCGCAGCATCCAGTCGAACATCGATGCCGCGCTCAACGGCACCAAGAACATCAACGACGTAATCACCGCGGTCGAACCGCGATTATGGAACATGTCGACCGTGCTGCCGATCCTGCAGGACACCACCATCGTCGCGGCCGGCCCCAGCGTGCAGAACGTCAGCCTGTCGGGTGCGGTACCGGTCGGCATCGTCGGCGACGCCGGCCAATGGAATAAAACCGGACCCTGAGCTCGGGGCTGCGGTCCGACGGCGTACGTCTTGTCAGCTGACTTGCACTTGCGCCGCGGGTACTTTCGGCGGGATCACGGTGTCGACGACGAGGGCTAGCTCGCGTCGGTTCGGCGGTGTCCCAGTGAGCAGGAAGTGCTGGTTGATCAGAGCCGGTCCGATACGCGCGGTCAGCGGGGTGAGCGTGGCCGGGTCGATGTCGCCGGCGTCGACGGCAGCTCGCAAGATCGACTCGATGATTTTCACGCGCGGGCCCACCACGGCGTCGGCGAAGATGGCGCGCATTTCGGGTTCATGAAGGAGCTGGTGGATGATGTCCAGGCCGGGAAAAGCAGTCTTTCCGGCCACGACGTCACGGTGGGCGGTGAACGCCGTCAGCAGGGTCTCTCTGGCCGACCGGCCGGAGCGCGGTTCGGGCAGCGGCGGCAGAGCGAAGACCAGAGCGGCGTGCACGAGTTCGCACTTGCTTGCCCAGCGCCGGTACAGCGCCGCCTTGCCGGTGTGAGCTCGTGCCGCAATCCCTTCCATCGTCAGGCCGCCGTATCCGACTTCAGCCAGTTCGGCCAACGTGGCCTCGTAGAGGGCACGTTCGAGGACCTCGCCTCGCCGGCGGCTGAGGCTGCCGGCGGTTTGGGTGAGCTGGGGCATTTTTCGATAGTAGCCGTCGGCGTTCCTATCTGTTGGCGATCTGAGGCAACAGCCGCGACCGCATTTTCAGTTACAGAACGATTCCGCCTACTAATCGAGACTTTCGACCAACGGGCGGCGGGTACGGTGCGTCCATGCCTGAGACGACGCCGCGGCTGTTGTTCGTACACGCGCATCCCGACGACGAGAGCCTCAGCAACGGCGCCACCATCGCGCACTACACCGCGCGCGGGGCGCAGGTGCGTGTCGTCACCTGCACGCTGGGCGAGGAGGGCGAGGTTATCGGCGACCGGTGGGCCGGGCTTTCGGTTGATCACGCGGATCAACTCGGCGGCTACCGAATCGGCGAACTCACCGCGGCATTGCGTGCGCTGGGTGTCGATGCGCCCATGTATCTCGGCGGTGCGGGCCGCTGGCGCGACTCGGGCATGGTCGGCACCGAGAAGCGGCGTCGCCAGAGGTTCATCGACGCCGACGAAGGCGAGGCCGTCGGGGCTCTGGTTTCCATCATTCGTGAGCTGCGACCGCACGTCGTCGTGACCTACGACGCCGACGGTGGCTACGGCCACCCCGACCACATCCGTACCCACACCGTGACCACGGCTGCAGTGGCGGCGGCCGGCACCGCCGACTACCCAGGCAAGCCATGGACGGTGCCGAAGCTTTATTGGACTGTCTTCTCCATCAGCACGTTCGCGGCGGCCTGGGAGGCGCTGGGCCGAGACGATCTGCTACCCGAGTGGATGATCCCGCCGCGCGAAGAGTTGAAGTTCGGATATTCAGACGAGGACATCGACGCTGTCATCGAGGCCGCCCCGGAAGCGCGCGCCGCCAAGACGGCTGCGCTCGCCGCACACGCCACCCAGGTGATCGTCGGCCCGACCGGCCGGGTCTGCGCCCTATCGAACAACATGGCGCTGCCGATCTTGGGGCAAGAACACTATGTTCTGGCCTCCGGCTCCGCGGGGGACCGTGATGAGCGTGGCTGGGAGACCGATCTGGTCGCGGGACTCGGTCTCGACGGGCGCGACGCGCGGTAAGCTGCCGAATAGGCAGCCGCGGAAGGAATTCGCATGGACCCCGACCTGGACCCTAACATGCAGCATTGGCAGGATCGGCTCGACAGCTTGCAGTGGGTTATCGGCTCGATACTCTCCCAAGTCGACAGCGTTCCGACCTGACCGAAACCAAGCCGCGCGTCGCGTCCATTGAAGACGCGGGCGCAACGGATCCCGCGATTCGCGTCGTTGTGCTGGCGCTGTTTGCCGTCGACGGTATCCTGTCTGCCCTGGCCGGGGCTCTGCTGCTGCCCTCCTATGTCGGCTCAATTCCGTTTCCCATCAGCGGATTGATCAGTGGATTGGTCAACGCGGCCCTGGTATGGGCCGCCGGGCGCTGGACAAGGTCGCCTCGGGTGGCCGCGCTGCCGTTATGGACCTGGTTGCTCACGGTGGCGGTGATGAGCAGCGGCGGTCCCGGCGACGATGTCATCTTGGGGGGCCAGGGCCTGATGGCTTACGGAGCTCTGCTGCTGATCGGTTTGGGGGTCACGCCGCCGGTATGGGTGTTGTGGCGGCGCGGCCACCACCACTGACGGGGCGTTATGGGAACGGCGGGAGCGGCGGGAGCGGCGGCAGGAAGCCGAGCACCCAGTTGATCTCGGTCTGGATGAAGGAGTTGATCGACGCCGTGGTGGCCGCCCAAAAGTTGCTCAGCCCCTGACTGAAGGCGATTGTTCCGCCCAGCCAGTCGAGCGTGTTGAACAGGGCGCTCTGCACGATGGGTTCGAACAGGTAGTAGAAGAAGTTGATCTGGGGAGCCAGGATGCCGATCAAGGGCAGGTAACCCACCGCGTAGGCGGCGAGGTTGAAGCCGTACTGCACCCACGGCTCGATCGCGAGGTAGGCATTCTCGATCGCGTCGCCAATCGACGCAGCTCCGAACGCCGCCGGTGTCGCCACGGCGCTGGTCAGGCCGCTGGCCCGGAGCAGCGGGCTGGCCGTGATCGCAGCGGCGACCCCGCCGGTGGGGCCGACCAGCAGCGCGCCGGCATCGGCCTCGGCCGCCGTATAGCTGCCCGCACTCGTGGTCATGGCCTGGACGAACTGCTGATGAAATGCGGCTGCCCGCGCGCTGAGTTGCTGATAACCCTGCCCATGCTGGGAAAACAGCGCGGCGACCTGCGTCGAGACCTCATCGGCGGCGGCAGGCAGCACGCTGGTCGTCCGGGCGGCCGCTGCCGTGTTGGCCATGCTCAGCGTCGACCCGATACCGGCCACGTCGGAGGCCGCCGCAATCAGCGCCTCCGGCACCGCGAGCAACATAGACATTCCACACTCCGCCCTGTGGCCCATTGCGTCACTAACAGCGCGCTATCGGCCAGTCGTTGTCGAGTGATTGCTAGGAACGGATGGTATCCCACACTGACTAGCGGAAATGCGCAGCGAAACGGTTGGCCGACGACGCGGCGCGTGGTCCCCCCGCCGGGACGGTCGGCGGCGGGCCGGACGGGGCGTGCCGCTACTGTTGCGCATATGGCACCCGCCATCGTTGCCAGGGTTATTCCAGATGTTGGGACGCGCGGATGAAATTCGATCGTGGGGAAGTTACACCAACGTGCCGCTGACTCCGGGCCAGGAGCCCACTCTTCTGCCTAGCCCCGTCGTTTCACCCAAAGCCAGCGCGTCGGCGCTGCGGCGGGTACTGCGGCGGGCCAGAGACGGCGTCGCGCTCAACCTCGATGAGGCGGCCATCGCGATGACTGCGCGCGGCGACGACCTGGCGGATCTGTGCGCGAGCGCGGCGCGGGTGCGCGACGCGGGTCTGGAGTCGGCCGGACGACGCGGTGCAGGCGGCCGGTTGCCGATCACCTATTCGCGCAAGGTCTTCATCCCGCTGACTCATCTGTGCCGCGATAACTGTCACTACTGCACCTTCGTCACCGTGCCGGGCAAGCTGCGTGCCCAAGGGGCGGGGATGTACATGGAATCCGACGAAATCCTCGACGTCGCGCGCCGCGGAGCTGAACTCGGTTGCAAGGAGGCATTATTCACCCTCGGCGACCGGCCCGAGGATCGCTGGCCCGAAGCGCGAGAGTGGCTCGGTCAGCGAGGCTACGACTCCACGCTTTCCTATCTGCGCGCGATGGCGATCCGGGTGCTGGAGGAAACCGGGCTGCTGCCGCACTTGAACCCCGGCGTCATGAGCTGGTCGGAGTTGTCGCGGCTCAAGCCGGTCGCGCCGTCGATGGGCATGATGCTGGAGACCACGTCGCGGCGGCTTTTCGAGACGAAGGGGCTGGCACACTTCGGTAGCCCGGACAAAGACCCGGCCGTCCGGCTGCGCACTTTGACCGACGCGGGCCGGTTGTCCATTCCGTTCACTACCGGTCTGTTGGTCGGCATCGGCGAGACGCTATCCGAACGATCCGATACCTTGCACGCGATTCGCAAGTCGCACAAAGAGTTCGGCCATGTCCAAGAAGTAATTGTGCAGAATTTCCGGGCCAAGGAACACACTCCGATGGCCGATGTGCCCGACGCCGGAATCGAGGACTACCTGGCCACGGTGGCGGTAGCTCGGCTGGTTCTGGGCCCGGGCATGCGTATTCAGGCACCGCCGAACCTGGTGTCGCGCGACGAGTGCCTGGCGCTGATCGCCGCCGGGGTTGACGACTGGGGCGGTGTTTCGCCGCTGACGCCCGACCATGTCAACCCGGAACGGCCTTGGCCCGCTTTGGATGAACTGGCCGCCGTTACCGCGGAGGCCGGTTACGACCTGGTGCAGCGGTTGACCGCCCAGCCCAAATACGTGCTGGCGGGGGCCGCATGGATCGACCCGCGGGTGCGCGGACATGTTGTGGCGCTGGCCGATCCGGTGACCGGCCTGGCCCGCGACGTCAACCCGGTCGGCATGCCCTGGCAGGAGCCCGACGACGTGGAGTCTTCCGGCCGGGTGGATCTCAATGCGGCGATCGACAGCCAGGGCCGCAACACCGAAGCCCGCAGCGATCTCGACAGCGCTTTCGGCGACTGGGAATCGATTCGTGCGCACGTGCACGAGCTCGCCGCCAACGCTCCGGCGCGCATTGACACCGATGTGCTTGCCGCGCTGCGGTCTGCGGAACGCGATCCCGCCGGCTGCAGCGACGATGAGTATCTGGCGTTGGCGACCGCCGACGGTCCTGCGTTGGAAGCGATTGCTGCACTGGCTGATTCGTTGCGCCGCGACACGGTCGGTGACGACGTGACATTCGTGGTGAACCGCAACATCAACTTCACCAACGTCTGCTACACCGGGTGCCGGTTCTGCGCGTTCGCCCAGCGCAAGGGTGACGCCGATGCGTATTCATTGTCTACCGAAGAGGTCGCCGACCGTGCCTGGGAAGCGCACGTCGAAGGTGCCACCGAGGTGTGCATGCAGGGCGGGATCGACCCGGAGCTGCCGGTCACCGGCTACGCAGACCTGGTGCGTGCCGTCAAGACCCGGGTGCCGTCGATGCACGTGCATGCATTTTCTCCGATGGAGATCGCTAATGGTGTGACCAAGAGTGGGTTGAGCATTCGGGAGTGGCTGATCAGCCTGCGCGAGGCCGGTTTGGGCAGCATCCCCGGCACCGCTGCCGAGATTCTCGACGACGAAGTGCGCTGGGTGCTGACCAAGGGCAAATTACCGACATCGATGTGGATCGACATCGTGACCACCGCACATGAAGTGGGTCTGCGCTCGTCGTCGACGATGATGTACGGACACGTTGACAGTCCACGGCACTGGGTCGCTCACCTCAACGTGCTGCGCGACATCCAGGACCGCACCGGTGGTTTCACCGAGTTCGTCCCGTTGCCGTTCGTGCACCAGAATTCGCCGTTATACCTGGCGGGCGGCGCTCGTCCGGGGCCCACCCATCGCGACAATCGGGCGGTACACGCGCTGGCCCGGATTATGTTGCACGGGCGGGTTTCCCACATTCAGACCAGCTGGGTCAAGCTCGGCGTGCGGCGCACCCAGGTGATGCTCAATGGCGGCGCCAACGACCTGGGCGGCACGTTGATGGAGGAGACTATCTCGCGGATGGCAGGTTCAGAACACGGGTCGTCCAAGACTGCGGCCGAGCTGACCGCAATAGCCGAGGGCATCGGCCGTCCAGCGCGCCAGCGCACCACCACCTACGCTCCGCTGGCGGCCTGACCGCCCGTTAGTGGCGAGCATCAGTGGGTACCCGTCGCGCATCTATAGCAGCGTGGGACCGCAAACGAACGGTGGTCTGCTCAGTAGTTGTTACAGACGCCGGCGACCGACTGGACTACGCCGAAGTAGGGCGCAGCCTGCGGCATGGCCTGGATCTGTGCGGCCATCGCCGCGCGCTGAGGCGGCGGCGAGGCGAGGAATTGGCGCAAGTAGGACAGCGCGATCGGCGATGCGCTCAGTTGCGCGGCAGCTCCGGGCGATTGCGCGTTGAGCGCCGCCATGACCTGCCCGTAGCTGCAAGTTGTGTTGATGATCGGACCCAGATCGGGCTCAGCGGACGCGACCCCCGCCCCAGCGCTCAATGCCAATGCCGCCCCGCCAACCGCGGCAGCCAGTCTGGTTAACGACAGCTTCATTTGTGGAACCTTCCCCAACTAATGCACCGCCAACCGACGGCGACGACATCTGCCCAACGGTTGCCGTCTCCGGTCGAGGCTACCAGGCACCGCGGGCGTTCTTCTATCGCAACGTTTTCATCGGAGACCGCGTTCCGGATGTAACAATCCGCAGTTCAGTAGCTTAGTGACGTTGATCACACTGGGAGAAACGGTCGGGTGGAACGGCAGTCTGGACGGCTACGTGATCCGTCGCGACCAGCCGCCGCCCTCCCCGTCCGGACCAACGAGCTGATGCGCGGCGGCACGACACCGGCGGTGTGTCATGCTCACCCGGGCAGCAAATTGCATCCTTCGGCGGTGCGCAACTGGTCGCATCGCGCCAGGCAATCCAGCTGACGAGCCAAGTGGTTGACGTGTATGTGAAACGTCTAGTATCAGTAACTGAAACGCTTTGCCCTCAGAAGGCGGGGAGCCTGCGGCGGGGCGAACAGCAGCCCACCTGACCAGAACGTGGAGGAAACGTTGAGGAGACGCCGTGACGTACACGATCGCTGAACCCTGCGTCGACATCAAGGATAAGGCGTGCATTGAAGAATGCCCGGTCGACTGCATCTACGAGGGCGCTCGGATGCTGTACATCCATCCCGACGAATGCGTCGACTGCGGGGCCTGCGAACCGGTCTGCCCGGTCGAAGCGATCTACTACGAAGACGATGTGCCCGAACAGTGGAGCCAGTACACGCAGATTAACGCTGACTTCTTCGACGAGCTGGGATCGCCGGGTGGTGCAGCCAAGGTCGGGCTGACCGAGAATGACCCGCAAGTGGTCAAGGATCTGCCGCCACAGGGTGAAGGCGACTGAGCGGCTCGGCGCTGCCTGAGCCCGGGATGGGCCGGCCTGTCGTATCGGCGTCCCTGCCGGAGTTCCCCTGGGACACCCTGGCTGACGCGAAAGCGTTGGCCGCGGCGCACCCGGACGGAATCGTCGACCTGTCCGTCGGCACCCCGGTCGACCCCGTCGCGCCGGTGATCCGGGAGGCCCTGGCGGCCGCCGGCTCCGCTCCGGGGTATCCGGCCACGGCCGGCACCGCCAGGTTGCGCGAGGCTGCGGTGGCCGCTCTGAGCCGCCGCTACGGCATCATCGGGTTGACCGAAACCGCCGTCTTGCCGGTGATCGGCACCAAGGAACTCATCGCTTGGTTGCCGACCCTGCTCGGGCTGGGCCCGGCGGATGCGATCGTGGTGCCGGAACTGGCATATCCGACCTATGACGTCGGCGCCCGGCTGGCCGGGGCGCGGGTGCTGCGGGCGGACTCGCTGACTCAGCTGGGCCCGCAATCCCCGGCGCTGGTCTACCTGAACTCCCCGAGTAACCCGACCGGGCGGGTGCTGGGCGTCGACCACCTGCGCAAGGTGGTCAGGTGGGCGCGCGAGCGTGGTCGGGAGAACGGCGTTGTAGTGGCGTCCGACGAGTGTTACCTGGGGTTGGGCTGGGACGCCGAGCCCCTGTCGGTGCTGCATCCCTCGGTCTGCGACGGCGACCACACCGGGCTGCTGGCCATCCACTCGTTGTCGAAGAGCTCGTCGCTGGCCGGGTATCGGGCCGGCTTCGTCGCAGGAGACCCGGTCCTGGTCGCCGAGCTGCTGGCGGTGCGCAAACACGCCGGGATGATGGTGCCGACGCCGGTACAAGCTGCCATGGTGGCCGCCCTGAATGACGATTCACACGAACAGCAGCAACGGGAGCGGTACGCGCGGCGGCGGGCCGCTCTTGCACCGGCAGTGCGCGCAGCGGGTTTTGCGATCGACTATTCCGACGCCGGCCTCTATCTGTGGGCTACTCGCGGCGAGCCATGCCAGGACAGTGTCATGTGGTTGGCTGCCCGGGGCATCCTGGTGGCGCCCGGTGATTTCTATGGCCCGGGCGGGGCGCAGCATGTGCGGGTGGCGCTGACCGGCACCGACGAACGCATCGTCGCCGCGGTGGATCGGCTCGCGGCACAGGCGCCAAATGCTTCCTAAGCGCTTCACTCTCGGGTAAGGAGTGTGGTCGTGACAACTACGGCTGCTACGGCTGGCAAACTGCGCATCCCGCTGTCGATCGCGGACATAACCAAGCGCGTCTTTCTGGGAAAGCCGCTCATCACCGACGACCTGAGTTCGGAGAAGCTCTCGAACCCCGTTGCGCTTGGCGCACTTTCGCCGGACGCGATCTCGTCGACCGCCTACGGCACCGAGCAGATCCTGATCGAACTGCTGCCGGCTGCGGGGCTGGCGGCTTTTGCGCTGTTACTTCCCATCACCGGCGTCATCCTGGTGATTCTGGTGTTGGTGACCGCGTCGTATCGGCAGGTCGTCATGGCCTACACCCGGGCGGGTGGGTCGTACATCGTGGCCCGGGAGAACTTCGGGCCCCGGGTCGCCCAGATCGCCGCGGCGGCCCTGCTGATCGACTACGTGGTCACCGTGGCGGTGCAGGCGGCGGCGGGCACGGTTGCGGTGGTGTCGGCGCTGCCCGCATTGGGTCCCTACAGCCTGACAATCACGGTCGGCGTGGTGGTTCTCATCTGTTACGCGAACCTGCGCGGATTACGGGAAGCGGGCCGGCCGTTCGCGGTGCCGACCTACTTCTTCATCACCATGATCATCCTGACCATCGTGGTCGGTGTCATCCGCGCGATATTCGGGGATCTACCGGTATACGATTCCGCGCACATGGCCGGGACGGTGGACGTCCACCAGGGCAACGGGTTGGTGATGGGCGCGACGGTCCTGGTGTTGCTCCGTGCGTTCGCCAACGGCGGTTCGTCGCTGACCGGAGTCGAGGCGATCTCCAATACCGTCACCGTCTTCCGGAAGCCGCAGGGCCGCAACGCGCGTCGGGTGCTCACCGCAATGGCCTGCATTCTCGGATTCTTGCTGGCTGGTGTCGCTTACCTGGCCCACGTCACCCACGCCACCCCGTATGTCGCCGGCTATCCGTCGGTGTTATCCGAGATCGGCCGGGCAGTCTTCGGTCACGGGGTTTTCGGTAACACGCTCTATGTTCTCGTCCAGGTGTCCACCGCTGCCATCTTGTTCACCGGTGCGAATACCAGTTTCAACGGATTCCCAGCGCTGGCCAGTTTCGTCGCCGAAGACCGTTTCCTGCCGCGACAGCTGATGAAACGCGGTCACCGCCTGGTGTTTTCCAACGGCATCATCGCGCTCACGGCGTTCTCGGTGGCGTTGCTGGTAATCACCGGTGGCTCAGTCAACGCGCTGGTCCCGTTCTATGCGATAGGCGTGTTCACCGGATTCTCGATGGCCGGCTACGGGATGACCAAGCATCATCTGACTCACCGGGAACCCGGCTGGCGAGGCCGGCTGGCGATCAACCTGTCCGCGGCGATCCTGTCGACGATCGTGGTCGGCATCTTCGCGGTGGCGAAGTTCACCGAGGGTGCGTGGCTGGTAGTCGTTGTCTTTCCGGTGCTGGTGTTCACTCTGATACGCCTGAATCGGGAATATCGCGCCGAGGCCGCCATTCTCGAGATGTTCCGCACCGACCGCCCCGACTTGGTGAAGTACGCGCGACACCGGGTGTTCGTCTTCGTGAACTCGGTTGACCTCGCGGTGATCGAAGCGCTTCGCTACGGCAAAGGACTGCGGGCCGACGAATTGATCGCGGTGCACTTCATGGTCGACGCGGCCTATGCCGCGCAACTGCGAAAGCGTTGGGATCACTTCGAACTGGACACCCGGCTGCGGGTGGTGGACTGCCCGGACCGGCGGATCATCCGGGCTTCGCAGTTGTTTGTCGCCAAGGCCCGCGACGAGCATGCGGATACCAACGTCACGGTGCTGTTGCCACGTCGAACCTATGCGCCGCTGATCGGGCGACTTTTACACGACCGCACAGCGGACAAGATCGCCCGGGCCGTCAGCGTGATTCCGGACGCCGCGGCGACCATCGTGCCCTACGACGTTCAGTCGCGGATCCAGGAGGCATACCCCGAACGCTTCGAGCAACGGGTCGCGCGTGAACTCGACAAGGTAGAGGCGTGGGTTTCCGAGGGCGAGGACAGCGACGTCGAAGCCTACGAACACCCCGAGCGGTCGTCCTCGGTGGTCACTGTGGCGGCCCTGATCCCGGGACATCGCGCTACCTTCGAAGGACGGGTCGGCCAGGTCGAGGACATCGCCAAACGTGGACGCACACTTCGGTCGATCGTCTTGGGCGACAACAGCGGCGAGATCAGCGTCACTTTCCGTCCCGGGAGCGGCGGCGCCGACATCCAGCCCGGCCAGCTGCTGCGGATCACCGGCAAGGCCCGCCAGAGCGGAAGCCGGCCCATGTCGATGATCGACCCGGCGTACCACATCATCGAGGACCCTGGGAAGGTTGGCGAGCTCGGGAAACGTCCAGAGCCCGGGGAAGCCGGCAGAGCGTAAGGGCTTTCCCGGCGGAAAAGGGTAGCCGGCGGAAAAGGCACCCCGGAAAGGAAGCGTGTGAAGCGACTGGCAGCGGTGTTGGTAGCCGTGTTGGGTCTGGCATACACCGCGAATGGCTACCGGCCGCTATCGAAGCGCGGCTACGGATCGCTGTTTGCGTTCAGCTCGGGTGTGTTCGCGTCGGAACTTCCGATGCAGAGTCTGTTTGTCCAGCTGACGGCGCTGGCGGCGGTGTCGCGGCGGCTGCCGCCCCGGGTACGCCGATTCAGCTGGCTGGTGTCGGCGTTGTCGGGGCTGGGCCTGGTGGGACTGCGCCACCTCGGGCACAAGGCGAACGAACCGCTGACCGCGGCGCTGGACGCCGGCCTGGGACCCGACCGTCGCACCGAGTCCGGTGATCTCTGGAAGCGGCCTGCACCCGGGGGCGCCACCGCGAAGAAGCCCGGCGCCGCACGAATGCTTCGGATCTACCGCGATTACGCACACGACGGCGACATCAGCTATGGGGAATGCGGCTCCAGAAACCACCTTGATATCTGGCGACGGCCTGACCTCGACCGCGGCGAACGGGCTCCGGTGCTGCTGCAGGTTCCTGGCGGCGCCTGGATGACCGGGAACAAGCGTGGGCAGGCGCATCCGTTGATGAGCCACCTGGCCGAGCTCGGCTGGGTGTGTGTCGCGATCAATTACCGGCTCAGCCCGCGCTCCACCTGGCCCGATCACATCGTCGACGTCAAGCGCGCCATCGCGTGGACCCGAGAGCACATTGCTGACTACGGCGGTGATCCGGACTGGATTGCGATCACCGGAGGTTCGGCCGGCGGGCACCTGTCTTCGCTGGCGGCGCTTACCCCCAACGATCCGCGATTCCAGCCCGGCTTCGAGGAGGCCGACACCCGCGTGCAAGCGGCTGTCCCGTTCTATGGCGTCTACGACTTCACCCGAACCGACGACGCGATGCACCCGCTGATGGTGCCAATGGTGGCGAAGCACGTGTTCAAGGTGAGTCGGACGGACGTGGCCGAGCCTTTCCGGGTCGCCTCGCCGATCACCCACGTCTGTGCGGACGCGCCACCGTTTTTCGTGCTGCACGGCACCAACGACTCGCTGGTCCCGCTCGAACAGGCGCGCAGCTTTACCGCGCGCCTGGGCGAGGTCAGCCGCGAACCCGTCGTCTACGCGGAGTTGCCCTGCGCGCAGCACGGTTTCGATATCTTCGGGTCGGTCCGCGCGGCACACGCCGCGGTGGCCGTCGAGCAGTTCCTTGCTGAGGTGTATACAAAGCGCCGGATTCTCGCTTAGCGAGGTGAGTTCTCGACCTGGCGGTTCCAGGCCGCTCCGGGTCACCGCAGCGTTGCCGGAGATCGGCTAAGCCTGCCCTAAGACGGCCCGAAGACTGCCCGAAGACTGCCCTAAGACTGGCTGAGTCTCCCTGAGACTGCGGAGTAGTTGTCCTCGATTGCGGTGTGGCGCCGATTATGCAATTGTTCGCTCGCAATGTGAGTTGGACGTTTCCGAGTGCGGCCTGCTCGACGCGCCGCTATATTTCTTCCCATTAACTGACTCGGTTCGAGTCACAAAGTTGACACCTGTACAACTCAGGAATCCTGAGCCCGAGTGGACGAGGGACTGGTACGCGCGGTCGCGTCCGGGGCTCTTCCCGCATTCGCCCGGCCGTCGACTGCCCATCGGCAAATGGGCGAGAACAGGGGGAGTGCACATTGCCTGCCGCAACCGCCACACCCGTTGCTGTTATCGGTATGTCCTGCCGACTTCCGGGGGGAATCGATTCACCGCAGCGCTTGTGGGAGGCGTTGCTGCGCGGCGACGATTTCGTGGGCGAGATTCCCGCCGAGCGGTGGGACGCGGACAAGTTCTATGACCCCGAACCCGGCGTGCCTGGCCGGTCGGTGACACGCTGGGGGGCGTTCCTGGACGACGTCGGGGGCTTTGACTGCGATTTCTTCGGCATGACCGAACGCGAGGCCACCGCGGTCGACCCACAGCACCGGCTGTTGCTGGAGTCGTCCTGGGACGCCATCGAGCACGCGGGCCTTGATCCGGCGTCGTTGGCTCAATCGCAGACCGGCGTGTTCGTGGGCCTGACGCACGGGGACTACGAATTGCTGTCCTTCGAGATCGGCGCCGCTGAAGGACCGTACGGATTTGCCGGCACCAGCCCGAGCATGGCGTCCGGGCGAGTCGCCTACGCGCTGGGCCTGCAGGGGCCCGTGCTCACGGTGGACACGGCCTGTTCGTCGGGATTGATGGCCGTGCATCAAGCCTGCGGCAGCCTGGACAGCGGTGAAAGCGACCTCGCCCTGGCCGGCGGCGTGGTCGTGACCCTGGAACCGCTCAAGACCGTTACCGGTTCGTTGCAGGGCATGTTGTCGCCGACGGGCCGCTGCCACGCCTTCGACGCTGTGGCGGACGGATTCGTGTCCGGTGAGGGATGCGTCGTGCTGCTGCTCAAACGGTTGCCGGATGCCGAGCGCGACGGTGATCGCATCCTGGCGATCGTGCGCGGCACTGCGGCCAATTACGATGGCCGCACCGTGACCATCGCGACGCCGTCGAAGACGGCGCAGGTCGCCGTGTACAAGAGCGCTCTGGCCGCCGCCGGTGTCGACCCCGCCACGATTGGTCTGGTCGAGGCGCACGGAACCGGTACCCCGGTCGGGGACCCGATCGAGTACTCGAGCCTGGCCGCCGTGTACGGAACCGACGGCCCCTGCGCGCTTGGATCGGTGAAGACGAACTTTGGCCACCTGCAGTCCGCATCCGGACCGCTGGGGCTGATGAAGGCGATCCTGGCGCTGCAGCACGGCGAGGTTCCGCAACACCTGCATTTCACCCGGCTGCCCGATGAACTCGCCGAGATCAAGACGGAACTGTTCGTGCCGCGGGGCAATACGCCCTGGCCCACCAATGGCCACGGGCCGCGGCGCGCCGCGGTGTCGTCGTATGGAATGTCCGGCACCAACGTGCACGCCATTTTGGAGCAAGCACCAGCGCAAGCACCAGCACAAGCGGCGCAAGAACCGGCACCGGAAGCGGCGGCCGAAGTCGACAGGCCGCTGTCGTTTCCGATCTCAGCCACGTCCCCCGAGCAACTGCGGGTAACGGCTGCCCAGTTGGCGGATTGGGTCGACGAGTACGCCGGCGCGGCTGATGGCGCCGCCCGACTCCGCGATCTGGGCTACACGTTGGCGCGCCGCCGCGCACACAAGCCGGTGCGGACCGTGGTCTGGGCCAGCAGTGTCGGTGAGCTGAGTGCGGCCCTGCGGGAAGTCGCCGACAGCGACATTCCGTACCAGGCTGCGGTGGGCCAAGGCGACCTCGGCCCGGTTTGGGTGTTCTCCGGGCAGGGTTCGCAGTGGTCCAAGATGGGCGCCGAACTGCTGGCGAAGGAACCGGTGTTCGCCGCGACGATCGCCGAGATGGAGCCGATTATCGCCAGGGAATCAGGCTTCTCGGTGACCGAGGCCATGTCGGCACCCGAGACGGTGATCGGCATCAACCGCGTCCAACCGACGATCTTTGCCATGCAGGTCGCGCTGGCAGAGGCGATGAAGTCCTATGGGGTGCGTCCCGGCGCAGTGATCGGGCATTCGCTCGGTGAGGCTGCCGCCGCCGTCGTCGCGGGAGGGCTGTCGCTGCAAGACGGGCTGCGCGTCATCTGCCGACGCTCGCGGCTGATGTCCCGCATCTCGGGTAGCGGCGCCATGGCGTTGGTGGAACTGCCCGGTCAGCAAGTGCTGTCGGAACTGTCCATTCGGAGAGTGTCCGATGCAGTGCTCTCCGTGGTCGCTTCACCGACGTCGACCGTCGTCGGTGGCGACACCCAGACCATTCGCGACCTGGTGGCAGCCTGGCAAGAGCAGGACGTGATGGCACGCGAGGTGGCCGTGGATGTCGCGTCGCACTCGCCGGCGGTAGATCCGATCCTCGACGAGCTCGTCGAGGTCCTCGCTGACCTCGAGCCGACGGCGCCGCAAGTGCCGTACTACTCCGCGACGCTGTGGAACCCCAAGGAACAGCCGTCGTTCGATGGTGACTACTGGGCGGAAAACCTCCGTTACACAGTGAGATTCGCCGCAGCTGTGCAGGCCGCCCTCAAGGACGGGTTCCGGGTCTTCGGGGAGCTGGCGCCGCATCCGCTGCTCACCTATGCCGTCGAGCAGAACGCCGGCAGCCTCGACATGCCCATTGCGGCGCTGGCAGCCATGCGCCGCGAACAGGACATGCCGGTCGGGTTGCGTGGCTTCGTAGCCGACGTGCACAGCGCCGGCGCCGTCGTGGACTTCTCCGTGCAGTACCCCGATGGCCGCTTGGTGGACGCGCCGCTGCCGACGTGGACTCACCGCAAGCTGCTGCTCAGCCGCGAGACCACCGACCAGGCACACGGTGCCTCGGTTCAGGCCGTTCATCCCCTTCTTGGGGCACATGTGCACCTGCAGGAGGAACCCGAGCGCCACGTCTGGCAGGGGGAGGTTGGCACCGATACGCATCCGTGGCTGGGCGATCACCAGATTCACAACGTCGCCGCACTTCCCGGTGCCGCCTACTGCGAGGTGGCGTTGGCCGCGGCACGCGTGGCCCTCGGCGAAGCCTCCGAGGTCCGCGACATCAGGTTCGAGCAGACGCTGCTGCTGGATGGCGAGACGGTGACATCTGCTGCGGCAACGGTTTTGACACCGGGCGTCCTCGAGTTCGCGGTCGACACCCACGAGGAGGGCGAACGCATTCGCCGAGCCAGCGCCGTCCTGCATGCCTTAGCGGGTCAAGCGGATCCGGCGGATTCGGGGGATTCAGGGGATGGGGCGGAGCCGCCCGCACACGATATGGATGTGCTGATGGCGAGCCATCCGACTCGCGTAGACGGTGACGAATTGCGGAAGGCATTCGACATCGTGGGCATTCAGTATGGTCCGGCGTTCTCGGGCCTGGCCGCGGCGCGGTTTGCCGAAGGGGATATCACCACCGTGCTCGCCGACGTCGCGCTGCCCGGGGCCATCCGCTCGCAGCAGTCGGCTTACACCACCCACCCGGCCCTGCTCGATGCCTGCTTCCAGTCGGTGGTCGTTCATCCCGAGGTGCAAAAGGCGGGCGCCGGTGGTCTGCTGTTGCCCGTTGGGGTACGCAGACTGCGCAACTACCACACCACCCGCAATGCGCATTACTGCCTCACCCGGGTCACGTCGTCGCGGCCCGGCGAGTGCGAGGCCGACCTCGACGTGTTGGACCAGTCCGGAACGGTCTTGCTGACTATCGAGGGGCTGCGGCTGGCCGGCGGCGTTTCGGAGCACGAACGCGACAACCGAATGCTCAACGAGAGACTGTTGACCATCGAATGGCAGCCTCGTGAACTACCCGAGGTGTCGCAGGCCGGGCCCGGATCCTGGCTGCTGCTCAGTGCCTGCGACAAGCTGGACCCGCTGACGGCACAGCTCGGCGAAGCCTTGAATTCCGTTGGGGCGCACTGTATAACGGTGCCTTTGCCGCTCGGGCCGGTCGATACCGCGCGGCTGCGTTCGTTGCTGGACGGCAGCGGTCTGACGGCATCGAATGGTCACGGGCCGCTCAAAGGCTTCACCGGCGTCGTCGTGGTGGCTGCACCCGGGGCCAACGGCCGGGGCGATTCGCGAGCATGGCGGCGCGGCCGGGACTACGTCTCCCACATCGTGACCGTCGCCCGCGAGCTATCAGAACTCCCCGGCGAGCCGCCGCGCCTCTTCGTGGTGACCAGGAATGCCGCCAGCGTGCGGACCGGCGATGTGGCCAACCTGGAGCAGGCGGGACTGCGTGGATTGATGCGGGTGATCGACGCCGAACACCCGCATTTGGGTGCCACTCAGATCGACGTCGATGGTCAGACCGAACTCGGGCAGGTGGCCCTACAACTGAACAGCGGCTCGGAGGAAGACGAGACGGCCTGGCGCAACGGCCAGTGGTACACCGCCCGCCTGCTGCCCGGTCCGCTGAGCCCGGCCGAACGGCACACCACCGTCGTCGAGCACCGACGCGACGGCATGCGCCTGCAGATCCGCACCCCCGGGGACCTCGAATCGCTCGAGTTCACCGCATTTGACCGCGTTCCGCCAGGACCGGCCGAGATCGAGGTGGCGGTCACCGCGTCCACCATCAACTTCGCTGATGTCCTCGTCGCCTTCGGGCGGTATCCCAGCTTCGAGGGCTTCCAGCAGCAGTTGGGCGGCGACTTCGCCGGTGTGGTGACCGCGGTCGGACCCGGCGTCACCGAGCACAAGGTCGGCGACCACGTAGGCGGCATGTCCCGTAACGGTTGCTGGGGCACATTCGTGATCGCCGATGCCCAGCACGCGGTTACGCTTCCGCCCCAGGTGCCGCTGGAAGACGCGGCGGCGGTGCCCACCGCCTCGGCGACCGCGTGGTACAGCCTGCACGATCTGGCCCGCATCTCGCCGGCCGACAAGGTGCTGATCCACTCCGCGACCGGCGGTGTCGGGCAGGCGGCCGTCGCGATAGCCCGGGCCGTGGGATGCGAGATCTTCGCGACGGCGGGCAGCCCACAGCGCCGGCAACTGCTGCGCGACATGGGTATCAAGTACGTCTACGACTCACGCAGCACCGAGTTCGTCGATGAGATCCGCCGCGACACCGACGGGTACGGCGTCGACGTCGTGCTCAACTCGCTAACGGGTGCCGCGCAACGCGCGGGAATAGACTTGCTGGCCTTCGGCGGGCGCTTCATCGAGATCGGTAAACGCGACATCTACCGCGACACCCGGCTCGGTTTGTTTCCCTTCCGCCGCAATCTGTCGCTGCATGCGGTGGACCTGGCATTGCTGACATACAGCCACCCGGAGATCATTCGGCGCCTGTTGACCACCGTGTACCAAGCCACGGCCGACGGCGTGTTGCCCATGCCGCAGAGCACGCACTACCCGATTCACGACGCCGCTGCTGCCGTCCGCCTGGTCGCCGGCGCCGGGCACACCGGCAAGGTGGTACTCGACGTGCCGCGCACCGGAAGCAGTGTCGCCATGGTGCCCCCACAGCAGGTTCGCGCGTTCCGGGCCGACGGCGCCTACATCATCACCGGCGGTATCGGCGGCCTCGGGCTGTTCCTGGCCGGCGAGATGGCCGCCGCGGGCTGCGGAAGGATCGTGCTCAACTCCCGTTCGGCGCCCAACGATCAAGCGCAGCAGGCCATCGAGCGCCTCCGCGCCGCCGGGGCCGATATCCAGGTGGAGTGTGGCGACATCGCCGAGCCGGAAACGGCCGAGCGGTTGGTGGCGTGGGCGACTGCCACCGGATTGCCGGTGCGCGGCGTACTGCATGGAGCCGCGGTGGTGGAGGACGCCGCGCTGAGCAACCTCAGCGACGAACTCATCGACCGTTGTTGGGCGCCGAAGGTCTACGGCGCGTGGAACCTGCACCAGGCCTTGGGTGAGGTAGAAGCCGGGCAGCCGCTGGATTGGTTCTGCTCGTTCTCGTCGGCCGCAGCGCTGGTGGGTCTGCCGGGTCAGGGCGCATACGCCGCGGCCAACAGCTGGTTGGACGCTTTCGCCCACTGGCGTCGCGCCCAGGGCCTTCCGAGTACCGCGATCGCTTGGGGAGCGTGGTCCGAGGTTGGCCGCGCCACGGCCCTGGCGGAAGGCGCCGGCGTATCGATCAAGCCGGCCGAGGGTTTCCGGGCGTTCCAGACGTTGCTGCGTCACGACCGCCCGTACTCGGGCTACGGGCCGATCATGGATCTGCCGTGGCTGACCGCCTTTGCGCAGCGCAGCCGCTTTGCCGAAGCGTTCCGATCCATGGGCCAAGGCCAACCGGACAAGAGCAGGTTCCTCGCCGAGCTGAAGTCGCTACCCCGCGAGGAGTGGCCCAGCACGATGCGGCGGTTGGTATCCGGCCAGATCAGCATGCTGCTGCGGCGCACCATCGATCCAGATCGACCATTGTCTGACTACGGATTGGATTCACTGGGCAATTTGGAGCTGCGAACGCGTATTGAAACGGAAACGGGAGTTCGCATCAGTCCCACGAAGATCACCACGGTCCGGGGTCTGGCAGAGCATCTATGCGAAGCCCTGGCAGACATGGAAGCTGCACCATCAGCACCCTGATCGTTGCGGGTGTTTGGAGTCGAGGAGAGAACGTTGCGCGTGGGGCCTTTGGCAATAGGATCGCTGCTTCATTGGGAACCGATGACGGGCAACACCATTTCTTGGGAACCGTCGGCAGCGACGCGCGAGAAGGTTTCGCACGCACCGGTGAGCCAGGTGCCCGTCAGCTACATGCAGACCCAGCACATCCGTGGTTATGTCGAGCAGAAAGCGAAGGGGCTCGACTACTCACGCCTGATGATCATCAGCAGCGACATACCCGGGCACTGCGACATCCGGGCGGCGAATTACGTCGTGAACGCACACGTTCGCCGGCACGACACCTACCGCAGCTGGTTCGAGCACACCGATACCGGACAGATCGTGCGGCGAACGCTGCAGGATCCCACGGACATCGAATTCGTACCTGTCAAACACGGCGAGCTGACGCTGGACCAACTTCGGGAACTTGCCGTGAGCACGCCCGATCCGCTCCAGTGGGGATGCTTCCAGTTCGGGATCGTTCAAGGCGAGGACCGCTTTACGTTCTACGCCAGCGTCGACCACGTCCACGTGGACGCGATGTTCGTCGGCGTGACGCTGATGGAGTTCCAAATGATGTACGGCGCTCTGGTGGGTGGTGGAGCGCCTCTCGAGTTGCCGGAGGCGGGCAGCTACGACGACTTCTGTATCCGGCAGCGCCGGTTCACCGATTCGCTCACCGCGGAGTCGCCACAGGTTCGGTTGTGGACGCAGTTCGCCGAGAGCAACGACGGCAGCCTGCCCGATTTCCCGCTGCCGCTCGGTGACGCGTCCGAGCCCAGCGTGTCTGACATGGTCACCATGACGATGCTGGACGAGCAGCAGACGTCTCGGTTCGAGACCGCCTGCACAACGGCAGGCGCCCGATTCATCGGTGGTGTGCTGGCCTGTTGCGGCCTGGCCGAACACGAGTTGACCGGCGCGGACACCTATTACGGCCTCACACCGCGGGACACCCGTAAAACGCCGACCGATGCCCTGACGCAGGGCTGGTTCACCGGACTGATCCCGATCACCGTCCCCATCGCCGACTCGTCTTTCGGAGATGCCGCACGCGCCGCACAGAGTTGCTTCGACACGGGTGTCAACCTGGCGGAAGTGCCCTATGACCGCGTGGTCGAGTTGGTGCCCACGGCGCATAGGGCGCGGCCGAACTTCCCGGTCATCAACTTCCTCGACACGGGCGCCGCGCCTCTTTCCCTACTGCTCACCGCGGAATTGGACGGTCTGAATATCGGGGTGTTCAGCGATAGTCGGTATTCGTATCAGATGTCGATTTATGTGATCCGGGTCGAGCAGGAGACCGCGGTGACAGTGATGCTCCCCGACACTCCCGAGGCTCAGGAATCGGTCACCCGCTATTTGGCAGCGTTGAAGTCCGTGTTTGAGCGCGTCGCCGAAAGCGGTCAGTGGCGAAATGTTGCCTGATTCACGTCGCGCGCGCCCGGCACGACTGGGGATGAGCTCATTTTCCGGCGGCTAGGCGAGATCGTGGCACGGCGGCCGTGGATGGTGATCGGGTGCTGGCTGGCGCTTGCGCTGGTGCTGCCGATGACGGTGCCGTCGTTGACAGAGATGGCTCAGCGACATCCCGTCGCGATCCTGCCCGCCGACGCGCCGTCGGCGGCCACCGCTAAAAAGATCAGCCGGGCATTCCACGAAGCCGGCTCGGAAAACGTGCTGATCGTGCTGCTGACCAGCGAAAACGGGGCCAAGGGGTTGGGGCCGGTCGATGAAAACGTCTACCGCACCCTGACCGATCGGCTGCGTCAGGACACCAAAGACGTCGTGATGCTGCAGGACTTCCTCAGCACGCCGGCGCTGCGTGAGCTGCTCGCCAGCAAGGACGGCAAGGCGTGGATTTTGCCGGTCGGTCTCTCCGGCGAGCTGGGCACCCCCGAGTCCTACCGTGCCTACAACGACGTCGCGGGCATCGTGAAGCGAACCTTGGCGGGCGCGGCCGGATCTCCGCTGAAGGCGAGCCTGACGGGACCCGCCTCCACCGTCGCCGACCTGACTGACGCCGGCGCACGCGACCGCGTGTCGATCGAGCTGGCAATCGCCGTGTTGTTGCTGGTCATCCTGATTGTCATCTACCGCAACCCGGTCACCATGTTTTTGCCGCTGATCACAATCGGTGCCTCCCTGCTCACGGCTCAGGCGGTGGTTTCCGGCGTTTCGGTGCTGACCGGCATGGCCGTCTCCAACCAGATGATCGTGTTGCTCAGTGCGATGATCGCTGGTGCTGGAACCGATTACGCCGTCTTCCTGATCAGCCGGTATCACGATTACATCCGTCTGGGCGATGATCCGACTCGGGCCGTCAAGCGGGCCCTGGCTTCCATCGGCAAGGTGATTGCCGCGTCCGCCGGCACGGTGGGAATCACCTTCCTCGGTATGGGATTTGCCAAATTGGGTGTGTTCTCAACGGTGGGCACGGCATTGGCGATCGCGATCGCAGTGGCGTTCCTGGCCGCGGTGACCTTACTGCCCGCCATCCTGATACTGGCCGGGCCGCGTGGCTGGGTCGGGCCGAGCAAGGAGCGGACCGCGGTGTTCTGGCGGCGAACCGGAGTGCGGGTAGTGCGGCGGCCCGCCCGATATCTGGCCGCCAGCCTGGTGGTCCTGATCGCTCTGGCCGGCTGTACGGCGCTGGTTCGCTTCAACTACGACGACCGCAAGCAACTGCCGGGTTCAGTTGAGAGCTCGGTCGGCTACGCCGCGCTGGAACACCATTTCCCGGTGAATCAGACGATTCCGGAATATCTGCTCATCCAGTCTCCGCACGACTTGCGTACCCCCGGTGGGCTTGCCGATCTGGAGCAGATGGCGCAGCGGGTGAGCCAAATCCCGGGCGTCGCCGTTGTCCGCGGGGTTACCCGGCCGACCGGACAATCGCTGGAAATAGCCAGGGCGACGTATCAGGCCGCGCAGGTCGGCAAACAGCTGGGCGCCGGGGCCGACCTGATCACCGACCACAACAGCGACCTCAACCGGCTGTCCTCGGGTGCGGGCCAGTTGGCAGACAAGCTCGGCGACGTACGCACTCAAGTCAACCAGGCGATCGGCGGCGTCAGCGGTCTGGTCGATGCGCTGGCAACAGTTCAGGCCACGTTCGGTGGCGGCAAGACGCTCGGTGAAATCGACACTGCCACAAAACTTGTCAGCAGCGTCCGGACGCTCGGCAACACGCTGCAGATCAACTTCTCCGGCGTGATGAACAACTTCGAATGGGTCGACGCCGTCGTCGCCGCTCTGGATACCAGCATGGTTTGTGACGCCAGCTCGATCTGTAGCACGGCGCGCGCCCAGTTCCACAGCCTCATCACCGCCCGCGACGACGGAACCCTCGGCAGGATCGCCGACCTCTTCCGCGAGTTGCAGTCGACACAGTCTTCTCAGACCGTGAGCTCGATGGTCAGTGGGCTGAGCCGCACACTTCAGGGCGCGGTGGTTTCGTTGCACAACCTGGGACTGGACGACCCGAGTGCCGCGCGCTCGAAGATGGCCATGATGCAAAACGGCGCCAACGATCTGGCCAGTGCCGGCCGTCAGCTGGCCGACGGTGTGCAGCTTCTCGTGGACCAGGTCAAGAAGATGGGTGCGGGTCTTGGTGCGGCATCGTCTTTCCTGATGGCAATGGGTAAGGACGCGTCGCAACCGTCGATGGCAGGTTTCAATATCCCGCCGGGGGCGCTCGACACCGAGGAGTTCAAGAAGCTCGCGCAGACGTTCATCTCGCCGGATGGGCATTCGGTGCGCTACTTCGTCCAAACCGACCTCAACCCGTTCAGCACCGCGGCCATGGACCAGGTCAACACGATCCTCGACACCGCCAAAGGTGCGCAGCCCAACACCACGCTGTCCGGCGCTTCGATATCAATCTCGGGATATCCCGTCACGCTTCGGGACACCCGCGATTACTACGACCGCGACATCCGACTCATCATCCTGGTGACCATCTTCGTCGTGCTGCTGATCCTGACGGCGCTGCTGCGCGCGATAGTTGCGCCGCTGTACCTGGTCGGGTCGGTGATCCTGTCCTATCTGTCGGCGGTGGGCATCGGCGTATTGCTGTTTCAAGTGCTTTTGCGGCAGGAATTGCATTGGAGCGTACCGGGATTGGCGTTCGTCGTGCTGGTTGCCGTGGGGGCGGACTACAACATGCTGCTGGCGTCGCGGTTGCGTGAAGAGTCGCCCTTCGGCGTGCGCTCCGGTGTCATCCGTACGGTGCGTTCCACCGGTGGAGTCATCACCGCGGCCGGCCTCATTTTCGCGGCGTCGATGTTCGGCCTGCTGTTCTCCAGCATCGGGGCTGTCGTCCAGTCCGGCTTCGTGATCGGGGTCGGAATCCTGGTCGACACCTTCGTGGTGCGCACTATCACGGTGCCCGCTATCGCGGCTCTGCTCGGGCGGGCGAGTTGGTGGCCGGCGCGGCCATGGGAGCAGGGCCCGGCGGAAGACCCCACGAAGAAAATGACGAAGAAAACGACGGTGTTCCAAGCCGTGGCCGAGGCATCGCCCGAAGCCTGAAGAACTCGCGAGTCAGTCGGGCGGCGGGGGGAGCACCGCACGAAGCTGGGCGAAGAAATTCAGGACGGATTCGCGAAAAGCCGGGTCCACGTGGGCCATCGGGTCCATGCCATTCACTGGATCCACCGAAATCGGCTTGGTGAGCAAATTATCGTTGAACGAATATGCCGAATCGATCTGCGGCTGCAGAACGGCATCGATTTGATCCACTTTTGCGTCCGACCAGCCGAGGTAGCGCAGCGGCAACGTCAGCGGAAGGTGATTCACCGGAATCATGTACGTCGTCTCGGTCGCGCCGCGTGCGTTGACCGTGGTCCTGGTGTTCTGCGGAGGCACCTGGTCAGGCCTGATGAAGGCGGCCGGCGTGTGACCTATGAAGGCCCCGAAGCCGGCGTTGAGCAAGGCCAAGAGATTGTCCATCCGGTCCGGGAAGTCGGCGAGGCCGTCATACGCGCCGAAGATCCGGTTGGTGTTGTACTGGCTCTCCGGCCGCTGAGCCATCGTCAGGTCGATCCCCGGGATGTAGTCGCCGGGCCGGAAGAAGCTCGCGAGGACGCTCTTGCCGAACGCATTCGCTCCCTGGGGGTCGCCGAAACTGGTGAAACTCAGCTGGTCCGGCGGTGGCGCCGTCGGGTCATTGGCGAGCCGCGCCTGTACCGCGTCGAGGGCGTGGGCCCCCTGGGACAAACCGACCACGGCGGCCGGCTCGGTGCCCTGGTGAACAGCCTTGTCGAGGTTATCGGTGGCTTGTCTGGTCGACGCACCGATAGTCACATTGTCTCTGGGCCCTGGGAGTAAAGAGGTTGGCACCCAGGAGAAGGCGGCTCCGGCGGGATAGTTGATGAGTTCACGCTTGGCGCCCGGGAAGAAGCCCTCGCCGACCCGTTTGGTGTAGTAGGCCCAGTCGAAGTCCGGCGGTCTCGCGCCGCCGACCGCGTAGACGACCTTCGCGGTCGGGGCGTCGCCCACCGGGGACGGCGCCGGAGGCATCCAGGGAAAGCCGGGGTCGCTGCTGGCCACGCTGGGTCCGAATCCACCAACCGAACCCACCAACCAGGTGGCGAGAGCCCCCGCGATCAGTCGTTTCACCTGTTTCTTCTCCCGCTCCGGCTCTAACCGATGCTAACGGCCCCAGTACCGGCTCGCACCCTGTGTGGCCGGCGCGTCACAGACCGGCGATGCCGGCGGTGAGCAGGACGCAGCCGACCGCAGCCAGCAGCGTGGCCACCTCGATGCCTCGACGCGAGCGGATCCACTCGTGCAGCGCGGCCATCGACGTCCGCGTTGGCTGGGGCGCCAGCAGGTAACCGGCGAGCGGAATCTCCACCAGCGCGAAGGCCACGATGTTGAACATCAGCAGTGCTCCGGCTTGTGCCACGGCTGCCGCGCCAGAGGCCAAAATGACGGCCAGCGCGGCCAGATAATCCGCCGACGGCAGCGCTATCCCGAGGCCGGCCACCCCTGCGACCCAAAGCGAGCGCCGGTCCAGCAGCCGTCGGGCGCGCGCTGACAACTTGCCTGCCACCGTCGCAGCGCTGCCGCCGAACGGAGGTTTCGCCGGGCATCCGCGGCCGAGTCGCCCCATGCGCACCTTCACGACCAGTGCGGCAGCCACCAGCAGTGCCAGTACGCCGATCACGATTTGAACCTTGGGCAGAGTCTGCGGCGAAGACCCGGGCAGCCTGCGCCGGAAGACGAACAAGACGATCCAGCCCACGGTCATCGCCATTGCGAAACCGCCTGAGAGGAACGCCAACAGTTGGAGTATCGGTCTCGGTCTGTTCAGCATCAGTACCGTCATGCCGATCCGGAACGGTTCGAGGCTCACAGCGACGGCCATCACCAGGATGGTGATCCACATGGCAGGTTTCCGGTGCGGCGGGGCTGGTCCGCTCAGGCGTCCAACCGGGTGAATTGCCGCTGGCGGTAGTGCTCGACACAGGCCGCCCGTCGGATCTTGCCGCTGGTGGTGGTGGGAATCGACCCGGGCGGTACCAGGACGAGGTCCGCGACGTTCAGACCGTGCGACTTCGAAATCGCCGCGGTGACATGGTTTTTGACGACGCTGAGCTTGCGCGTCGCGTCCTCGTCGGAATCACCGCGCTTCTTGACTTCGATAATGGTGACCAGCTTCTCGGTCTGATCCACCGGAACGGAGATCGCGGCGACCCGGCCACCGGTGATCTCCTGGACCGTCGACTCGATGTCCTCGGCGTAGTGGTTGCGCCCGTAAACGATCAGCAGATCTTTCATGCGGCCGACGATGAAGATCTCACCTTCGGAGACGAACCCGAGGTCTCCGCTTCGCAGCCAGGGTCCGTCAGGTGCGCCCGGCGCGGCGCTGGCCAGCATCCCACCGAAGGTGCGCTGGGTGGCCTCCGGATTCCGCCAGTAGCCGGCGGCGACGTTCTCGCCGTTGACCCAGATCTCACCGACCGTTCCTGGCGGGCACTCGATGCAGGTGTCGGGATCCACGATTCGCACTGTCGGCGACCGTGGCGTGCCGTAGCTGAGCAGCGGTGCGCCGGCCTGTGTTGAGCAGCGTTCCGCGCTGCCCGCAGAAAGCTTTTCGGGTTCGAAGTGGACGACTTCCGGTGCACCGGTCGTGCTTTGAGTGACGACATAGACGGTTGCTTCGGCCAGTCCGTAGGAGGGGCGCATCATGTGCTCGCGAAAGTTGTACGGAGCGAATCGATCGCAGAAGCGGGTCAGCGTGGCGGGGTGGACTCGTTCGCTGCCGCTGACGATGCTGTGTACGTTCCCGAGATCAAGTCCTGCCATGTCGGCGTCTGATGTCTTTCGGACGGCCAGTTCCAGCGCGAAGTTCGGTGCTGCAGAAAACGCGCGGTTGGCGTTGGCCAGCGATTGGATCCACCGTGCCGGGCGTTGCAGGAACGCTATCGGGCTGGTGAGCTCACTGCGGTAGCCGCCCAGGATCGGGCCGATGACCCCGAGCACCAATCCCATGTCGTGGTAGAACGGCAGCCACGACACGATGGTGGTATCCCGCGGCGGCACGCCGGTGAACTCCGGGAAGAAGTCGGACATCAGCTGCTGGAAATTCACCAGAAGGTTCCGGTGCGAGATCATCACCCCGGCCGGAATGCGGGTGGAGCCGGAGGTGTACTGCAAGTACGCGGTGCCCGGCGGGTTGGCGATCCGGATGCTCGATGAACTCTCGGCGTCCAGATCCAGCGAATCGACGTCGATGATCGCCGGGGTGGTGGCCATGTTCGGCTGCTGGACATAGTCAGTGAGCGTCCCGGCGACCTCGGACGTCGTGAGTATGACTGAGGGTGCGGTATCTGCCAGGACAGCATTCACACGTTCGTCATGCGAGCCCGGCTGTGGGACCGTCAGCGGAACCGCTATCAACCCGGCCTGGATCGCACCCAGGAAAGCCGCGATGTAAGCCAAGCCCTGCGGCGCCAGGATCACCGCTCGGTCCCCGACAGAGCCATGCCGGCTGACCTCGTGGGCAACGTTGCGGGTTCGCCGATATGCCTGCGCCCAGCTCAGACTTTCGCTGACGCCCGCCCAATCCTGCTCGTAATCGGTATACGTGTACGCCAAATCGTCGGGTTGCAGGCCGGCGCGCTCGCGCAGCAGGGAGAGAATGGACGAGTCTTGCATGAGCGCTAGGCTAACCGTCTCGCGTGGGAGCCGCATGACGGCTGCGTTCGCCCTCAGCCCCGGCCGTCGGCCCGTCCACAGCTGAAATGGCGGTTCTTCTCATCATTTTCGCAGGTGTCTGACATATATCGGATGGATGAGCGCCGCCGCCGCCACCAGCGCCCGGCAGGTTGACGCGTGAAAGTACGCGACGCCCCCGCGACTAGCCGGGTCATGGTGGTGGCGATCATGGTGTCGATGGTCGCCTTCCTGGACAGCAATGTCGTCAACCAGGCTTTGCCGGCCACAGAGCGCGACCTCGGCGGCGGCCTGTTGCTGCAGCAGTGGGTCGTCGGCGGCTACTTGCTGGCCCTGGCTGCCACGATTTTGCCGGGGGGTTCCATCTCGGATCTGTTCGGGCGAATACCGGTGATGCGC
>Ga0209693_10000085_pt1 | contig 34481 bp, 36 predicted proteins | sample HubBroMetageWRM3_FD_188345 | JGI IMG/M metagenome (GOLD analysis project Ga0209693, IMG submission 188345) | Warmed soil microbial communities from the Hubbard Brook experimental Forest, New Hampshire - Hubbard Brook CCASE Soil Metagenome WRM 3... | ecosystem: Environmental > Terrestrial > Soil... | reverse complement strand
TCAGCCGCCCATCTGGACCTTGATCGAATTCGAGGCGCCCACGAGCAGCAGCGACGCGCTGGCCGGCGAACTGGCCGACAGCCTGCTGAGTCCGGGCTGGTACGCGAACTGGAACAGCGACACCGAGGCGACCGTGGTCTTCCCCGGCAAGATCTTCCGTTACCCGCGCGGCGACCAGGCCGGGCGTGAGGAGGCCCAGGCACACGGCCGTTCCGTTGGCGTGCCCGAGCCGCAACTCGACTGGACCGACTGACGCCCGTGTGACGGACACTCAGTGAGGGCCAGGACCGAGCTGGAATGTCGTGGCCATTGATCAGCCGGCCGTACTTGCCCGATCCGACCAGGGAAACGGCAGCAGGTCGGGGTCGACCCAGCCGCCGCGGGCCGGCCTGGCCGCCAGCGTCGACGACCGGTAGTGGCGGCTGAGCAGGCGCTTGTCAAGGAGCGCCGGATTCCGCCGGGCGAAGACGTCGAAGTCCGCGCACTCCGGTTCGTCGGCGACATGGTGCGCGACCAACTCGACCCACGCCCTCGAGACGGTGTGATGGTACTTCTGCGGAGCCTTCTCGTACCCGGCGATTTGCCGGATCCACGTACAGACCTTGCCGGTAGCCTCGGGCATCCCGTAATGCCGCACGGCCAGGAAGGCGAGGTTGACGTGCTGGCGATGCCGGAATTCCCCACTGGCCCCGGTGATCACCGCCAGCATTGCGGCCAGCTCAGGGTCCGGCACGCCGTGCGTCCCGGGCGAGCCATGCATCTCGGGCGCGTCGTGCCGACCGGCGGAGCCATGCGAGACGGGAGAGCCATGCGAGGCGGGAGAACCGTGCGAGGCGGGAGAGCCGTGCGAGGCGGGAGAGCCGTGATGACCCAGCGAGGTATCCGGCCCCGGGGACACGTGCGCCCCGTGCGACTGAGGGGCTCCGTGCGGACCGGGGAACCCGTGCGGATCAAATGAACCGTGCTGCCCGTGCGGGTCGGCCGGGGTATCGGCGGTGGGGGACATCAGCAGGCCTCCTGCAGGGCGGTGAGGACGGCGTGGAAGCCGGCGATCTGGGTTGCGGACAGGCCGGCCATCGCCTCGCGCTCCAGGCCCGCGACGGCGGCGAGCACGCGCGCGGCCACCGCCTGCCCCGCCTCGGTCAGCGGAAGCCGGAACGAGCGGCGGTCCGAGGGATCGAGTTCCCGGGTCAGGTACCCGCGATCGGCCAGCCGGTCCAGGACGCCGGTCAGGGTGCTGGCCCGGGTGCCGGTCCGTTCGCTCAGCTGCCGGACGTTGAGCGTGCCGCCCTCGGCGAGGTTCGCAAGCGCGTTGATCTCGGCGGCGTGGAGGTTCTCCCCGGCCAGCGCGGCACTCAGCGCGTGCAAGGTGTGGTGCGTGGTCCTCTGCAAGGCCAGCACCGCCCCAGGTAGTCCACTTTCGGATATCACGAAAATGGACTATACGGGAATGAAGCATCGGGCGCAACGCGAACCGGTCGAACGCGCACCGCGCTGGGATCGAACGCGCACCGCAAGAGGACCGGGCGCGTGCAACGCAACCGAACCGAAAACGAGTTGCGGCGGCACGCCGGGCGGCGGGAACAATGAAAGGGTGGCCGAGCCCTGGATGATCGACGAACTGTCCCACGCCGGACCGGAACACCTCGACCCGGCCTTCGTGGCGGGCTTCGACCGCAAGCAGGGGTACCCCGACCCGACCGAGGATCTGGCCGTGTTCGAGGCGCACGGCCTGGGCGCAGCCTCGGCCGTAGTGGACATCGGCGCCGGCACCGGCCAGTTCGCGCTCGTGGCCGCGCGGCTGTTCGGGCACGTGACGGCCGTCGACGTCTCACCGGCCATGGTCGCCTCGCTTCGCGCGCGCGCCGAGGCCGCGGGGCTGGCCAACCTGGAATGCGTGCAGGCCGGGTTCCTCAGCTACACCCGCCCCGGGCAGCCCGCGGACGGCGTCTACACCCGTAACGCCCTGCATCAGCTGCCCGACTTCTGGAAGGCGCTGGCGCTGCACCGCATCGCGGGCATCCTCCGGCCCGGCGGCGTGCTGCGGCTGCGCGACCTGATCTACGACTTCGGCCCGGGCGAGGCCGACCGGGTGTTCCGCGGCTGGCTAGGGCGCGCATCCGCCGATCCGGCCGAGGGATACACCGGCGCCGACTACGCCGAGCACATCCGGACCGAGTTCAGCACCTTCCGCTGGCTGCTCGAGCCGATGCTGGCCGAGGCCGGCCTCGAGATCGTGACCGCGGACTTCGAGGGCAGCCTGTACGGCGCCTACACCTGCATCAAGTCTGGCGGGTAGCTACGACGCCCGCAGCCTGCGGGCCGTCAGGACCAGCGCGGGATCACGCATTGCGGTCCGTCAGCCGCGTGTACAGCTCCTGGTACCGCGCCCGGGTCGCCGCCACCACATCGGACGGGATCACCGGTCCCGGCGGCTTGCGGTCCCAGTCCAGGCCGGCCGACCAGTCGCGGAGGAACTGCTTGTCCAGCGAGCGCTGCGGGCGGTTCGGCTGCCACTGCGAGGCCGGCCAGAACCGGGACGAATCCGGGGTCAGCACCTCGTCGGCGAGCACGAGCGCCCCGTCGGGAGCCAGGCCGAATTCCAGCTTCGTGTCCGCGATGAGGATGCCGCGCGCCGCGGCCAGAGCCGCTCCCCGCCGGTATACCTCGAGGGTCACCCGCTCCAGCTCGGCCGCAACCCGCGCGCCGACGAGGGCCGCCAGATCGGCCCTGGTCATGGGCTCATCGTGGCCGGCCGCGGCCTTGGTTGTCGGCGTGAAGACCGGCTCGGGCAGCCGGGAGCCCTCGCCGAGGCCCGGCGGCAGCCGCACGTCGCAGATCGTGCCCGTTTCGTTATAGGCAGCGAGTCCCAGCCCGGCCAGGTAGCCGCGGGCGATGCACTCGACCGGCAGCATGCGCAGCCGCCGGCACCTGATCGCGCGGCCCGCCCACTGCGCCGGAACATCACTACCGGAGATCACGTGGTTGGCTATCACGTCCGTGAGCTGCCCGAACCACCACAGCGAGAGCTGGGTGAGCACGACGCCCTTGCCGGGGATCGGCGTAGGCAGCACCACGTCGTACACGCTGACCCGGTCCGAGGCGACCATCACGATGTCGTCCCCGTCCGCGTAAAGCTCCCGGACCTTACCGGAATGCACCAGTTCCACAGGCACCCCTGGGAAGAACCGTACCGTTACCGCTGCCCCGGTGACGTGCCGGACGCCGTACCGGGGGCTGGTGCGCGTACCATCAGGTGCCATGGCGGACCTCGGGGTGCAGTACCTCCAGGTACAGACGACGACCGATTCGCGCGTGGAGGCAATGGAGCTCTCCCGCGCCGCCGTCGAGGCGAGGCTGGCCGCGTGCGCTCAGGTGGCGGGGCCTGTGGCGTCGATGTACTGGTGGGACGAAGGGCTGGAGCGAGCCGAGGAGTGGCTCGTGCTGCTGAAGCTCCCGGCCGACCGTTACGACGAACTCGCCGCCTTCATCACCGAGCGGCACAGCTACGACGAGCCCGAGATCATCGCCCTGCCGATCGTCGCCGGGGCCACCTCGTACCTGAACTGGATGCGGGAGGAGACCCGCCCCGCCGCGGAGGGAGCCTTAGGTTGACTGGCCCGGTAGGACCTCGCGGGCTGACCGTCCTGGTGATCGTAGGGATCGCAGGGATATTGCTGGCCCTGATCGGCTGGTCGCAGCGCGGCACCGGGCCCGCAGGGATCGCCGTCTCGACCAGCGTGCACGTCACGACCGGCGAGTTCGCCCGATGAGCCGCGGCTGGGCGAGCGGCGGCCCGAGATCCCCCGTCCGCGACAAGCCGCCCCACGCGCTGCGTGACTCCCCGCCTCCCGCGCCGCAGGACGCCGATCCGGCCGCCCTCACCGCGCCGCCGCCCGGCGTCACCGCGCCGCCGCCCGGCGTCACCGCGCCGCAGGACGCAAGTCCGGCGCCGCCGCAGGACGCGAATCCGGCCACGCCCCTGGCGCGGCGGCAAGGCGCCACCACGCCGCCGATCGCCCCGCCCGCGCCTGGCCTGCGCGCGGTCGCCGAACGCACCGCCGTGCTCACCGCGGAATGGGCGCCGACCGCCGGGCGGATCCTGCTAGGCGTCGTGTTCGCCTGGTTCGGGTACCACGAACTGCTGCTCCCTGGCCAGTGGACCCAGTACGTGCCGGTGATCTCCGAGTCGTCGTCGCTGGCCGTCATCCTGGTGCTCGTGCACGGCTGGGTCCTGCTCGTCCTCGCCGCCGCGCTGCTGGCGGGCATCGCGCCGCGGGCGGCAGCCGCGATCGCCAGCGTGCTGATGCTGGAGATCGTGATCTCGCTGGCCGCCACCGGGCTCTCCGACACCGCCCTGCGCGACGTCGGCGTGCTCGGCCTTGCCGTCTGCCTCGTCGGCAGCAAGAACCAGCACCTGGTGCTGCGCAGCTAACGGCCAGAGTCGCGGCTAGGCCGGAGGCGGGACGTTCCAGGACGAGATGACCGGATCGTCGTGCTCGGTGCTGAGCGTGCTGATCGTCCCGGTGTCCAGCCGGAGCCGCCGGCCGAAGGACGGCTCGAGCAGCAGGTACCTGGCGGTGAGCACCCGCAGCACGTGCCCGTGCGCCACCAGCACGACATCCCCGTCGGCCAGCAGTGCCTTGGCGCGGGCGAGCACCCGGTCGACCCGCTGACCCACCTCCGCCTCCGTCTCGCCGGGGTGGGCGGCGTCGCCGGGGATCACGCCGTCCCGCCACAGGTTCCAGCCGGGATGCTGTTCCTGGATCTGTGCCGTAGTCAGGCCCTCGTAGCCGCCGTAGTCCCATTCCCACAGGTCCGGATCCTGCCGGGCGCCGGTCAGGCCGGCCAGCGCCGCGGTCCGCACCGCCCGCTGGGCCGGGCTGGTGAAGACGGCCACGATGTCGCGCTGCGCCACCAGCGGCGCCAACGCCTTCGCGGCGGCCTCGCCGTTCGCGGTGAGCGGGATGTCCGTCCGCCCGGTGTGCTGGCCGGACTTGCTCCACGCGGTCTCGCCGTGCCGCAGCAGGATCAGGTCGCCCATGGCTCGCCTTAAAGGACGCGGCGCAGCGCGAGCAGGTCGCGCATGCTGGCCTGGATCTTGACCCGGCCCGCGAGCCACATCCGGGCGATGTTGGCCGGGGTGGCGGCGAGCGAGACGACGTCATCGCTGCTCGCGGTCAGCTTGATGTCCGCCGGCGGCTCGTCAGGCCCGGCTTCCTTGACCGGCTCGGCCCCGTTCTGGGTGATCCTGGTCACGAACGTCACGCCGAGATCGGTCACATGACAGCTGAACGAGCGATTGCTGAAGAAACTGTCCCTGTCCTTCGCGTTCATTTCGCCCAGTCGGCCGGTGAGGGTCTGCAGCGCCTCGCGGCACTCTTCGACTGAAGCCATGTGCGCCTCGCTCTTGTCGGCATCGGACGGTAGCGTTCCACGCGGAGGGTAGCGCACATGGACGAGAAATACCCAGACCACCGTACCGGGGATGAAAATCAAGACCATTATCCCGAACGGGCAGTGGCTCCCGCCCCGGAAACCGCTGACGCGAGGGTGGTTGCCGAACGGGCAGTGGCTGGCGCCCCGGTACCTGGTGACGCCCCGGCCGATGCCGAACGGGCAGTGGCTGACGCCCCGCTAACCCGTGACGCCCCGGTGGATCCCGAACGGGCCGTGGCTGCCGGCCCGGTAACCCGTGATGCCCGGGTAGCTGCCGAACGCCTTTTGGCTGATGCCCCGCTAACCGGCGACGCCCGGGTGGATGCCGCCATCGACGGGCTGAGCCGGCTGGCGGGCGCGCCGCCGAAGGAGCACGTCGCCGTCCTCGAGGAGGCGCACGGTCGGCTTCGCGACATCCTGGGCGAGCTCGCCGAGGGCCAGCCTTGACCGCACCGCGCGCGAGGCTCGATGCCGAGCTGGTCAGGCGGGGCCTGGCCAGGTCGCGCGAGCAGGCCGGGGAGCTGGTCGCGGCCGGCCGGGTGGCGGTCGCCGGGCAGCGGGCGGTCAAGTCGGCCACCCAGGTGGCCAGGGACGCCCCGATCACGGTCGCGGGCCCCGAGGAGCCCGGCTACGTCTCCCGCGGCGGCCACAAGCTGGCCGGGGCGCTGGCCGCCTTCGGGGACCTCGACGTGACGGGGCGGAACGTGCTGGATGCCGGGGCGTCCACCGGGGGGTTCACCGACGTGCTGCTGCGGGCGGGCGCCGCGCACGTCGTCGCGGCCGACGTGGGGTACGGCCAGCTGGCCTGGTCGCTGCGCACCGACCCGAGGGTCACGGTCATGGACCGGGTCAACGTGCGGGCACTCGAGCACGTCAGCCCGGTGCCGGATCTGGTCGTTGCCGACCTCTCCTTCATCTCGCTCACCCTGGTGCTGCCCGCCCTCGTCGCCAGCGCGAGCGCGGACGCCGATTTCGTGCTGCTGGTGAAGCCGCAGTTCGAGGTCGGCAAGGGCCGGGTCGGGGCCGGCGGCGTGGTCCGTGAAGCCGCCGATCGTTCGGCGGCTATAAAGAAGGTATGTGCGGCGGCGGGTCAGCTCGGGCTCGGCGTCCAGGGGGTCACCGCGAGCCCGCTGCCCGGACCCGCCGGGAACGTGGAATATTTCGTCTGGCTGCGCCGGGGTGCCCCGCCGCTCGACGAGGATGAGCTACAGCGGGCTATCCAGGAGGGACCCAGCTAGTGGGACGGCGGACGGTGCTGGTAATGGCGCACACGGGGCGGGAGGACGCGCTGCGCAGCGCCCGCCTGGTAGCGGCGAGGCTGGCCGCGGCCGACATCGCCGTGCGCACCCTCGCGGGCGAGTTCAGCTGCCCGGGCGCCGAAGAGGTGCCGGCCAGCCCCGTGGCGGCCGAGGGCGCCGAGCTTGTCATCGTCCTCGGCGGCGACGGCAGCCTGCTGCGCGCCGCCGAGCTGTCCCGTCCCGCCGGGGTGCCGCTGATCGGCGTCAACCTCGGTCACGTCGGGTTCCTTGCCGAGGCGGAGGCGGACGGGCTGGCCGATACGGTCGACCGGCTGGTGGCGCGGCAGTATGCGGTCGAGGACCGGATGACGATCGACGTGACCGTGCGCAGCAACGGCTCGGTGGTCGCGCTCACCTGGGCGCTGAACGAAGCCACGGTGGAAAAGGCGGCCAGGGAGCGGATGATCGAGGTGATCCTGGAGGTCGACGGCCGCCCGCTGTCGCGCTGGGGCTGCGACGGGGTGGTCTGCTCGACCCCCACCGGCTCGACGGCCTATGCCTTCTCCGCGGGCGGCCCGGTGGTGTGGCCCGAGGTGGAGGCGCTGCTCATGGTGCCGATCAGCGCGCACGCGCTGTTCGCCCCGCCGATGGTGGTGTCGCCGAAATCGGTGCTCGCGGTGGAGCTGATGGTGGGTAACGAGACATCGGGAGCGGTTTTGTGGTGCGATGGTCGCCGTAAGGTCGATCTGCCGCCCGGGGCCCGGGTGGAGGTGCGCCGGGGGGCGCTTCCGGTGCTGCTCGCGCGGCTGCAGGGGGCGGGCCCGTCCCGGTTCACCGACCGGCTGGTGGTCAAGTTCGGACTGCCCGTAGCGGGCTGGCGGGGCCGGGCCAGGGAGGACGCTGGCAAGCATGCTTGAGGAAGTCCGCATCACCGGTCTGGGCGTCATCGACGACGCGGTGCTCGAGCTGTCGTCCGGCTTCACCGTGCTGACCGGCGAGACCGGGGCCGGGAAGACCATGGTCGTGACGGCGCTTGGCCTGCTGTTCGGCGGCCGGGCCGATCCGGCGCGGGTGCGTCCCGGCGCGGATAAGGCCACCGTGGAGGGCAGGCTGTTCGTGTCGGCCGAGGTGGCGCGCGAGGTCGAGGACGCCGGGGGAGACCTCGACGACAATGGTTCCTCGCTGGTACTCAGCCGCTCGGTGTCGGCGGAAGGCAGGTCACGGGCCTTCGCGGGCGGGCGCTCGGTGCCCGTGTCGCTGCTGCAGGTGCTTGCCGATGACCTAGTGGCCGTGCACGGGCAGTCGGACCAGCAGCAGCTGCTCAAGCCAGGGCGGCAGCGGGACGCGCTGGACAGGTTCGGCGGGCCCGAGCTCGCCGCCCTGCTTTCGGACTACCGGCGAGTGTTCGCCAGGCACCGCGCGGTCCGCGAGGAACTGCAGTCGCTCACCCAGGCGGAGCGGGACCGGGTGGCCGAGGCGGACACGCTGCGGCGCGGGCTGGCCGAGGTCGAGGCGGTATCGCCGGTCGCCGGCGAGGACGCCGCGCTGGTCGCCGAGGAGGAACGGCTCGCCAACGCCGACGGGCTGCACGCGGCGGCGACCACCGCGCACGAGGCGCTGTTCGGTGACCCGGCCTCGGCCTCGACCGGGGACTCCGACGCGGTGACGCTGCTCGGCATCGCGACGCGCGCTCTCGAGGGGGTCCGCGCGCACGACACGGCGCTTGGCTCCCTCGCGGACCGGCTGTCCGAGGCCACCTACCTCATCTCCGACGTGGCCGCCGAGCTGGCCTCCTACGCGCAGTCGGTGGACTCCGACCCCGCCAGGCTCGCCGCGGTGCAGGAACGCCGCGCGGCCCTCGGCCGGCTGATCCGGGCTCACGCTGGCGCGGCTAGCGACGTCGCGGGGGTGCTCGACTGGGCCAAGCAGGCCTCCTCACGGCTCGCCGAACTCGAAGGGGACGACGACAAGATCGCCGCCCTGGCCGCGGAGGAATCGTCCCTGTGGTCCGAGGTGCTCGCGCTCGCCGGGCAGCTGACGGCGCTGCGTTCGGCCGCCGCGGCGCGGTTCGCGTCGTCGGTGACCGCCGAGCTGACCGCGCTTGCCATGCCGTACGCGTCGCTGACCGCGGTGGTCACCGAGCTGGACTCACCCGGCCCGCACGGGGCCGACGACGTGGAGATCAGGCTCGCCGCGCATCCGGGCGCGCCGCCGCTGCCGTTGCACAAGGGCGCCTCGGGCGGCGAGCTGTCCCGGGTCATGCTCGCCATCGAGGTCGTCTTCGCCGGCGCGGACCCGGTGCCGACGTTCGTGTTCGACGAGGTGGATGCCGGCGTGGGCGGCAAGGCCGCCACCGAGGTCGGCCGGCGGCTCGCCAGGCTGGCGCGCTCGTCGCAGGTGATCGTGGTCACCCACCTGCCGCAGGTCGCCGCGTTCGCCGACAACCACCTGGTGGTGGAGAAGTCGGACGATGGCCTGGTCACCGCGAGCGGCGTGCAGCGCCTTGACCAGCAGGCCCGGGTGCGCGAGCTGTCCCGGATGCTGGCCGGCCTCGAGGACTCCGAGTTCGGCCAGGCCCACGCGGAGGAACTGCTGTCCCTGGCCGCCCGCGACCGCGAGGCGTTGCGCAGCTGACATGGACCCGGGGTCGCTGTCGCGGACGAGCCAGGCGGTCGCGCTGACCAGGGCCGGGATGGCCCGGCCGTGCACGCCCGGGGGCGACCCGGACGCGCAGCGCCGGCTGTGCGAGGGCATGCAGCCGCTGCGCCGGCTGCGTCCTGGCATCCTGCCCCGTACCCGGTTCTTCGACGGCCAGGTCCTCGCCGCCATCTCGGCCGGGATACCCCAGGTGGTGATCTGCGGCGCCGGGTACGACGACCGCGCGCTGCGGTTCCGCTCGCCGGGTGTGCGGTTCTTCGAGCTCGACCATCCGGCGACCCAGGCCGACAAAGCGCGCAGGCTGGCGGCCGACCTGCGGGACGTGGTGCTCGCCGCGGCCGACTTCCGCGACGACGACGTCGCGGCCGTGCTCGCCGCCGCCGGGCACGACGCATCCCTGCCGACGCTCTTCCTGTGCGAAGGGCTGCTCATCTACCTCGACCAGGCGGTGATCCTGCGGCTGCTCGCCGGCCTGCGCTCGCGCGCGGCCGAGGCGTCCTCGCTGGCCGCCAGCGTGGGCACGCATCCGGTGGGGCTGGATTCCCGCCAGGTGGCCGCGGCGCTGAACTCCGGCCGCAGGCACGGCGATACCGAGCCCTGGCTGACGGTCATGCCGGTTCCGGCCTGGCTGCAACTGCTCGCCGGGGCCGGCTGGCGGGCCGAGGGGCAAGGCGACCAGTCCGACCCGATGCTGGGCACCGTCGCCGAAGGCCGGTCCCTGCTGGTCACCGCGCGTCCCAGCTTGTGATCCTCGGGGTCTGCGGGACTCCTGTGGCATCCGGTACGCACCACGACTGCGTCCCCATCCGCCCAGCCGGCGAAATCGTCATCGTGGATCGTTACTGCCCCTCTGGGGGAAGTTTTGATCCACGGTCCTGCCCGAGGCGTGCATCCGGGGTCACCAGGCCGCCTGCACCCCGGATCGCGTCCACCCTGCGAGCCGAGCGATGCCTCGGGACTAAGTCATCTAACCTGCTAAATCCGTTTACAGGTCTCGCATGACCGGTATAATGAGTTAACAGGTCACTAGATGGAGGTAGCACGATGCAGGTTCTTCTCGATGATGACCTCGGTCGCCTGACCCTCCGGCGGCTGAGCCCCTGGGACCAGCTGCTGGCCCACTGCCTGGCAGCGCGGCTCGACCGGGACCTGGCCGACGGCGCCCGCCCCGAGTCGAGCGCGCCGCTCGCGGCGCGCGCCATGCAGCTGACATCGATGGCTTTCCGCCGCGAGCTGGCGGCAAGCCTGCGGCGGATACTGGTGCCCTCGGGGCGCCCGCGCGTCCCCATGCAGCCATCCCTGTCGGCCGTGCGCACACGAGGCCTCGCCGGCCCGCCACGCGTGCCGGTGTACCGGCCACGGATCAGCGAGTTCACCCCTGGACTCGCCGGGCTTGCCGACGATCTGGTGGCGAGCGGCCCGGTCCCGGCACAGGGCGTGGCCATCGTGACCCGGCTGCTCGCCGACGGTACGGGCCCGTGTTATCGCAAGACCAGTCGCGATGACCTGGGCGCGATCATCGAGCGCGCGTCGGACGCACTCAACGGGTGACCGACGTCGTATGGTCGACCTGGGCTAATGCCCTCTGACGCGACTGATTGCGCACCGGTAACGTGGGGCACAGTTCACTTGACGGTTCCCGCGCGATCATCATCGGTTCAAGGACGTGATCATGTCAGGACATCCAGTGTCCGGGCCGCCCGGCGATCGGCATGACCGGCGCCGCAGCCCGGCGAGAACGGCGTTACCGCCATGCCCGGGTTCCGGCCGACGAGCATCCCGCTGCGGCCCTCACCGTATGCGCCCATCGCCGAGTATGGCTTCCTCTCCGACTGCGAGGCCATGGCGCTGGTCGCGCCGAACGGGAACGTCGAGTGGCTGTGCCTGCCAAGGCCCGACTCGCCCAGCGTGTTCGGCAGCGTGCTGGACCGGAGCGCCGGCGGCTTCCGCCTCGGTCCCGCCGACACGACGGTCTCGTCCGGCCGCAGGTACCTGCCGGGGACCATGGTGCTCGAGACGAGCTGGGGAACCCGCACCGGATGGATCATCGTCAGGGACGTGCTGCTTATCGGGCCGTGGCATCACGAGGACCAGCGGTCGGGGACCCATCGGCGGGCGCCGACCGACTATGACGCCGACCACGTGCTGCTGCGTACGGTGCGGTGCGTGACCGGCGAGGTCCAGGTGGCCATGGACTGCGAGCCGATGTTCGACTACGGGCGCAGGCCGGCCCGCTGGTCCTACACCGACCGGGGCTACTACCAGGGGACGGCGCGGGCCGAATGGGGCGATGGTGCCGGCCCTGAGCTGACCCTCACCTCCGACATGCGGATCGGTTTCGAGGGGCAGCGCGCGATCGCGCGGACGCTCATGAAGGAAGGCGAGACCCGCTTCTGCGCCCTGTCCTGGAGCGAGCACGCCCCGCCCGCGACCTATGAGGAGGCCTATCGCAGGCTGGTGTGGACCGCCCATCACTGGCAGCACTGGCTGGCCCGGGGGACCTTCCCTGACCATCCGTGGAGCGGCGCGCTGCAGCGCAGCGCCCTCACCCTCAAGGGCCTGACCTACTCGCCGACCGGGGCGCTGATCGCCGCCGCGACCACGTCGCTGCCCGAGACGCTGATGGGCGAGCGCAACTGGGACTACCGCTACAGCTGGATCCGTGACTCCACCTTCGCCCTGTGGGGCCTGTACACGCTGGGCTTCGACTGGGAGGCCAACGACTTCTTCTGGTTCATCGCCGACCTGGCAGAACGCGACGAGGAGCTGCAGATCATGTACGGGGTCGGCGGCGAGGCCGAGCTGCAGGAGTACACCCTCGATCACCTGCAGGGCTACGAGGGGTCCCGCCCGGTGCGGGTCGGCAACGGAGCCGCGGGCCAGCGCCAGCACGACGTCTGGGGCGCCCTGCTCGACTCGGTCTACCTGCACACCAAGTCCAGGGACGGGCTCGATGAGCGGCTCTGGCCGGTGCTCGTCCGCCAGGTCGAGAACGCCCTGACCCACTGGCAGAAGCCCGACCGGGGCATCTGGGAGGTGCGGGGCGAGCCCAAGCACTTCACCTCGTCCAAGGTGATGTGCTGGGTGGCCGCCGACAGGGGCGCGCGGCTGGCCCGGCTGCGGGACGACACGGAGCGGGCCGACCGCTGGCAGGCGGCGGCCGACGAGATTCACTCCGATATCTGCGCCAGGGCCGTCGACCAGCGCGGCGTGTTCGTCCAGCACTACGACACCGACGCGCTTGACGCCTCGCTGCTGCTGCTGCCGCTGGTCAGGTTCCTGCCCGCGGACGATCCCAGGATCCGGGCCACCGTGCTGGCGATCGCCGACGAGCTGACGGTCAACGACCTGGTCCTGCGTTACCGGGTGGAGGACACCGACGACGGGCTCAAGGGGGACGAGGGGACGTTCACCATCTGCTCGTTCTGGCTGGTCTCGGCGCTGTGTGAGGTCGGGCAGGTCATCCGGGCCCGTGACCTGTGCGAGAAGCTGCTGTCGCTGGCAGGCCCGCTCGACCTGTACGCGGAGGAGATAGATCCGTCCAGCGGCCGCCACCTCGGCAACTTCCCGCAGGCCTTCACCCACCTGGCGCTCATCAACGCCGTCATCCACGTCATCAGGGCCGAGGCGGAGATGACCGGAGCCGCGCGCTGACGCTAGGAACCGGGGACGAGGACCTTCTCGAACCAGTGATGGGCGTACGGCTCGTCGTTGAACGCTGCTACCTCGCGGTACCCGGCCGCGCGGTACAGGCCGACCGCCTCGTGCAGGGCGCGGTTGGTCTCCAGCCGTACCGCGCAGGCGCCGCGGTCGCGGGCACGGTCCTCCAGCTCGGCAAGCAGCCTGCGGCCGAGGCCGAGCCCGCGGACCGCGGCCGACACCCACATCCGCTTGATCTCCGCGGGCTCGTCGCCGTGGAACTTCAGCGCGCCGCAGCCGACCGGCTCGCCGCGCAGGGTGGCGATCAGGAACAGCCCGGCCGGCGGGCTCAGCTCCTCGTCATCCGCCGAGATGCTCAGCGCCGGGTCGAACCCGTCGTCGAAGCGGCGCGCCAGTTCGCCGAAGTAGGCGCGCACGCAGCGCCGCGCCTCGGGCTGCCCCGGGCGGCACTCCGCGACCAGCACAGACGAGGCGACGAGGAGCGGCTCCACCTCCCTTTTCTAACGCTGGTCAGCGCATCGGGCAAGATGGGGGGATGGGCGATCTGAGGGTCCTTTTCATCGGCGGCACCGGCGTGATCAGCTCGGCCTGCTCGCGGCTGGCGGCCGGCAGCGGGATCCAGCTGTTCGTGCTCAACCGGGGCCTGGGCACGACCCGTCCCCTTCCGCCCCAGGTCAGGATGATCCGGGCCGATATCAGGGAACCACTGTCCGTTCGGGAAAAAATTAACGATCTTGATTTTGATGCCGTTGTCAACTGGGTCGCGTTTACCCCGGACCATATCCGCACCGACATCGACCTGTTCGCCGGCCGGACCGGGCATTACGTGTTCATCAGCTCCGCGTCGGCCTACCAGACGCCGCCCGCGCGGCAGCCGGTCACCGAGTCCACCCCGCTGCGCAACCCGTTCTGGCGCTACTCCCGCGACAAGATCGCCTGCGAGGACCTGCTCGTCGCCGCCTACCGAGAGCAGGGCTTCCCGGCCACGATCGTGCGGCCCTCGCACACCTACGACCCGACCCTGGTGCCGTTTGACGGCGGGTGGACGGTGCTGGGCCGGATGAAGGCGGGCAAGCCGGTGATCGTGCACGGCGACGGGACCTCGCTGTGGACGATGACCCATCATGAGGACTTCGCCCGCGCGTTCGTGCCGCTGCTCGCGCACCCGCGCACGCTGGGCGAGGCGTTCCACATCACCTCCGACGACGTGCTCACCTGGAACCAGATCGCCGAGGCGCTGGCCGCAGCGCTGGGGGTGACCGCGCGCATCGTGCACGTGCCCTCTGACGCGATCGCCGCGGCCGACCCGGAGTGGGGCGCCGGGCTGCTCGGCGACAAGGCCCACTCGATGGTGTTCGACAACACCAAGGTGCGCCGCCTCGTGCCGGGCTGGCGGGCGGTGATCCCGTTCGAGCGGGGCGCCCGCCAGATCGCCGACTGGTACCTTGCCGATCCGGCGCGTCAGGTCACCGACCAGGCCCTGGACGGCGTGATGGACAAGCTCGCCGCGACCTGGTCCCAGGAGTGACGCAGGCGGCCGCGGCCGCTCGCCGGCTCGCCGGTGAGGTGTCGATCGCCGTGGACCAGCACGCCCAGCGGCTCGCCCGCGAGGCGGTATTCCTCCTGGTATTCGGCTCGCGGCCAGCGATCAAGCAGGCCCTCCTGCGCCGGCTAGGCGTCGCGTCCGGCTGAATGTCAGAGCCTCTCCTTATCGTCGGGAGCGCCCGGGCGCCGATCCCGGTCTCTCGAAGGACCCCTTGGTATGATAACTAGTATGACACGCCAGAAAATCGCCATCACCCTGCCCGAGGAGCAGGTAGCCGCCGCGCGCCGCGCCGTGGCCGAGGGCCGGTCGCCATCGGTCTCCGCCTACATCTCCCAGGCGCTGGCCCGCCGCAGCGCGGACGAGGACCTGGCCGACACGCTGGCGGAGATCTACGCCGAGTCCGGACCGCCCACCGACGCCGACCGCACCTGGGCGCGGCGAGCGCTCGGGCTGCCGGAATGACCGGCGTCACCCTCGACACCGGCGCCCTGATCGCGCTGGAGTCGGGGAACCGCCGGATGGCCGTCCTGGTCGGTGAGGCCCTCGCCAGCGGGGCCGAACTGGCCATCCCGGCCGGAGTCCTCGCTCAGGCCTGGCGAGGCGGCGCGGCCCAGGCCCGCCTCGCGCGCCTGCTGCGAGCCTCGGTGACCAGGGTCGTCCCGCTCGATCAGCGGCTGGCGCTGCGGGTAGGCGCCAGGTGCGCGGCCACCGGGATAGCCGACGTCGTCGACGTCTCCGTCGCCCTGTGCGCCCGTGACCGCGGCCATCCGGTGGTCACCAGCGATCCCGGCGACATCCGCGCCGCCGACCCGTCGCTGACCCTGCTCTCTCCGGGCTTATCGCGTCGTCAGCGGGACGAGCCGCCAGCGATCTCGAACGACCACAGCTCGCTGCTGACGCCGACCGGCGGGGGCGCCGCGCCGCCCGCCCGTTCGGCCGCCGACCGGTGCCCGTGCCCGAACGCGGGGGACTGCACCCACGCCTGGAAGGCGTCCTCGTCCCGCCACCTGGTCATGACCAGCCAGGTGGCCCGCCCGTCCGTGGGCTTGAGCAGCTCGAAGCCCTCGAAGCCATCCTGGCTGTCCACCGCGCCCGCCCGGGCCGCGAACCGCCGGGCAAGTTCGTCGCCGCTATCGGCGGGCACCGTGATCGCGTTGATCCTCACCACCGTCACATCTTTCAATCTATCTGGTACGCCTCGTCGAACGGTTGAGAACCCGGGATCTCAGCGTCTTCCCAGACCCGGACCATGTAGCGTACGTGGCATTGGGACTTGCCGACCAGATCGGCCGGGGCCTGCCCAGTTCTTTATTCGGCGGAGGGCCGAAGGCTGGACCAATTCCCCGCGGGGCCGGGCAGAAATGGTGAGGTAAGGTACCATTAGTCCATTGCCCGGCAATTCCGGGCGGGGCCAGATTCGGGCAACGCATCTGACCTGATCAGCAAGGATGGTGGGTCCAACAGATCGGGGGCCGATACACGGCACAGGACAATGGCCCATACAGGCATGTGTCAATGATAGGAGGATTTCCCGGTAATATCCGGGTACGAGTGGCCTTCCCCCTGTTCCCGGAGATTACCAGCCAGCAACAGGAGTACGTCGTCTCTACGCAGTCGATCGGAGAAGTTGCATGGGGAACGGGTATTCCATACGGAAGCGCATTGTCGAGGGACCCGGATCACCGGGAGAGCGCAGGCGGGCGCTCCGCTGGGAGTGGGTCCACGAGGCATTTCCGGAGATCGGGTCGATGTCGGTGATCGATCTTGGCGGTACACCGGAGTCGTGGCTGCGTACCTCGATCCGTCCAGCGTTCGTGCACATCGTCAATCTGGAGCCATCGTCCCGGGAGCCCCCGGCCTCCTGGATCCGTGAGATCCGGGCCGACGCCTGCGACTTGCCCTCTCATATAAGCGACGGCAGGTACGACCTTGCCTACTCCAACGCGGTGATCGAGCACGTGGGCGGGCACTCGCAGCGGATGCGCTTCGCCGAAGCCGTCCACAAGCTTGCCGAACGGCATTGGGTGCAGACCCCGTACCGGTACTTCCCGATCGAGCCGCACTGGCTCTTTCCCGGGTTTCAGTTCCTGCCGCTGAACGCGCGGGCCGAGCTCTCGCGGCGGTGGCCGCTCGTCCACACGCGGTCCGAGAGCTGGGAACAGGGTCTGAGGGCGGCGATGAGTGTCGAGTTGCTCAGCCGCACCGAGATGACCTTCTACTTCCCTGATTCGGCGCTGCGCACCGAGCGGATGATGGGCATGGTCAAGTCATTGATCGCCATCAAGACGGCATGAGACCGAGGCGATCCTCGCCCGCGGGTGATTAGACCAGCGAGCCGCGGGTAGCCAGGGCAGATGGTGTTCGCGGGAACGCTCCTCGGTGATCGTTATCAGCTAGACCAGCCCATCGGTTCCGGCGGGTACAGCGAGGTGTGGCGCGCCTCGGACACCGTCCTGTTCCGCCCGGTCGCCGTCAAGCTGCTGCATCCCGGCTACGCCCAGCACGCCGAGGCGCTTGCCAGGTTCCAGGCCGAGGCGAGGCACGCCGGCGCCCTGGCACACCAGAACATCGCGCGTGTCTACGACTACGGCGAACCCGCGGGCGAGCAGCCGTTCCTCGTCATGGAACTGGTCGAAGGCCCGTCCCTGGCACACGCGCTGACCAGGGGCCCGCTGGATGCCGCGCGCAGCATGGACGTGATCGCGCAGGCGGCCTCCGGCCTGCAGGCCGCGCACGCCGAGGGCCTGATCCACCGCGACATCAAGCCGGCGAACCTGCTGCTCGCCCCAGGCGGCACGGTAAAGATCACCGATTTCGGCATCGCGCACGCCGTCGGCTCGGCGCCGATCACGCTCACCGGCATGCTGCTCGGCACGCCGGGCTACCTCGCCCCCGAGCGGGCAGCCGGAGCACGGGCCACTCCGGCCAGCGACCTGTATGCCCTGGGCGTCGTCGCTTACGAATGCCTGGCCGGGGCGCCGCCCTTCGCCGGCCCGGCGCTGGAGGTCACGCTGGCCCACCGGGACTTCCCGCTGCCTCCGCTGCCCGCCGAACTGCCGCCCGAGGTGGTCGACTTCGTCATGCAGCTCACCGCGAAGGACCCCCGCTGGCGCCCGGACCGTGCCGACGAGGTCGCCTGGCGCGCCAGCCAGCTGCGAGACGACCTGACCGCCGGCGTGCCCGCCGCGCCGGAAGCACCGCCCGCCGTGCTCCCGCGCACGCCGACCCTAGCCGTGATCCCGGCCGTGATCCCGGCCGTGATCCCGGCCGTGATCCCGGCCCTTACCCCGCCCGGCCGCCTCCGCCCGCGACGCCGTGCCGCCCTCGTGTCCGCCTGCATCGCGCTCGCCGCGTTCGCCGTCCTCGGGCTGGCCACCGTAACCGGCTTCGGGCCCGCCGCCCGGCATACTGCAGTCGTCCCGTCGGCCGTGCCGTCGCCGTCGTCGCGCCCCTCGGCGACCCCGCCCGGCCGCGCCGCACCCTCCGGCCAGCCCGCGGCCGGCCCCAGACAGCAGTCGGGCACCCAGCAGCCCGTGGCAGACCGCGCCACGCCGGGCAGGCATGGCAAGGGCGGGAAGCACGGACACCAGAACGGTCAAGGCAGTGACGACACCCACGACCCCGGCACGTCAGACTAATCACCCTCGCGCCGCTCCCGGCCGGGCAGCGTTAGCGGTGAGCCGGGCGGCCCGGACGGCAAGGTAGCGGCGTTCGGGCACGCTGGTCGCGAGCCGCGCCGCCCGCAGGTAGTCCGCGGCCGCCGCCTGGCGGTCACCGGCCAGCTCCTCCAGGTGGGCGCGGGTGGCAAGCAGCCGGTGATGCCGCGCCATCCGCTTGTCGGTTTCCAGCTCCGACAGCACCGCGAGCCCTGCGGCGGGCCCGTGCACCATGGCCACGGCCACCGAGCGGCTGAGGGTGGTGAACGGGTTGGACCCCACGCCCCCGGTGAGCTCCAGCAGCTCGTAGAGCGAGAGGATCTGCGGCCAGTCGGTGTCGGCCATCGTCGCGGCCTCGTCGTGCACGGCGGCGATGGCCGCCTGCAGCTGGTAGGGGCCGACCTGGCCACGCGGCAGCGCCGCGCTGATCAGCGCGATTCCCTCCTCGATCCGCCCACGGTCCCATTTACCGCGGTCCTGCTCGGCCAGCGGCACCAGCGATCCGTCGGGCAGCGTCCTCGCGGCCCGCCGCGCGTCGGTCAGCAGCATCAGCGCCAGCAGCCCGGCCACCTCGCCATCGTCGGGCAGCAGCCGGTGCAGCCAGCGGGTGAGCCTGATCGCCTCTTCCGACAGCACCGGCACGGTCAGCTCGTCCCCGTCGGTGGTCGTATAGCCCTCGTTGAACACGAGGTACAGCACGTGCAGCACGGCCCGCAGCCGCTCGTCCCGTTCCGTCCCGCTGGGCAAAGCGAGCACGACCAGGCCGAACTCCCTTATGGTCTGCTTGGCCCTGCTAATGCGCTGCGCCATCGTCGCCTCAGGAACCCCGAAGGCGGCGGCGATCTGCGCGGTCGACAGCCCGCCGACCGCGCGCAGTGTCAGCGCGATCTGGCTCGGCGCGGACAGCTGCGGGTGGCAGCAGCCGAACAGCAAGGCCAGCGAGTCGTCCCGGTAAACGGGCTCCGCGTCGGCGGGCGGCCCGAGCAGCTCAGCGGCCGGAGTCGCGACCGCGATCAGGTCTTCCCTGTGCCGCCGCGACTGCTCGCTGCGCACCTGGTCCATCAGCCGACGGGAGGCGACCGTGGTCAGCCAGCCCCGCGGGTTCTCCGGGCACCCCTCGGCCGGCCACTGCAGTGCCGCGGCGAGCAGGGCCTCCTGGCTGGCGTCCTCACACAGGTGGAACTGCCCGTACCTGCGCACCAGCGCGCCGAGAACCTGCGGCGCCAGCTCGCGCAGCAGGTTCTCGACGTCGGCAGGATCAGCGGTCACAGGTCCGGCTTGGCCTCGTGCAGGATCGGCCACAGCTCCACCGGCTCCTGGTCAGCCCAGGGCATGTCCGCCGCGATCGCAAGTGCGCGCTCCTCGCTCTCGCAATCAAGCAGGTAAAAGCTCGCGATGTACTCCTTGGTCTCCAGGTAGGGCCCGTCGGTGACGGCCGGCATGCCGCCCTCCCTGCGCACCAGCCTGGCCTGCACCGCGTCGCCGAGCCCGTAGGCGCCGATCAGCTCCCCGGTCTCCTGGTATTTGCGGTTGAACGCGTCCTGCTTGGCGATCGCCTCCGGCCACTCCTCGGCCGGGATCGAGGCCCACTTCTCCTGGTTGCCGTAGATCAGCATCAAGTACTTCATCGGGTTTGCCTTTCCCTTCGCGCGCCCCGCCGGCGCGCTCTCACCCCACAGTCGGAGCCGCCCGCCCGTCCTCGACATGACTCGGACCATTATCCCGCCGGCCCAGGGAAGCACCGGCCCGGAGAGTGTCGAATAAAAGATCAAAAAAAATTTATTTGCCGAACGGGCAGTGGTAATACGCCTCGGGACTCCCAACCCCTTGCGCATGCTCATCCGACACGAGACACTTCCGGTTCTCCGGCAAGACGAAGCAGAAGGTTCCCCGTGGTAGCCGAGGCAGCGGCGCAAACACACACGAGCCAGGCAGGCGGCCTGTTCATGCTCGGCTGGGGCCTGTTCGCGTCCGCGTTCGGACTGGCCATGGTCACCAACTTCCGTGGTTTCGCCGAAACCTTCGCACGCCGGGCCGCCGCTTCCTCGGCCGGACTGCGGAAGCGGCCGCCCTGGATGTCGCGGCAGCCCCCGGATGAACGCGACCAGGTCAGGCTGGTGCGGCTCATCGCGATCCCGTTCGCGATCGTCGGCCCGGTCCTGCTCGTCGCCGGGATCATCTCGATCAGCCAGGGACGGATCGCCAGCACCGGCGCGTCCGCGCTGCCGAGCCCGTTCCGCTACCTGTTCATCGCCTTCGCCGTGATAGCCGTCGGCCAATCCTGGCTATCCCGCCGGGGGATCTACCGCCCGGCGGCCCGGCGCGGCGGCTGGCGGCTTGCCATCGCCGTGCTCTCCTCGCTCGGCGCCCTGATCTTCGGCGTCAGCATCGCGCTCGGCCAGCTCACGATAGGCTTCGCGGCGCTGCTGATCGGCGGGCTCCCGTCCATCCTGCTGCTGATGGACGACAAGCCGACCGGCCCGGGACCGGGCGCCGCCGGCGATCAATGACGGCGCGATCAGGTCTTCCGGGGATATCGGCTGATCAGCGCCCGGTTTCCGGGGGGTGCCAGTCGTAGATGGGATCGAGCCCGCGCAGCAGGGCGCCGGGCGCGAGCTTGCCAAGCACCCACGCCGTCGTGTCCCTGGCCGCGATCGCAGGACGCGAGGTCCAGGTGGTCATCCGGCCCGCGCGGCGGGACCAGCGGACCACGTCCGTGGTGCGCGGTAGCCGCGCGGCGGTGTAGCTGGCCAGCGCCGAAGGCAGCGCCTCACCGTCGGCGGCGTCCGCAAGCTCGGACAGGACCACGGCGTCTTCGAGCGCCTGGCAGGCCCCCTGGCCGAGGTTGGGGGTCATCGGATGAGCCGCGTCGCCGAGCAGGACGACGCGGCCGCGGTGAAACGACGGCAGCGGCCTGGCCAGCTCGGCAACATCGTGGCGCAGCACGGCCGAGGAGGTGGCACCGGCGAGGAGGGAGGGGATCGGCTCATGCCACCCGCCGAAGCGCCTGACCAGCTCGGCCAGCTCGTCGTCGCTGTGCGCTCCCGGGGCGGCCGGTGCCGCCGCGTAGCAGTACACCCGGCCGTCGGCAAGCGGCATGACGCCGAACACGGTGCCGCGTCCCCAGGTCTCGGCCATCTGCACCGCGTCGGCTACCGGGCCGGTGAGCAGGCGCCAGGTGGTGAACCCCGCGTAACGCAGCCCCGGATGGTCGGGGAACATCGCGGCCCGCGCCGCCGAGCCGATCCCGTCGGCCGCCACCACGAGCCCGGCGTCTAGATCGCCCGCGGTGGTGGCGACGCGGGCAGTGTCGAACGCAACCGATGTCACCTCGGTGGACAGGGCGATCGCCTGGTCGGGGACGAGGCTGAGCAGGGCGTCGACCAGCTGCGCCCGGGGCAGCAGGATGATCGGATCGCCGAACCGCGTGCGCACCGTCTGCTCGGTGCTGCTGCGCAGCAGCCATCGCCCGCCGGGGGAGCGGATGCCCATCTCCTGCGGCACGGCATGGGCCCGGACCGCATCGCCGATACCGAGAGCGTCGAGGGCGCGCAGCCCGTTCGGCGCCAGCGCGAGGCCGGCCCCGACCGGCTCGAGCGCCGCTGCCCGCTCGCAGACCGTGACATCCCACCCGGCCGCGCGCAGCCCCGCCGCTGCCGCCAGGCCGCCGATCCCCGCCCCGATCACCACCGCGCGCGCCGCCGCCAAGGTCCCGTCCTTCCTCCCCCGTGGACCATACTCTGGCCCTCAGGCCTCGCCCGCTCTTAGCCGGGAACGGACAGCGAGAGGCCGAACTGGCCGGCTGCGTCGGTCCACCAGGAACGCATCGCGAACCCGGCGGCGGCAAGTTCGGCCGCCACGCCGGCGCAGCGGAACTTGGCGGACACCTCGGTCCGCATCTCCTCCCCGGCGGCGAAATCAACCGTGAGCCCGATCGCCGGCACGTGCACCGTCTGCCCGGTCAGCGAGCGCAGCCGCATCTCGATCCACTCGGCGGCCGGATCCCACAGCGCGACGTGCTCGAACTCGTCCAGGTCGAAGTCGGCGCCGAGCTCGGCGTTCAGCACCGCTAGGACGTTCTTGTTGAACGCGGCGGTGACGCCGGAATCGTCGTCGTACGCGGCGACAAGCGTGCCGGGATCCTTGACCAGGTCGGTGCCGAGCAGGAACGTGTCGTCCGGCCGCAGCCCGGCGCGCACCCTGGTCAGGAAGGCCGCCCGCTGGTCCGGGAGCAGGTTCCCGATCGTGCTGCCGAGGAAGGCGACTAGCCGCGGCGCGGGCGCGTCGCCGTCGGCGGGAAACCCGAGGTGCTCCTCGAAGTCCGACACCACGGCCCGCACGTCGAGCCCCGGGTACTCGGCGGCGAGCGCGTCCCCGGCGGCGACCAGGGCAGGCTCGCTGACGTCCACGGGCACGTAACAGCGCAGCGTGCCCGCCTTCCGCAGCGCGTCAAGCAGCAGCCTGGTCTTGTCCGACGAACCCGAGCCGAGCTCGATCAGCGTCCGCGCCCGGGATGTGGTGGCGATTTGCGCCGCACGAGCTCGCAGGATCTCCCGCTCGGCGCGGGTCGGGTAGTACTCGGGCAGCTCGGTGATCTTGTCGAACAAGGCGCTGCCCTGCGCGTCGTAGAACCACTTGGGCGGGAGCACCTTCGGCACCGAGGTCAGCCCGCGGCGCGCGTCGGCGCGCAGCGATTCGGCCAGGAAACCATCGGGCAGCCTGCGGTCCAGGGAAAGGGAGCGGGAGCGGGAGCGGGAAGTCAATGGATCGCGATCCTTCCGTCGGGGTTGGCGATCAAGGTCAACGGGTCCACGTCGACGTGCCCCGGCACCGCGGTGACCACGGAGCCGTCGGGGACCTCGGCCCAGTCGGGCTCGTCGTTGCCGGGTTCCGAGGCGACCACCACCGTGTCGCCCCGGTGGCGGTAGTACAGGGTGTCGCCCGCCGCGGTGGCGGCGATCACCTGGCCGTCGGTGAGCAGCAGGTTGAACCGGCCGGACACGCTCATGTCGGCCAGGGCCGAGATGGTGTCCGCGAGCGCGTCCGCGGGCGCCAGGCCGAGCCGCAGCCGGTGCAGGACGAGTGCCCAAAGCAGCGCCGAGTCGGTGCGGGTCTCCAGTTCGAGCAGTGCGCCCGCGGGCAGCGTCCCGGCGAGTCCGGCTACCGAGCCCGGCCAGCCGTCGATCACGCCGTTGTGGCTGAACAGCCAGCGGCCGCTGCGGTACGGCGCCACCGCGGCGGGACCCAGGTCGGTGCCTGCGGTGGCGCAGCGCACCGCCGCGAGCATCGCCCCCGCGCTGGTCACCCTGGCCACGTCGGCGAACGACTCGTCCGCCCAGATGGGCTCGGCCCGCCGGTACCTGGCAGGCTCGGGATCACCATCGCAGTACCAGCCGACGCCGAACCCGTCGGCGTTCACCGTCCCGTGCCGCTGCAGCCGGGGCGCCCACCCCTGCCGGTACAGCCCGTGCGACGGCTCGATGATCACCGAACGCAGCGTGGCGGCCGGCCCCAGGTAGGCCAGATGCCTGCACATCAGCCGGCCTCCACCGCCGCTGAGCGCGCGGTGCGGAACCCGGCGAAGATCTGCCGCCGGATCGGATAGTCCCAGTTGCGGAACGTGCTCCGGCAGGCCACCGGGCTGACCGCGAACGACCCGCCGCGCAGCACCTTGTACTCAGGTCCGAAGAACACCTCCGAGTACTCCTTATACGGCCAGGCGGCAAACCCCGGGTAGGGCAGGAAGTCCGAGCTCGTCCACTCCCAGACGTCCCCGATGAGCTGCCGGGCGCCGCACGGCGCCGCTCCCGCCGGGTACGAGCCTGCCGGGGCCGGGCGCAGGAACGCCTGGCCGAGGTTGGCGCGCGAGCCGTCCGGTTCCTGCTCGCCCCATGGGTACCTGCGGGACAGGCCGGTGACGGGATCGAACCTGGCCGCCTTCTCCCACTCGGCCTCGGTGGGCAGCCGCCGGCCCGCCCACCGGGCGTACGCATCCGCCTCGTACCAGCACACGTGCAGCACCGGCTCGGCCGGCCCGATGGGCTCGGTACGGCCGAAGACCGTGTGCACCCACTGGCCGCCGTCCCGGCTCCAGTACAGCGGCGCGGAAAGACCTGCCCGCTGCCTGTGCTCCCAGCCGTCTGCCGTCCAAAAGCGCGGGTCGTCGTATCCGCCGTCCGCGATGAACTCGGCGTACCCGCCGCAGGTCACCGGCGTCGTGTCGATGAAGAACGGTGCCACGTGCACCGTGTGCGCGGGCCGCTCGTTGTCCAGTGCCCACGGCTCGGTGGAGGTGCCCATCGTGAACGGGCCGCCGGGCACGATGACCTCAGGCGGCAGCCGGAACGCGTCCGCGGGCGGTGGCGGCGGCGGCGCGGCCGCGAGCACCGGCGCCCCGGCCCGGATCTGGTGGGTGATCAGCATGGTCTCGTCGTGCTGCACCTCGTGCTGCGCGATCATGCCGAACGCGAACCCGCCTTCGAGCAGCCCCGAGCCCCAGCCGCTCGAGTCGCTGAACCGGGAACGCTCGAGCAGGTCGAGCACGCGGCCGCGCACCTCGTGGCCGTAGGTCCGCGCCTGGCCGGGCGGCAGCAGCGGCAGCGTCGGGCGCTCAGAACGAGGATGCTCGAACGCGTCGTAGAGCGGGTCGATCTCCGGATGCATCGGCTCCCGGCCGCCCACTTCGCGAAGCAGCCACAGCTCCTCCTGGTTGGCTATGTGGGCGAGATCCCAGACCAGCGGCGACATGAGCGGCGAGTGCTGCAGGACAAGGTCGGTTTCCTCGACGCAATCGGTGAGCAGACCCGTCCGCTCCCGCGCGCCTGCCAGTTCCCTGGCGATCCGCTCACGCAGGTCGGTCTCCGTCATGTCATTCCTTCCAGTTGGTCGTCTGCCGGGCATCTGTCGTTGAGCACGTAGCGTTCGGTGAAGTCGGCGACCGCCTGCCGGACCGCGGTGGGTGCCCCCGACCGGCCGAGCGCCGCGTCGGCCGCCTCGAAGCACTGCCTGGCGGCCCTGCCGATGCCCGGATCGGCGGGCCCGCACCTGGCCGCGCGCAGCCACGGATCCTGCTCGTCCGCCGCCCCGTCCCACACCGGCTCGGCGGCGGCCATCGCCGCATCGGCGGCCTGCCCGTCCTCCGCCAGCGCGCTGACGACGGCCGCGGGCACGATCCAGCCGTCGCCTGGCTGCGCGTCGATCATCCGCAGCTCCATGTGCCCGTGCGGGCGGACCGGCGGGAACAGCGTGGACAGGTGATAGGTCAGGTCCTCGGCGGTGGGCGGCCTCAGCGGGCTTGAGGCTCCCGACCCGTCGCGTATCCAGTCGCGGAAGGTCAGCCCCGGCGGCGCCGTCCAGTCGGCGGAATCGGGGTCGGGCACGCACATGATCTCGGCGTCCAGGGCATAGGCGGCCCACGCGTCGCGCGGGTCCCCGTTGGCCGCGGGCGCCCGGGTCCGGCCGGGGTCCATATTCGACCACACCTGCTGCCGGGCCGAACGCCAGCCGGTCGGCCGTCCGTCGCGCAGCGGGGAGTTGGCGAACGCCGCCACGAGCACCGGGCCGATCGCGTGCAGCAGCCGCCAGCGCGAACGGTATCCGGACTGGCCCGCGCCGTCGTCGCCGGCGTCAACGCATACCTGGACGGACGCGGTGCCGCACATCATCTGGCGGCCCCACGGGCCGCCGCGATCGAAGAATTTCTCCATCGCGTCGTACCGCGGCAGGTCAAGCAAGCGCCGCGGCGGGCGAAGGGGATCCAGGCCGTAGCCACAGAGCTCAAGGCCGACGGCCGCGGCCGCATCACGAAGAGCGGCCAGGTCCCGTCCCGTCACCTCGACGAGCTCACCGATCGTGGCGGCAGGCGCCGAGCTCAGCTCGAGTTGCCCGCCAGGCTCCACGGTGAGGGTGGCACCTGATGGAAGAGAAGGATATTTATACCGAACGGGCCCTGGCGCGTGTCCTGAGTTCGCCTGCTCGTCCGCGGGGCCCTTGGGGGAAATGCCGTCCAGGGCGGCGGCGACCTGCTCCGCCCGGACCGGGAGCGCCGGATCGCGCCGATCGCGCACCAGCCACTCGAGTTCGACGCCGACCCGCGAAGGCGGGCCGGTCTTGAAGCAGATCCCGTGGACGTGGCCTTCTGCGTCGGCTTCGGTTAGCCGCGCCCCCTTTATCACGATTGCAACATTACCCGGGGCTCCCGCAACTATTCGCCTTCGCAGCCTCGTCTCAGGTTGAAGTGGTACCTTGCGGCACACTGAGGGTGAGTGTTGATAGCGTTAAGTGCTGAATGTGGTGACACGCCGTAGTCACTAACCTGGCCGTCCTGGGGGTACGGCTCTGGCACTATGGAACTCGATGAAGGCGCCGTCCGTGAAGATTCCGCTGCTACACCTGGGCAGGGCTGGGGAGCCGCCCGGCATAGTGGCCGTCGCGCGCGTGGACCGCAAGACGAAGAACATCACCAAGCGGCTGAATCCTGGCGAGATCGCCATCATCGACCATTCCGACCTGGACCGGGTCAGCGCCGAGGAGCTGATAAGGCGGAAGGTCGCGGCCGTGGTCAACGCCGCGGTGAGCATCACGGGGCGGTACCCGAACCTCGGCCCGCAGCTGCTGCTCGACGCGGGCATCCCGGTGGTCGACGACGTCGGGCACGACGTGCTCGTCAAGGTCGCCGACGGCGCGGTGATCCGGCTTGACGACGAGACCCTGTACCTCGGCGACACGGTCGTCGCCAAGGGAACGCCGCTGACGCGGGAGTCGGTGCAGGCGGCCATGGCCGAGGCCCGGTCCATGGTCGGCGTGCAGATCGAGTCGTTCGCCGCCAACACGCTGGAGTTCCTCCGCCGTGAGCACGAGCTGCTCACCGACGGGATCCGCCCGCCCGAGATGGACACGGACATGTCGGGGCGGCACGTCCTCGTCGTGGTCCGCGGCTATCACTACCGGGAGGACCTGGCCGCGCTGCGGCCCTATATCCGCGAGTACAAGCCGGTGATGGTGGCCGTGGACGGCGGCGCGGACGCGATGATCGAGGCCGGCTACCAGCCGGACGCGATCTTCGGCGACATGGACTCGGTGTCCGACGAGGCGCTGTGCTGCGGCGCGGAGCTTGTCGTGCACGCCTACCCGGACGGGCGGGCGCCCGGCCTGGCCCGGGTCCGTGAGCTCGGCCTGGACGCCGTCACCTGCCCGGCGCCGGGGACCAGCGAGGACATCGCCCTGCTCGTCGCGGACGCCAAGGGGGCGAGCCTGATCGCGGTGGTGGGCACGCACCATACCCTTGAGGAGTTCCTCGACAAGGGCCGCCCGGGGATGTCCAGCACGTTCATCACGCACCTGCGGGTGGCGGGGAAGCTGGTCAACGCCCGGGGCATTCACCAGCTTTACCACAGCCGGATCTCCATCTGGTCGCTGCTCGTGCTCGTGCTGGCCGCCGCGGTGACCATCCTCGTCGCGGTGGCGTTCTCCCCTGCGGGACCCATCTTCGCCAGGTACTTCGAGGCGACCTGGCATTCATTTACCTACTGGCTGACCGGAAAATTCTAGTGATCGACTTTCGCTATCATCTTGTCTCCATCGTCGCGGTGTTCCTGGCGCTGGCGATCGGCATCGTGCTCGGCGCCGCCGAGCTCCAGGGACCCACGTACAACCTGCTGAACGGCACCACGGCCAAGCTGCAGAACGAGCTGAACCAGGCGAACAGCCAGCGGGACATGGCCGAGGAACAGGCCAACGCAGGCGACGCGTACGCCGAGGCGGTCGAGCCGGTGGTGCTGCGCAACCTGCTCGCGGGCCAGAAGCTGCTGATCGTCACCGAGCCGGGCGCGCAGGGCTCGGTCGTCAGCGGGATCACCAGCGCGGCGAACGACGCGGGCGCCGAGGTCACCGGGCAGATCAACCTGCAGGCGAAGTTCTTCGACACCAGCGACACCACGCAGGACAGCCTGAACCAGATCAACCTGGATGTGGCATCGCACGCGGGGCTGACGCTGGACAACACCGAGACCTACCAGCAGCAGGCGGCGCAGGTGATCGCCAGCCAGATCCTGACTAAGGCACCGCTGTCGGCGACCGGCGCCGGTCAGGACGGGACCGGTCAGGACACCAGCGCGGCGACGATGCTGTCGGCCTACGCCTACGCCGGGTTCCTGACCACGAGCGGCCAGCCCGCCACCGAGGCGACGCTCGCCGTCGTGATCACCCCGCAGACGGCGCCGTCCGACGGCAGCGCGGACCCGCTCGACCAGATCCTTGTCCCGGTGGCGCAGGAACTGGCCGCCACGAGCGCGGCCACCGTGGTAGCTGGCTCGTCGGCGGGCTCGGGCACCGGCAGCCCGATCGCGGTACTCCGCTCGAACAACGTGGCCAACCAGGTGTCCACCATCGACGACGCCGACTACGTGTCCGGGCAGAGCGTGGTGATCGAGGCGCTTGCCATCCAGTTGAGCGGGGGCAAGCCGGGCAGCTACGGGTTCGCGAGCAACGGCGCGAACGCCGTGGCGCCGTCTGCCGCACCCACGGCGACCGCAAGCCCCTCTCCGTCACCGACCCCGACGAGCAGCAAGAAGGCAAAGACATGAGGATGTCCAGCAGCTCGGCAGGCTGGCGTCTCGTCGCGGCGGGCGGCGCGGTGGCCAGCGCCGCGGGCGCGGCCAGGCTCGCCTACTACGCACTGAACCGGCACGCGCCTGGCAGGCCGAAGACGTGGTCGCGCGTCAACCACAGGGGCGAGCGGGTCACGCTGCTCGAAGGACCCGCCGTGGCGCTCGGCGCGATCGCCGGGGCGCTCGTCCAGGCCGCGGCGCTCGCCCAGGACGGGCCGCCCGCCAAGGACGGGGTGCGCGGCAGGAGCGTGACCCCGGGCTGGCGGGCCGGCTCCGCGATCGCCGTCGCGGGGGCCGGAGCCGCGGCGTTCGGGGCCTATGACGATCTGGCGGGCACGGCGGACAGGCGCGGCTTCCGCGGCCACCTCGGTGCCCTGCGGCACGGGGAGGTGACGACCGGGGCGGTGAAGCTGGGCGGCATCGGGGCCACCGGGATCGCCAGCGCCGTGCTGGCCGGAGGGTCCCCGGCGGACCTGGTCATCAACGCCGGGCTTGTCGCGGGCGGCGCCAACCTGCTCAACCTGTTCGACCTGCGGCCGGGCCGCGCCATCAAGGTCGCCACCGCCTCCGCCGCCCTGATCGCCGCAGCCGGGTCCGCCGGAAGCGCCCGGCCGCCGGCGGCGGCGCGCCAGCCAGGGCCCGCGCGGGTACCGCGGTCGTCCCCTGGTGCCGCGCTCGCAGCCCTGCCGCCGCTTGCGGCGGCGCTGGCGCTGTTGCCTGAGGACCTCGGCGAGCGCGCCATGCTCGGCGACGCGGGCGCGAACGCGCTTGGCGCAATGCTCGGCGCCGCCGCCGCCAGGCTGCCGCGCCTCACCCGCGTCGTCATGCTCGCCGGGATCGCCGGCCTCACCGCCGCCAGCGAGAAGGTCAGCTTCACCAAGGTCATCGAGCAAACCCCGGCCCTGCACAGGCTCGACATGCTGGGCCGGCGGCCCGCGGGCCCGGCGCCGACGGTGCGGATCCCGGTGCAGCGGCACCACCTGCATAGCGCGATGACGTTCAACGGGACTGGTACCAGTGCTCGTTCGGCCGAAAAAAATAACGATATAGCGCCCACGGAAGAGTGACCGTTCCTGTGGCCGAGCGGGGGAATGCTCGGCAGCGGACCGGGGGGATAGGCCGCGCAGCGGTGCTGATCGGCGCGATCACCATGCTGGCGCGGGTGATCGGGTTCGGCCGCCAGGTGGTGTTCGCGCACACGGTCCAGGCCTCCTGCCTGGGCACCGCGTACACCACGGCGAACATGGTGCCCAACATCATCTACGACATCGTCATGGGCGGTGCCCTCACGGCGGTGGTGGTGCCGGTGCTCGCCGGGCCTGCCGGTGCCTCCAGGGCGGATGCGCTGGACCGCGAGCAGGTGCGGCAGACCTCGGCGGCCCTGCTCAGCTGGGCGGTGCTGCTGCTGGTGCCGGTCAGCGCCGTGGTGGCGCTGGCCGCGCGGCCGATGGTGTCGCTGCTGCTCGGCGGGACACCCGGGTGCCCGCGGGCCAGCATGGTCGCCCTGGGCACCCGGATGCTCGTGGTGTTCGCGCCGCAGATCCTGCTCTACGGCCTGGCGGTGGTGCTGTACGGCATCTTGCAGGCGCACCGCAGGTTCGCATCGCCCGCGCTGGCGCCCGTGCTGTCCAGCCTGGTCGTGATCGGCGCGTACTTCTGGTTCGGCGTGGTGGGGAACGGGTACCAGGACATGCTGCGGCCGGTGCCCGCCACCGCGTGGATCGTGCTGGCCGCGGGCACGACCGTGGGCGTCGCGGCGCTCGTCGCGACCCCGCTGCTGCCGGTGGCCCGGCTGCGGCTGGCGCTGCGGCCGGCGCTGAAGTTCCCCGCCGGGGTCGGCGCGCGTGTCCGCTCCCTGGCCGCGGCCGGCATCGTGACGCTGGTCGCACAGGACGCCTCGGTGGCGGTGGTGATCGTGCTCGCGAACTCCCGCGGCGGCAGCGGTGCGCTCGTGTTGTACAGCTTCGCCTGGGCGGTCTTCTTCGTGCCCTACGCCGTGCTCGCCGTGCCGGTCGCGACCAGCGCATTCCCCGAGCTGTCCGCGCGTACCGAGAGCTTCGACGCCACCTGCGCCACCTCGACCCGCGCGGTGATCGTGGCGTCCTGGCTCGGGGTCGCGGGCATGGCAGGCAGTTGCGTCCCGCTGGCGCGGGTCTTCCAGTCCCACGTCAGCCAGGCGGCCGACGCCCGCCAGCTGGCGATCGCGCTGGCCACCTTCGCGCTCGGGCTGGTCGGGTACGGGCTGACCGCGAACCTGTCCCGGGTCCTGTACGCCGACCGGCACAGCCGCGCCGCGGCAGCCGCGGTCGGCGGCGGCTGGCTGGCCGTGATCGCCGCGGACCTGCTGATCGTGCCGTTCGTCCCGCGCTCCTGGGTGGTTCCCGCGCTGGGCGCGGGGACCACCGTCGGCCTCACCGGCGCGGGCATCGCCCTGCTCGTGCTGGTCCGCCGGGCCCGCGGTCCGGCGGCGCTGCGCGGCTGCGCGCGTGCCGGGCTTGCCGGGCTGGCCGGTGCCGCCGCCGGTGCCGCCGCGGGGTTCGGGGTGGCCATGGCGGTGCCGGTCCGCGGGTTCCTGCCGAACGTGGCAGTCACGCTGCTCGCCAGCGCCGCCGTGCTCGCGGCCTTCGGCCTGGTCGTGGCGCTGGCCGACGGTGGAGACCTGCGCGCGGCGCTGCGCCGGACGGTGCGGGCGTGAAGGTCGCCCTCGTGCTCGGCACCAGCGCGGGCGGCCTCGGCCGTCACGTCCGGATGCTCGCCGCCGGGTGCGCCGCCCGGGGAGTCACGGTAGCGGTGTTCGGCCCCGCGCAGACCGGTCGCGACTTCGGCTTCGAAGGCCTGGGCCCGCCCGGTTCCCCCCCGGTCACGTTCACCCCGGTCGAGATCGCCGACCGCCCGCGCGTGCTCCGCGACCTGCGTGCCATCGCCAGGCTCCGCCGCCTGCTCCGGACCGCCGAGCCGGATGTAGTACACGCGCACGGCCTGCGGGCCGGCGCGCTGGCCGCGATCGCGATCGCGTTCGGCAGGACCCGCACCCCGCTGATCGTCACCGTGCACAACGCCCCGTCGGCCGGCGGCGTCACCGGAGCCATCTACCGCGTCCTGGAGCTGATCGTCGCCCGCAACGCCGCCTCGGTCCTATGCGTCTCCGCGGACCTGGAGCAGCGCATGCGCGCCGCCGGCGCCCGCCGCGTCGCCCACGCCATCGTCCCCGCCCCCTTCGTAACGCTGACCGCCCCCGTGCCGGCCGCCGGAGACGTTTCCGCGGAAACGCGGGCTGCGGTCCGCGGCGAGTTCGGCACCGGGCCTGTCGTGCTCACGGTCGGCAGGCTGGCCGCCCAGAAGGGGTTCGGCGTCCTGCTCGACGCCGCCGCCGGCTGGCGGGATCTGCGGCCCGAGCCGTCGCTCGTCATCGTCGGCGAGGGACCGCTCGAGGCGGAACTCAAGCAACGGGCAGCATCGCTCGGGGTGCCCGCCACGTTCACCGGCCGGCGCCCCGACGTGCCGGCGCTGCTGGCGGTCGCGGATGTCTTCGTGCTGCCAAGCGCGTGGGAGGGACAGGCGCTGATCCTGCAGGAGGCGCTGCGTGCCGGCGTACCGATCGTCGCCACCCGCGTCGGCGGCAACCCGGACCTGCTCGGCGAGGACGCCGCCCTGCTCGTTCCTCCTGGCGACGCGCAGGGCCTGGCCGGTGCGGTGCGGTCGGTGCTCGCCGATCCCGGGCTGGCCGCCAGGCTGCGCCGGGCCGCGCTGGACCGCGCAACCGCCCTGCCCGCCGAGGACGACGCCGCGGCCGCGGCCCTGGCCGAATACGGCCACGTCGCGAGGCGGCAGCCGTTACCAGGTCAGCCGGTTTCCTCCCAGCGGCGCAGCAGGGCCTCGCGGCCGTCGTCGGTCAGCGTTCCGTACAGGCGCAGCCGCGCGACGCCGCCGTCGGGGAAGATGTTCAGCCGGACGTGAGTGGCTGGCGCGCCGTGCACGCGGAACCGGTGCGGAGTGTCCGGCAGCAGTCTGACCGGCGGCAGCAGGTCGCGCCAGGCCGCCCTGTCGGTCAGCGAGGCGCCGTTCGTGGCGTCCAGTGCCTGCAGCGAGGCGCTATCGGGCTGGTTGCCCCGGTACCACGACGTGTCGATCTCGGCGAGGTCGATCACCCCCCGCCCGGCGAGCCGGACGACCAGCCACTCATGGCCGGCCTTCCTGCGCCTGCGGGTCTCCCAGCCCTCGCCCATCTCCCGTGACAGGCCGGGGGAGATGACGTTGCGCGGCGCGGAGTAGTACTGGTCGCTGCGGTCGGCGATATCGGCGCCGTTCTCCAGCGCCGCCAGGTCGAAGGTCAGCCCCGCCAGCATGGCCGGGTCGGGTACCACCTCGCCGTGTACGTGCAGGCGGGCGACGCCGCCGTCGGGGAAGATGTTCAGCCGGACGTGAGTGAACCTGCGGCCGGAGCTCACCTTGAACGCGTGCCTGGCGTCGCCGGTCAGCAGGCCGCGCGGCACGATCTCCTGCCAGGCGGAGGCCGTCAGTTCCTCGGCCGACGGGTACCCGCTCACCGAGCACGCGTCCGCCGAGCAGGCCTGCGGGTAGGTGCCGGTGAAGAACGCGGTGTCGACGACGATGGAGCGGACGATCCCCGGTACGCCAAGCCTGACGATCACCCAGTCACGGGCCGTGCGCTCGGGCAGCGTCCCGCCGGGCCCGCGCCGGCGCCTGGTCTCCCATCCGTCGTACACCTGCCCCCTGGCGCCGTAGGTGCTCGGCACGAAGGTCGGCGCGTCCGGCTTGATCAAGTTCTCCTTCGCGGCGAAGAACTCGTCGCTGGCCGCCACCACCGAGCCGCGCAGCCCTAGCAGGTCGGGCAGAAGTTGCTGATCCACAGAAGATCCCTACCCGTAAAATTTCCCGTTAGCCTCGTTTTAGCAGCCTGCCAACTGGATCACCACAGGGCTCGCCGCGCTCATCGTCGAGCAGGGCGGTCCCGCGCAGCCAGGTCTGCCGTACCCGTCCGGTCAGCGTCCGCCCCGCGTACGGCGTGACCGGATGCCGGTGCAGCAGACGGGCCGGGTCCACGTCGAACGTCTCGTCCGGGTCGAACGCCACCAGGTCAGCGTCACATCCGACCGCGATGCGCCCCTTGGCGGGCAGGCCCGCGAGCGCGGCCGGGGCCGCCGCCATCCACCGGGCCACGTCGTCGAGCGTCCGCCCGCGCCGCCGCGCGACGCTCCACACGGCCGGCAGGCCGAGCTGAAGCGAGGCGATACCGCCCCACGCGGTGCCGAAGTCCCCGGTGGCCTTCATCGCCGGCGGGGACGGCGAGTGGTCGGACACCACGCAGTCGATCACGCCGGCCTCTAGGCCGCGCCACAGCGCTTCCCGGTTGACCGAGTCCCTGATCGGCGGGCAGGACTTGAACTCGGTGGCGCCGTCCGGCACCTGCTCGGCCGCGAAGAACAGGTAGTGCGGGCACGTCTCGGCGGAAAGCCTGATGCCTGCCGCCTTCGCGCCGGCGATCATGGCGACGCATTCGGCCGCCGACAGGTGCACGATGTGCGCCCGCGCCCCAGTCGCCGCCGCGGCCGAGACCACCTTCTCGATGGCGCGGCGCTCCGCGACCGGCGGCCGGGAGGCCACGAACGCGCCGAAGTCGCGGCCGGCCGCCGGGCCGATCTCCGCCGCGTCCTCC
>Ga0209693_10000084_pt1 | contig 34565 bp, 27 predicted proteins | sample HubBroMetageWRM3_FD_188345 | JGI IMG/M metagenome (GOLD analysis project Ga0209693, IMG submission 188345) | Warmed soil microbial communities from the Hubbard Brook experimental Forest, New Hampshire - Hubbard Brook CCASE Soil Metagenome WRM 3... | ecosystem: Environmental > Terrestrial > Soil... | reverse complement strand
CGTCACTACGCACGATGACCAGAGGGTTCCGCCGGTCATGAGCATCGTGTTGGTTGTGGTAGGAGCCGGACTGATGATCGCCGGCAGTAAGAGTTAGGCCGCAAAAAGAAAATCGGCCACGGATTTTCACGGATCCGGACAAATGAACTGACAATCAACGTTTCAAAAGCACTATCCGTGTGAATCCGCGGCCGACCTTTACTTCGCGGTTGCCTGCTCGAATGCCTTTTCCAGATTCGTGACCAGCGGGGCTTCGCTGGGCTGCAGGCCGCTGCGGCCCATCATGCGCCACAGGTATTGATTTTGCGGCCAGCCGTGCGCATCATAGACCGCCAACACATCTTCGGACGGGCGGCTCATGACCATCAGGATGATATCTGCCTGGCGCGGCTCATAGACGAGGATGAACTTTCCCCACTTCTGCATCGCATCCTGCACCGTGGCGATGGCTTGCCGGTCTTCGGCAAGCAGGTTGGGATCAAACTGGTCGCCGTCATAGCTGGTGACGTAGATGAAGCGAGCGTTCACCAGCGTGCCGGGAAATGCCGGGAGATTCTGCGGAGCATTTGCTTTCGGTGCCCTGGGCGCCGCGACGGCCAGCATAGTTGCCAATAACACGACAGCAAGTACGGTGACTGAATTGGTTCCGGTTTTCATAGGGTTCTTCATAGGAATTCACTCGGCTTTGCCTTTTCAACCATTTAGATGACTGCGGCCTCGAGAGCGTTGCACGCCACTCTGATAATTACGCCTAAGTCATTGAAACGATTGTAACTGGAAGATATTGCAGAGCCAGAGCACCAGAGGGCCAGCACTGATGGTTACACCACTCACTAGGGATGCCACTTCCAGGTCCGGAAATGGCCATTAAAACGAAAGAAAGCGGCTGGGCGACCTTGAGGGCCGTTCGGGCAAACCGACTCGCGGCGCGGGATTTCGGCGAGGCGGAGTTGTTTCAGCTATATCTTAAAGATAATTTCAGCGACTGCGTACAATTTCACTAACTTGCACGAAGCGTCCACGACTTACGCCCGCTCTTTACTCAGGCGCCGAATCTTTCCGCGGCGCGAGCCTTCGCCTTGGCCGCTTCTTCCTCGCGGTTCTTTGGCGGCGCGTTGGTTTCGAGCGACTGGAGAAGCCGGGCCGAGATAGCCGCCACTTCATCGACTGCAGCGAGGAACGAAGCTTCATTCGCTTTCGACGGTTTGTTGAAACCGGTGATCTTTCTGACAAACTGCAGCGAGGCGGCACGAATCTCCTCGGCCTTGACGGGTGGTTCGAAGTTGAAAAGAGTTTTGATATTCCTGCACATTCAGAATGACCTCACCGGGGCCTCAAGGGCTGAAGCCCGCGTGTCTATAGCATCTGTGTGGCACGGCCAAAGCCGTCCCGTTCACGAGCACTTCTCGACCCGCTCTATTCTGACATACGGCCCGAACTTTACCAGAACAACATTCTCGATGCTGGATGGGCTGGAGTCAGCTGCGGATATGCTTCGCGGCGGCGCGCCGCGGTTTTGCCCAGTTCGGGGCGCAGAGCGCTTACCGAAAAAAGATTGACACAGCGACGGGGGTGCTGCGACCAAGTAAAAATCAAGTCCGACATCTAGTTTTCCGCAGCCTGCTAGAACAGCCTTCCTATGGAGAGGTTCACACGCGACTCTCCGGTGGGGCTTACGCTAGTGGCGAGAGCGATGGGTCCAACAATCGTTTCCGCAATCACGCCCAGATTAAACGTGCCGCGGACCACGACTGTGCTGGGATCGTTGAAGGCGCTGCCGGCTTCGTACCATCCGCCCCAATAGATTTTTCCTCCGACTAGCTGGGGCAGGTGATAGAGCTCGCGGCGGAATCCGAACGAGGAATAGGCGTAGTGGTTGCCGACGAATTCCTGCGGAAGGTAGGCGCTGAGACGGAAGGTTCCACCGAGAGTGAAAACCTGGAGTGGGCCGGCGGTGCCGTGGAACGTGGTTCCACCCGAGGCGAGGAAAAAGAGCGAAGTCTTCGGCCCCGTCGGAATGAAAGTAGAAGTCTGAACGTCGAGTTGTGAGATGGGATGAAGAAGGCCGGGGCTCTGCAGCACGCGGGAAAGGCTGGCAACAAGGCGCGTGCCGCGGCCCGGAACCTCGGGGCTATCCTGGCCATCCCAGACATAGCGGGCGCGGAATTCTCCTGTGCTGCCTGCGACGGAGGCCAGGCCGGCGCTGCCGATCAGGGGCGCAAGTTTCCCGTCGAAAATCTCGTAGCCGAGGCGGAGTTCGCTGCGCTGACCTGTATTGAAGCCCAGATCGAGACCGCCGCCGGCTCTTTCGTCGCCGAAAACCGCAATGCGAGTCTGTCCCGTGAATTCGTTGCGGGGCACCTTTGAGGCGAAGGCGTAGGGCGCGATGAAAAGATGCGTGTCGCCGAGCGGCTGATAGAACTCGCTGGCGGCGAGGTTGCTTGAGCCGAGCAGGAGATCGTTACGCCATTCGCCGCCGTGATGTTCGACGTCCATGAAAGTGACGCGAGCACCCGCTGCAAAATCGAACGCGGCCACGCCGGAGCCGTCGACGTTCACTGCCAAATCCACGAAGGGCGGCCCGTAGGTTTTCTCATGTGCCGTCACTCGCAGCGCGGGGACGCCATTTTGTGTGAAGCCTTCGTAGCCGAGGCGGTCGAACTCGCCTTCGCCGGCGATGCGGGTCAGTTGGGTTTCGAGTTTCGGCAGATCGAGCGGTCCGCTGGTGACCGACTTTAGACTATTTTCGAATCGGCGGTCCTGATCGGAGTCTCCGCCTTCGACTTCCACCGATTGCACTGCTTTGGGCTGGGGGCGTCTGCGAGCCGCGCGTGCGGCCAGATACTGCTGCCACTCTGCATCGTCTTTGATGGCGTAGGGCAGCAGGATGGCGGACTGATCCGCCGCGCCCTTGTAACCGAGCCGGATGAGATCGTGGAGCCGATCGTAATCGTCGATGGCGAAACTCCCAGTGTCGACGGTTACTACGGCGTTGGCGAGAGCAAGGGAGCGGCGCTCATTCTGCAGGAGCATTACGTCAAGTGCGCGGGAGAGCACACCAGTGAGAGTTTCCAGTTGCTCCTGTTCTCCTGGTGGAATGCGGAGCTCGATGGCGATCACGGTGTCGGCATCCATTTCGCGGACGGTCTCGACGGGAATGTTCTCGACCATGCCGCCATCGGCGAGCACGCGCCCATTGATTTCCACAGGAGTGAAAACGCCCGGGATGGCCATGCTGGCGCGCACGGCCGTGGCTAGAGAACCATCGCGCAGCACGACTCGGTCGCCGCTTAACATGTCCGTGGCCACGCAGCGGAAAGGAATGGGCAAGTCGTCGAAGCTGGCGATGCCGGAAACGGGGAACGCAATGCGATCAAGCAACAGGCCGACGCCCTCGCCGGGGCTGAGTCCGTTGGGACCCTGCAGGCCGTGCTTCAGGCCGAGTGCGGCCTGAATCTGGTAGTCGCGGCGATCCTGCTTGCGGCGATAGCTCAGCTGGCGGTAGGTGGGCTCGGGACGCAAAGCTTCATCCCAGTCGACGCTCTCGGCAAACTTCTGGATTTCCTCGGGTGACATACCGGTGGCATACATGGCGGCGATGATGCTGCCCATGCTGGTACCGGCCACGCGGTCCACCGGGATGTGATTCTGCTCCATCCACTCGAGCACTCCGATCTCAGATAAGCCGAGCGCACCACCGCCGCTCAGCGCAAGACCGATGCGGGGACGGGCGACGGGCTGGGTTGCGCCGTTCTGCGTTGGCTGCGGATCTTGCGCCGCGGCCACAGCGCTTGACAGGGCCAGCACAAAAAGGAAAGCGAATCGTGTCGCACAACTGCGACGAGTGTGGGGCGAAGACCTCATGTTCATCCTCCTGAGGACGGCATGTGGAGCTGGCTGGGAAAAAACTCACATTAGCAGGTTTGCTTGCAGACTGTTTTCCTAACGCTTGGGTGCCGGCGGCTGCAGAGCCTGCCGCGCCTGCTCAACAACTCTGCGGACAGCGTCGACCACCAGGTCCGGGCGATCGAGTTGGATGTAATGGCCGCTGTTTTTGGCGACCACACGTCTGCCACTGGTCGAGAGGCGCCCCAATTCTTCCTGCATCTGTTGCCAGGCGTCGTTAGTGGGTTTGACCAGGTCTTCCGGGAGGTCGGGCTGGGGCATTTCGGGATCGTGCGAGAGCACTACCAGAGGAATATCGCCGAGAGAGCCGCTGTTGGCGGTTTCTGCAGCGCTTTGGGAGATTGCCTTCAATTCCGCGACGCTTTCGCGCGCGCTGTGGAAGTTACAGTCGGAGGCGCGGACGGCATCGTCGTTGCCGCAGAATCCCATGAGACGCGGGATTCCGAAAGGCATGGTGAACTCGAAAAATTCCTGTTCCCGCAGCCAGGTGGCGTCCAGATCGTTGATTGCCGGTGGAAGGCGTTTCTGCTGCTCGGGGTGAGAAGAATCGACCAGGACCAGGCCGACGACCATGCCATCAAGCTCGTGACGATAAAGGCTGGCGTAGAGACGGACATTGAATCCGCCCATGGAGTGGCCGACGAGGACTAGCGGACCATAGATGCCCGCGTGTTGGAGGAGGCTGTGCAATTCGTCTACGAACGCTCTACTGGTGCGGGGGCGCGGACTGGAATCGCTATAGCCGAGACCGCCGCGGTCGTAGGAACAGACGCGAGTGAACTTTGCGATCGTGGGCTGAACTTTGTGCCAGGACATGAATGAGTCGCCCATGCCCGCATCGAGGATGACTGTTGGCGATCCCTGGCCGGTGCAGTAGATGTGCAGTTTGTAGCCGCCGATGTCGACGAGTTGGCCGGGCATGGGGTGGAAGCGACGCTCGCGAGTCTCGGAAATGTTCTCATAGAGGAAACCGACGACGAGGACGGCTACGATGAGAGTAATGAGGATGCGCACCGCTCGACTGAGCCACGATTGGGAAATGGTGGACGGGATCGGCGTGTCGGGCATGCGCTTGTTTTGGGCTCGAGCAACGCGGGCGGGGGCGCCCGCGCCACATTTGCGGCATTCTACATGGCGGGCGGCACGGTGATGCCCATGATCGCGAGCGTGCGAATCAGTTCACGACGGACTACCGCTACTGTGGCCAGCAGGAAGTACTTACGCTTCTCATCCGGCTCGCTCAGGATGGGATTACGATGATAAAAAGTGTTGAACAGTTGTGCCAGTTGGAAAACATGTTTGGCAAGGTGGGCGGGTTCGGTCGTAGCGATGCATTGGTCGACCAGGTAGGAAGTTTTCGAGGCGGCCAGCCAGAGCTCCCAGAATTCATTCCCTTTTTCACCCTCTAGAAACTTGCCCAGATCCGCGGCCGAGACCTTGTTGGCAATGTCTCTACAGAAAGTTTCGGGATCAATGGCGGCTTTCTTGAAGATGCTGGCGGCTCGAACTACGGCGTACTGCGCGTAGGGACCGGTTTCGCCTTCGAAGCTGAGGGCTTCTTTGAAGTCGAAGGCGATGACGGACTGCTTGGTGAACTTCAGCATGAAGTAACGCAGGGCGCCGATTGCGATTTGCGTAGCGATGGAGAGGCGGTCGCCATCGGTGAGCTGGGGATGGCGCGAGTCGACTTCGCTTTTGGCTGAGACGATGAGCTGGTCGAGAAGGTCGTCGGCTTTTACTCCGAACCCTTTGCGGCCGCTGACCTCGATGTAGGAACGAGTCTTATCTTCTTCGCTGAGCGTGTAGCCGAGTTCGGCGGCGCAGCGCGGAGTGAGCGCAACCATCTCATAAGAAAAATGCGTGTAGTGATCAGCGGCCTCGTTGTGGCCGAGTCCACGCAGGGCTTCGATGACCGTGTTTTGGGCTTCGGACTGGCGCGCGTCGATCACGTTGTAGATTTCTGCGACGTCGCCGAAGTGAGGATGATTTTTCTCGCCTTGCATGGCAGAGATCCAGCAGTCATGCCGGTCGGGATAGCGGTAGAACCTGCGATAGGCGAAGTCGCGTCCAAGCAGGCCGAACTTCCACATGTGGTAGGCGATGTCTTTGCCGACGTAGCCGACGGTGCCATTGGAACGGACGATTACTTTCTGGTCTTCTTCGGAGATGTCTGAGGGGCGGATATCGACGCCGGGTTTCAGCGGAATCTCCATGAGTGTGTCATCGAGATCGCCGGCATTGTCTGATCCGTTAGCTTTTTTCTTGGCGTCGGCAGTCGCGGGCGAGGGCGCCCGCGCCACACGACCTGTGCCAGCACGGCGCATGACCCAGCAACCTTTGTTCTTGCCTTCGTTCTCGTAGGTGAGCACGCCGGCTTCTTTCAGCTTGACGAAAGCCGCGTCCCAAAAGTGCAGATGCAGGATTTCACTCTCCTCGGGCAAGAAATCGTATTCAATGTCGAGGCGGTCCATGGTTTCAAGGTGGCGGCGCAGGACGGCAGTCGAGATCAGTTCGGCGATGGCCGCGGTTTCGCTGCTGGCATCTTCTATGGCGTGCAGCGTCTGGGCGCGCGCTTTCAGATTTTGCTTGTCTTGCTCATACCACTGCGAAACCCGGGCGTAGAGATCCCAGCAGTAGTAGTCGAAGCGCGGCTGGCGACTCAGAGCTTCGATTTCTGCGCGGGACTTTTTCTCGATATTCATGAAACCGACGACCACGTCGGCGACTTGCACCCCGGTGTTATCGATGTAGTTCTGGACGTCCACTTCCCTGCCTGCGTAACGCAGCAGGCGCACGAATGTGTCGCCAAGAATCGCGTTGCGAAGATGGCCGATGTGGGCGGCCTTATTGGGGTTGATGCTGGTGTGCTCGACGAGAATCTTTCCTGCGGGAATTGCGACGAGCGGCTTCTGGTCGGCGGCGAGAGCAGCGGCCATCCAAACGCGATCGATTCTGACATTCAGATAGCCGGGAGGCGCGACCTGCATCCCGGCGATGCCCTCGATCGGCCCGATTTCAGCTCGGATGGCTTCGGCGAGCTTAAGCGGAGCGGTGCGCAGCGGCTTGGCGAAGGGAAAGAGAGGGATGGCGAAATCGCCGAGCTCCACCTTGGGAGGCTGCTCGATGACCACGTTCGGCAGAGTTGCGTCCGGATAACGGCGACGAAGAAACTCTACGATTCGTCCGGCTAGAACATGTTCGAGATGACGATACAAGGCTTCCCTCTGCGCTGTCTAAGAAGATAGTGATTCTAGCAGAGCGCGCGGGGACGCTGGTTTGACGCAGGAGGAAGCCTTCCCTATCATGAAAAATCAGCTTCATTTCTATGCGTATTGCTTACCTAGAGTGTTTTTCCGGCATGAGCGGCGATATGTTTATGGGCGCGCTTGTGGATGCCGGAGTTCCGGCGCGGGTGTTCGAGGAAACGGTGGCGGCACTGAGGGTGGGCGCTGAGTTAGAGATTTCGCGAGTGGTGCGCAGTGGGATTTCGGCCACCAAGGTGGATGTTTACGTTGATGGGGAGAAGGACTTGCCTCGGGAGGAGTACTGGGAGGGGATGGAGCAACATCAGCATTCGCATGAGCACAGGGGGCATTCGCATTCCCATGCTGGTGAGAGTTCGCGGGCGGGGGCACCCGCGCCACATTCACACTCTTATGAGCATTCTCGCGGGCTCGGTGAGATTTGCCGGATCATTTCGGCGGCTTCGATTTCGGAATCTGCTAAGAAGACGGCTATCGCTATCTTCGAGGCGCTGGGACAGGCGGAGGCAAAAATTCACGACACTTCGATCGAGAGCGTGCATTTTCATGAAGTGGGCGCGGTGGATGCGATCGTGGATATTGTTTGCGCGGCCGTTGGGGTCGAGGCGCTGGGAGTGGATGAGATTATCTGTTCACCTTTGAATGTGGGCGGCGGAGTGATGAAGTGCGCGCATGGAACGTTTCCGGTGCCGGCTCCGGCGACGGTGGAGCTGCTAAAAGACGCGCCTGTATATTCGTCTGGTTTGCAGGCGGAGTTGGTCACTCCGACGGGCGCTGCGATCGTGAAGACGCTGGCGTCGCGCTTCGCGGCGTTTCCAGAGATGAAGATCGAGAAGTCGGGTTATGGAGCGGGATCTCAGGATTTTCCCGGGCATCCGAATGTGGTGCGGCTGACGGTTGGAGAAGCCGCCTCGACTCTGGCTGCGAAGACTGCGTCGGAGACGATCACGGTGCTGGAGGCAAATCTCGACGATTTGAATCCGCAGGTGTTTGGATATGTGATGGATCGATTGCTGGAAGAGGGCGCACTCGATGCCTTTGGCATGCCGGTGCAGATGAAGAAGAACCGTCCGGGAATGCTGTTGACGGTTTTGTGCCGCCCCGAAGACGCGGGCAAGCTGGCGCAACTGATTTTCACGGAAACCACGACGCTGGGCGTGCGGCGGCGCGATGAGATGCGGCAGACTCTGGCGCGACGGTGGGAGAACGTCGGCACGCCGTGGGGCGAGGTGAGGATCAAGATCGCCAGTATGAACGGGACGGTCACGAACTACGCTCCGGAATATGAGGATTGCCGGCGCATCGCGGCGGAGCATCATGTACCGCTGAAGACTGTGATGCAGGAAGCTGCGCAGGCTTATCTCGGGAATCAAAAGCAAAATCTCTAACCACAGGGGACATAGAGGCGCGCAGGGTAGTGCAAGATATCCTAATGAACCGGAAGTTTTACATTACGACGCCGATTTATTACGTGAATGCACATCCGCACATCGGGCATGCGTACACGACAATCGCGTGCGACACGATTGCGCGGCGGCAGCGACTGCTGGGCGCAGAAACGTTTTTTCTTACGGGCACCGACGAGCACGGACAAAAGATCGAACGGGCGGCGCAGGCCGCGGGAAAAACTCCCCAGCAGTATGCAGACGAGATTTCGGCGGAGTTCCGGCGCTTGTGGAAGCGGATGGGCATCTCAAACGACGATTTCATACGCACCACGGAAGACCGGCACAAGAAGCGGGTGCAGGAGCTCTTCCGGAAGATTCGTGACAATGGATACATCTATAAGGGCACTTACACCGGGCAGTACTGCGTGTCGGATGAGCTTTATGTTGATGGCGCGCAGCCGGGCGACCCTTGCCCCACTTGCGGGCGCATTACGGAGACCGTTAAAGAAGAGAACTACTTCTTCAAGCTCTCAGAATTTCAGGACAAGCTGCTGGCGCTGTATGCGGATTCGGAGTTCATTCGTCCGGAGGCGCGGCGTAACGAAGTAGTTTCGTTTGTGCGTTCGGGGCTGCGCGATCTCTCGATCAGCCGGTCGACGTTTACCTGGGGCATTCCGGTGCCGGACGATCCCAAGCATGTGATTTACGTCTGGCTCGACGCGCTGGCGAACTACATCACCGCAATTGGCTACGGTTCTTCGCACCCGGGGGCACAGGAGGCGTTCAAGAAATTCTGGCCGGCTGATGTGCAGATGATCGGGAAAGAGATTGTCCGCTTCCATTGTGTTTATTGGCCGGCGTTTCTGATGGCGGCGGGACTGCCGGTACCGAAGGCGATTGTGGCCCACGGCTGGCTGCTGTTTGAAGAAAGCAAGATGTCGAAGTCGCGCGGCAATATCGTGCGGACCGAAACGATTCTCGACGTGCTGGGCGCGGATGCGCTGCGCTATTTTCTGTTGCGCGAAGTGGTGTTCGGCCAGGACGGATCGTTTTCGTTCGATGCACTGGTGCAGCGTTATAACTCAGACCTGGCGAATGGGCTGGGAAACCTGGCCAGCCGCACCTTGACGATGATCAACCGCTATTTCAAGGGTGAAGTGCCGTATCCATCGCGCGGAGCGTCGAAAACGGCGGCGGACGACGCGATTGCGGAGACGGCGCGGAAGACGATCCGCGAATTCGGGACACTGTTTGATCAGTTCCAGTTTTCCCGGGCGCTTGAGGCGGCGTGGGCGCTGGTGGCGGCGGTGGACAAATACATTGTCGAGAATGAGCCATGGTCGCTGGGTGAGAAACAGGACGAGGACAGCCGCTCGCGTTTGGCTACTGTGCTCTATACGGCGGCGGAAGCGCTGCGGATTACGACGGCGCTGGCGTATCCGGTTGTGCCGGATGCGGCCGCGAAGATTTGGCTGCAGCTGGGGCTGGGCGATATCAAGAAATTGGCTCTGGCCGAACTGGCCTGGGGACAATTGCCTTTAGGCACAAGGCTCGGCGAGGTTCAACCTGTATTTCCGCGCGCTGATAAGAGCGCAGTTGAAAGGATGCAGAAGATGGAAGAGGAGCAGAGGAGTGCGCCGGTGGCGGAGACCGCAGTTGCGGCGCCCGCACCGGCGAATGCGCCCCAGGCGGCACCGGTTGCAGCGGTGGCCGCGGCAGTTCCAACAGCCGCAGCAGCAGCGAACGATAAGATTTCGATCGACGATTTCGCAAAGATCGAGCTGCGCGTGGGGCTGGTGAAAGTCGCCGAGAGAGTGCCCAAGGCGGACAAGCTCCTGCGGCTCGAGGTTGATATTGGAAGCGAAACGCGGCAGGTGCTGGCCGGAATCGCCGAAGCCTATGCGCCGGAAAGTCTGATTGGGCGGAAAGTTGTGATCGTCGCCAATCTTGCGCCACGCAAGCTGCGTGGGATGGAATCGAATGGGATGGTCGTGGCGGCGTCACTCGAAGATGGGAAGCCGGTGCTGGCCGGGTTTTTGGAGGATGTACCGGTGGGGGCGAGATTGAAATAGAAGCGGCCGAGCTTCGCTCTGGGCTGACAGCCGAGGGCCTGCCCTGAGCGAAGTCGAAGGGCGGCTGTCCCCACATGAGTTGTCTCGAGCATTTATGTTTGTTGATTCTCACGCTCATCTTGACGGCAAGCAGTTCGACTCCGATCGCGAGCAGGTGATTGCTCGAGCCCGAGAGGCTGGGGTGCAGACGATCGTCGCCATCGGCAATGGCGATGGTCCCGAGGATGTGGATTCCGGCATTCGATTGGCGGAGAAATACGACTTCATCTACGCGACTTTGGGCATTCATCCTCACGAGGCGCGGCTGGCGGATGAAGCTGCCTATCAGAACATGGAGCGGCTGGCGAAGCATCCTAAAGTGATCGCCTGGGGCGAAATCGGGCTCGATTACTATTACGATCACTCTCCACGCGAGGTGCAGAAAGATGTTTTTTTGCGGCAGATGGAATTGGCGGCGGCCGCGAAACTTCCGATCGTGATTCACTGCCGCCCGTCTGAAGCGAGTGAGAATGCCTGGGACGATTGCCTCGAGTTGATTCGAGAACAATGGGCGCCGAACGGGCTGGGAGGCATTCTGCACTGTTTCACCGGAAACTGGCCGCAGGCGAAGAGCGCGCTCGACATGGGGTTCATGATTTCATTCGCCGGCAACTTGACCTTCCCGAAGGCCCAACAAATTCGCGAGGCCGCGCTCGAGGTTCCGCTGGAGCGCATGCTGATTGAGACCGACTCACCATATCTGGCGCCGGTGCCACATCGCGGCAAACGCAACGAGCCGGCGTTCGTAAGGGAAACTGCGCGGAAGCTTGGCGATTTACTGGGATCGACGGCAGAAGAAATCGGGCAGCAGACGGCTCGCAATTTTTACAATTTTTTCAAATTGGCTGAAACCGCTGAAAGCAAAGTTTCGATAGGGTAACCCTCCTTTCGGAGGTCTTCTTCTGGTACCCTCAAGGGTCAGATTCCATTGTTTCAGAAAGAAATGAAATCCGATGCCCGATAACACTTTTGACATCGTGAGCAAGATTGACCTGCAGGAAGTGTCGAATGCGATCCAGCAGGCGCTGAAGGAAGTTCATACTCGCTTCGACCTGAAAGATTCGAAGTCGAATATCGAATTGGAAAAGGATGCGATCGTGCTTCACTCCGCCGACGAGTACAAGCTGAAAGCGGTGAACGATATCCTGCAGCAGAAGCTGGTCAAGCGCGGCGTGTCGTTGAAGGGATTGACTTATGGCGCGGTGGAATCGGCGGCGGGTGGCACCGCCAAGCGCAAAGTTACGATGCAACAGGGCATCGCCATCGAAAAGGCGCGGGAGATCGTGAAGCTGGTCAAGGACTCGAAGAAAAAAGCGCAAGCCTCGATCCAGGGCGACCTGGTGCGCATCAGTAGTAAAGACCGCGACACGCTGCAGGAAGTAATCGCCATGCTGCGGGGACATGATTTTGGGATCGATTTGCAGTTTACGAATTATCGGACGAATTAAGTGAGCGCACCGGCAATCATTAACGGGAAAGAAGTCTTCGACCTGCTGCACGATGATCTCGCGGCTCTCGAGGGCGAGTTCGGGCAGGATACTGTCTCGGGCGTGCAGGCCATCACGGAGATCGGCGAGTATCTGCGGAACGGCGGCGGCAAGCGAATTCGTCCGGCCCTGCTTTTTCTTTCTTCCAAACTCTTTGACTACGAAGGACGCGGCGCGGTGCGACTGGGCGCGGTGGTCGAGATCATTCATACCGCAACGCTGGTGCACGACGACATCATCGACGAAGCCAAGACCCGGCGCGGCCGGCCCGCCGCCAACACCCAGTGGGGCAATTCGAAGTGCGTGCTGGCGGGGGATTGGCTCTATATGCAGGCCTTTAAGGTGGCGGTGCAAGAGCGCAACTTCCGTATTCTTGACACTTTGATTGAGCTGACGCAGCAGATGGTTGAAGGTGAACTGCTGCAGATGGAAAAACTCGGTCAACTGATCACGCTCGATGAGCATTTCGACTTGATCTACCGCAAGACGGCCTGCCTGTTTTCGGTGTGCATGCGGCTGGGAGCGATTCTGGGCGGAGCAACGCCCGCGCAGGAAAAGGCTCTGGGCCAGTACGGGCACGATCTCGGCATGGCTTTTCAGATCGTTGATGATGTGCTCGACCTGACCGCGTCCGAAGATGTTTTGGGGAAACCGGTGGCGAGTGATCTGCGCGAGGGCAAGGTCACGATGGCGGTGATCCACGCCCTGGAGCGTTGCACGCCTGAGGAGCGCGGCAAGATTGAGACGATTCTGCGCGATCGCGCCTTCAACGGCGTGACTCATGAGCACATCATGGAGATTCTGCTTCGTTACGGATCGCTGGAAGCGGCCCACGCACGAGCCGCGCGTTATGCGGAGTCGGCGCGGAAGGCGATCTGCACCTTCCCGGATTCTGAGATCAAGCGGGCGCTGCTGTGGGCGCCGGAGTTCGTGGTGGCAAGGGAGAAGTAACCTGTCCGTTTGTTTATACTGAACCCTTTCCTGACTTTCTTTATCCAAAGCTGTCTATGGATCTGTATTTGCTGATGGCGCGCCACGGATATGCCTTGACCTTCGGTCTGTTGCTGGCCGAAGCGATCGGGCTTCCCTTCCCGGCCGCGATCGCTCTGGTGGCGGCGGGGGCTGCAGTCGCGGCTCACGCGTTGTGGGGTCCGTATGTATTGCTGGCGGCGGTCGTGGCTCTGCTGTTGGGCGACACGGTGCAGTTCTGGCTCGGACGATATATGGGCTGGCTGCTGCTCGGGTTCCTGTGCCGGGTGTCGATCAATCCGGAGACCTGCATTTTGCGCTCGGCGGAGTCCTTCTACAAACGCGGCAGAGCCACGCTGGTGATTGCGAAGTTTATCCCTGGGGTCAACACCATGGCGGCGCCGCTGGCCGGCAGCATGAGAATGCGCTTCTCGCAGTTTCTGCAATTGGACTTTGCCGGAGCCTTGGTGTATTCCCTCACCTATCTTTCAGTGGGATACGTTTCCCGCGACTTTCTGGCAGCCCTCCTGCGTGGTTTTCACGCAGCCGGACTGGCGGTGGAAGTCGTGGTGCTTGCCGCTCTTGTCGTTTATGCGATCTACCGTGCAGTGCAATTCCGCAAACACAAGATGTATCGCGTAGTGCCCCGGATTCAAGTGCAGGAACTGGCCGCGCGCCTGGCGTCGGAGGATGCAGGCCGCGTGCTCATCGTCGACGTCCGCAGCCATGGCTATTACGACGGAGGGTCGGCTCGGATCAAAGGCTCGATCCGTATCGAGCCCAACAATCTCGAGGAAGAAGTCAAGAACCTTCCCAAAGACAAAGACATTTATCTTTACTGCACTTGAGCGCGCGAAGCGACTAGCGCCCGGGTGGCGCACCTGCTGCGGGAAAAAGGATTCAACACGTTCGTGATCGTCGGCGGATTGACTGCCTGGCGCAAAGCCGGAGAGCCGCTCGAGTCGGTGCCGCAGAATGATCTGGTGAAGCTGCCGACGTTCTCATAGCCGTTGGTAGCTTTGCTAAGGTCCGTCGCGCCGAGCCTTCTATACTGCCTTGCATGGTTTCACACAACGAAATCGAGATTAAGTTTCGTGTCGAGGACGTGCGGGCGCTAGCCCGCAAGCTGCGAACGGCTGGGTTTCGGCTGGTGACGCCGCGAACGCACGAGATGAACACTCTGTACGACCTTCCCGGGGAAGTGCTACGTGGGCGCAAAGAGCTTTTGCGTCTGCGCGAGTACGGTTCTGAGTGGACGCTGACGCATAAAGCCGGGAAGAAGACTGGGCGGCATAGCAGCCGCGTCGAGCTTGAGACGGGCGTCAACGACGGGAAGAAGATGGATTTGATTCTTCGCGCATTGGGATACTCGCCCTCGTTCCGCTACGAGAAGTTCCGCGCCGAGTGGACGGATGGGAAGGGGCAGGTTGTCGTAGACGAGACGCCTATCGGAAATTTCTGTGAGATCGAAGGGGCGCCGCGGTGGATTGATGCTACTGCCAAGAGGCTAGGCGTGAGGCAAGCGGATTACATCACGAAGAATTATGCAGGATTGTTTCTGGAATGGAAGGCTCGGACGAAGAGTCGGGCCGAAGAAATGACCTTCAAAGCCGTGGCCAGTCGGAGCCCATCGGGCCGACGTTCGTGATAGCTCTGCGCCGCGCTCGGCTGGACGGGCGAGAGCGCCCGTCCCCACATGGTTTGCGACAATCTACCTAGGCTCCGTGGCACTTCTTGAATTTCTTGCCGGAGCCGCAGGGGCAGGGATCATTGCGACCCACTTTTTCCTGTCCACGAACCACTTGCTGCACTGGCTGCACGTCGCCGGCTCCGGCCATGCGCGCTTGTTCGAGTTCGCGGCGTTTGCGGCGCATGAACGCTTCTTCCAGGTCGTCGGCGGAAGTTGCGACCAGGCGCGGTGGACGATGCCCGTTCCCGCCACTTCCCTGTTGCGACGGTATTCCGGTCTCAGGGCCGTGACCTGCGGGTTCGTCTCCTCGTGGACCGGCCGGGCCTGCGTCGGGCGGGCGCTCGATAATCTGCATCAAGTAGAGATAGCGCGCCGTGTCTTCCTGAAAGCGCTGCAGCATAGCCTCGAACATCTCAAACGATTCTTTTTTGTACTCGACCAGCGGATCGTGTTGGCCATAGCCGCGCAGTCCAATGCCTTCCTTGAGGTGATCCATGCTCAGGAGGTGGTCTTTCCACTGCGAATCGAGCACGCTGAGCATGATCATGCGTTCGTGATGGCGCATGGCTTCAGGGCCAATCAGCTTTTCTTTCGCGTCGTAGCGCTCTTTCAGCTTCTCGAAAATCGCATCGCCCAGTTCCTGCCTGTTCAGCGCCTCCGGCTTTACGCCCTCCGCAATGAAATCGACGCCAAAGCGGGTGAAGACTGCATCTTTCAATCCTTTGATGTTCCAGTCGTCGGCGTGGCCCTTCGGCGGGCAGTACTCTTCCATCAGGTCGCCGAGAATGGCTGAGACATAGTCCTCGAGGATCAAGTCTTTCTGGTCCATGCCCTCTAGCAGGCGGCGGCGCAGGCCGTAGACGGCCTCGCGCTGCTTGTTCATGACATCGTCATATTCGAGCAGGTGTTTGCGCGATTCGAAGTGCTGGCCTTCGACCGCCTTCTGCGCGGTTTCGATGCGGCGGCTGATGAGCTTCGACTCGATGGGAATGCCTTCCTCCATGCCCAGCCTTTCGAGCAGCTTCGAAACCCACTCTTTGGCGAAGATGCGCATCAGGTCATCTTCAAGAGCGAGATAGAAGCGCGAGGAGCCGGGATCGCCCTGGCGGCCGGCGCGTCCGCGAAGCTGGTTATCGATGCGGCGCGACTCGTGGCGTTCGGTGCCCAGAATGTGGAGGCCGCCGACAGCGGTGACCTCGTCGTGCTCTTTATCAGTTTGCAGCTTATAGCGGCTCAGCGCCTCCGTCCATTTGTCAGTCGGAACGGTGTATTCATTGCCGTTGTAATAGAAGATTGAAATCGTGCCGTCTTCCTGCGGGCCCTCGATCTTGCCTTGAGCCACGCGCAACTGCTGGGCGATTCCCTTCTTCACCATCTCCTGCTTGGCCATGAATTCGGGATTGCCTCCGAGCAGAATGTCAGTGCCGCGGCCCGCCATATTTGTAGCGATGGTGACCATGCCCTTGCGCCCGGCCTGAGCGACTATTTCAGCCTCGCGCTCGTGAAACTTGGCGTTCAAGACGACGTGTTGCTTGAGACCTTTCTTCTTCAGCAGTTCGGAGAGGCGTTCGGATTTTTCCACCGACGTGGTGCCCACCAACACGGGCTGGCCTTTCTCGGCCAGCTTCTGAATCTCGTCGGCGACCGCGAAGTATTTTTCTTTCTCCGTGCGAAAGACGACGTCGGGATTCTCCAACCGCAACATCTGCTTGTTGGTAGGAATGACCGCGACTTCCAGCTTGTAAATTTTGTCAAACTCGGCCGCCTCTGTTTCCGCGGTGCCGGTCATGCCGGAGAGCTTTTTGAACATGCGGAAATAATTCTGGAACGTGATGGTGGCTAGCGTCTGGTTCTCGCGCTCGATCTTCACGCCTTCTTTGGCTTCGATCGCCTGATGAAGGCCGTCAGACCAGCGCCGGCCGGGCATCATGCGCCCGGTAAATTCGTCGACAATGATGACTTCGCCGTCTTTAACCACGTACTCCACGTCGCGGCGATAGAGCGCGTGCGCTTTGATCGCCGTCTCGACGTGATGCTTGAGCGGCCAGTTCTCGGGGTCGGCGATGTTGCCGATGCCGAGCAGGCCTTCGACTTTCGTCCAGCCTTCGTCGGTGACTGTGATGTTGCGGTGCTTTTCGTCGATTGCATAATCGCCGGTGAGAATTCTCCTCGTCGCGTCGTCGCCGACTTCATTCAATTCGCGAATCAATGTGTCACGCTTCTCTGGCGAAATCTTGTCTTCCTCCAGCAACTGGCGCAATTCTGCGGGACTCAGCTCCTCGCCTTTCTCCAGTTTCGGGATGATCCGGTTGACTTTGTAATACTTATCGGTCGACTCCTCGCTCGCGCCTGAAATGATCAGCGGCGTGCGGGCTTCGTCGATCAGGATGGAATCGACTTCATCGACGATGGCGAAATTGTGGCCGCGCTGCACGCAATCTTTCAGATCGAACTTCATGTTGTCGCGCAGGTAGTCGAAGCCGAACTCGTTGTTGGTGCCGTAGGTGACGTCAGCGGCGTAGGCAGCGCGGCGCTCCTCGTCGTCGAGGTCATGAACGATCACACCTACCGTGAGCCCGAGGAAGCGATAGAGCTTGCCCATCCATTCGGAATCGCGCTTGGCCAGGTAGTCGTTGACCGTTACAACGTGTACGCCGCGACCACTGAGGGCGTTGAGATAGACCGGAAGAGTGGCGACCAGGGTTTTGCCTTCGCCCGTCTTCATTTCCGAAATCATGCCCTGGTGCTGAACCATGCCGCCGATCAGTTGCACATCGAAGTGGCGCATGCTGAGCACGCGGCGTCCGGCCTCGCGAACCACGGCAAAGGCCTCCACCAGTATGTCGTCGAGAACCTCCTGCAGAGCTTCGTATTGCTCTTTCTCGAGTTGCTTCACGCGATCGGGACCGTCTTCTGTTTCGGTCTCGGAGTCGGTCGTCGCAGTACCAGTTAAACGACTCAAACGCCCTTGGATGCGCTGCCGGAACTCGTCTGTCTTGGCGCGCAATTCGGCGTCGGTGAGCTTTTGCATCTGCGGTTCGAGGGCATTAATGGCCTCGACCCTGGGCATCAAGCTCTTGATGACCCGTTCATTCTTGGTCCCAAAGACCTTGCCGATCAGAGTGTTAATCAAACTGTGAAATCCTTCAGAGGGCGGGAACTGCCCCAGCGTATCTCTTTTAGCCTAGCATATTAGATGCGCGATACGGGGTGGCAGTCTGTTGTATCCGATGGGCCTTTTTGGACAGGGTGAGAGTGCTCAACTCGTGCCCGCACTTGCGGTCCGCGCTTGCTGTAAAGGGATTTTTCATTGTATCAGGCGCATTTGCCAGATTGTTTATTTACGCACCGGCATCGATAATGCCCATCATGCAAGCCCAAAGCACTCAACTAAATGGCATCGAAATGTACTACGAGATGGAAGGATCGGGGGAGCCGCTCCTGCTTCTGCATGGCGGAACCGGCTGTCACGATGACTGGGTTTACGCCGGCCGTGATCGACTCGTGACCGAGTACATGCTCATTAAACCTGATGCGCGCGGTCACGGTCGATCAACCAACCCTCAGGGAACCATCACCCATCGGCAGTGCGCGTTGGACGCCCTGGCGTTGTTAGACCATCTTGGCATTGCGAAATGTCGAGCTATAGGGCTGAGCTTTGGAGCAAACACGCTTCTCCATATGGCAACGATGCAACCTGATCGAATCGAAGCGATGGTTCTGGTCAGCGCGACCATGTACTTTCCGGAGCAGGCCCGAGCCGTTATGTGTCAAGTCGCGACGCCTGATCAACAACCGGCAAAAGAATGGGAGACAATGCGCAAGCGCCACCATCTGGGTAACGAGCAGATCGCTGCGCTGTGGAACTGGGCGCGCGGGATGAAGGACAGCTATGACGACATGAACTTTACGCCCTCATACTTGTCGAGAATCACCGCGTCAACATTGATCGTCTACGGAGACCGCGATTTCCTTTATCCGGTCGAGATGGCAGTCGAGATGTACCGCGCGATTCCGCGGTCTGCCCTCTGGGTCGTACCCAATGGAAACCATGGACCCGTCTTTCTCGATGCCGCATCGCAGTTTGTGCAAACAACGCTTGCTTTTTTTCGCAACTGGGCCGGGCAGTAGGTCGTGCATCTTAGCTTTTTCGTGTATATTCCACACGACTCATGCCCACTTTCTACGATCGTTTTGTCGAATGCGCGGAGCGCTGGCCGGATAACGTCGCTCTGGAAATCCAGCGCCACGATCACGTCGAGAGTTGTACGTATGCCGAGCTTCGCCGGATGGCGGAATCCGTAGGGCGATGGGTTGCCGAAAATGGGGTCAGTGAAAACGGATTCTCTCGCGGATCGCGGCTGGCCATCGTGGCCGATAACCATCCCCGCTGGGTGGCTGCGTATTTGGGAATCATTGCGGCGGGATGTACGGTGGTCCCGTTCGACACCGCGCTGCACGCCGATCAACTAACCACGCTGCTAAAAGACAGCGGCACCTCTGCCTTGTTCTGCGACGCGAAGCACGCGCAGGCGGCGCGTGACGCAGTCGCGAGCCTCAGCGTCGGACTCGTGCTGATGGACCCGGAACGCATGGCTGAGCATTCGCCCCCCGAGCGCTGGCTCGGAAACTTACCGGCGATTCTCGATGGCGGGCCGGGACGATTCCAGCCCGCACCCGCGGCCGCGGACGAGGTTGCTTCCCTGCTCTACACCTCGGGCACCACCGCGGACCCCAAGGGGGTGATGCTTACCCACGCCAACTTTCTCGGTGAAGTCGAAGCTGTGTTCAATTGGGTCGACATTGGGCCGTCGGACGCGCTGCTGGGGGTGCTGCCCATGTTTCACGTACTGGCGCAGATGGCGAATCTGCTGTTGCCCCTGGTGAAAGGCGCGCGCGTCGTTTATCTGGAGACTCTGAACACGACCGAGCTTTTGCGGGCTCTGCGCGAACGGAATATCACCACCTTTGCCGTGGTGCCGCAATTCTTCTATCTGATTCACGACCGGATATTTCAGGAGGTCGCGAAAAAAGGAGCCCTTGCGCAGAGGGCGTTCAAGGCACTCGCGGCATGCAACCGAACCCTGCGCAAGGTGGGACTCAACGCCGGTCCCTTCCTGTTTGGCAAGGTGCACGAGGCTTTCGGCGAGAAGATGCGCTATCTGATCACAGGCGGCTCGCGGTTCGATCCGCAGATTGCGGCGGATTTTCGCGACCTCGGTATTGACGTGCTGCAGGCTTACGGGCTGACGGAAACAACGGCGGCCGTGTTCGCGAATTCGCCAACGAATAACGTGATCGGATCCGTGGGCAAGGCCATGAAGGGCATCGAGGCGAGGATCGTCTACACGAACGCCGACGCACAGTCGGAGGAAGACGGGCCTGCCACAGGGGAAATCTCCTTGCGCGGCGCGGTCGTGATGAAAGGCTACTGGAACCGTCCGGATGCTACTGCGGCGGTACTGCGCGACGGATGGTTCTACACCGGCGATCTTGGCTACTTTGACGCGGACCGTAACCTGTTCCTCACCGGCCGCAGGAAAGAAGTGATCGTACTCAGCAACGGAAAGAATATTTATCCCGAAGAGGTTGAGGCGCACTACCTGAAATCGCCCTATATCAAAGAACTGGCGGTGATGGGACTCGAAGGCAAGCCGACCGAAGGCGGAGACCGGCTGCACGCCGTGATCGTGCCCAACTTCGATGTGCTGCGGCAGAAAAAAATTGTCAATGCCAAGGAAGTTATCCGTTTCGATATTGAAAGTCTGTCGCAGCAGATCGCTTCGACCAAACGCATTGGCAGCTATGAGATCTGGCAGGAAGATTTGCCTCGCACCACCACCCGCAAGATTAAGCGCTTCGAAGTGGAGAAGCGAGTAAAGGCAAATCAGGCGCGGCGGGCTGACGACGATGCTGAATTACCCTCTGAGCGGCCGTTGACGGCGGACGAGGCGGAGTGGCTCGATCAGCCCAGCGTGCAGCAAGCACTGAAGATCGTGGGCGAGGCCGCACGCACAGCTCCGCCCACCTTGCGGCCAACTCTGAATCTGGAGCTCGACCTGGGGCTCGACTCGATGCAGCGCGTCGAACTGCTCAGCCAGATCGAGGAGCAACTGGGAGGCAACGTCGAAGAATCGCAACTGGCCGAGATTTATACCGTCCGCGAGCTAATCGATGCCGTGCTGCAAAGCGCAGCCAGCGGCGCTGGCGGCCCGGGAACGCGGCCTGCTTTTGCGGGCTGGAAAGCGATTCTGGCCGAAGAACCGGCTGCCGGCGACGTGATTTCCCTGGCCCGGCCGAAGCCGATCAGCGATGTGTTCTGGTATATGGTTTCCCGCCTGATCCAGGTAGTCGCACTCGACCGTTTTGATTTGCATGTGCGAGGACTTGAGAAATTGCCCCGAAGTGGCGCCTACATCCTCTCGTCGAATCATCAGAGCTATCTTGATCCGGTCATCCTGGCGAGCCTTCTGCCACCAGAGGTGTTTCATAAAGTATTCGCGGTCGGGACGAGCGAAATCTTCGGCAAGGGATTCATGCTGAGGCTGGCGCGTTCGCTGCGTGTGGTGGTCGTCGATCCGGACGCGAACCTGATTCCCGCCATGCGAGCGGGAGCTTTCGGCTTGCGGCGGGGACGTCCGCTCATTCTTTATCCCGAAGGCGAGCGCTCCATTGACGGGACGCCGAGAGTTTTCAAGAAAGGCGCTGCCATTTTGGCGATTCACCTGCAGGTGCCGATCGTGCCCGTAGCGATTGAGGGATTCTACGAAGTCTGGCCGCGGAACAAACCATTCCAGGGGTTCGCGCCACTGAAGATCGTCATCGGCGATCCAATTCTTCCGCCGCCCGAGGGCGAAGCGTCGGAAGCGGCTTATGAGAATCTGACTGCGGAGTTGAGGGCGCGGGTGGTCGGGATGTGGGAGGAGTTGCGGAGTAAAGGCTTTCGATGAAAAATGATTAGAGCCTTTCCTTCAGTTCCTCGACCAGAGTTTTTGCAACGCCGTAGAGCTCGACCAGCGGTCCTTTCTAAAATTCGATGTCGTCCCGACGCACATCGTCATGAAGAGACCGGCAAAGCTGGTAAGCGGCTCGAATTCGCTTAGCAGTCAGATAGGATGCCACGGTGGTGGCTCCCTGCTCAAAAAGTGGAGCGTTCGCCGATTGCTGAGCCGCCCATGCAGTGTTGCGGATTCGATTCAGCGCGTCGCGGAAATCGGTCAGGACGCGAGGATCGACCTTTGCGGTCAGCAGCGGTCCCTGCAGCGCGCGCAACTCAGTAATGGCGCTCGCCAGACGTTCTGAAACGTTGGCCCGTGGTACCGATTCACTACTCACAATTCTGTCTCCGACTTAGACAGTAATGCGTTTCTGGGCGAGGGGAAGGCTCTGAGGAACATCTTCCTTCGTCATGCTCAAAGGGACATGCTAAAGATTAGAAGTCGGATTGATGGCTTCTGTTCAGAGGCAGGCAGCTCGTCCTACTTCGCGCGGGGATGCGTTTGGTCGTAAACCTGCAGCACATGTTTCATCGACAACTGCGTGTAGCGTTGCGTAGTGGCGAGCCTTTCGTGGCCGAGCAACTCCTGAATGGCTCGCAGGTCGGCGCCTTCCTCCAGCATGTGCGTCCCGAAAGCATGGCGCAGCGTGTGCGGGTGGACGTCAGGTGAAAGGCCTTTGGCGACGGCAATCTTCTTGATAATGCGGCCGACGCTGCGCGTGGTGAGCCGCCCGCCACGCCGGTTGATTAGCAACGCGGCCGAGTGCTTGCCACTGTCCGCTAGAACTTTCTGGCGTTCGGTAAGATAGGCCGCCAGTGCGGTCTTTACTGAATCGCCAAACGGAACATAGCGTTCTTTTTTTCCTTTGCCCCGGATGAGAATGGCCTCAGCACTCAGACGAATGTCGTCCAGGTTGATCCCGGTGAGTTCCGAATTGCGGATGCCGCATCCGTAGAGCAGTTCCAGCATGAGCCGGTCACGCTCGGGAAAAGCTGCTGCTTCGGGCATTGGACCGTCGATCACGGAATTCATTTCTTCAATCGTGGGCACCCGCGGAAGCTTCTTGGGAAGTTTTGGCGTGGCGACCAGTTTCGCCGGGTTCTGCTCCACGACGCCTTCCCGCGCCAGCCATCGATAAAGCGACCGCACCGCGGCCAGGGCTCGCGCCACAGAAGTTTTACTCAAACCCTTCTCATAGAGTTGCGAGAGAAATCCCCGAACGGCGATGTGGTCGATCTGCTTCCATCCACGCGAGCCGGCGTAGACGGCGAACAGTGACAAGTCGCGGCTGTAAGCTTTGATGGTGTGGGGCGAGGCATTGCGCTCGCGCAGATGGCGAATAAAGTCAGCAGCGGCCTTGTCGACCGTGGTTTTGGCCCGTTTGTTCGCAGTCGTGGAATCCAGCATCGCGTTAGGCTTCATCTCGCCTTCGCCCTCGGATGATGCTTTTGATACACGGTCCGCAAGCGGTCGAGCGCCAGGTGAGTGTAGATCTGCGTTGTCGAAATATCGGCATGGCCGAGAATCGTCTGTACCGTGCGCAAATCAGCACCATTCTCCACCATATGCGTGGCACAGGAGTGACGCAACATGTGCGGAGAAGCCGTTCGCCCGGAAGCAGTCGAGGCGGCACGCACCATCTGCCACACCCGCTGGCGAGTTAGCTTGCTTCCTCCCCGCGCGATAAACAGCAGAGGTGAATTTTTTCCGGACACGGCAACGGTTGACGATGTTCCGCTTCTCTTCCCTAATGCTAGTGCCGGGCGCGACTCTGCCAGATATTGTGTGAGCGCTTCCTGCGCCGATCTTCCCAGCGGCACGACGCGTTCCTTGTCGCCTTTGCCGCGCACCAGCATGTAGCCGGCCTCGAGCTTCAAGTCTTCCAATTTGGCGCTGATGATTTCCGAAACCCGAAGCGCTCCCGCGTAGAAAACTTCCAGCATGGCACGATCGCGGGCCGCCAGTGCCGCTGATTCCTTCGGGCTGCCCTCTCTGGTTTTGTGCCTCGCGAGCGGAGCCGCCAGGGTCGCTTCCATTTCATCGCGAGCCAGCGCCTTCGGTAAGACTTTCCATTGCCGCGGCGACTCGATGTTCAGCGTGGGATCGTGCTCGAGCTTCTTATCGAGCAACAGATAGCGATAAAGATGCCGCAGGGCCGAAAGCTTTCGTCCCACACTGCGGCCGTCGACCTGGTGGGAAAAAAGTTGCTGCAGGAAGTCGCGCACATCGACGCGGTGAGCGGTTAGCAGCAGGCGCTTGCGCTTTTCCAGAAATTCCGAGAACTGGCAGATGTCGGTCGTGTAAGCGCTCACGGAAAGCGCCGCGAGTCCTTTCTCGATTCGCAAATAATCGAGAAAGCTCGATAACACGCCCGAGTTGGCTTCCGAAGCCATGACGAAGGGATGAGAAGAGTATGCGCGTTATCGGACGCTGGGAAAAGTGATGAAGAAGGTGCCCGCGGACTCGAATCGGCCCTCACCAACCTGTGGCAAACAATCGCTGAGCGCCGCGCAGCCCGCACTTCTGATACTTGTCGTACGCCGTGGCAGCGCGGTCACGAATCTGTTCATTATTCTCGCCGCCGATCCAGCCGTCGAGCGCGCTTTTCAGTGTGTAGGCCTCCGGAGCCATCAGGTTGGTTGTCCACAGAAGAGGATAGGCTCCGCCCGCACGAAGTACCCCGCCGAAATATTGCTTGCTGGCGCAGGCCAGGATGATCGCGTCACGATGAGTGTCGTTTTTCTTTTTCGGAATAATAGGAAGACTGAAATCCATAAGTCCATCATGCCCCACGTAAGCTACGAGATTGGCGCCTCCGCGAATCGTTAACCGCTCAGCCGACGGCAGAGCGACGACAATTTCTGGACTCGCTCCCGCGGCCGCGTCAAAGAAATCGAGAACCGCCTCGCGGATTTCGCTTCCGCGATAAGCATCGGCGACCATGTAGGTATTCGTCTTATGATATTTGAAAATACATCGCTCCAGGACTTCCGGCTTGGGTTTTATGCTGCAGCTCATCAGCAACCAATCCGCACTTCGCGCAAAGAAAGTCTTCACTCCATACGCCGACCCCCAGTAGAGATTGTGGTCGGGATCGTCGCCATTTCCGAGCCGCGCCGGAGCCGGCACGATGCCCTGGTGCTGGTTGTCGGCAAGCGCTACAAAAACATGCACAGTGCGCGGCGGAGAATCCTGGGAACGTGCAAGCGCCCCGACTGCGGCACAGCACAAAGCGGTGGCGAGGATCCAGTTCACGCGAACGGGAATCATGTTCCCTCCGGACCACGCAACTCGCGGAGCAACTCCACCGCGTAAAGCGCCCCTTCTGGCGTTTCCTCATGCTTGAAGTAAGCGAATGCATCGCGGCCGGCCGCCAGGTGCTCTCCGATATGCGCGACCATCCTGGTGCGCTCGTCGGGCGTGTAACTTGGCTTGCGGAATCTGTAATAGACGAAGGGCGCGGTGACCACGTCGGGCGTAGTTCTCTCTTCCGTCTCCGCCACACACAACGCCGTTCCGCGTGACTTCAGCAGTTCCCAAGTCGAGTCGGTGAGCCACGATTCGTGCCGGAATTCGAATGCTGCCGGCAGGGTGCGCGGCAGGAGCGCGAGAAAATCTTTGAGCAGCTCGGCATCGGCTTTCAGATTCGGCGGCAACTGGAAGAGCACAGGCCCAAGCTTACCGGCGCTGGCCAAAGGCTCGATCGTCGCCAGGAAGCGCGGAACAAAATCCTCCGTGCCCTTTAAGCGCTTGATGTGCGTGATCACCTGATGCGCTTTAATGCCGAAACGAAAGTGCGCCGGCGTTTCGTTTATCCAATTCTGGATCGTGGTCTCTTTCACCAGTTGCCGGAAGGTGAAGTTCACCTCTACCGTGTTGAGCTGCGTAGCGTAGTGACTGAGAAACTTCTTTTGTGCGAGCTTGGCGGGATAAAAGTCAGGCTTCCAGCTCGGATAAGCCCATCCAGAGGTTCCGACAAACAGTTGGGGCATAGCAAGCTCTCAAAGTAACGCCTCGCACCACAACTCGCAGCGGAGGGGATTATACCTTGCGTCGCGGCTTGCGCGGCCGCGGGGTTTTTGCGGTTTTTTGCGTGGATCGCGGGCGGACTTCTTCCGATTCATCTTCCGCCTCAGCGGCAATCGAAATCGGTGTCGCCCCTTCTGCAACTGCCGAGGCCGCAACTCCCTTGAGATCGGGCAGCCGTTGCTTCAATTCGAGCACGGGAGCGAACAAGTCGCCCATCTTGTCAAAGCGCGCGACTACCTGCTTCGCTTCGAACACAAGCAGGTCGGCTTCCTTCTTCTTAAAAGCACGCTCGACTTCCTCCCAGGTCACTGGCGTTGAAACGGTAGGATGCTCTCGCGCGCGCAACGAATACACGGCCACAGTGGTTTTGTGTTCGTCGTTCTGGCTCCAGTCAACCAGAACCTTTCCGGTTCGAATCTGCTTCTTCATGTCTGAAACAACGAGTTGCGGGTGCTCATGTTCGAGCAACTGTGCCAGCGCGTGCGCAAAAGTCTTGGTCAATTCGTAATTGGTCGGAGTATTGAGCGGAACGTAAATCTGCAATCCCTTGGAGCCGGAAGTTTTCGGAAAACTCTGCAAGCCAAAGTGATCGAAGATCTCCCTCAGCCACAGCCCTACCTGGCAGCACTGCACAATGTTTGCCGGCGCTCCTGGGTCAAGATCGAAGACCATCATCGTGGGGCAAGTGATGTCCTTCGCGAGCGATAGGGAGGGATGCAGCTCAATTGCCGCGAGATTTGCCAGCCAGACCAGCGTGGCCAGATCGTCGGCGAGAATGTAATGGACGGTGCGGCGGTTCCTCTCGCTCCAGATGGGAGCGGTCTTCACCCAGTCGGGCCGATGCTGCGGCGCATTCTTCTCGTAGAAAAATTCCTCGTCCACGCCGTTGGGATAGCGCTTGCGGGTTAGTGGACGACCGGCCAGATGTGGCACCATCGCCGGCGCAATACGAACGTAGTAGTCGATCACCTGCTGCTTGGTGAATCCGGTCGCCGGATACAGCACCTTTTCCAGATTCGACAGCTTGAGTTGCTTCCCCTGGACCTCGATCGTCGAATCCATTAAGTACGCTCCCGCAGGCATTGTGCCTCAAACCGCGCTGAGCGCAAAATGCAGCCTCTTAGAGTTTCGCTCGAATCAACGCCTGAAGCCGGTTTGACAACCTCCCATTCCTCCACGTAATTTCAAACTTCTGCCCTTCACATCCGTCTAACATGGTTGTCCAAAATGTCCGTCCAAGCAGTTTCGCCCAGTCCTTTGGAGGTCCAATGAAAGATCGCATACTCCGGCCCGTCACTCTCGTATTGCTTCTCATCCTCACGACGCTTGCCGCGGCCCAGGATCTCGCCTCTTTTGAAAAGCGCATCACGGTTAAGAAACTGCCGAATGGCCTGACTATCGTCATCTGCGAGCGGCCAGAGGCTCCGGTGTTCTCTTTCTTCACCATGGTCGACGCCGGCTCGACGCAGGATCCCATGGGTAAAACCGGCTTGGCCCACATGTTCGAGCACATGGCCTTCAAAGGCACCGACAAGATCGGGACCACAAACTACGCCGCCGAGAAGCCTGCGTTGGAGAAGGTGGAGACCGCCTACGCAGCCTACATCGCCGAGCGCGATAAGCGAGTGGGTCGCGACGAGGTTAAGCTGAAACAACTGGAAAAGGCGTGGAAGGACGACATCGCCACAGCCGACAAGTTTGTCGTACCCAACCAGTTCGGCAAGATCGTCGAGCAGAGCGGCGGCCAGGATCTCAATGCCTTCACCGATTACGACGAGACCGCCTATCACTATGCGCTTCCCGTGAACCGGCTGGAGCTGTGGGCCTATCTCGAGTCAGAGCGCTTTCTTCACCCCGTGTTGCGCGAGTTTTACAAGGAGCGCAACGTGGTGATCGAAGAGCGCCGGATGCGCACCGATAGCAACCCGATCGGCCGGCTGCTCGAGCAGTTTAGCGCCGCGGCATTCGAGGCTCATCCCTACCACCGGCCAACGGTCGGATGGATGTCAGACTTGAATTCCTTCTCGGCCACCGATGCCAAGAAGTTTTTTGACAAGTACTACGTAACCTCGAACATGGTGGTCGCGGTGGCCGGTGACTTGAAAGCGTCACAGGTCATGCCCATCCTCGAAAAGTATTTTGGCCGTCTGCCTGCGAGCCAGAAACCCGATGAAACCACCACCACCGAGCCTCCGCAGAACTCGGAGCGCAAGGTCGTGCTCATGGAAAAGTCGCAGCCCCTCTATCTTGAGGGCTACCACCGGCCCGACTACATGACGAAAGACGATGCGGTGTATGACGCCATCACCGATCTCATGTCGGAGGGGCGCACCTCCCGCCTTTACCGCGCACTGGTGCGCGACAAAAAGATCGCATCGTTCTCTGCCGGATTTAGCGGCCTGCCCGGAACGAAGTATCCGCACCTGTTCGCCTTTTACGCTTTCCCGCTGCCGGGACACACTCCGCAAGAAGTGGGGGACGCAATTCACGTCGAAATCGAACGCCTGAAGAAGGAAGACATCAGCGATGACGAGTTGAAAATGATCAAGACCCGCACCAAGGCCAATCTCATCCGCGGACTGGGAGAAAACGAGGGACTGGCAACCCAACTGGCGATTTACCAGACTCGTTACGGCGATTGGCGCGAGTTGTTCCGATCGGTAGACCGCATCGACAAGGTAACGAAGGCAGACATCCGGCGGGTAGCCAACGAGACTTTCAACGACAATAACCGCACCGTAGGCGTAATCGAAACCATGAAGGGACAAAGTGGCGAGCAGGGATCAGATAAGGGCGCGTCGAATCACGATTCATCCGATCAAGCACCGGCGGGTCAGGGAGGTGCGCAATGAAAAGGCTGGCCCTCGCTTTCTCAACGATTCTGGTGGTCGCTCCGGTCTTCGCGTATCCCTCAAGGGCCGCGGCGCAGGTGGCGAACTGGCACCAAATCCCCGTTCCTCCTCTGCCCGCTTTCCATCCCCAGCAGCCGAAACGCGTTGAGCTTTCGAACGGCATGGTGATCTTCCTGCAGGAGGATCACGAACTCCCGCTGATTGGGGGCACGGCTCGCATTCGCGGCGGTTCTCGCGATGAACCGGCCAGCAAAGTTGGGCTGGTGGATCTTTTCGGCGAAGTCTGGCGCACCGGCGGCACCAAGACCCAAACGGGCGATCAACTCGACGATTTTCTCGAGGTGCGGGCGGCCAAGGTCGAGACCGGTGGTAATTCCGATTCAACCACCATCAGCTTGAGTTGCCTGAAAGGCGACTTCGACGATGTCTTCAAAGTCTTCGCCGACCTGTTGCAGAATCCTGAATTCCGTGCCGACAAGCTCGACCTGGCACAGAAGCAGGCCCAGGACGGCATCTCGCGGCGCAACGATGAGGTTGGAGAGATTGCGTCTCGGGAATCTTCCAAGCTGGCGTATGGGGCGGACAATCCCTATGCCCGCGAACCTGAGTACGCAACCGTGGCCGCAGTAACGCGACAGGATCTGATCGACTGGCACCACACCTATGTGCACCCCAACAACGTCATCCTCGGAATCAGTGGCGACTTCGATGCAGCGGCGATGGAAGCCAAGCTGCGCGCGGCTTTCGAGGCCTGGCCCAAGGGGTCCGAACTGCCGAAAGATGACATTCAATACCATCCGGCCAAGCCCGGCTACTACCTCATCCCGAAAGACGATGTGAACCAGAGCACCATTCAAATGGTCACGCTCGGGACTACACGCAACAATCCGGATTACTACGCCATCACTGTTTTCAATGAGGCTTTCGGCGGGGGATTCTCTTCGCGGCTGTTTAACGACATCCGCACCAGGCGCGGCCTGGCCTACCACGTGGGCGGCGCAATCGGAGCGAATTTCGGGCACCCCGGCATCCAGGAATTCTCCATGGGTACGAAGAGCGAGAGCACGATCGAATCAATTCAGGCGCTCAATGAAGACATCGACGACCTCGCCAAGAAGCCCATCACCGACGAAGAAATCAAGCACGCGAAAGATGCCATCCTGAACGCTTTTATCTTCCGCCTCGACTCGCCCGATAAAGTTCTTTACGAGCGCCTGACCTACGAGTACTACGGATACCCCTCCGACTGGCTCGACAAATTTCCAGCGGAGATCGAGAAAGTCACAGCGGCCGACGTGAATCGCGTAGCGGCGAAATATGTGCATCGCGACCAGTTCGCAGTGCTGGTCGTCGGCAACACCAAAGATTTCGATAAACCGCTCTCGTCACTTGGATCAGTGAAGGAAATCGATATCACCATTCCGCCTCCGCCCGGCGCGAAGGAAGGCGCAAAAGAAGAAGAGACCGCAAAACCGACAGCCTCCAACGAAGAAGGCAAAGCGCTCGCAGCGAAGGTGGTCGCTGCGATGGGCGGCGAGGCCAAACTGGCGGCGGTCAAATCCGTAAAGGCGGAGTTAACGGTCACGCAGAAAACGCCGCAGGGCGAGTTCCCAATGCAGATGGAAACTGTAATCGTTTACCCCGACCATCTGCACGCGGAAATGCAGACTCCGAACGGAACCGTGAATATCGTGGTCACGCCAGATGCGGCCTTCATGGCGATTCCCGGCCAGGGCATGCGCGACTTCCCTGCTTCGCAGAAGACAGAGTCTCTGGAGCAGATTAAGCGCGATCCCATCTTCATCGCTTCCCATGCGAACGATCCCAGTGTGTTTTTCCATGCCGGTGGAACCGAGAAGGTTGGCGACATCGATGCGCGCATCGTGGATGTGAATTCCGCCGGCGTGGCCATCCGGTGGTTCGTCGATCCCCAGACCGGCCACATCCTGAAAGAAACATATCGAACGCTGAGCCAGGGCCAACCCGCGCAGGGTGAAACTGACATGGAGGACTGGAAGCCAGTGAACGGCCTGAACGTTCCCTTCGTGCGCAAAAACAAACAGAACGGTCAGGATTCGAGCAAATCAGAGTACACATCGTTGGAGTTGAATCCGACTGTCGATCCCAAGTTGTTCGAGAAGCCGGCGGAAAAACCCGCTAGCCAGCCTTGAAATCACGCTTTTAGCGGGTGGCGTGCTTGGGGCGCTTTTGCCCGGGCATTCTCCTACGATGAGCAGTACAATCTCCGGCAGAGGAAATAAGCCCCATGCAGGAGGCAAGTGTTCCCCACCTGGTTCTGACCCCTGACCTTGACGCAAGAGTCGCGATTCTGCGGAAGGCAGCCGCGAAGATAGAATTAACGCTCCCCGCGGATGTAACGCTCTACATTGCGCAGAATGTCCGGTCAAATAATCGCGCGCTGGAAGAAGCGGTCCTCCGCCTGGTGGGCTTTTCCCTGGTCACCAACACCCAGATCACCCTCCAATACACTCAACATGTGCTGAGAAATTTCATCGCTGCGGAAGCACGCAAGCAGGTAGTCGAACCTGTCGATCCTCTTCGGAAGCTGCCCTCTCTTGGTTCGCGCACGAAAGGGTTCGGCACGAAAGAAGCCACGGCCAAACTCCCGGATCCGGCCGAGGCCGATCGCCGCTTCGTTTTCTGCTTGGTGAAGACGCGTGATGGAAGAAAAACCAGCCGAGTTAGACACGAATTGGAAGTGAACCTGCGCGAGAGCGAACGTGAACGGCTCGCACGCCGCGACGCATACGACCGGGAGTTGGAACGCCGTGCTAAGAAGCGAAAACAAGCATGAAGCTTGCTGCTAAAGAGCCCATATCTTCAGTGCATTAATAAACCAAAGGGTTTAGATCGGCTTTCCTAATTCTTAATTTCGATCTTGACAGGCACGGCATGGAGTTTTACCATAGGCGAACAAAAGGCGAATATGTCAAGCTTGCCCCTGTTCGCGCTTCCCGAGAGATCGTTGGCGCTTCCCGAGAAATCTCCTCTAGTCGGCATCGCCCGGCTCGCGTCTGAGGGCGAATCTCTGCGCGAAGGCCACAATGTTGAATACTTCACTCTCTCGGCGAAATCCCTGCTGAACCGCTGCGTCAGCGGCCGCAGGATGCCCTTCACCTGGACTATCAATCCTTACCGAGGTTGCGAGTTCGCCTGCAAATACTGCTATGCGCGCTACACTCATGAATTCATGGAAATGCGCGATGGCGCCGAGTTCGAGCAGAAGATTTACGTCAAGCAGCACACCGCAGACCTGCTGCGGCGCGAACTGCGGCGCGTCAAGCGCGGCGAACCCATCGCCCTCGGCACCGCGACTGACCCTTACCAGCCGGCCGAGCGCCGCTACGAAATCACGCGCAGCATTCTCGAAGAGTTCGCGCGCCACCGTGGCTTCGAGTTGGGGATCGTCACCAAGTCCAATCTCGTCGTTCGCGATGTGGATCTTCTCCGTGCAGTCGCGCAGAATAACGCGCTCTCGATTCATATCACGGTGACGACGTTGAACGTCGAACTGGCTCGGATTCTCGAGCCGCGTGCTCCTCGCCCGGATCTGCGCATGGAAGCCGTCCGCGAGCTTAGCGAGGCGGGCCTGACCGTGGGTGTGAGCTGCTCGCCCGTCCTTCCCTGCATAACCGATTCGCCCGCAGATCTGGAGGCCGTAGTGCGCGCGGCCGCCGCCGCTGGCGCCCGCCACATCTTCGCTGGACCATTATTTCTAAAACCCTGTTCCGCGGCGGTTTTTCTTCCCTTTCTCGAGCAGCACTTCCCGCAATTGGTCGAGAATTATCGCAAGCGCTATCAGGACCACTCGTTTCTTCCGTCTTCCTACGGCAAGCGTATCGCACAGCTCATTGCGCACTTCCGCGAAAAATATGGCATCCGCCGTGCCGACCCACGCGGAGCGATGTACGCCGAGAAGTGGCCAGCGCAGGCTTTCGACGAGCAGCTAGCGCTGTTCTAAAGGCAGCGGGCAGTGGCCAGTGTTCAGCGACCAGTGTTCAGTGGCTAGCCAAGCGAAGTTTATCGAAGTCCCGCAACTGGCCACTGATCACTGGACACTGGCCACTGCTCTATAATCACCTGACTCCCATGGCAACCGCTTCTCCACCGGCTGAACCAGCACGCGCGGAGCACATTCCTCTTGGATTGCGGCTGCGGCGGTTCTGGCAGCGGGTCACTGAAGGCATGGAGCTGAGCCAGCTCTGGTCGCAGTTCGAAACCGATGCCCGCACCAGCTACCGTCTCTATTCGCGCGACGTAGCCGCCAAGACTCCCGAAGGACTCACTCGCCGCGGCCACCGTCTGCACGTCGTTAAGGAGTTTTTCTGGGCGGTCTTAGAGAAACTTTCGCCCGCCCGCCGCGTGTTGCTGCTGGCGGCGCTGATCATGCTGGTGTTTCCCAGCAGCGGTTTCAGCTATCGCGGAGCCGGACACGAACTCCACGTCGTTGAACTCGATTTCCATTTCTGGGGCGGCCTGCTGCTGTTCGTGCTGCTGATTCTGGAGATTGCCGACCGCGTCGTGATGAAACGCGATTTGCAGATCGCGCGTGAAATTCAAACCTGGCTTCTGCCCGGGGCTCCGCCGCAGATTCCAGGAATCTCGATTGCCTATATCACGCGTCCCGCCAACACGGTCGCAGGCGATTACTACGATGTGTTCCCTCGCCCCGGAAAAACCAACGAAGAAAGTCGCATCGTGTTCGCCGTGGCTGATGTGGCCGGCAAGAGCATCCCGGCGGCCATGCTGATGGCGACTTTTCAAGCCAGCCTCAAAACGCTTTCCACGGCACAGGTTCCTCTGGAAGAACTTGTCGCCAACATGAACAAGTACGCTTGCTCCAACAGCCAGGGCGGATTGCGCTTCACCACCGCTTTTCTCGCCGAGTATGACGCGGCCCGCCGGGTCTTCAACTACATAAATGCCGGCCACAACAACCCCATCCTGCGACGCAGCGATGGATCAATCGAGCGCCTCGACGTGGGCGGACTACCTCTCGGCATTCAGCTCGATGCCAAGTACGAGTCGGCCAGCGTCACGCTGGCTCCCGGCGATTGGCTGATCATCTTTACCGACGGCCTGGTAGAAGCAGAAAACGCCCGCCAGGAGGAATACGGAGAAACCCGCCTGCTGGCGGCCATCGCAGCCGGCGCCGCGACAACCCCCAGCGAAATGCTCAAGCGCCTCATGGCAGAAGTGGATCTGTTCGTAGGCTCGACGCCGCAGCACGATGACGTCACCTGCGTTCTGGTAAAGGCAGAGAACCTTTAACCGCCGAGCCCGCCAAGGTCGCCGAGAAAAAAGAGAAGAGCGGCAAACAACTCACCCCGAGCTCAGACTCCAGCTTTGCTTTCTCGGCGCACTCGGCGTTCTCGGCGGCTAATGCGCTTTCATTGCGCCCGCATACATTCGATGAAAGGCATGCACGCCTTTCTCCTGCGTCACACTGAACCGGCCTCGAGAATAGCTGCGCGAGCCCAGATTCTTCTGTACCCTCTCGCAGATGGCAACGTCTTCAATCTGGATCTGGTCGCTGAACTCGACTGACGCCCTGGCTGCCGGACTGCTATGGTCCTTCTCCGGCAGATACCACTCAAAAATAGCCAGCGAGCGCTCAGGTGCGATCGGCAGCACAATGTTCAGCGAAACATTGTCGGGATAGCAATTCAGCATCCAGTTGGGAAAAATCCAGAAGTAGTCGGTCGTCAGATTCTCCTGCGCTTCCGCGTAGCGCCGGGGAGTCGTGTCTCCAGGCTGCGCCCCCCGAATGGGACTGAACTGCCGCACATATTCCGCATGAGGCTCGACCACGTAAGCGTTGTAGTCGAGTTCGCGATTCAGTCCCGGATGC
>Ga0209693_10000083_pt1 | contig 34988 bp, 33 predicted proteins | sample HubBroMetageWRM3_FD_188345 | JGI IMG/M metagenome (GOLD analysis project Ga0209693, IMG submission 188345) | Warmed soil microbial communities from the Hubbard Brook experimental Forest, New Hampshire - Hubbard Brook CCASE Soil Metagenome WRM 3... | ecosystem: Environmental > Terrestrial > Soil... | reverse complement strand
CATCCTGGCAGACAGCCGGACAATGAACGAGTGATCGACATCGAGCCCGGCCGTTTCGAGGAGATGGTCGTGACGGCGCTGGACAGCCTGCCCGCGGAACTCGGCCGGCTGATGAGCAACGTCGCCGTGACCGTGGAGCACGACCCGGGGCCGCCCGGGCTGCTCGGGCTCTACGAGGGCATCCCGCTCACCAGCCGGACCACCCAGTACGCCGGGGTGCTGCCCGACCGCATCACGATCTACCGCCAGGCGATCTGCGCCATCTGCCGCACCGAGGACGAGGTCGCCGGCGAGGTCCGCCGCACCGTCATCCACGAGGTCGGCCACCATTTCGGCATCGACGACGACCGGCTCGCCGAGCTCGGCTGGTAAGCGTCAGAGCGTTAGAGCGTCAGTCGTCGGGAATCTTGAGCAGGAACAGCCAGGCGTTGGTCACGCCGCCGACCAGGCCCGCCAGCACCGCCGGGATCATCCAGTACAGCCCGCCGCCCGCCTTGAGCAGGAAGGACACCCCGGCGACGGCGACCAGCACGGCGGTCACCAGGTTCGGGGAGGCCCGCTCGATGTAGCGGACGACGACCTCGCCTCCGCCGTCGTGCCCGGCCCGGCGGTCGAGGATGAACAGCGTGACGCCGGCCACCGCCGCCAGCGCGAGCAGTTCCGCGCCCAGGGCCGCGCCGGGCTGCGGAGCCGTGAGCAATATCGCGGCGATCGCCGGCGTCACGAACAGCACCAGGGTCTGCGCGGCGCGGGAGGCGAGGCTGCGCGACCTGTTCAGCGCGCCGCTGTGCAGCGACACCGCGACGAACAGCAGCCCCGTCAGCGCCCCGGCCAGGCCGCCCGTCGTGACCGCGAAGTCCCGCCACGCCTGCGGTGCGTACGCCATGGATCAGAACCTTACGCCGCGGGTGGGGCGGCAGCTACCAGCCTGCCGCGCGCACCTCGTCCCTGGCAGACACGCCGGGGCGAACCATGTCTGTCGCGCTCCGGGGCTGGATAATAGTGTCAGGACCATGAGCGACATGCTGCCGCTGTTCCCGTTGTCGACGGTGCTGTTCCCTGGAATGCGCTTGCCCCTGCACGTCTTCGAGGAGCGGTACCGGCAGCTCGTCGCCGACCTGCTGACGGGGCCAGAGCCGAGGCAGTTCGGCATCATCGCGATCCGCAAGGGCCGGGAGACGGGCACCGAAGGCGTCACCGCGCTCTACGACATCGGCTGCGTCGCCACCGTCCGCCAGATCGCGGAGCGCGAGGACGGCCAGTACGACCTGCAGACCGTGGGCGCGCAGCGGTTCCGGCTGCTGAGCCTCGACAAGTCGCTGCCGTACTTCCAGGGCGAGATCGAGCCGCTGGCCGAGGAGGCCGGCGATCCCGCGATGGCCGCCCGGCTAGCGCAGCGTGTGCAGGCGGTATTCCGCGGCTACCTCAACGCGCTCGCCGACCGGGGCGGCGGGACGATCAACGTTGCCAGCCTGCCCGACGAGCCTGAGCTGCTCTCCTACGTGGTCGGGGCCGCGATGATCATCGACCTGTCGGACCGGCAGGCGCTGCTTGCCGCACCGGACGTGGTCACTAGGCTCAAGGCCGAGCGATCTCTGCTCACTCGCGAGACGGCCATGCTGCGCGCCACCACATCCCGCCCGGCACCCGATTTCAGCTACGAGCCGTACAGCCAGAACTAACCCGCTAAGCCGGGTCCGGCAGTCCCAGGACGCGGGCGGCGTTGTCCCGCAGCAGGGCCGGGCTGGCCAGGCCGAGCTCATCCAGCTCGGCGAGACAGCGCTCGGGCGCGATGAAGGGGAAGTCGCTGCCCCACAGGAACTGGCCGGACAGCCGGCCCTTCAGCTCGCGGACGACCTCCGGCGGTATCCGCTTCGGCGACCAGCCGGAGATGTCGATGTAGACGTTGGTCTTGTGCAGCGCGACCGCGATCAGGTCCATCTGCCACGGCCAGCCGAAGTGCGCCGCGACCACGGTCAGCTCCGGGTGCGCGGCCGCGACGGCGTCCAGCTTGAGCGGGTGCGCGTAGTCGATCCTGATGCCCTGGCCGCCTGGCTGCCTGGCGCCGATCCCGCTGGTGCCGGTGTGGAACAGCGCGAGCAGGCCGTGCCGCTCGCAGGCGGCGAACACCGGCCAGTACTTCGGGTCATCAGGGGCGAACGCCTGCAGCGACGGGTGGAACTTGACGCCGCGAAGCCCGAGCTCCGCTATGCGCGCGACCTCGTCCACCGCCGACGGCTTGTGCGGGTCGACCGACCCGAGCCCGGTGAACGCGTCGGGGTACTCCAGGCAGGCGGCGGCGATGGTCTCGTTGGGCACCCGGGGGCGGCCGGTGGCCGTCTCGGCGTCCCAGGCCAGCAGCACCGCCAGCACGTCGAGAGCGCGGTACTTGTCCGCGAGCTCGCCGAGCGACTGCCGCTCGACGGTTGACCGGAAGTACGCCTCCGCCGCCTCGACGTAGCCGTCCATGCTGCCGTCCAGCCAGTCCGGCGTCGGCAGGTGCACGTGAAAGTCGATCGCCCGCATCCCGTCATCGTACGGCGAGACGGGATGCGGGCGCCGGCAGGCTCGCTAGTGCTCGTGGATGATGACGCCGCGGATGTTGCGGCCGGCCATCATGTCCTCGTACCCCCGGTTGACCTCGTCGAGCCGGTACTTGGTGGTGATGAGCTCGTCCAGCTTGAGCTTGCCGGCCCGGTACAGCTCGATCATCCGGGGGATGTCGTCGAACGGGTTGCCGCTGCCGAACAGCGCGCCCTGCAGCCGCTTCTCGAACGCCGTCAGCTCGAAGCCGGAGACGTGCACGGTCTTCGTCGCCAGGCCGCCCATTCCCGTCAGGACGACGATGCCGCGCTTGCGGACCGCGGCGAACGCGTCAGAGACGACCTGCTCGGTTACGACGCCCACCGTGATCAGCGCCTGGTCCGCGCCGACGCCGTAGGTCAGCTGCTGCGCCAGCTCGTGCGCCTCCTCCGCCGACGCCACGGCGTGTGTCGCGCCCAGCGAGAGCGCCGTGGTCCGCTTGAACTCCACCGGGTCGACCGCGATGACGTACCGGGCCCCGGCGTGCGAGGCGCCCTGCACGGCGTTGATGCCGACGCCGCCGACGCCGTAGATGATCGTCGTGTCGCCGGGGTGGACTTCGCCCGCCTTCACCGCGGTGCCGTAGCCGGTGGGCACGCCGCAGCCCACCAGCACCACGACGTCGAGCGGCAGGTCGTCTTCCACCTTCACGGCCGACGCCTCGGAGATCACGGCGTACTGCGAGAACGTGCCGAGCAGGCACATCTGCCCGAAGTCCGTCGATCCCTCGTGGTAGCGGTACGTGCCGTCGGGCAGGGAGTTGTCCACCAGGAACCGGCCGAGGTCGCACAGGTTGGTCTGGCCGCGGGAGCAGAACCGGCAGTGCCCGCAGACCGGCAGCCACGACGTGACCACGTGGTCGCCAACGGCCAGCCTGGTGACACCAGGCCCCACCTTTTCCACGATCCCGGCGCCCTCGTGGCCGCCGACGATCGGGTACCTGACCGGGATGTCACCGGTACGCAGGTGGTCGTCGGAGTGGCACAGACCAGAGGCGACGAACCGGACGAGAACCTCATTGGCCTTCGGCTCGTCCAGGTCGAGTTCGACGACCTCGAAGTCCTTGCCCACGTCCCTGAGCACCGCTGCTCGTGTCTTCATGCGGACCTGCCTTTTCCCGGGAGAACGTAGTTTGCCAGTCATCATCCGCCCCGCCTGACGGCCCGGTCAATGGTGCCCAAACCTCAATGACGTGGGCCCTTATCTGTGGCGCGGCGGGTGCCATACCCGCACGGTCAGCGTCGTGCCCGCCTTGACGTGCGAACCCGCGGCAAGGGACTGGCTGACCACGAGCCCCTCCACCGGCATCGGGTCCTGGGTCAGCCGGACCACCGCCAGCCGCAGCCCTGCCATCGTGACCACGTCGCGGCACGGCTGGTAGAACAGCCCGCGCACGTCGGGCACCGTGCGGCGGCGCGGCGGCGGGGCACGCCGAGGCCTCAGCCAGTCGGACAGGGCCATGGCGGCGCCGCCCAGCATGGCACCGAACCGGCCGCGCAGCAGGTAGAGGGCATCGGCTCCGGGCATCGCCGAGCCAGCGGAACCGCCGAAGTCGGCGGAGCCGCGGAGCCCGTGCTCCTGGTGCAGCCCGATCTCCTCGTCGTACTCGCGCCGCCGGCCGGGGTCGCTGAGCACCAGCCAGGCCGCCTCGATCGACTGGCTGGCCCTGGCGGCCGCGGACAGCACGGGGGAGGGGGCGCCGTTCAGCAGCTCGGCACGCAGCTGCATTTTGCGGCCCTCGTACGCCTGTCGCAGCGTGTCAGCGGACGCGCCGGCCGGGACGCCGAGAACGTCGTACCAGGTAATAGCCACCGTTATCCGTCCACTCTGGAGGCGTGCCCCAATCGATGTCTAGCTTGGTTGCGTCGCGCAACTACCGCTGGCTATCGTCGTGGAATGCTTACTTTCCGGTCATCAGGCAGGCGGATTGCCGCCGTGCTAGGCATAGCATGCATCGGGCTGGCCGCCGCGGCCTGCTCAAGTTCATCAAGCTCGTCCTCCTCGTCGGCCACCACAAGCGCGAGTGCGTCGCCGTCGAGCACGAGTACCACGGTGTCGGGCACCGCGAACGTCGCCTACGCGAGTTCGCTCACGTACCTGAACGAGATGGTGGTGAAGCCGGCGTTCACCGCCGCCACCGGGGCCGGGTTCTCGGGCACCGGCAACGCCTCCGGCACGCTCTCGTCGGACATCGCCGCCGGGGAGATCAGCCCCAACGTGTTCGAGTCCGTCGGCGGCGACAACATCACGCCGCTCCAGCCGAAGTTCACCAAGTGGTACATCCAGTACGCCGGCACCTCGATGGTGGTCGCCTACAACCCGAACAGCAAGTACGCGAGCCAGTTCAAGGCCATCGCGGACGGCTCTAAGCCGGTGTGCGACCTGTACACGCTGCTCCAGACGCCAGGCCTCAAGCTGGGCCGCACCGACCCGAACACCGACCCGCAGGGCCGCGACTTCATCTACATGCTCGAGCTCGCCCAGTCCTACTGCAAGCTGCCCTCGGACACGGTCGCCAAGATCCTCGGCACCACCGACTTCGGCACGTCGAAGTCCAGCCAGATCTACGCCGAGTCCGCGCTTGACTCCACGCTCCAGTCCGGCCAGCTCGACGCCGCCAGCGCGTTCGTCACCCAGGCGATCGAGCTGAAGCTGAACTACATACCGCTGCCGGAGCAGGTCAACCTGGGCAGCGCCGCGCTGGCAGACCACTACAAGACCGCGAAGGTTACGCTTGAGAACGGAATGACCAAGAGCGGCTCGCCGCAGGTGATCGACATCACGATCATCGGCACGCCGACGCCGGCCGGCGAGGCGTTCGTGGCCTACACGCTGTCGGCGCCCGGCCTGGCGCAGTACAAGCAGGGAGGGTTCACGGTGCTCACGCCGACGCTCTTCGGCAGCAAGAGCGACGTGCCCGCGTCTATAGCCAGTGAGCTGGGCACCTAGCCCGCAGGCCGCCGCTTCCGGTGGGGTGATCCGGGACGTCGAAGGCGGGCGTCCCGGACTTCCCCCCGGCGGGAGAGGCGCGTTCGGCAGGCAGGCGCCACGCGTCCGTTCCGTATCGGCAGTTCTTTCGGTAGCGGGGGCGGCGGTCATCTGGATCGCCCTGCTCGGCCCCGTGATCACCCTCCTCACCCACCTGTCCTGGGGCGAGACGCTCAGCGCGCTCACCGGTCCTGGCAACCTGGATCCGCTGATCGTTTCGCTCGCGGCGGGCGGCGTCACGCTTGCCGTGCTGATACTGGTCTGCACACCGCTTTCCTGGATGCTCGCCCGCGGGCGGCTGCCGCTGCCGCGGCTGTGGGAGGCAGGCCTGCTGTGCTCGCTGCTGCTGCCGCCGCTGGTCATCGGGCTGCTGCTGGTGTTCATGGTCGGCCCGTACACTCCGATCGGCCACGTGCTGGGCTGGCTGCACCAGGACGCGACCAACACGTTCCTCGCGCTGGTCATCGCCGAGGTGTACGAGTCCGCACCGTACTACGTGCTGGGCGCGCAGGCTGCGTTCGCCGCCGTGGACACCCAGCTCGAGCAGCAGGCCGGGCTGCTGGGCGACCCGCCGCGGCGGGTGTTCCGCCGGGTAACGCTGCCGCTCGCCGCGCCCGGGCTCGCGATGGCGCTGGCGGTCGCGTGGGCGCGGGCGATAGGCGCGTTCGGGGCGGTGGTGATCATCGCCTACCATCCGTTCGGGATCCCGTTGCAGATCTTCGTGACCCTGCAGGAAACGGGGCTGGCGTCCGCGCTGCCGTTTGCCCTGGTGCTGCTCGTGGTCGCGCTGCCGCTGCCGATGGCCGCCTACGTGTGGAGCGCCCGTGCTGACCGCCGACGTCGAGGTTGACCGCCGCGACTTCACCGTCCATGCGTCGCTGACGGTGGCCGCCGGGGAGCGGGTGGCACTGTTCGGTCCGTCGGGGGCAGGCAAGACGACGGTGCTCGAGACGATCGCGGGCCTGGTCTGGCCGCGCCGCGGCCTGGTGGAGCTGGGCGGCCGGGTGCTCACGTCGACCGGTTCCCCGGCAGTCGAGGTGCCGCCGTGGCAGCGGCGGGTGGGGCTGCTGCGGCAGGATCCCGGGCTGTTCCCGCACCTGCCGGTGCGCGCCAACCTGCTGTACGCGCGGTCCGCGGCCGGTGCGGAGCTCGCCACGATCGCGCGGCAACTCGGCATCGACGAGCTGCTGCCCGTGATGCCCGCCCGGCTGTCCGGCGGCCAGCGGCACCGCGTGGCACTCGGGCGGCTGCTGCTCGCGCACTGCGACGCGCTGCTGCTTGACGAGCCGTTCGCGAGTCTCGACGAAACCTTGCGGCGCGCTCTCACGGTGCTTGTCAAAGATCTTTCTTCCGAACGTAAGGTGCCGTCTGTCCTCGTCACCCACCAGCTCTCGGACGCGCAGGCCTTCGCGGACCGGCTGCTCGTGATGGACCAGGGCTCCGTCTTGCAGGCGGGCGCGCCCGACGAGGTGGTGCTCAGGCCCGCGTCCCGCCGCGTCGCGGAACTGGTCGGCTACCTCGGCTTCGTGCCCGCCGCCGCGGATGGCGGGGGTCACGGCTCCGCCGGCAGCCCGGCCGGGAGCGGCGCGGCCGGGAGCGCCGGTCCTGACGCGGGTGTGGTCGCGGGGGTGCACCCGGACCGGGTGATGCCTGGCGCGGATCCGTCCCGCGGGCTCGTCGTCACCGGGACAGTCGAGGCGGCGCGGCCGAGCGGGGCCGGCTGGGAGGCCGACCTGCGCTCCGGCGACGCGTCGTTCACCTGCCGCCTGCCCGACCGGCCCGACTCGGCACTGGTATCGGTGACGCTCCTCGACCCCCCGCTCTTCGCCCCGGACGGCTCGCTGATCCCCGCCGCGGCAGGCGTCTCACCGCCCGCCTAGCGGACGGCGCAACCAGGGTCCGGGCGCCGGCGTCCTAGATGCAGCATTCCGGGTTTCTCGCCATGGGGATCGATGACCTCGGTGACTCGCCTGGCCGCAGCCGATGGTGGCGTTAGCCCGTAAATCCCACGGTCCCAACGTCACCAGATCGTGACAGTGCTGGGGATTTGGCCGCTCACAGCGGCCAAATCCCCAGCACTAACGAAAAGCGGCCCTTGCCGAGGACGTCTTCCGTCACAGGGGTCACCGTGGTGGACAGCCCGCGACTCGACCTGGCTTAGCTGTGTTATTCCGGGCGGATATCCCCGGAATAACACACATAGAGGCCGTGCTGCGGGCGGAGCCGCGAAAGTCGCCACGGGCCCGTTCGGGATAAAGCTGCTAACCCTCAGCGGCGGAGACCGTCAGCTTCGTGCTGTGGTAGGCGGCGCGGCAGGCCAGGTCGGGGCTGTAGCGGTCGATGATCTGCCGGACGCGGCGGGCGGCCAGCGGGCCGAGCAGGTCGTAGCAGGCGATGAACAGCTCACGGGCCGCGGCGCGCGGCCAGGCCGGCGGCAGCAGCTCGTCGGGCAGGTCAGGGTCCATGGCGGGGAACGCGCGCCACTCGTCCATCACCCGGGTGCGGGCGACCAGGGCGTCCATCGGGGTGATCTCGCCGGCCTCGGTCTGGTCCCGCAGCAGGCTGGCGAACGCGATGAACTCCTCGTACCGCTTGCTCAGCCCGGCCAGGTCCCAGGCGCGGGCGGGGATCTCCGACGCCTCACCGCCGGAGGGCACCGCGGAGGCACGGAAGGCGGTCGCGGTGCTGATCCCCAGCTCCTTCAGCCTCGCCATCACGTCGCTGGCGTGGTCCCGCGGCGCGACCCACATGCCGTCGTACAGCGGCGCGAAGCCGAGCCACCGCAGCGCCTTGCGCAGCTCGTCACGGACCGCCCGGTGGTCCTCGGGGATGGAGAACGCGACAAGCGACCACTGCCCGTCCCACGGCGCGGCGCTGCCCCCGAAGGAGAAGATGCGCCGCGCGCCGTCGTCGAGCACGTCGGCGGCGCGTGAGCTGAGCCGGACGAACGTCCGCCGCCCGGTCCGCGACGTCACCAGGAGCCCGTTGCGGGTCAGCCGGGACAGCGCGGCCCGCGCGGCCGAGTCGCTGACGCCGAACTCGGCGAGCAGCGCGACGATCACGGCCGACGGCAGCGGTTCCGTCCGCTGCCACCAGTAGTCGCCGAGCAGCGTGAGCAGCAGCCGGGGCGGCCGCTGCGCGACCGGGCCCGGCGCGGTCCACGGCTGGGGTACGTCGTCCTCGAAATCACTGAGGTACACAGATGCGCTGGTCACTGGAAGCTCACTGAACGAGGATAACTTCGGGGGTTCGACGCCGAGGAATCGGAAGCAGTTATGCCACAGGATGTCCTGTAGCTCGGCGTCCGAAAGTCCCATCGAGCGCAGGGTCTTGGCAATCGGCTCCTCCCGGGTCATCGCCGGGAAGTCGGAGCCGACCAGCAGCCGGTCGGTACCGAGCATGTCGGCGAGGTACCTGATCGCACGCCGGTCGAAGACCAGCGAGTCGTAGTAGAAGCGGCGGGCCAGCTCGATCGGGGAGTGCTCGGCGAACCAGGGCTTGGCTTCGGGACGTTCGGACTCGGGCAGCGGCGGCTCCTCGTTCCAGGTGCGGCCCCAGAACCACTGGGCGCGAGTCAGCACCAACGGGAGTCCGCCGGCGGCGTGGCTGAACGAGATCCGCAGGCCCGGGTACTTCTCCGCCACCCCGCCGGTGATGATGGCCGCCGCGCCGAGCGTGGCCTCCGCGCCGACGCCGAACGTCGCGACCGCAGCGCCGGGCAGCCGCTCGGACGGCACTGGCATGCCGTGCACGAAGACAGCCGCGCCGATCCGGTCTACCTCGGCCCAGAACCCGTCGAACTGGGGCTCGTGCAGCGACTTCCCGTTGATGTTGGAGGCGATCTCGACGCCGGCCAGGCCGGACTTCACAACCTCGGTCAGCTCGGCCGCCGCCATGTCCGGGTCCTGCAGCGGCACCGTGCCGAGGCCGTAGAACCGGGTGGGGAAGGCGGCGACCAGGCCCGCGATGTACTCGTTGGTGACCCGGCACAGCTCCCGGCCGACTTCGGCGGGGGCCCGGTAGTTCAGCAGCGCGGGGAACGGCGAGAGCACCTCCGCGTCGAGCCCGCTGGCCGCCGACGCCTCCAGGCGCCGCTCCGCGTCGAACCAGACCGCCTTGGCGGGGAACCGCATCGGGCCGTTGATGAGGAACTTGCCGCCGTCAACGTCCGGGTTCGGCTCGGTCGACGGCCAGCCGGCCGGGTCGCACCCGGCGGGCGCCGGGCCGAAGTCGGGCGGGAAGATGTGCGCGTGCGAGTCGATGATCGGCATGAGATTTCTCCCTGTTACCGGCTGGGGTTATCGGCCGGGCATGACCGCGACGTGGATGCCCTCTTCGCCGGGCACCTCGCCGGCCAGCAGCTTGATCGCGTGCTCGACGTCGTCCAGGCCGTACTTGTGCGTCTGCATCTTGTGCAGCGGGAACTTGCCGGACTCGATCAGCTTGATCGCGTTCTCGTAGCCGGCCGCGTCGACGGAGAACGCGCCCTTCACGGTCAGCGCCTTGTTGATGAGCATGTCGGTGACCAGCTCGATCGGCTTGTGGCCCTTCAGTCCCGCCAGCACGATCGTGCCGCCCCAGCGGACCGCTTCGATCGCGTCCCTGATCGGCTGCTGGGCCATCGGGGTGACGTCGAGCACCACGTCGACGCCGTCGCCGCCGGTCAGCTCGCGGACCCGCTCGACGGTGTTCTCTTCCTCGACGTTGATCGTGTAGTCCGCGCCGAACTCCTTCGCCAGCTCAAGCTTGTTCGCGTCGCGGGTCAGGCCGGTGGCGATGATCGTGCCCGCGCCGACGTACCGGGAGGCGAGGATGGCGGCGAGGCCGCGCTGGCCGGCGCCCATGACGAGCACGTTCGTGCCGAGGTGCACGCCGCCGTACTCCAGCGCCCAGCGCACGCCGGCGCCGAGGGGGTTGTACATGACGGCGATCTCGGCGGGGATGTCGCTGCGCATCGGGTGCACGATCGAGTTCGGGTGCAGGTCGATGTACTCGGCGTAGCCGCCGGTCAGCCGGCCCTGGCGCTCCGGCGGGTTGCCGCCGCCGTGGCTGCCGATCCTGTTGCGGCAGTTCATGTAGTTGCCCGCCAGGCACCGGGCGCAGGACCGGCAAGGGATCAGGATCTCCACCGCGACGCGGTCGCCGGCCTGCACGCCCCAGCGGGCGGCGGTCTCATCGGTGATCTCCTCGATGATGCCGAGCGGCTCGTGGCCGGGGATCATCGGCAGCCCGCGGGTGCCCATCGCGCCCTTGTACTGCTCGACGTCACTGCCGCAGATGCCGCAGGCCTCCACCCGCAGCAGGGCGCCGGTGTCGCCGCCGAGCACCGGGCGGGGGTACTCGCGCATCTCCATCTGCCGGGGGCCGGTCTGCACCACGGCGCGAACCATGTCAGCCAAGGGACGTACCTTTCTGGCCGCGTTCGGTCTGTCGTTGGGTCTGGCGACAGCGGCGGGCCAGGGGATTCCGGCGCTGGTCATAACCGCTTCCCCTGTCCCGCCGATCACGATATATGACACTTGGCGCGACGAGAAGCGCGTGATATGAAATCTAATGTCACGACAGCCGTGCGGGGCCTCGTCATGAGCACGGACACAAAATTTCCGGCTGCAAACAGTTACGGTCGCTAACGATCGCTCCCATCCGGAGGCGCCACATGAAGACCAGGGCTGCGGTGCTGCGCAAGGCGGGGACGCCGTGGGAGATCACCGAGCTCGAGCTGGACCCGCCCAAGGCGAACGAGGTGCTGATCCAGATGGAGGCGGCTGGCCTGTGCCACTCCGACGAGCACATCCGCTCGCGTGGCATGGCGCGGCTGCCGCTGGTCGGCGGGCATGAGGGCGCTGGCGTTGTGATGGAGACCGGTCCCGGTGTCACCAGGGTGAAGGTAGGCGACCGGGTCTCTTGCTCCTATATCCCGGTCTGCGGCAAGTGCCGCTATTGCTCCACCGGCAAGCAGAACCTGTGCGACGCCGGCAAGTGGGCCGGCGTCGGCTGCCTGCAGGACGAGACGTTCCGGTTCCACCAGAACGGCGAGGACTTCGGCGGCATGTGCGTGGTCGGCTCGTTCGCCGAGTACTCGGTGCTGTCGGAGTGGTCCTGCGTGAAGATCGAGGACTATGTCCCCATGGAGCTTGCGGCGCTGGTGAGCTGCGGCGTGACCACCGGGTTCTGCTCGGCGGTGTACGCCGGCGACGTGCGGGTCGGTGACGTCGTGGTGGTCTTCGGCACCGGCGGCGTCGGCATGAACGCCGTGCAGGGCGCCGCGTGGGCCGGCGCCAAGCACGTCTTCGCCATCGACCCGAACGAGTGGAAGCAGCAGCAGGCCCTGCAGTTCGGCGCGACGCACGCGTTCGGCGACCCGGTCAAGGCGAAGGACGTGCTCATCGACCTGACCCGCGGCCAGCTCGCCGACACGGTGATCTGCACCGTGGGCGAGATGGACAACGACGTGGTCAAGGCCGCCGTGGACATGACGGGCAAGGCGGGCACGATCGTGATCACCGGCGTCGGGTACTACGAGATGGTGCTGCCCGGCGGCATCCTGATCGGGTACCACAGGAAGATGCAGGGCTCGCTGTTCGGCGGCGCCAACCCGCTGTACGACATCCCGATGATCCTCAGCCTGTGGCACGAGGGCCACATCAAACTCAACGAGCTCATTACCAGGACCTATACCCTCGACGAAATTAATGAGGGGTATCAGGACCTTATGGATGGCAAGAACATCCGTGGCGTTGTCGTCCACCAGCACTAGATAATCAGCCACGATAGTTAGGCAAGGAAAGGTCGAAGCCCCATGCCGAACGCGATCCTCGACCCGACCGGGTCCGTCAAGAGCAAGGCCGCCACGGCGGCCGCCCCGCGAGCCCGCCGCCCGGCCAGCCTCAACGGCGCCCGGGTAGGCCTGCTCATCAACACCAAGCAGAACGCGCGTCCCTTCCTCGAGGAGGTCGGCCGGCTGCTGACGGAGAAGTACGACGTCACGCTCACCGAGCGGACGAAGGTCAACTTCGCGGTGCCCGAGCCGGACGAGGTCATCAAGGAACTCGTGGCCGATAGCGACGTCGTCATCACCGGCGTGGGTGACTGCGGCTCGTGCAGCGCGGCCGCCGCTGCCGACGGCGTCGTGCTCGAGACGGCCGGCGTGCCGGTGGCCGCGATCATCACCGAGTCGTTCATCCCCACCGCCGACGCGATGGCCGCGTTGCGCGGCGCGCCCGGCTACAAGTACGCCACGACGGCGCACCCGGTCGCCGTGCTGACCGAGGACAAGGTCAAGGAGCGCGCGGCGCAGGTGCTCGACGACGTGGTCGCCCTGCTCACCGACTCATCGGGCAAGAATGACTGACGAGGCGCCTGAGGGTTCCGGGGCTCTGGGGGCGCCGGAGGCGCCCGACCCCGACGAAGCGCAGCGCGCGATCGAGTACTGCTACGACCAGGGCTGGTCCGACGGCCTGCCGCTGGTCCCGGTGTCCAGGCCGCTGCTCGACCGCTTCCTGGCCACCACGGACAAGGAGCCGGACGAGATCATCGGCTCCCTTGAGCAGGTCGGCCGGGACGTCGACGTCCGCACCGCCGCGATCAACGCCGCCATGGCCGGCTGCAAGCCGGAGTACTTTCCCGTCGTCCTGGCGGCGTTCGACGCGCTGATGCGCGAGCGCGCCGCGCGCGGCGGCGGCTTCCAGTCCACCAGCGGGCCCGCGCCGCTGATCGTGGTCAACGGGCCCGTCAGGAAGGAACTGGGGTTCAACACCGCCGGCGGCGCGTTCGGACCCGGCTTCCGGCCGAACATGACGATCCCCCGCGCGGTCGGCCTGATCGTCCGCAACGCGTTCGGCATCCACCCGCACGTGCTCGAGCAGGCCACCCAGGGCGTGCCCGGCCGGTGGTCGATCTGCGTCGCGGAGAACGAGGAAGAATCCCCCTGGGAGCCGTTCGCCGAGAACGGCGGCGCGGGTGGCGGCGTCTCGGCCGTGTCCGTCACGCTCACCCGCACCATGGAGTTCGTCGACAACAGGCACACCCCCAACCACGAGGACGTGCTGCGCGACCTCCAGGACACGATCGGCCGGATCGGCTCGCTGATCTTCCCGCAGACCTCCGTCGCGCTCGTGCTCTGCCCCGAGCACGCGCAGATGTTCGCCGCGGCGGGCATGTCCAAGGCCGACGTGCAGAACTGGCTCATCGAGCGCTCCGGCCGCACCGGCCGTGAGTTCCGGCTGATGGGCAAGGAGAGCGTCGCGACCAAGACGTTCCACGGCCCGTTCGAGGGCGACGACGCGTTCCACGCGATCCTGTCCGGCCCCCGGCAGATCCCGGTCATCGTCGCCGGAGCGAAAAACGCCGCCATTTCCATGGTGGTGCGGATTTTCGGTGAATGGTCCGGTACAGCAGTGCCGGTAGTGGAGAAGAAATGAATTATTCGGAACGTACCGCTGCTCTCGCCTCGACGCTCGAGGCCGACGGGTATCACCTGGCGATCGAGGAGCTGGATTCCCGCCTCGCGGTCACGATCACCGCCGGCCCGGACGCCTGCGAGGACTGCCTGGTGCCCAAGGACCTGATGCGCGGCATCCTGTCCCAGCAGCTCGGCATCGACGGCGGCATGATCGACATCGCCTACCCGGTCGACCTGCCGGGCTACTCAGGCTCGGCTGGGGCACATTGACCACGCGGGTCGCGCTGATCACCGGCTGCGGCAAGCGGGACGGGATGGGGCGCGCCATCGCGAACACGCTCGCCGCGTCCGGCGTCGCCGTGGTGGTCACCGACAAGCAGCCGACCGGGGTGCTGAACCGCCGCCAGGAGGTCGTCGGCGGCGCCGATGAGTCCTGGGGCGGGGTCGATTCCCTGGTGGAGGAGATCACCGGCCTCGGCGGCACGGCGATGTCGCAGCTCGGCGATATCTCGGTGGCCGAGGACGCCCAGCGCATGGTCGATACGGCGGCGGCCTGGCGGGGACGGCTCGACATCCTCGTCAACGTCGCGGGGGCGCCGCAGGGCCTGGACAGGCAGGACATCGAGGACGTGCCGATCGAGGCGTTCGACCGGCAGATCGCGGTGAACCTGCGGGGCACATTCCTGATGTCGCGGTTCGCCGTGCCGCACATGCGGGCGCAGCGCTGGGGCCGGATCATCAACATCTCGTCGCAGGCCGGGCAGGTCGCGGCGGCCATGTCCACCGCGTACTCCGCGTCGAAGGCGGGCATCCTCGGATTCACCAGGGCGCTGTCCGCGGACGTGGCCCCGTGGGGGATCACGGTCAACGCGATCGCTCCCGGCATGGTGGCGACGTCGCGCGCGATGCTGTCCCTCGACCCGAACGTCAACGTGGACGCGGAGATCAAGCGCCGCGGGTCGAGGCTCGCGGTCGGCCGGTCCGGGTACCCGGAGGACATCGCGGCCGCGGTCGCCTACCTCGCCTCGGACGGCGCGGGCTACATGACCGGCCAGACCCTGGTGCTTGACGGCGGCGGGTCCGGGTCTATGTTCGCGAAGAAGCCGCCGGGGGCGGAGAATCACGCGGGGAGGGGATGACCATGGCGCCGAGGACCACGCCGCCGTTCCGTGCCGATCACGTCGGGAGCCTGCTGCGCCCCGCGGAGCTGCACGCCGCGCGGGCGGACCGGGCGGCTGGGCGCATCACCGCCGAGGAGCTGCGCGCGGTCGAGGACGAGGCCATCAGGGACGCCGTCGCGCTGCAGCAGCTGGTGGGGCTGAGGTCGGTGACGGACGGGGAGTTCCGGCGCGCGACCTGGCACATGGACTTCATCTACCAGATCGGGGGGATCGACCGGGCGCCGGGCACGCTGCTGTCCACCTTCCACAACGAGGAAGGGGACATCACCTTCACGCCGGACGCGATCCAGGTGACGCGGCCGCTGTCGGTGGACAAGACGATCTTCGGCGAGGACTTCGCGTTCCTCCAGTCGATCGCGGGCGACTCAGTCCCCAAGCTGACCATTCCGGCGCCCTCGATGGTGCACTACCGGTCGGGCATCAGGGCCGTCGTCACCGAGGACATCTACCCTGACGTCGAGTCGTTCTGGTCCGACCTGGGCGCCGCCTACAACGCCGAGGTCCAGCGGCTGGCCGCCCAGGGCTGCCGGTACCTCCAGCTCGACGACACGTCGCTGGCCTACGTGAACGACCCGTCGCAGCGCGAGTACATCGCCGCGCGCGGCGAGGACGCCGAGCGCATCCATCTCCAGTACATCAGCCTGACCAACGCGGCGGTGGCCGGGCGGCCCGCCGACATGGCGATCACCACGCACCTGTGCCGCGGCAACTTCCAGTCCTCGTGGGTGGCGTCCGGCGGCTACGACTTCGTGGCCGAGGCGCTGTTCAACGAGCTCGACGTGGACGGCTTCTTCCTCGAATTCGACGATGAGCGGTCCGGCGGCTTCGAGCCGCTGCGTTTCGTGCCGCCTGGCAAGCAAGTGGTGCTTGGCCTGGTAACCACGAAGCGGCCGGAGCTCGAATCCGCGGACGACCTCAAGCGCCGCATCGACGAGGCGGCGAAATACGTGCCGCTCGACCAGCTCTGCCTGTCCGGCCAGTGCGGTTTCGCCTCGACGGCGGAGGGCAACGCGCTGACGCTGGACGACGAGAAGGCGAAGCTCAGCCTCATCGTCGAGGTAGCCGAAGACGTCTGGGGCTAGCCGCCGGGCGTCAGCCACGCGGCTCGTGGCCCGCGGACCGGATGAGCGCCCACTTAGGGCGCGAAACGTACCGAAAACTGTCCGGTATGTCCGGTTCCCCGGGTACTTTCGCGCCCTAAGTCGCGTGGACGCTACCCATGGTGGGAAGGGCAGGGCGTGTGTGATTTGAGAGGTGTGGGTGGCGGCCGAAGGGTTGCCGCGCGAGGCGTGGCAAGGGAGCCGGGGAAAGATTCCCGCCGTCGTTCCGAAGGACTGGACGGCGGAATCTTGCCTCCGGCCCCGCGGCCCGTCGGTCATGGGGCGAGCTTCAGGTTGTAGACGCGGGAGGCGTTGCCGGCCAGGACCAGGGCCGCGGTTTGGTCGTCGGGGCATAGCTCTCTTATCGCCCGGGCGTTGGCGGCTATGCCCGGGACGCCTGGCCAGTCCGTGGCGAAGATCATGCGCCTGGTGAGGCGGGTCCAGTTGTGCTTGGCGTAGTACTCGCGGAGCCGGGACGGCGGCAGGCCGGACAGCTCGATCCAGACCCGGTCGTTCGCCAGGGCCATGAATGCCGCGGCGTCGTACCACCAGCCGCGGCCGCCGTGCGCGAGCACGACGGTCAGGTTCCTGAAGTCGCGCAGCACATCGTCGAGGTTCACCGGATCGGCGAACTTGTTCGACGAGCCGGGGAACGTGGACGTGCCGCAGTGCACCACCAGCGGGATTCCCGCCGCCTGGCAGGCCTCGTAGGCCGGGTACATCGCCCGGTCGTTCGCGGCGAAGCCGGCGTGCACCGGGTGGATCTTCAGCGCGACCGCGCCCAGGTCGAGCTGGCGGCGCACCTCTTCGTCCAGTGGGTAATGCAGGTGCGGGTTGACGTTCGCGATGATCTTGATCCGGTCCGGGTTGTGCCGCGCGACCGGCAGCAGGTCCTCGATCACCTGCATGCCGGTCACCTTCGGGCTGTACTCGGCCAGCAGCAGCGCGACGTCGACGCCCTCGGCGGCGAGGTAGGCGTCGAACGCGGCCGGGACGACCGTGCCCGCTGGGTCGTACACGCGGGCCAGCGCCGCCGCGTCGCCGAAGCCCTGCGCCCAGTCCATCCAGCCGCTTTTCAGCGTCGGCAGCCTGGCGACGTGCAGGTGCACGTCGATGAGCGGGAACCCGTCGATCATCAGGGCGCCTCGCCGGGCGCCCCTGCGGCCGTGATCGCGGCCGGGTTGAGCACCTCGGCGGCCATCGCGCGCAGCTCCACGCGCCGCACCTTGCCCGTCGCGGTGGTCGGGAAGCCCTCGGTGAACACCACGGCCCGCGGCCGCTTGAACGACGGCAGCCCCGCCCGGCAGAACTCGACCAGGTCCGCCTCGGTGACCGGTGCCGCGTCAGCGGCGAGCACGACGTAGGCGACCGGCTTCTCCAGGCCGTCCGCGTCGGCCGCGCCGACGACGACCGCCTGGGCGACGGCCGGGTGGGCGAGCAGCCTGGACTCTACCTCCATCGGCGACACCCAGATGCCGCTCGCCTTGAGCATGTCGCCGGTGCGGCCCAGGCACTCGTAGTAACCGTCGGCGTCCCGCACGTAGGTGTCGCCGGTGCGCAGCCACTCCCCCTGGAACACCAGCCGGGACGCGTCGTACCGCGCCCAGTAGCCGGTCGCCGAGGACGAGCCGCGCACGAACAGCGTGCCTGGCGTGCCCGGCTCGGTCACCTCGGCGCCGGTGTCCTCGTCGAGCAGCCGCAGGTCGTACCCGGGCACGGCCACGCCGGTCGTGCCCGGCCGCACCTGGCCCGGCCGGTTGGACAGGAAGATGTGCAGCATCTCGGTCATCCCGATGCCGTCGAGGATGTCGATCCCGAAGCGCGACGTCCAGCGCTCGTAGAGCGCCGCGGGCAGCGCCTCCCCCGCCGACGCCGCGAGCCGGACGCCCGCGAGGGCGTCCGGCGCGATCCCCGCGCGCAGCATGTTGGCGAAAAACGTAGGGCCGCCGAAGAACAAGGTCGCGCCGTACTTGGCGGCGGCGTCGACGATGACGTCCGGTCGCGACGGCACCGGGTTCAGTACCGCCGCCGCGCCCACCGACAGCGGGAACAGCACAGAGTTGCCCAGGCCGTAGGCGAAGAAGGCCTTGGCCGCCGACAGGCACCGGTCGTCCGGCCTGATGCCGAGTACCTGGGTCCCGTACGTCTCGCAGACCACCTGGACGGAGGCGTGCCGGTGCATCGCGCCCTTCGGTGTGCCCGTGGTGCCTGAGGTGTAGAGCCAGAACGCCGGCGAGTCCGGCGACGTGTCGTACACGACGTCGTCGGGCGCCGCGCCGGCCAGCTCGCTCAGCAGGTGCACCGGCCGGGTACTGGCAGGAAGCGGGGAATCCGCCAGTACCCCGGCCAGTTCTGGCGCCGCCGCGGCAGCCGACTCTGCCGCGGCGGCAAACTCGTGAGTGACCGCGAGAAACCTCGCCCGGGAATCCCTGAGCAGTTCGGCGATGCCGTCGGCGCGCAGCATCGTCGACACAGGAACCGGGACCGCACCTACCCGCATCGCGGCCAGGTAAACAACCACGAAGTCCGGCGAGTCCGACATCACCATCAGCACTCGCTGTTCCGGCTGCACGCCGGCCGCCCGCAGCCCGGCCGCGGTGCGCCGGACCCGGTCGTGCAGCTCCGCGTAGGTGAGGTCGCCGGCCGGGCCGGTCAGCGCGATCCGCTGGCCGTCGCCCGCGGCCAGCCGCCGGTCGAGCAGGTACTCACAGGCGTTGAACAGCTGCGCCATCGCCGCCGCCTTTGCTGATGTGTTAGGTGAGGTCTCGTCGCTAGGCCAGGTGCACGTAGTCGTAGTCGAACGGCTGGCCGTTGATGCCGTTGCGCGGCGGGGCCAGCCATGCGGCTATCTTCCCGCGCTCGTGGACCGGGCGCATCAGCGACCGCACGAACGTCTTGTCGGTGTCGGTCGGCAGCCACTGGCTCTTGCGCTGCTCCCATTCGGCGGCGGTGAGGATCTCCCCGGCGGGGGACGCTTCGATGCCGGCGAACGCGCCGACCTTCCTGTTGAAGGACGGGCGCGGCAGCGCCAGCCGGTGCGGCAGCCCGGCGCCCTCCAGGATCCGGTTCCACCGCTTCACGCCGCCCTCGCAGTCGGCGATGTACTGGCGGCGCAGGTCGGTGTTCAGCCCCACCAGCGCGGACACCTCGGTCTGGGCAATGCTCTGTTGGCCAGTTCCGGCGTCGAGCAGCGCGTCCACCATGATCGAGTCGCTGTCCAGCAGGTGGTCGTCCTTGCGGCGCTCTTCCATCCAGCGGCCCTTCAGGCCGGCGGTGTAGTAGTTGGCGACGTTGGTGGAGGTATCCCCGCCGAACAGGTCGAGGGAGACGCTGTAGTGGAAGTTCAGGTACTTCTGGATGACCGGCAGCGGGATCGCGCCGAGGGCGGCCACGTCGTCGGTGTCGTTTTCCACCATGACCTGGGCGGTCCGCTCCACCACCCGGTCGACCCCGGTGGTGCCGACGAACATGTGGTGCGCCTCTTCCTTGAGCATGAACTCACAGGTGCGGCTCAGCGGGTCGAACGCGGACTCTTTGAGGGTGCCGAGCTGGTACTTGCCGTCCCGGTCGGTGAAGTAGGTGAACATGAAGAACGACAGCCAGTCCGGGGTCTCCTCGTTGAACGCGCCGAGGATCCGCGGCGCGTCCTGGCTGCCGGAGTTGCGGTGCAGCAGCTCCTCGGCCTCCTCGCGGCCCTCGCGGCCGAAGTGGGCGTGCAGCAGGTACACCATCGCCCACAGGTGACGGCCCTCCTCCACGTTCACCTGGAACAGGTTGCGCAGGTCGTACAGGCTGGGCGCGGTGGCGCCGAGGTTGCGCTGCTGCTCGACGGAGGCGGGCTCGGTGTCGCCCTGGATGACGATGAGCCGCCGCAGTTCGGCGCGGTACTCGCCGGGCACCTGCTGCCAGGCGGGCTCGCCCTTGTGCCGGCCGAACGCGATCCGCCGGTCCGGGCCCGGCTCGGCGAGGAAGATGCCCCACCGGTAGTCCCGCATCGGCACGTGGCCGAACTGCGCCCAGCCCTCACGGCCCACGTTCACCGCCGTGCGCAGGTAGACGTCCTGGGTCGGCAGCGCCGGCCCCATCGTCTCCCACCAGGTCAGGAAGTTGGGCTGCCAGGACTCCAGCGCCCGCTGCAGCCGCCGGTCGTCGGCCAGGCTGACGTTGTTGGGGATCTTCTCGGCGTAATCGGGCGTGGTCACGGGCGATCAGACTCGCTTCCGGTCGAAATCTGCCCGCTTGCCCGTGCCGTAGGCGCGCAGCGCGCCGTCGGGACCCGAGGCGTTCGGGCGGTAGAAAATCCAGTTCTGCCAGGCCGACAGGCGGCCGAAGATCTTCGTCTCCATCGTCTCCGGCCCGGCGAACCGGTAGTTCGCTTCCAGGCCCGTCAGCGCGTCGGGGCTGAAGCTCGCGCGCTCCTCGAGCGCGAGCCGCACCTCGTCGTCCCAGTCGATGTCGTCGGGGGCGAACGTGACCAGGCCGAGTTCCGCCGCCTCGGCGGCCGCCAGCGGCTCGCCAATCCGTTTCTCGACCGCGGCCAGCCCGGCGGAGTCGCCGAGGAACCGGGTCTGCAGCCGGGTGAGCCCGTTGCCCATCGGCAGCGGCCCGAGGTTCATCGCGCCGACCGTCAGCGCCGCGGGGACCGCGTCGGGGTCAACATCCTCGAAGACGCCGGACAGCATGAACGACCGGTCGGCGGCCAGGGCCAGCTCGAGCAGCGACCCGGCGAAGCACGAGCCCGGCTCGACCAGCGCGATCAGCGACCGGCTCGTCACGTCCAGCCGCTTCAGCGTGCGCTTGAGGTACAGCACGACCTCGTTGGCCAGCCAGTCCGTCGCAGCGTTCGCCAGCAGCAGGGCATCGCAGGCCAGCACGCGTTCCGCGGGCCCCTGGGTGCGCAGCACCCAGGCGCCGATCTCCGGCTCGTTGGTGCGCAGGTCGAGGATCAGGTCGTCGAGCTCGCGGGTCATGGCGAGCGTCCAGAACGCGTCGCCGAGGGCGCGCACCTCGTCCATCGACGCCGGCGCGTCCGCGTCAGGGCCCGACACGGTGATCTCGGCGACACCGCGGCCGCGGTCCAGCACGGCCGACACGTACCGGTAGCCGATCGCGTCGCCGGCGCGGGACTTGTCCAGCGGTGTCAGCTCGACGCCCGCCCCGCCTGGGAGGCGGGTGGCGGTCTGGGCAGCGGCACGGGCCCGTTCGGACAAAATCTCTTCCCAGCTAGCGCGGGGAACCACTTCGTCCACGAGCCGCCACTGCTCCGCCTTGCGGCCGCCGACCCCCTCCGCCCTGGTGGCGAAGTAGTCGGCGACGTCGCGCCGCACGTGCCGCTTGTCCGTCACCCGGGTGAGGCCGCCGGTGCCCGGCAGCACGCCGAGCAGCGGCAGCTCCGGCAGCGACACCACCGACGAGCGGTCGTCCACGAGCAGGATGCGGTCGCACGCCAGGGCCAGCTCGTAGCCGCCGCCTGACGCGGTGCCGTTCAGCGCGGCGAGGTAGGTCTGGCCGGAGTTGTCCGTGGCGTCCTCGATGCCGTTGCGGGTCTCGTTGGTGAACTTGCAGAAGTTCACCTTCCACGGGTGGCTGGCCCCGGCGAGCATCCGGATATTCGCCCCCGCGCAGAAGATCCGGTCCTTGCCGCTGGTGATCACCACGGCCGTCACGCCGGGGTGGGAGAAGCGCAGCCGCTGGGTGGCGTCGTAGAGCTCGATGTCGACGCCCAGGTCGTAGGAGTTGAGCTTGAGCTCGTAGCCGGGCTGCAGGCCCGCCTGCTCGTCGACGTCCAGGGTGAGCGTGGCCACCGGGCCGTCGACGCTCATCCGCCAGTGCTTGTACCAGCCGGGATCAGTGCGGAAGTCGACGTGCGACATGGTCCCATGCTCTACTGAATATCGGTGATTCGTCAAGAGTTCGTAGCACGTTCGCTACGTGTTGAGGCGCTTCCACTCGCGGCGCGAGCCGTCCGCCCACTGCCCGTGGCGCTCGGCGAACAGCCGCGCTGCCGCCGTGCCGCTCCACTGGTCGGGCAGCAGCTCTGGGGGCAGCGACGGGTCGAGCGAGGGGAACCGGCGCCAGGCGTGCACCAGCTCGAGCTGCCTGGCGAGCACGTCCGGCGGCGCCGGGTCGCGGAACTCGGCGAGGAACAGGTCGTATTCCGCGCCGACCGCGGGCAGGTCCCAGGCGGCCGCTACCATCGCCCGCGCGTCGGACAGCCCCGTCCGGCGGGCCGTGAACACGTGCGCGTCGTCCGCGACACCCGCCTCGGTCAGCGCCCGGACGGCCTCGCGCTCGCGCGCCGCGTGCGGGCTGATCCACAGCCCGGGGCCGAGCGAGCCGTACCCGGCCCACGCCAGCCGGGTCCGCACTTCGTGCCTGGCCCGCCGGTCGCTGTCGGGGATCCGCACCTGCACGAGGACCCAGGTCCCGTCCCAGTCGTGGGCGGGGCCGAAGGAGTAGATGCGTTCTGCGCCGTCGGTGAGCAGTCGCCGCGCGGCCGGCGTGAGCTGCCAGCGGGTGCGGCGGCCGACCTTGTCCGGCTTGAGCCAGCCCGCGTTGCTGGTGCGCATCAGCGCCTGCCTGGTGGCCTTCTCCGCGACGCCGAGGCGCTCGAAGGCGGCGAGCACGGCGCTCGTCCATGCCACGCCCTCGGCGGGGAGCACGAACTCGCCCAGCAGCGTGAGCAGCATGCCGCGCGCGCTCTGCGCGCCGGCCTCGTGACGCCGGGACAGCGCCGGCGCGGATGACTCCACTTAACCGTTCCTGTCCGGCATGACTTAGTAGCATACTGCGGCGCGGCGGCCTGGTGGCTAACCGTAGGGGTTTCGCCGGCCGCCGCGCCGCAGGTGCGCGCTAGTGCGCGATCGCACCGAGGTAGGGCAGGGTCAGGGCCCTCCTTACAGGGTCAGACCCTTCTTAGCGGATGCGGAAGTACATGGTCGGGTGCCAGTAGGCGTTCCAGGTGTGCCAGCCCACCCGCGTTCCGGTGTTCTGCGCGCCGAACGTGGTATGCGACCAGGTGGTGACGAACTCCACGTGGCCGGTGCCGTAGAACGCCAGGTCCCCGCGCCGCGGGCTGGATACCTGGTACAGCAGGCTGGAGCTCAGCATCGCGTAGGTCGTGCGCGGCAGGTTCACGCCGAGCTTGTGGCTGGCCCAGTAGACCAGGCCGGAGCAGTCGAATACGGACGGCCCTGCGCCGCCGTACACGTACCAGTCGCCTGTGCGAGTCTCGGCCTCGTCAAGGATGCGGCCGCCGATTGATTCGGTGGATGCGGTCAGTTGCGCGGTCACGGGGGCCGCGGGAGCCGCGTAGAACGCAGAAGACACGTGGTACGCGGGAGATGCCTGGTACGCCGCAGAAGGCTGGGTGGCGACGGCGGTCAGAGCCCCGGCTGCTGCTGCCGGGAGGAGTACCAGGGCTGAGCGACCCAGCCAGTTGCGCCGCATCCTTAGGCGCCTCCGCGTCGCATAGCTCGGGCCCGGATATAGGTACAGGACTCCCGGTGAAGCGCGATCGTTGCCATCATTTACCTTTTCCCCCCAAAGAATTTGGGTTGTCTCGCGGGACGGCTTTGTTGCTTGCCGCCGTACTTGCGTATCACCCGTTCGACGCCGTTGTCCGGCGATACGCGATTCTTAGGTCCGCGTGTCGCCGTCAGATCACACGGAGATAACTACGTTTCCAAGGCAGCGATCAACAGTTCCATTTCTGTATATATTCGCAGGTCAGAGACGCTCTTGAAGCTGTCGCATCTGACTGGCTCGCCGACCGATTTCACTACATTGATGTGTGTGATATGTCACACTGGCCCGGCAGGCTGTTTCCCTGCCGTTTTGCCTGGCGAACCGTTATAAAACCAGTTACCGTTCCGTGTTTGATGTTATTCGTCGGAAAATCGAGACTGATGGTACTGGTGTTACTACGCCGGTTGGAGCTTTCCGTCACGCTGTTCTCACGCATAGTCGCGGCTCCGATGGCTGCCACATATACGCACATATACGCCGGGACTATCGCGAGGAGCCGAATACGGTCATTTACAAGTCCGCAATTGATGTATATTCCTTAGTACAATTGGTGCCATTCGGACCATCTCGGCTGTCGCCGACGCGGCGCCGGCCGCGGCCGTCACCCGCTAGACTCCCGGACTTGTGAGTGCTGCCGAAGAAGTCCTGGTGACCGGCGGGGCCGGTTTCGTTGGCGCGACGCTGGTCCGGCGCCTGGTGGCGAGCGGCCACCGGGTCCGCGTGCTTGACAACCTGTCCACCGGCGACCCCGCGCACCTGGCCGGCGTGGACGCCGAGCTGGTCAAGGGCGACATCAGGGACGCCGACACCCTCGACGACGCGCTGCGCGGCATGACCGCGATCATCCACCTGGCCGCGGCCGGCTCGGTGGTCGGCTCGGTGGCCGATCCTGTTGCGAACTTCGAGGCCAACGTGATCGGCACGTTCCGGGTGCTGGACGCCGCGCGGCGCGGCGGGGTCACGAACGTCGTGCAGGCCTCCACCGGCGGGGCGCTCATCGGCGACGCCACGCCGCCGGTCAGCGAGCGGTCGCTGCCCAAGCCCATCTCCCCCTACGGGGCGAGCAAGCTGGCCGGCGAGGGATACGCGCACGCGTTCGCCAAGACCTACGGGATCCGGACGGTCGCCATCAGGTTCGGCAACGTCTACGGTCCCTGGTGCGCCCGCAAGCGCGGCGTGATCAACGTCTACTTCGAGTCGCTGCACTCCGGCGTTCCGCTGCTCATCTACGGCGACGGCACGGCGTCCCGCGACTACGTGCACGTCGACGACATCGCCAATGCCCTGCAGCTCGCACTCGAGAACGACCGGGTGCCAGGCGGCATGGTGCTGCACGCCGCCTCGGGCGTCGAGACCACCCTCACCGAGCTCGCCGACCTGTGCCGGCGCGCCGCGGGGAAGCCCGGCCACCCGATCGAGTACCGGCCACGGCGCGCCGGCGAGGTAGGCCGCAACTTCGCCTCTTACGACCTGGCGCACGAGCTGCTCGGGTACACCCCCACGGTGCGCCGCGAGGACGGCATCCCGCGCCTGTGGCAGTGGTTCACCGAGGAAGTGTTCAGGGACTGAGGCCCGCCCCCGTCAGCGGCCCCAGAACTCCCGCAGGTGCGGGACGAGATCGTCAGGACGTTCCTCGGGGAACAGCAGCTTCGCGCCGTCCACCTCGATGACGTCCCGCGCGCCCGGGATCATCTCGCGCAGCTGATACGCCCACTTGACGCCGAAGTTGCTCTCCTCGGCGGTCCCCCAGACGATCAGCGTCGGGACCCGCAGCGCGCGCAGGCCGGGGGTGGCCGCCGCCAGGTCCGCAGGGTCGAAGGCGGCCATCATCCGCTCGACGTCCCGCGCGCGGTCGAGACCCCCGCCGTAATACTCGCGCCAGACCTCGTCGGGCACCGTGGCGGGATCGTTGTACAGGCCCGCGAGCGGGCCAGCCGCCCGGGAGGCGGGGCCGGCGGCAACGCCGGCGAACCCGTCGGCGAGCTTGCCCTGCCTGGCGAGCTCGACCATGGGCGCGAACTCCGGCGGCGGGAAGTTGCCGTCGGTGTCGCAGTTCGTGAGGGTGAGCGAGCGGAGGCCGCCGGGGTAGCGGGCGGCGAAGATCTGGCAGATGGCCCCGCCGGTGTCGTTGCCCACGAGGTCGACCTTGCCGAGCCCGAGGCCGCCGCAGAGTTCCGCGAGGACCTCGGCCATCGCCGCTACCGACATGTCGGCGCGCGCGGGTGTGCCGCCGTGCGCGGGCAGGTCGATGGCGATGCACCGGGTCGTGCCGGATAGCTGCTCGATGACGTGCCGCCACATCAGGCCGCCGGTGGCGAGCCCGTGCACGAACAGCGCGGCGGGCGCGGCGGCGTCGCCGAACTCGGTGTAGGCGATCTCGCCGCCGTCGGCGGGCAGAGAGCGGCGACGGGCGGTGAAGGTGCTGACGTCCATGCTAAGCTTCCTTCCAGTTACAGACCGACTGTCGGTCTATTAAATACATACCGATGGTCGGTCTGTCAACGAGTGTGCTGGGGGCCGATGCGGGGAACGCTCTCAGCAGCGCCTAAACCCAGGTACAAATGGATCTCATGACCGAGCCGTCGCCCATCAGCACGAGCAAGCGGGCCGCGCAGGGGCGCGCCACCCGCGAGCAGCTCATCGAGGTCGCCACCCGGCTGTTCGCCGAGCGCGGGTACGAGGACACCTCGATCGAGGCGGTGCTGTCGGCGGCGGGGGTCAGCCGCGGCGCGCTCTACCACCATTTCGCTGGCAAGGACGCGCTGTTCGAGGCGGTGGTGGAAAGCGTCGAAGAGCGGATCACTGCCGACATGACGGCGGCGATCACCAGCGTCCGGGACCCGGTGGAGGTGCTGCACGCTGGCGCGCTGAAGTGGATCGACCTCGCCGGCGACCCGGTTATCCAGCGGATCATCCTGACCGATGGGCCGGCCGTGCTCGGCTGGGAGCGCTGGCGGACCATGAGCGAGGAGGGCGCGTACGGCCAGACCCGGGCCCTGCTGCAGGCGGTCGCGGACGCCGGGCATCTCGCGCCGCACCTCGTCAGCGCGTTCGCGCACATGATCCTGGCGGCGATCGACGAGATGGCGATCGTGATCGCCCGCGCCGACGACCCGCAGGCGGCCCTGGCGGAGGGCCGCGTGGCGGTGGAGGAGCTGCTGCGCCGTCTGCTCGTGCCCTGACCGGGCCTTAATCGGGCACGGACAGTTCCAGCGCGTCGAGCCTGCCGCGGTCGGCGATGATGTCGATGCCGGAGATCCTCATCTCGCGGTAGCTGAAGGCCAGCACGAGGACCACCCGCCCGCGCGGCGCCCACACGATCCCCGGCACGCCGTCGATCAGCGCCACGGCGGACGTGCGGGACCGCGCGGCGGCGGTCCGCGCGCCGCGCGCGACCGCCTCGGCACCCTCGAGGACGGCCGGGAACCCAGGCGGCACGGCCGCCTGGTCCGCGTGCAGCACCACGTCCGGGTCGAGCACCGCGAGCAGCGCCGTCAGGTCCCCGGCCCTTGACGCGGCGAGGAACGCCTCGGCGACGGTCCGCTGCCTGGCCAGCCGCTCGCCGGACGCCGCGTCGCCCGGCGCCGCCGTGTCCTCGCCGCGCACCCGCCGCCGGGCCCGGCTGGCCAGCTGCCGCGCCGCGTCCGGCGAGCGCCCGGTGATCCCCGCGATCTCCCCGAACGGCACGCCGAACATGTCGTGCAGCACGAACGCCACCCGTTCCGCGGGCGCCAGCCTGTCGAGCACCACGAGCAGCGCGAGGCCGACCGAGTCGGCGAGCACCGCCTCCTGCTCGGGGCCGGGCGCGGGCCCGGCCTGTGCCGGGGCCGCGGCCGCGAGCGCACCGGGCTCGATGTCCGCCCAGGTCGGCTCCTCGGGCCGCGCCCTGCGCTTGCGCAGCATGTCGAGGCACACGCGCGCCACGATCGTGGTGAACCAGCCGTCCAGGTTCGCCACCGCGCCTGCGTCCGCCCTGGCGGCGTGGATCCACGCCTCCTGCAGGGCGTCCTCGGCGTCGTTCGCCGAGCCGAGCATCCGGTAGGCCATCGCCCGCAGCCTGGCGCGGTTTCCCTCGAACCGGCCGGCCAGCCAGTCGTCGTTCATCAGCTACGCCTCATCGCTCGTTTCGGGGTCCGTCCTCTTCCATGACGGACGGGAACCGGCCATCGTGACACGCTGAGCAGCCCGAGTTAGTGATGCGAAATCGCCGGTAGATATGACGGTATGCACCGTTTGCCGCTGCTGGCGGTGGCCAGCGCGCTCGTGATCCTCACGGGCTGCAAGGTAACAGTCTCTCCGTCCGCGGACCCGCCCGCGAGCTCCCACTCCGCACACAAGAACCCACATTCGAGCGCGAAGGCAACCAAGGACCCTAAGAGCAAGGACCCTAAGAGCGATGCCCACCCGGCCGGGATCGGCACCGGGCCGCTTCGCCTGCTGATAGAGCCCGCCAACGGGCTCACCACGATCTACAAGCTCATCACCGGCGCCAGGTCGTCGGTCAACCTGACCATGTACGAGCTGCGCGACACCACCGCGGAGCGGGACCTGGCCGCGGACGCCGCGCGCGGCGTCGACGTGCGGGTGCTCCTCGACCGGCACCTGGAGAAGTCGCGGAACTCGGCGACCTACTCGTACCTGGCGGCGCATAAGGTGCACGTGGCCTGGGCACCCTCGGGCACCACGTACCACCAGAAGACGCTCACGGTCGACGGCAAGACGTCGGTCATCATGACGCTCAACATGGTGTCCGCCGACTATTCGGGCACCAGGGACTTCGCGGTGATCGACACCGCCCGTCCTGACATCGCCGCGATCACCGCGACGTTCAACGCCGACTTCGCCCACAAGGGCATCACCCCGCCGGATGGCGCGGACCTGGTCTGGTCGCCGACCAACTCGCAGGCATCGATCCTCGCCGTCATCAAGGCGGCGCACCGTACGCTCGCCGTGGAGAACGAGGAGATGGGCGACTCCACGGTGACCGCGGCGCTCGAGGCCGCCGCGAAGCGCGGCGTGGACGTCACGGTGGTGATGACCGCCGACAGCGAGTGGAACAGCGCCTTCGCCGCCCTGCGACGCGCCGGCGTACACGTCCATACGTTCCCCGACAGCAGCAGCGCCCTGTACATCCACGCCAAGGCGGTCGTCGCCGACGCGGGGCGGTCCGGCCAGCAGGTGTTCGTCGGCTCGGAGAACTTCTCCGCCGCGAGCCTGGACGAGAACAGGGAACTCGGCATCCGGACGGCGAACGCGGCGGTGATCTCCGCGATCAGCGCCACGATAGCCAGCGACTACGCCCACGCCTAGGCTGGCGCCCGGCCCGGAGGAGCGGTGACGTAGCAAGCCGTCAGGTTTGACGGGCGACCACGTTCGAGGCGCTTCATTGTCGGGAAACGTTGACTGTATGAGGCGCATCGGGCTGATGGGCGCCGCCGCCGTCGCGGCGCTCGGCATGGCACTCGCGGGGTGCACGAGCGGCGGGCCGCTGGCGACCCTGCCGGCCGCGAACGGCGCGTCGGCGTCGGCGACGGGAGCGGCCGCTTCTCCGTCGGCGAAGCCGACGCCGGCCGGGCCCGCCGTGACGATCACGCCGGGCAACGGCAGCCGCGGCGCCGACCCGTCGAAGGGCATCACGGTCACCGCGTCGGGCGGCACGCTCAAGAACGTCAGCGTGCACACCGCGGGCGATCCCGTCACTGGCAGCTACTCGGCCGGGAACACGAGCTGGCACAGCACGTGGGCGCTCGACGTGTCGCAGTCCTACTCGGTGACCGTGACCGCCGCCGCGAGCAACGGGAGCACGGTGACGAAGACAGCCGCGTTCCGCACATTGACGCCGGCCTCGACGTTCACGACCGAGATCCTCGAGGGATCTGGCCAGAGCTACGGCGTCGGGATGCCGATTATCTTGTACTTCAGCCAGCGGATCACGAACAGGGCCGCGGTCGAGCGGGCGCTGCAGGTCAGCACCTCGAAGCCGGTGATCGGCTCCTGGTACTGGGACTATCCCTGCAACATGGCCGCCACCTGCGCCTACTTCCGGCCCCGCGACTACTGGCCGGCCGGGACGACGGTGAGCTTCACCGGGCACCTCAACGGGGTCGAGGGCGCGCCAGGCGTCTACGGGCACCACACGCTGACCCAGACGTTCGGCATCGGCCAGTCGGTGATCGCGGTCGCGAGCACCCGGGCGCACCGGACGAAGATCTACGTCGACGGCAAGCTCGCGTATTACTGGGCGATCAGCTCGGGCAAGCCGGGCGACGACACCCCAGACGGCAGCTACCTGTCGATTGAGAAGGAAAACCCGGTGCGGATGGTCGGTCCCGGGTATGACCTGCTCGTTCCGTGGTCGGTGCGGTTCACGTTCAGCGGCGACTACTACCACGACGCCTACTGGTCGGTCGGCGAGCAGGGCTTCGAGAACGTGAGCCACGGCTGCGTGAACCTGGCCCCCGCCGACGCCGAGACCTATTACAACCTCGCGGTGCCCGGCGACCCGATCACGATCGGCGGCAGCCCGCGGGGCGGCACCTGGGACAACGGCTGGACGATGTGGTTCCTGTCCTGGTCGCAGTACCTGAAGGGCAGCGCGCTGCACGAGGCGGTGAAAGCCGGGCCCGCCGGCAGCACGTTCGTCAACCCGGCGACGCTGCCGCCGGACACGGCGAAGGCGCCGCTGCAGACCGCCGCGGCGAACAACAGCGTCTAGCCCCGGGCCCGCACCGCGGACAGGAACGCCGCGTACGACCACGACAGGTTCGACACCGACTTCTCGAAGCCGGTCTCCGCGTCGAACTGCTCGCTGAGCTGGAAGTGGTCGCTGTGGAACACGATGGCCTGCAGCATCCTGTCCCCGGCCGCGCGCAGCGCGGCGGCCGCGTCCCGTGGCGAGGCCGTCGTCGCGGTGATCCCGGCCTGGCTGAGGAAGGAGGCGGACAGGGAGTCGGCCGGGACCGTTCGGGATGAAAGGATTTTGGCAGCGAGACGGTAGTAGAGCTCCGCGAAGTTGGCTGTGGTCGAAGGCCATGGATGGTCGCCGGTCAGCGCGTCGGTGTCGCCGTCGTAGACGTCGCCAGGGTAGCGGCCGAGCAGCGGGCCGGTACCGCGGGCGGCGTCGGCGCCGTTGACCGGGTAGAAGTACGCCGAGCCCGGGTCGGCCCACTGGGCGCGCAGCTGGGCGGCGGTGGCGAGCAGCCGGGGGTCGGTGACCGACTCGGCGCCGTAGATCGCGGACTGCGCGATGTCGATGTTCGGGTCGTAGGGGGCGCGGTAGTCCGTCGGCACCGGCAGCACCGACCGGTAGTACTCGCCGTTCCAGTGCCCGTCGAGGGCGCTGGTCAGCCACGTCATCGCGGCGGGCAGCCAGCCGGGCACCGCGATCCCGGCGGTGTTGGCGGCGACCGCCTGGAAGCAGCGCAGCTGCGCCGACCTGGCGAAGAACGAGTAGCCGTACTCCTCTTCCCACAGGTTGTACGTCTGGCCCTGATAGGCGCCTGCCAGGAAGTCCAGGTTGCCGCCGATCAGGCTGGCCGCCGTCGCCTGGGCGGAAGCGTCGAGCTGGCCGTACATCGTCAGCAGGGCGACCGTCTGCAGCGCCGGGCCGTCGGTCTGGTCGGTCCACGGGCGCTGCGCGCCGTCGATGTAGAAGGAGGCCCGGTCGAAGTCGCCCTGTGACTGCTGGCAGGTCTGAGAAAACCGCACGTAGTCGTTCAGCGGCTGGTTGTCCGGCAGCACGCCGCTGGCGTAGGCGGCCGACAGCTCGAGCGCCACGATCGCGGCGTCGCGGGTCCAGTGGTAGACGTAATCCTGGGTGACGTGCGTGGCGGTGTTCTCCCAGGACGGCGCCGCGAGCACGCAGCCGGGGCTTGAGATGATCCCGGCGTTCACCGGGTCGTCGAAGACCAGGCCGTCGGAGGCGACGTTCCTGAACATCAGCCAGAACATGTACCTGGCCGCCGTCGTCAGGTCCGCCCGAGCGACTTGGACATGGCTGTACTCGAGCACACCGGGAGCCTATCGGGCAATGCGGGCGGTATATGCTGCTGGGTGTTTCGAACGGCCGGAAATCAAGACGCTGAGGAGATCCATGACCGGCGAGTCGTCCAACGGCGAAGAATTGCTCCGTCGGCTCAATACGGCCGTGCCACATCCCGCTCGCGTTTATGACGTATGGCTGGGCGGCAAAGACAACTACCCGGCCGACCGGGCGGCCGCGGCGGCGGGCCTCGAGGCCTTTCCCTCCACCATTCAGTCGGTTCGCGCCAACCGCGCGTTCCTGGCCCGCGCGGTCGAATACCTGGCCGCCGAGGAGGGCATCAGGCAGTTCCTCGACATCGGGACCGGGCTGCCCTCGGCGAACAACACCCATGAGGTGGCGCAGGCGACCGCGGAAGAGTCCCGCGTCGTTTACGTGGACAACGACCCGGTCGTCATGCTGCACGCCCAGGCGCTGCTGACCAGCACCGCACCGGGCGTGACGGACTACATCGAGGCCGACCTGCGCGACCCTGCGGCGATCCTCGCGGAGGCGAGGCGCACGCTGGACTTCACCCAGCCGGTCGCCATCATGCTCATCGCGATCCTGCATTTCATTTCCGACGACGATCATCCTTACGAAACTGTTAATTCTCTGATGGATGCCGTTCCGCCGGGAAGTTTCCTGGTCGTTTCGCACCTGGCAAGCGACATCTTCCCCGAGGAACTCGCGGCGTTCGCCCGTGATTTCAACTCGCGGTCCAGCGAGAAAGTCACCCTGCGAGACCACGATGAGGTCGCGCGGTTCTTCACCGGGCTCGACCTGGTGGAGCCCGGGGTGGTCGAGGTCTCGAAATGGCGCCCCCGGTCCGAGCTGGAGGCCGCCGCCGCGAACGCGGTGTGGTGCGGCGTCGCGCGCAAGACCGCCTAGGGCGCCAGGGGCGCCCAGGCCGGTCGTCGCTTGAATTTAGGCGGACACGAGGTCGCAGACGAAGATGAGCGTCTCGCCCGGCTTGATCACGTTCCCGGCGCCCCGGTTCCCGTAGGCCAGGTCCGGCGGGATGATCAGCTGCCGCCGGCCGCCGACCTTCATCCCCTGGATGCCCTGGTCCCAGCCCGCGATGACCTGCCCGGCGCCCAGCCTGAAGCTAAACGGCTCGCCGCGGTTCCAGCTCGCGTCGAACTCCTCGCCGGTCGAGTAGGCGACCCCGACGTAGTTCACCTGAACGGTGTCGCCTGCGCTCGCGACCTTGCCCTCGCCTTCCCAGATGTCGGTGATCTCCAGCATCGTGGGCGGCTCGCCCCCGGGGAAGTCGACCTCCGGCTTGCCTGCGTGCATCTCGCTCTCCCTCATCTGGCTACGCGACTCACCCACCTTATGGCTAGGCTCGACCGCGGAGGTGCCATGGTGCGGATTGTGGTGACCGGCGGTGCCGGGTTCGTCGGGGCGCGGCTGGCTCGGGAACTGCTGAAAGCGGGCACGCTGAGCGCGGCGGGCGCGCCGCCGCAGCCGCTGTCCACGGTGACGCTTATCGACCGGGTTCCGGTCCCTGACGACCTGGCCGCCGACGACCGGGTGACGGCGATCCGCAGCGAGATCACCGAAGTGACCCCGGAGATGCTCGCCGGGGCCGACGTGATCTTCCACCTGGCCGCCGCGGTCAGCGGCGAGTCGGAGGCCGACTTCGACCTGGGCCTGAGCGCGAACCTGCGCGGCACCGAGGCGGTGCTGGCGGCCTGCCGGACGCTCGGCACCGCGCCGGTGGTGGTGTTCACCAGCTCATACGCGGTGTTCGGCGGCTCCGCGGAGCACCCGATGCCGCCGGTGATCGTGGATCAGACGCCGCCCAACCCGCAGACCAGCTACGGCACGCAGAAGGCGATGCTCGAGCTGCTGCTCGCCGACTACACCCGCAAGGGCTTCCTGCACGGCCGCGCGATGCGGCTGGCGACGGTCTCGGTCCGCGCCGGCCGCCCCAACACGGCCGCGTCCAGCTTCCTGTCCGGCATCATCAGGGAACCGCTCGCGGGGGTCCGCTCGGTCGTCCCGGTCCCGCCGGAGACCGAGGCCGCGCTCGCCTCCCCCGCCAAGGCCGTCGCCGCGCTGATCCGCGCGGCCACCGCCACCGACGAGGAGTGGGGTGACAACACGGCCGTCACCATGCCGTGCCTCACGACGACCGCCGCCGAGATGGCCGCCGCCCTGGAACGGATCGCCGGCCCCGAGGTCAGCGCCCTCATCGACTGGGCCGAAGACCCGGTGGTCGCCAAGATCGTGCTCGGCTGGCCCGCCCGCGTGCAGGCGGACCGCGCCGCCCGGCTCGGGCTGACCCCGGATCCGGACGTCGACTCCATCATCAACCGCTACATCGCGGAGTCAAAAATTCAGTTATCCCGAACGGACTCGTGGTGACTCAGGTCCCGTCCTGGCGAGATCTTCAGGGTTGCTGGCCGGGACGGGCCGAGGCTGGGAAGATCGTCGGGTGGTACCTGAGGAGATCCATGACTTCTTCCTGGCGAGCGGCGGGGTCGCCGGCGCGCTGATCGGACTGCTGTTTGTCGCGATCTCGGTCTCCGCGCCGCGGCTGGCGCGGCAGGGCCACGAGGCCCAGCTGCACCGCGTACGCGCGTCCGCGGCGCTGACCGCCTTCCTCAACGCGCTCGTCATCTCGCTGTTCGCACTGATTCCCGGCCGGAAGATCGGGTTGACCGCGGTGATCGTCGGGTTCCTCGGCCTCATGTTCGTGGCGGCCGCGCTGCTGTCACTGTGGCGCGTGCGCAACGCCCGCTGGGCCACGGCGCGCGACGCGGTGTTCCTGCTCGGGCTGGTGGTCGTGTTCGTCGTCCAGATGATCACGGGGGTGCAGATCATCGGCCAGTCAGCCGACTCCGGCAACGTGAACCAGATCGCGGTCCTGGTGATCGTCTGCTTCCTGATCGGGATCGCCCGGGCGTGGGAGCTGATCGGCGGCCCGTCGATCGGCCTGACGCGGGAAGTCACCTCCCTGATCAGCGGGCAGAACCACGAAGCTGCCGAGCCCGAGGACGACCAGCCGCCGCCCTCCTGAAGCGCGCCGGCGCCGGTCGGCCCGCGGTCATCGCTGGACGGGTTGGCGGGGGCTGGCACCGGCCGGACGTACCTGTCGTGCCACGACGTTAGCTCCCGGCTCTCTCTTCCCACAGGCCATATGCATCACAATTTCCGACCTCGTCACGGTGTTGACGCTT
>Ga0209693_10000082_pt1 | contig 35105 bp, 35 predicted proteins | sample HubBroMetageWRM3_FD_188345 | JGI IMG/M metagenome (GOLD analysis project Ga0209693, IMG submission 188345) | Warmed soil microbial communities from the Hubbard Brook experimental Forest, New Hampshire - Hubbard Brook CCASE Soil Metagenome WRM 3... | ecosystem: Environmental > Terrestrial > Soil... | reverse complement strand
GACTAGCTGTCGCTTAGGCAGCGAGAGCGTAGTCGCGCTGATGTGAATCGGCGCTTATATGGTTGCAACGACGCTTACGGTGGTCTCTTGCCTGCACCGGCACGCTTCCCTTGATTCGATGCGCGAAGTCGAAACCGTTCAGCCCCTTGTCTTTGCTTCTTCGCACTCTGTCTCTTCGCACCCGCCGATTTTCGGCCGGACACTCCATCTTACGCCGCTACCAACCAGCGGCAACGGAATTATCTTCCATACGAGGGCTGCGGTCAGATCACGAAATTGAGGCGCTCGACGATCTGCGCGGCGACGTCCTTGTCTCCACCGAGTTCGACCTCCTGGACTCGTGCGGGGCACATCGGGCGCCCGCCGGCCAGCCTGGTGAATTGCAGCGCGTCAAGCCGGATTGTCGCCGTCGGCTCCTGGGCGCCGAAGTCGTCGACCAGCTGAGCCCGACCGTCGACGCTGACGTTGATGGTGCGTGCCAGCGGCCCGGTCAGGTCGAACGAGACGCGCGAGCCGTCGGGCGCCTTGGCGAGTTTGCCAACGACGAAACCCATGGTGGCCGCGATCTCGTCGAGGGACAGTTGCGAGGCAGTCCCGTCAAGCTCGTCGTCGGAAGACGGCCGCTGCAGCGCCACCCGGATGTCTTGCTCGTGCATCCAGCAGTCGAAGGTCCGGATCCGCATGAATCGTCCGTAACTGTCCATGCCTGCCGGCGTCGGCATCGGCGCATCCCATTCGACATCGGACATACTCGCCACGACCTCGCGGCGACCGTTGGTCACCGCGCGATACCGCTCAAGAACGCCGGTACCCGGCTCCCCGCTCAGATGGCGCACCCACCGCTCGTTCATCGCCCCGATGTCGTTGCGCACATGCTCGAGCTCCGAAACGTCGATGTCGACCTCAGGTGGGGCGATGCCCTCCAGGAATGACTCGGTCCCGATGATGTGCGAGACCACGGCCTGCACGCTCCACCCCGGCAGTGGCGTCGCCGCCCGCCACCTGGTCTCGGGCAACCCTTCCAGCAGCGCGTCGATGGCGTCCCACTCGGCGAAGAGGCCAGACAGCACCTCGGACTTGTCGAGCTTGGTGATCGAACGCGCGGCCATGGTCGGATAGTAAGCCGATCACATTCCGGTTATCGGGCCAACCCGCACGACAATCACCCCGCCGATTATCAGCAAGACCCCTGCCGGGGTCATCCAGGCGGCCGCCCCGTATACGGTGGCCTGTCCCCTGACCGCTGCTGTGCTCCGCCCATCATTTCATGCCCTTGGCGCGGCGACCCAGTTCGCGAAGCACTTCACGCTGGGCGTCGCGGCGGGCCATGTCCTGGCGTTTGTCGTGTGCTTGCTTGCCGCGCGCCAGTGCGAGCTCGACCTTGACCTTGCCCTCGGAGAAATACAATGACAACGGAACAAGCGTGAGATTACCATCGCGGATCTTGCCGATCAGGGTGTCGATCTGTCGGCGATGCAATAGCAGCTTGCGATTGCGACGAGGCTCATGGTTCGTCCAGCTGCCATGCTGATACTCCGGAATATGCATGTTGCGCAGCCACACCTCGCCGTCGTCGACGGTTGCGAACGCATCGGCTAACGACGCGTGTCCTTCCCGCAGGCTCTTTACCTCGGTGCCCTGCAGAGCCACTCCGGCCTCGAACAACTCGAGGATCGAATAGTTGTGTCGGGCTTTGCGATTGCTGGCAACAATCTGTTTGTTGCCACGCTTGCCGCCCGCTGGGTCCTTGGCCACACTATCGCCGCACGTATAGACGCAACGTCGCGTAGGACGTCAACCCGGCCATCGACACGCCGAGAAGCAACAGCCACGGGGCGACGTAAAGAATGTCGGCGTAGTCGATCCGGGCGATCAGGTTGGCTTGGTAGAACTGGTTCAGCGCGTTGTCCAGGAACATTGCCCGCACCACGATCAAGCCGACGATGGCGATGCCGACGCCTACAGCGGCGGCGAACATCGCCTCCACCAGGAAGGGCAGCTGGGTGTACCAGCGGCTGGCGCCAACCAGTCGCATGATGCCGATCTCGGTGCGCCGCGTATACGCCGCGACTTGGACCATGTTGGCAATCAGCAGGATCGCCCCGACGGCCTGAACCAGAGCCACCGCGAACGCGACATCGCTCAAGCCGTCCAATACCGCGAAGAGCCGGTCGATCAGATCCTTCTGATTGAGTACGGAAAGCACGCCCGGCTGCCCCTGCATCGCGTCATCGAAGTCCTTGTGCTGCTCGGGGTTGTCCAGCTTGACGATGAACGATGCAGGAAAGGAATCCTTGCCGGCGACATCTTTGTACTGCGGGAACTTCCGGATGGCGTCGTCGTAGGCGTCCTGACGGTTGAGGAACCGCACCGATTTGACGTCTTGTCGGCCTTCGATCTTTCCCCGCAGCGCCTTGCACGGGTTGGCATCGCAGGCCGGATCATTGGCGGAGACGTCTTCGGTGAGGAAGACCTGCGTCTCGACGCGATCGAGGTAGATGGCGCGGGAGTTGTCGGCCAACCGGACTACCAGCAGGCCGCCACCGAACAGGCCGATCGAGATCGCGGTCGTCAGGATCATCGCGATCGTCATGGTGACGTTGCGACGAAGGCCGGTCAGGACCTCGTTGAGCAGGAATCCGAAGCGCACTTAGCGGTCCATCCCATAGATGCCGCGCTGTTCGTCACGAACCAGCCTGCCCAAAGACAACTCGACGACCCGCTGCCGCATCGAGTCGACGATGTGATGGTCGTGCGTTGCCATCAGCACCGTCGTGCCGGTGCGGTTGATCCGCTCCAACAAATCCATGATGTCCTGACTGGTATCTGGATCGAGGTTGCCGGTGGGCTCATCGGCCAGCAGCACCAGCGGCCGGTTGACAAACGCGCGGGCGATCGCAACCCGTTGCTGCTCACCGCCCGACAGCTCGTGCGGCAGCCGGTTGGCTTTGCCAGACAGGCCGACCGTCTCGAGCACTTCGGGTACCACCCGCTTGATCGTGTCGCTACGTTTGCCGATGACTTCCAAGGCAAAGGCCACGTTTTCGTACACCGTCTTTTGCTGTAACAGCCGAAAGTCCTGGAATACGCAGCCGATCACCTGACGTAGCCGCGGCACATGGCGACCGGGCAATTTATTGACGTGAAACTTCGAAACCCGCACGTCACCGGTGGTCGGGTTGTCCGCACCCAACAGCAGCCGCATAAACGTCGACTTACCCGAACCCGACGGGCCGATGAGAAAGACGAATTCACCCTTGTCGATCTTGACGTTGACGTCGTCCAAGGCCGGACGGGCCGACGACTTGTACTGCTTACTGACATGGTCCAGGGTGATCATCACGGCACGCCAGTGTAGCGGTGAATTTCGCTGGCACGCGAAGATCAACCGGCGGGCGGCGCCGATGTCGGCGACAGACCCGGCCCTGGCTGCGGTTGTTGCGGCGGTGCTGGGGTCGGGGTCGTGCTGGGCGTGCAGAAGGGCGGCAGGCACGGCAACGTCGGCAGCACGAACGGCGGCGGCGTTGTGGTCGTGGTCGTCGGCGGGGGCGGCGGGGTGGTCGTCGGCACCGTGGTGGTTGGAGTCGGCGTGAACGTGGCGGTCGGTGGTGGCTCCTCCACCCGGCTGCGCGGCACCCAGGTGTAGTTCGGGTCAGGTACGAAACCCGGCGGCACCACCTGCGGAGGCGGTGGCTTGGGAGCCGGCTCCGGGCGGTAGGTGTCGTAGACCCACCACACCGCCAGGAACGCCACGATCAACACCAGGGTGGAAGTGCGGACATGGCCGCCGAACAGGTAGTCCGGCCACCCCCGTTCCTCGTCGCGGTGCCTCTTCAGGATGTTCAGCCAGAACTTCACCGCTGCTGCACCGGCCCCGGAGTTTTTTCAGGGGTTTCTTCGCCGGTCTTCACGTCCGCGTGTTCCAGAGCGGCTTTGGCAGCGGGGACGGCGCGATCTTCAACGAGGCCCACCGTCGCGTCGGCCGCGGTCACGATGCCGGCGCGGGCGAGTGCCCGGAGGACGAGCACACGCAACTGCCGGCCCGCCTCGAACTGCTTGCCGGGTAGCGTGCGAGCCACCAACCGCAGGGTGACGGTGTCGATTCCGATGCTCTCCACCCCCATCACCGTGGGTGCATCCAGCAGCAACTCCCCCAGCACCGGGTTGTCCCGCGCGTGCTCACACTCCTGGTGCAAGACCTCGTTAACCCGGTTGAGGTCGACGTTGGTCGAGACCGGGATGTCGACGACGGCGCGTGCCCAGTCCTTGGAAAGGTTGACCGATTTAACGATCTGGCCGTTGGGAATGGTGAACACCTCGCCGTCGCTGGAGCGCAATTTGGTCACCCGCAGCGTGACGTCCTCGACGGTGCCACGCGCCTCGGCGGCGATCCCCGCGACGGTCAACGAGACCAGATCGCCGAACCCGTACTGCTTCTCGATGATGATGAAGAACCCGCCGAGCAGGTCCTGGACCACCCGCTGAGCGCCGAAGCCCAGCGCGGCGCCCAGCACAGCAGCTGGTGCGACCAGGGAACCGACTGACAAATTCATGATCTCGGTGATCTGGACAATAACGAAGACGCAGATGATCGCGATCGACACCCAGGAGATCACCGACGCCACGGCCTGGCGGTGTTTGGTTGCCTCCGAGCGCACCAATGCGTCGCTTTCGGCAAAGCCGACGTCGAGCTGCCGGGTTACCCGTTGCGCCACCCAGGTGACGAAGCGGGCCGCCAGCACCGCCGCGATGAGCAGCATGACGATGCGCAGACCCCGGGTGATGATCCAGACACCGATTTCGCCGCGCCAGAAGTCGTGCCAGCGTTGCGTCGTTGCGGTAGCAAGAAGCGTTTTGTTAGTCGTGATCTTTCCTGTTGCGCCACCGGATCCCTGCTTCCAGGAACCCGTCGATGTCTCCGTCCAGCACGGCCGCCGGATTGCCCACCTCGTATTCGGTTCGCAGATCCTTGACCATCTGATACGGGTGCAGTACGTAGGAGCGCATCTGGTTGCCCCAGGAGCTGCCGCCGTCACCTTTCAACGCGTCCAGCTCAGCGCGTTCTTCTGAACGCTTGCGCTCCAACAACTTTGCCTGGAGCACTCGCATTGCCGAAACCTTGTTCTGCAGTTGCGACTTCTCGTTCTGGCAAGTCACGACGATACCCGTTGGGATGTGGGTAAGCCGAACCGCGGAGTCGGTGGTGTTCACTGACTGGCCGCCGGGCCCGCTGGAACGGTACACGTCAACGCGTATATCGCCTTCCGGGATGTCGATGTGATCCGTGGTGTCCACCACCGGAAGCACCTCGACTTCGGCAAACGACGTCTGACGTCGATTCTGGTTGTCGAACGGGCTGATCCGGACCAGTCGGTGGGTGCCCTGTTCGACGGACAGCGTGCCGTAGGCAAACTGCGTGTGCACGGCGAAGGTGGTGCTTTTGATCCCGGCCTCTTCGGCATAGGAGGTGTCGAAGACCTCGACGTTGTATTTGTGCTGCTCGGCCCACCGGATATACATCCGCATCAGCATCTCGGCCCAGTCGGCGGCGTCCACCCCGCCGGCTCCGGAGCGGATGGTGACCAGCGCCTCGCGCTCGTCGTACTCGCCCGACAGCAGCGTGCGCACCTCGGTGGCTTCGATGTCGGCGCGCAGCGCCTTGAGTTCGGCGTCAGCCTCGACAAGGGCTTCGACGCCGCTGGCGGCGCCTTCGCCCTCCTCGGCCGCGAGCTCGTAGAGCACCGGCAGGTCATCGAGGCGTTGCCGCAACTCCTCGATCCGGCGCAGCTCTCCCTGCGTGTGCGATAACTCACTGGTTACCCGTTGCGCGCGGGCCTGGTCGTCCCACAGTTTCGGATCGGACGCCTCCTGCTCGAGCTTCTCGATGCGGCCGCGCAGACCGTCCACATCAAGCACCCGTTCCACCGTGGTCAGGGTGGAGTCGAGAGCGGCGATGTCGGCTTGACGGTCAGGTTCCACAGCCGCCCACGTTACCGGCGCGCCCGCCGACGTCGAATGCCCAGGTCGTGGTCCAAGGAGCAGCGTTTAGCATCAAGTGACCACTATGTGCACTCCGTGACTGCGACGCTCAGCCCCATCTCAGCCCCCTTGCGCCCAGCCCGGCACGAACAGAAGGCTCGAGTATGCGTCCATATCATGTCGCCATCGTCGGCTCCGGACCGTCGGGTTTCTTCGCTGCGGCATCGTTGCTGAAGGCCGCCGACGCGTCCGACGAGATAGACGTTGCCGTCGACATGCTGGAGATGCTGCCGACTCCTTGGGGGCTGGTGCGCTCCGGCGTTGCGCCGGATCACCCCAAGATCAAGTCGATCAGCAATCAGTTCGTCAAGACCGCCGAAGACCCCCGCTTCCGCTTCTTCGGCAACGTGAGCGTCGGCGAGCACGTCGAGGCGGCCGAACTCGCCGAGCGCTACGACGCCGTGATCTACGCCGTCGGGGCGCAGTCCGATAAGGCGCTCAACATTCCCGGTGAGCACCTGCCGGCCAGTATCTCCGCCGTCGATTTCGTGGGCTGGTACAACGCGCACCCACATTTCGAGGAGATGACACCGAATCTGTCGGGTGCGCGCGCGGTCGTCGTGGGTAACGGCAACGTCGCAATCGACGTCGCGCGCATTCTGGTCACCGACCCCGACGTGCTGGCACTCACCGATATCGCCGATCACGCGCTGGAGTCTTTGCGCCCGTCCGGGGTCGAGGAAGTGGTGATCATCGGCCGGCGCGGGCCGCTACAGACGGCGTTCACCACGCTGGAGCTGCGTGAGCTGGGTGAGCTCGAGGGGGTCGACGTGGTGATCGATCCGGCTCAGCTGGAAGACGTCACCGACGAGGATGCGGCCGCGGTGGGCAAGACGACCAAGCAGAACATCAAAGTGCTGCGCGCCTATGCGCAGCGCCCGCCGCGCCCCGGCCATCGTCGAATCGTGTTCCGGTTCATGACTTCTCCGATCGAAATCAAAGGCAACGGCAAAGTAGAGCAGATCGTGCTCGGCCGCAACGAACTGGTCACCGACGACAGCGGGTGGGTGTCGGCCAAGGACACCGGCGAGCGCGAGGAACTGCCGGTTGCGCTGATCGTGCGCTCGGTCGGTTACCGTGGCGTGCCTACCGCTGGGTTGCCGTTCGAGGAAAAGAGCGCGACCATTCCCAACACCGATGGCCGGGTGAACGGCAGCCGCAACGAATACGTCGTCGGGTGGATCAAGCGTGGTCCGACCGGAGTAATCGGCACCAACAAGAAGGACTCCCAGGACACCGTCGACACCCTGTTGGACGATCTGGCCACGGCGCAAGAAGTCAAACACTTCCCGGACGACCATGCGGATCGGTTGGCCGACTGGCTGGCCTCTTGCCAGCCGAAGCTGGTCACCTCCGCGCACTGGGACATCATCGATCGCCACGAGCGCGCGGCCGGCGAACCGCACGGACGTCCCCGCGTCAAGTTGCCGAGCCTGGCCGAGCTACTGCGCATCAGCCACGGCTGATCACGGATCAGCCAGGGATGGCGCGATCGTGGTGGGGCTGGGCCCGGGTCAGCCCCTGAAGACGATGAAGGCTGCGCTGGCGAGCAGCAGCACGACCGCCCCAGAGATAGCCCAGCTCGCGCCGATGAGCCACCAGGTGGCAGCCAGAAGTGCGAGCACCGGCGATACCGCGAAGAGCACCAGGACGGGGTGCTGCCTGATCACTTCGAGAGCGCTCTTCGCCCGGATCCGCTCGATGTCTTTGCCTGCCATGCCTTCAGAATGCCAGCTCAGGACCGGCAACGAAATATCCAACGGCGGCTAATACGTCGCGAGCGTTCGATGGCAGCTGTTTCCGCCGCAAGAGCCTTCCTGAAACAAATTGTGACACAAGAGGTTTAGTGAATGTCAGCTGTCGCACCGTGGCCCAGGCGATCCTGGCGGCCCGGACTTTCGCGTGCGTGGATCCGATCCGGCGGCACGCGCAGCCCGGCGAACGGCGGGGCGCGACTAGCTCGGGCTGGCCGATCGCTTGCCTGTCGTCGAGCACATCGGCGATATTCAAAGCTGGGTCGCCCTGGCGGTGTCGACAGTAACTTTCGTGGCAATGCTGCGTCACTTGGCGGTCGTCGGATTGGTCAGCCGGATCCGCGGATTCCCTCCAAGCAAAGTCACTAATTGTGCCGTGTTGACAGCGCCCCTAACTCGCTCGAAACGCGATACTTGGCCTCGCGAGTTTTACGACGCTCCATAACCGAAGGCCGCCCGAGATGCTCCGTGCGCATGCGCCGCCAACAACTCTCGTACTGCGATGCTGGCCGCGACCATAGACGTCCTGCCTAAATCGCTAATACGCACAGGACCAGCTTTTAAGACCACCGCCAACGCGGCCGTCGCGAGCTGTCGACGCCGAACGCGGTTCAAAACCAACACCAATTAAGGAGATGTGACACAATGGATTTCGCATTTTTACCGCCAGAAATCAACTCCGGCCGGATGTACACCGGCCCAGGGTCGAGTTCCCTTTCGGCCGCCGCGAGCAGCTGGGACTCGTTGGCCGCTGAGCTGGGTAGCACGGCCGAGTCTTATCAATCGGTGCTTTCGGGCCTGAGCTTGCAGTGGCGAGGGCCCGCATCGGAGGCGATGGCGGCCACGGCCGCCCACTATATGGGTTGGCTGCAAACGACCGCCGAGCAGGGAAAGCAGACGGCCATGCAGGCCAGGGCCGCCGCAGCAGCCTACGAGCAGGCCTATGCGATGACGGTGCCCCCACCCGCGGTCACGGCCAACCGCACCCAACTGGCATCGCTGATCGCGACGAACCTGTTGGGCCAAAACACCGCGGCGATCGCAGCCACCGACGCACAGTACGCCGAGTATTGGGCCCAGGACGCCACGGCGATGTCCGACTACGCCGCCTCCTCGGGAGCGGCGACGCAGCTACTGCCGTTCTCCTCTCCGAAGCAGACCGCCAGCGCGTCCGGGCTGACCGCCCAGAACGCCGCGGTCGCCCAAGCCAACGCCGGCGCCGCAGCCTCAAACCCGCTGTCGCAGGTGGTTTCGGCAACGCTCCAGTCACTGCAGTCGCTGGCGACCAACCCGACGTCGATCATCCCTGATGACTTGACCATCCTTGACGTCATCGCGGCTACCGGGACGAGTTTGAACTCCACCTACTACATGGAAGGGTTCGCTGGCGGGGTCATCGGAGCCGAGAACAATCTGGGCATATTACCCAAGCTGGCGGCGGCTCCGGCCGAGGTCGCCCCGGCCCTCACCGCGGCGCCCCAGCTTGGCGGTGGCGCAGGCCTGGGCAACGTAACTGCAACCCTTGCCCGTGCCGGCACGATCGGGCCGATGTCCGTGCCAGCAAGCTGGTCGGCACCGTCGAGCAGCCGTGTCGCGGCGTTGGAGCCCGCCGGCCTGACCACTCTTCCGGGGACCGACGAGGCAGTCGCGTCCGGTTATCCGGGCTACCCCGGGATGCCAGGGGGGGCAGTCGCGCGAGCGACGGGCGTGGCCGTCCCGCCCCGGTACGGCGTCCGGCTCACGGTGATGCCACGCCCGCCGGCCGCTGGGTAGCGGCACCGCCAACCAGATATCAAACCCTGCCGCTGCGGGCCGGTTTGCCGCACAACAGCCCAGAAGAAGGTGTGACACAATGGATTTCGCATTTTTGCCTCCGGAAGTCAACTCCGGCCGAATGTACAGTGGCCCCGGATCAGGCTCGCTGCTGGCTGCCGCGGGAAGTTGGGACTCGCTGTCCGCCGAGTTGGACATCACGGCCGAGACCTATGAATCGGTGCTTTCGAGTCTTACCAGCTTGCACTGGCGCGGCCCCACATCGGTGGCGATGGCGGCCACCGTCGCCCCCTACATGGGTTGGCTGCACATCACCGCCGAGCAGACGAGGCAGACGGCCATGCAGGCCAGGGCCGCTGCGGCAGCCTATGAGCTGGCGTATGCGATGACGGTGCCCCCACCGGCGGTCACGGCCAACCGCACCCAGCTGGTATCGCTGATCGCGACAAACTTCTTCGGCCAAAACACCGCGGCGATCGCAGCCACCGAGGCACAGTACGCCGGGTATTGGGCCCAGGACGCCGCAGCGATGTCCGGCTACGCCGCCAGCTCCGCGGCGGCGGCGCAGTTGACGCCGTTCGCCTCTCCGCACCAGACCACCAACCCGGCGGGGCTGACCGCTCAGGACGCCGCGGTCACCCAAGCCAACGCCAGCGCCGCAGCCTCAAACCCGCTCTCGCAGGCGGTTTCGGCGGCGATCCAGTCACTACAGGCGGCGGCCAACCCGTCGTCGATCATCCCTGTCGATCTCGACATCCTCGACGCCATTCGGGTTGTCGGCACCTCGATAAACGGGACTTTCAAAATGGAGGGGACCGCTTCCGGGATCATTGGGGCCGAGGACCACTTGGGCATATTGCCCGAACTAGGGACGGAGACAGCCGAGGTCACCCCGACGCTCACCGCGGCGCCTCAGTTGAGCGGTGCCGCGTCGGGCCTTGGCGGTGGCACGGGTCTGGGCAGCATAACCGCAACCCTTGCCCGTGCCGGCACGATCGGATCGATGTCCGTGCCGACAAGCTGGGCCGCGCCGTCGAGCAGCCCGATTACGGCATTGTCGGGCAGCGGCTTACCTACGCTCCCGGGGACCGTCGAGCTGGCCGGGTCCGGCATGCCAGGCATACCCGGGATGCCAGGAGGGACAGTGTCGCGACCCACGGGCGTCGTCCCCCGGTACGGTGCCCGGCTCACGGTGATGTCACGCACTCTCGCAGGTGGGTGACAGACCCTAGCCGGCAGGCGGTTCGGGCGGCGCGAACTTCCAGTTGTCCGGATTCTTCGGCGAATACACCACCGGAAACAGTTGACCCATCGTCGGCCAGGCGTCGACGTTGACGGCCATGCGTTGATAGACGGCGTGCTCACTGACGGTGGGTCCGTTGATGACGCCCGCGATCGTGACGTATTGCTCACCGCCGGCGTCCGGTCGTGGGCTGACTCCGGTCACCAGTAACGTGCCGCTCGTCAGGGCTCCACGTGGACCGCGCGGGATGAACCGCGGGGCAAGAAACGCCAAAAGGATCGTGACCAGCAAGAGCAGCACCAGGAATTCCCACACCCGGCCATGGTAGAGCCGTGATAGGACTGCGTCATGAGTCAGGACGATCTGACGCTGGCGCTGACGCTGGCCGACCGCGCAGACATGCTGACTCGCGCCCGGTTCGGCGCGCTCGACCTGCGCATCGACACCAAACCGGACCTGACTCCGGTGACCGACGCCGACCGGGCGGTCGAAGCCGACCTGCGTGAGGTGCTCGGGCGCGAACGGCCGGACGACAGCGTCGTCGGCGAGGAGTTCGGCGGAACCACCACTTTCACCGGACGGCAGTGGATCATCGACCCAATCGACGGCACCAAGAACTTCGTGCGCGGGGTGCCGGTGTGGGCCAGTTTGATCGCGTTGCTCGAAGACGGCGTGCCTTCGGCCGGCGTCGTGAGTGCGCCGGCGCTGCAGCGTCGGTGGTGGGCAGCGCGCGGCCGGGGCGCGTTCGTCGCGGTCGACGGCGGAGGTCCCCTCCGGCTGTCGGTTTCCTCGGTCGCGGACCTTGGTTCGGCCAGCCTGTCGTTCTCCAGCTTGTCGGGCTGGGCGCAGCGCGGTTTGCGCGAGCGCTTCATCGAGCTGACCGACGCAGTGTGGCGGGTGCGCGCCTACGGCGACTTTCTGTCTTATTGCCTTGTTGCCGAGGGCGCCGTCGACGTTGCCGCCGAACCGGAGGTGTCGGTGTGGGACCTCGCGGCGCTGGACGTCCTGGTGCGCGAGGCGGGCGGCCAACTCACCGGCTTGGACGGCGCCGCCGGCCCGCACCGTGGTAGCGCCGTGGCGACCAACGGCCTGTTGCACGACCAGGTGCTCACCAGCTTGGGCAGCAGGACAGGCACCGAATCCGTGTGAATTAACTAACACGTCACCTCTAGCTATCTTACTCCGGAGTAAGATAGGCTTATCCGCATCGCCCCAACGACCGAGGCTGCTGAAATGACCGATACTGTTTCCTCGAAGAAATCCCGATCGCGATCCAAACGGCGCGGCCGCGACACCGGTGTCGGGATGCAACCGCACAAACGGACCGGGATCGACGTCGCCATAGCGCTGCTTACCCCGATTGTCGGCCAGGAGTTCCTGGACAGATACCATCTGCGCGATCCGCTCAACCGGGGCCTGCGTTACGCCACGAAGACGATATTCTCCACTGCCGGCACCACTTCCCGGCAGTTCAAGCGGGTCCAGAACCTGCGTAGTGGACCGACCCGGCTCAAGTCCAGCGGCAAGGACTACTTCGACCTGACCCCTGACGATGAGCAGAAGCTGATCGTCGAGACCCTCGATGAATTCGCGGAAGAGGTACTGCGTCCCGCGGCTCACGACGCTGACGAGGCGGCGACCTACCCGCCCGACCTGATCGCCAAGGCCGCCGAGTTGGGCATCACCGCGATCAACATCCCGGAGGATTTCGACGGCATCGCCGCACACCGCTCCAGCGTGACCAACGTGCTGGTGGCCGAGGCGCTGGCCTACGGCGATATGGGTCTGGCGTTGCCGATTCTGGCCCCCGGAGGCGTGGCGTCCGCACTGACCCACTGGGGCAGTGCCGACCAGCAGGCCACCTACCTAACAGAGTTCGCCGGCGAGAATGTCCCGCAAGCCTGCGTCGCCATCGCCGAGCCGCAGCCGTTATTTGACCCCACCCGGCTGAAGACCACCGCGGTACGCACACCGAGCGGATACCGGCTGGACGGCGTGAAGTCGTTGGTCCCGGCCGCTGCCGACGCAGAATTGTTCATCGTCGGCGCGCAGCTGAATGGCAAGCCGACGCTGTTCATTGTCGAGTCGTCTGCCAAAGGCCTGACCGTCAAGGCAGATCCGAGCATGGGGATTCGCGCCGCCGCCTTGGGCCAGGTCGAGCTCTCCGGGGTGTCGGTCCCGCTGAATGCCCGGCTGGGCGAACCAGATGCGAGCGAGGCCGAATATGAAGAGGCTTACTCGGAGTCGATCGCGCTGTCCCGGCTGGGCTGGGCGGCGCTGGCGGTCGGCACCTCGCGCGCGGTACTCGACTACGTCATCCCCTACGTGAAAGAACGCCAGGCATTCGGCGAGCCGATCGCCCGTCGTCAAGCCGTAGCGTTCATCTGCGCGAACATCGCCATCGAGTTGGACGGGCTGCGGCTGGTCACCTGGCGCGGCGCGGCGCGTGCCGAACAGGGCCTCACGTTCACCCGCGAGGCCGCACTGGCCAAGCGGCTCGGCACCGACAAATGCATGCAGATCGGCCTGGACGGCGTGCAGCTGCTCGGCGGCCACGGCTACACGAAAGAACACCCGGTCGAACGCTGGTACCGCGACCTGCGTGCCATCGGCGTCGCCGAGGGCGTTGTCGTTATCTAACTCGTCGTCGTTATCTCACCCGTCCCAGCCCTCTTGAAACCCCGGACTTCAAGCGAAAGACCAATCATGGCAATCAATCTGGAACTGCCCCGCAAGATGCAAGCGGTGATCGACACAGCACACCAGGGCGCCGCGGAGATGATGCGGCCGATCGCCCGCAAGTACGACGTCAAAGAGCACGCCTACCCGGTCGAACTCGACACATTGGCCAACCTTTTCGAAGGTGCCACCGAGTCCAATGCCCTGGGGCTCGCCGGAGCCGAAGCCTTCCGCGGCGGCGAAAGCAAGGGAGAAAACCGCAACGGAGCCAACATGGCGGCGGTGCTGCAGACCCTGGAAGCCAGTTGGGGCGACGCGGCGATGATGCTGTCGCTGCCCTATCAAGGCCTGGGCAACGCGGCGATCTCCGGGGTGGCCACCGACGAGCAGGTGAGCCGGTTGGGCAGGGTCTGGGCCGCGATGGCCATCACCGAACCGGGCTTCGGATCCGACTCGGCGGCTGTGTCGACCACCGCCAAGCTGGACGGCGACGAGTACGTCATCAACGGCGAAAAGATCTTTGTCACAGCGGGTTCGCGGGCCACTCACATCGTGGTGTGGGCGACGTTGGACAAGTCGATGGGCCGCCCGGCGATCAAATCGTTCATCGTGCCGCGCGAACATCCCGGTGTCAGCGTTGAGCGGCTGGAGAACAAGCTGGGAATCAAGGGCTCCGACACTGCCGCCATCCGGTTCGACAACGCACGGATACCTAAGGACAACCTGCTGGGAAACCCCGAGATCGAGTCTGGCAAGGGATTCTCCGGAGTGATGGAGACCTTCGACAACACCCGACCGGTGGTGGCGGCCATGGCCGTCGGTATCGCCCGGGCCACGCTGGAAGAACTACGCAAGATTCTGAACGAAGCCGGGGTGGAGATCTCCTACGACAAACCGTCACACGCCCAAAGCGCCGCCGCGGCTGAATTTCTGCGGATGGAGGCCGACTTCGAGGCCAGCTACCTGCTGACCGTGCGCGCGGCGTGGCAGGCGGACAACAGGATCCCCAACTCCAAAGAAGCGTCCATGGCCAAGGCCAAGGCCGGCCGGGTGGGCAGCGACATCACCCTGAAAGCTGTCGAATTGGCCGGCACCACGGGCTATTCCGAGCAGACTCTGTTGGAGAAGTGGGCGCGTGACTCGAAGATCATGGACATCTTCGAGGGCACTCAGCAGATCCAGCAGCTGGTGGTCGCGCGCCGGTTGCTGGGGCTGTCGTCTGCCGAACTCAAGTAGCGATCGGGCGCGGAGGGCCGACGTCGTCGTCGGGCTCGAGCAGGTCGAGCTGCCACCACTCCACGTCGCGCCACGCGCCGTGTTTCCATCCGACGCGCCGGTAACGGCCCGCTCGCCGAAAGCCGAACGCCTTGTGCAACGCGGTGCTGGCATCGTTAGGTTGAGCGATGCCGGCGAACGCCCGCCGGAAACCACGTTCGGTGAGCCGGCGCAACAGTTCGCCGTAAAGCATTCGGCCACCGCCGGAGCGTTGCGCATGCTGCGCGAGGTAGACGCTGGTCTCGACCGACCACTGGTACGCGGCACGTGAATTGAACTGGTGTGCATAGGCGTAACCGGTGATATCTCCGTCGACCTCGAGCACCAGCCATTCGTGCATCACGCGGGCGTCGACGATGCGGTCTGTCATTTCCTCGACCGTCGGCACGTCCGTCTCGAACGTGATCACGGTGTCCAGCACGTACGGGCGGTAGATCTCGACGCACGCCGCCGCATCGGCGGCGGTCGCGGGTCGGACGCTTGCCGGCATCAGGCGGCGATTGCGTCCAGCTGCTCGCGGGTGTCGTCGTCGAGCGCGATGTCGGCGACGGCCAAGTTCTGCTCCAGGTGCGGCACCGACGAGGTACCCGGGATCAGCAGTACGTTGGGTGCGACGCTCAGCGTCCAGGCCAATGCGACCTGGGCCGGCGTGCGCCCGAGTCGCTGCGCGGCCTCCTGCACCAAGTCATGTCCCAACACCTGATTCGGCGGCGCGAACGGCGATCTCAGGCTAAAGAACGGGACGAAGGCAATACCGCGCGCGGTACACTCCTGCAGCACCGGCGCAGATGACCGGTCGACGAGACTAAAAGCGTTTTGCACGCAGGCAATCTCGGTGCGCTCCAAGGCATGTAGTAGGTGCTCACGGGTGACGTTGCTCAGCCCGATTCCGCCGATCAATCCGTCGTCGCGGGCCGCGATCATGACCGAAAGCTGGTCGTCGAAGCGTTCGTCTGGCCGGTCGCTGTCGATGAGTCGCAAATTCACCCCCGCCAGCTGGTCTACGCCAAGCGTCCGCAGGTTGGCTTCAATGTCCTTGCGATAGTCGGCAGGGTCGATAGGCAGCCAGCCGCCGGCATCGTCGCGGCGGGCGCCGACCTTGCTGACCAATGCCAGGTTCGCCGGATACGGGTGCAGAGCCTCGCGAATCAGTTCGTTGGACACGTTCGGCCCGTAGAACTGGGCGGTGTCGATGTGGTTGACACCGAGTTCGACGGCCCGGCGCAACACGGCCAGCGCCTCGCCGCGGTCGCGCGGCGGCCCGAAGACCCCGGGCCCGGGAAGTTGGATGGCTCCGTACCCGATACGCGCGACCGAAAAGCGACCGAGTGGAAAGGAATCCATACGGTGAGGTTAGCGTCGTCCTATGGACACGTTTCAAGCGCTGGTAGCGCGCCAAGATGGTGACCGGATAACCGCGTCGGTCGAGACGCTCAGCCCGTCCGATCTCCCGCCCGGTGAGGTGACGATCCGGGTGCTGTATTCGAGCGTCAACTACAAGGACGCGCTGGCCTTGACGCCGGGCGGCGGCGTAGTGCGCAACTATCCCATCGTGCCCGGCATCGACCTGACCGGCGAAGTCGTCGAGTCGCAGTCACCCGACTTCAGTGTCGGCGACAAGGTGCTGGCCCACGGGTATCAGATCGGCACCGGCCACCACGGCGGCTATGCAGAGTACGCCCGACTGCCCACCGATCAGGTGGTGCCGCTCGGCGCCTTGAGCCCGCACGACGGCGCTGCGATCGGCACCGCCGGCTTCACCGCCGCGATGAGCGTGCAAGCGCTTATCGACTGGGGCATCGCACCCGATGCCGGACCCGTCGTCGTCACGGGCGCCTCCGGGGGTGTCGGCTCGGTCAGCGTGGACCTGCTGGCGGCCGCCGGCTACCAGGTGGTGGCTTCCACCGGTAAAGACAAGGCCGCCGAACTGCTCAAAGAGCTCGGTGCCACAGAGGTTATCGGTCGACTGCCCGTCGATCCCGATGCCAAACCGCGGCCACTGGCCAAGGCGCGCTGGGCGGGGGCGGTGGACTGCGTAGGCGGCGCGACGCTGGCCGATGTGCTCAGCGCCGTCGACTACGGCGGGGCGGTGGCCGCCAGTGGTCTGACTGGGGGCGCTGCGCTGCACACCACCGTGATGCCGTTCATCCTGCGCGGCGTCGCGCTGCTGGGAATGGACTCGGTACTGTTGCCGATCGGCCCACGCCGGAAGCTGTGGGCACTGCTGGGCGCGTCGTTGCGGCCGCGGCGGCTGGCCGCGGTCACCAGCGATGTCGATGTCAAAGACGTCGTCGGTGTGATTGACCAGGTGCGCGCCGGTAAGTTCTCCGGCCGGGCGGTGGTACGCGTCGCCGGCGGATTCTGAGCTGGCAGTAGTCTGTTCGAGCGCTGGCCGGAGGCTCTCCGGCCCTATCGATGACGGAGGCAGCATGCGCGCGATACGGGTAACTCGTCTAGATGGTCCAGACGCGGTCGAGGTGGCCGAGGTCGACGAACCCAAAGCCGAAGAGGGCTCAGATGGAATAGTGGTCGAGGTGCACGCGGCCGGCGCGGCATTCCCGGACGCATTGCTCACCCGCGGCCTCTACCAGTACCGCCCGGATCCGCCTTTCGTGCTCGGAGCTGAAATCGCCGGGGTGGTTCGATCGGCACCGCAGGGCTCTCATGTGCGTCCCGGCGACAGGGTTGTCGGCCTGACGATGCTCACCGGCGGTATGGCCGAGGTTGCGGTGCTGTCGCCCGACCGAGTGTTCAAGCTGCCGGACAACGTGAGCTTCAATGCGGGCGCCGGTCTGCTGTTCAATGACCTGACTGTGTACTTCGCGCTCAGTGTCCGTGGCCGGCTGCAGCAGGGCGAGACGGTGCTGGTACACGGGGCGGCCGGCGGGATAGGAACATCGACGCTGCGATTGGCATCGGTGCTCGGGGCGTCGCGCACCATTGCGGTGGTCAGCACCGAGGACAAGGCCGAGATCGCCACCGCGGCGGGTGCGACCGACGTGGTGTTGACCGAGGGGTTCAAGGATGCGGTGAAGGAGTTGACTGGCGGCCGCGGCGTCGACGTCGTCGTCGACCCCGTCGGCGGCGATCGGTTCACCGATTCACTGCGCTCTCTTGCTCCGGGGGGACGGCTGCTGGTGATCGGCTTCACCGGCGGTGAGATTCCCACCGTCAAGGTAAACCGCCTGCTGCTCAACAACATTGACGTCGTCGGTGTTGGCTGGGGTGCCTGGACTCTGTCGCACCCCGACGCGCTGGCCGAGCAGTGGGCACGGCTCGAGCGGCTGCTCAGCTCGGGTCAGCTGGCTCCCCCGGAGCCGGTGGTCTACTCGATGGAGGAGGCCGGCGCGGCAGTCGCATCCCTGGAGAACCGCACCGCAAAAGGGAAAGTCGTACTGCGCATCCGCGGTTAACGGCGTCGCCGGCCCCCGCTAAGCCCCTTGCGTGCCGCCAAAACGAAAAGTAATGTCATTTTCAGTTTTGTATTTGGCCAATCTGAAGTCTCGAGAGCCCAGCCATGGAATCCTTCGTCCACCTGCGAAAAGGAAGAACGCCGCACCGGCTCCATGCCGATCTTGACGGACTCAAGGACGACGAGCTGGGCCGGGGCGGATTCACCGGCCGGACCGCCAACATCTACCGGCGCCACGACCCCACCGCTTACCGGGCCGACGGCCCGCTGCGCCCCATCGACGTGTTGTGCAGCGAACTCCAACCCAGTGACGCCACCGACGCCAATGGCGGTCCGTTGCTGATGTTCAGCAACGACGACTGCCGCATTCTGCTGAGCCGTCGCCATCAGCCGATGGGGTTCTATACCCGCCACGTCGACGGGGATCTGCTGTGCTTCGTGCACCAGGGCACCGGTCTGCTGGAAACCGAATTCGGGCCCCTGGGCTATCGCGAGGGCGACTGGGTCTACATCCCGAAGGCGTGCACCTGGCGCCAAGTGCCCGAACGCGAGACGACGTTGCTCATGATCGAGGCCACCGACGAGTTCCGGGTGCCGCCGCCGGGCGCGCTGGGCCGGCACTTCCCGTTCGACCCGTCGCAGGCCACCATCCCTGAGCCGGCCCCGATCGAGGATGACGACCGGGACGAGTACCAGGTCCGGCTCATCCACGAGGGCGGCCCGACGACGCTGCTCTACCAACACAATCCGATCGATGTCGAAGGCTGGCGCGGCGACAACTTCGCCTTCACCTTCAACATCGCCGACTACAACGTGATCACCTCCGACAGCGTGCACCTGCCGCCGACAGTGCATTTGTTCATGCAGGCCACCGGCGTCTACGTGATGAACTTCCTGCCCAAACCAGCCGAAGGTGTGCCCGGCACCGAGCGCACACCCTGGTATCACCGTAATGTCGACTACGACGAGATCGCGTTCTTCCACGGCGGCTCGCTGTACGGTATGCCGATGCCGCCGGGTCTGATCTCCCATGCGCCGCAAGGGGTTCACCACGGCGCGCCGGAGAAGGCGCGGGAACGAGCCCGTCGCAAATTCGACGAGCATTCCCGCGTCGACTGGCAGGTGATCGCCGTCGACACCCGCCGCCGACTGACGCCGTCAGCCGAGGTGCTCGCACACGACCTGGGACAGCACTGACCATGGGGAGCCCGCAAGCAGTAAAGCAAATTGTGAAGTACGAATACGAACGAATCCCCTATCTTGTTGCCTTTCAGAACAATTCCGATGTCCGGGATGTGTACGGTGGGCTGGCCGAGATCACCGTGCTGGAGAGCTATCTGCTCAAGCCGAAAGAGAGGCCGTCGGACACGGTGCTGGTCTTCATGCACCCGATCGGCGGCGGGGCGTATCTGCCGATGATCAACGCGCTGGCCCGGGCCGGCCACCACGTCATCTACTGCAACAGCCGGTTCCGCGGCACGGATTCAGGGCTGCTGATGGAGAAGGTGGTCGAGGATCTGGGCGAGTGCATCAAAGACGCCAAAAACCGGCTGGGCTATCACAAGGTGGTGCTGGCCGGCTGGAGCGGCGGTGGCTCGCTGTCGGTGCTCTACCAGCAGCAGGCTCAGCACCCGACGATCACGTCGAGCCCGTCCGGCGACGGCCCCGACCTGACCGTATTGGACCTGCCCGCCGCCGATGGCATCCTGCTGCTCGCTGCCCACATCAGCCGGCACGGCACCCTGACCGAATGGATGGACGCCTCAATCCTCGACGAATCCGATCCCACCAAGCGCGATCCGGAATTGGATCTCTACAACCCCGGCAATCCCAACCAACCGCCCTACAGCCAGGAATTTTTGGCCCGGTACCGGCAAGCACAGATCGACCGCAACCGCCGTATCACCGCGTGGGTTCGGGAAAAACTCGCCGAACTGAGAGCGCAAGGTCGCCCCGATGACGAATTCGGATTCGTCGTGCACGGCACCATGGCCGATCCGCGCTGGCTGGACCCGGACGTCGATCCCAACGAACGGACTCCGCGAACCTGCTATCTGGGCGATCCTCAGGTGGTCAACATGAGCCCGGTCGGGCTGGCCCGCTTCTGCACGCTGCGCGGCTGGCTGTCGCAGTGGAGCTACGACGACGCCCGCGGTGACGGGGTGGACTGCGGGCGCGATCTCGCGATCCCGGCGCTGGTGATCGGAAACCTGGCCGACGACGCCTGCACACCTAGCCACACCCGACGGCTTTTCGAAGCGATCGGGCACCCCGACAAAGAGATATACGAAATTCCAGGCGCCACACACTATTACGCCGGCCCCGACCAACGCGATAAGCTGCGGCAGGCCGTCGACATCGTCACCGACTGGCTGGTCCGCCACGACTTCGGAAGGCCTGAATGACCGCTGGAACTTTGTCGGGACCGCTGGACGGCATCCGGGTGCTCGAGCTGGGTACCTTGATCGCAGGCCCGTTCGCCGGCCGACTGCTCGGCGACATGGGCGCCGATGTCATCAAGGTGGAACCGCCCGGCGCTCCGGACCCGTTGCGCACCTGGGGCCAGGCCGAGCTCGACGGGCAGCGGGTGTTCTGGACGGTGCACGCGCGCAACAAACGAGCCATCACACTCGACCTGCGCCGACCCCGCGGCCGCGAATTGTTCCTTGATCTTGTCGAGAAATCCGACATCGTGGTGGAGAACTTCCGTCCGGGCACCCTGGAGAAGTGGAACCTGGGCTACGAAGTGCTCAGTGAACGCAACTCGGGCATCATCCTGGTTCGGGTATCCGGCTACGGGCAGACCGGGCCCGACGCACACAAGGCCGGATACGCCTCCGTGGCCGAGGCGGCCAGTGGGCTGCGACACCTCAACGGCTTCCCCGGCGGGCCGCCGCCCCGCCTGGCGCTGTCGCTGGGCGACAGCCTGGCCGGCATGTTCGGCGCCCAGGGCGCTTTGGCCGCCCTGTACCGGCGCAGCGTGTCCGGGCGGGGCCAGGTGGTCGACGTCGCGTTGACCGAATCATGTTTGGCTGTACAGGAATCCACCATTCCAGATTACGATGTCGGCGGCGTGGTGCGCGGACCGTCGGGTACCCGGCTCGATGGTATCGCTCCGTCCAACATCTACCGCAGCGCGGACGGCTCCTGGGTGGTGATCGCCGCCAATCAGGACACCGTGTTCATTCGCCTGTGCGCGGCGATGGGTCGCCCGGATCTGGCCACCGACGACCGGTTCGCCACGCACGCCGCCCGCGGCCGCAACCAAGACGAGCTCGACAACATCATCGGCGCCTGGGCCGCCAAGCGCCAACCCGGCGAGATCATCGAAAGGCTCAGCACCGCGGGAGTAATCGCGGGGCCGATCAACACGGTTGCGGAGGTGGTCAACGACCCGCAGCTGCGGGCCCGCGGCATGCTGGTCGAGCACTATGACGAACGAGTCGGGCGCAATGTTTTGGGACCGGGGGTCGTGCCGATGCTCTCTGAATCCCCGGGCGGCGTCCGCAACGCCGGGCCGGCGCGTCCGGGACAACACAACAACGACGTCTATATCGGGCTGCTCGGCAAGACCGCCGAGGAACTCGCCGAATGGCGGGCCCAGGAGGTGCTATGACCCCACATGTCGACATACGCGAAGTGTCACTGCGCGACGGCCTGCAGATCGAAAGGCCAATCCCGTTGTCGGCCAAGCTGGAACTCCTGACGGCAGTGGCAGCCACCGGGGTGCGCGAGGTAGAGGCGACGGCGTTCGTATCCCCGTCGAAAGTTCCGTCGATGGCCGACGCCGCAGAACTTTCCGCCCAGCTGCACAACTACCCCGACATCGAGTTCTCCGCTCTGGTAGCCAGTCCCAACGGCGCCAAGCGGGCCATCGCCGCGGGGCTGCGGTCGATCGAGTACGTGGTGTCGACCAGCGATGCTTTCAGCATGGCCAATGTCGGGCGCACGAGTGCAGAGGCGACCGGTCAGATCGACGAGATAGTCGCCATCGCCCACGACAGCGACGTCACCGTCGAGATCATCGTCGCCACCGCGTGGGACTGCCCGTTCGAGGGGCCCACCCCGCCGCAGCGGGTCCTCGACATCGCCGCGGCCGCCCGCGATCGGGGCGTCGACCGGTTCTCGATCGCCGACACCATCGGCACCACCACGCCGGGAAGGGTCACTTCGCTGATCTCCCAACTACGTCCGGTGATCGGCGATCTTCCGCTGGGCGGACATTTCCACAACACCCGCGGAGCCGGGCTGGCCAGCGCCTATGCGGCGGTCAGCTCCGGAGTCTCGCGGCTGGACGCCTCGGCCGGCGGGTTGGGCGGCTGCCCGTTCGCACCGGGCGCCACCGGCAACATCGCCACCGAGGATCTGGTGTACCTGCTGCGTGACAGCGGTGTTGATGTCGACGTCGATCTGCAGGCTGCCATCGCCGCGGCCGGAGTCGCGAAATCGGTTGTCGGCCACGATCTGCCGAGCGCGCTGTTGCGCGCGGGCGACCGGACCCGAAACTGATGCCCGCGCAGGAACCGCCACGGGTGCTGACTACCAAAGGCCGCCAGACCCGGGAGGCTATCGAGCAAGCAGCGCGGAAGCTGTTCGCCGAACGCGGCTTTCACGGCACCACACTAGCCGATATCACGTCGGCCGCGGGAAAGTCACCGGCGGTGTTCTATCGGTACTTCGCCGACAAGGAAGACCTGTTGGCCGCGCTGGCGGGGTCATTTCTGCGCAATGTCGTCACACCGTCCGGGCTGAGTCTTCACCTGCCGGACTCTGCGGATGACGATGCGTTTTTCACCTCGGTGGTCACTGGGTACTGGAACATGTTCAAACAGAACATCGGCATCATGATCGCCGTCGCCCAGCTGGCCGCCACCCAGCAGCGCTTTGCCGCTGTCCAGAACGAATTTCGGCGGTTCGGGATGGACATCGTGGCGACCTCGGTCCGCCGCGCCCAGGAGCAGGGTTATGGAACTGAGCTCAACCCGGACCACACCGCGGCGGCCATCGCGCTGCTGTTCGAGAACTTCACCGCTGTGTTCGTCGGGCCGTCCGGCCCTGGGCGGCCAAGCCTGGAAATCAGCGATGAGGACGCCATCACAACCTTGTCGACGGTGTGGAAGAAGACCCTGTACGGCGCGTAAAGGAGTTTGCCATGGATTTCACTTTGCCAGAACACCTTCCGGGGCTGCTTGCCGACATGGACGCTTTTATCGAGCGTGAGATCGCCCCATTGCAGGCCGAGAACATGCAGTACTTCGACCAGCGCCGGGAGCATGCCCGCACCGATTGGGACAATGACGGCATCCCGACGCGCCAGTGGGAGGATCTGCTCGCCGACATGCGCAGGCGGGCCGACAAGGCGGGCTGGCTGCGCTACGGATTGCCGGCTTCGCTGGGCGGACGCGACGGCACCAACGTCGACATGGCCGTTATCCGAGAGCATTTGGCGCACAAGGGCCTTGGTCTGCACAACGACTTGCAGAACGAATCGTCGATCGTCGGCAACTTCCCGCAGGTGATCATGATGCAACGCTTCGGCACCGACGCACAACGCCGTGACTGGTCAGAGGCGTTGATCACCGGAGAACGCTCCATGGCGTTCGGGCTTACCGAACCGCAACACGGCTCCGACGCGACCTGGCTGGAAACGCGTGCCAAACCCGACGGCGGCGACTGGGTGATAAACGGCTCCAAGCGGTTCAACACCGGCGTGCACCGCGCAACCCACGACCTGATCTTCGCGCGCACCTCCGGTGAGCCGGGGCAGGCCCGGGGCATCACCGCATTTCTGGTCCCGACTGATGCGCCCGGATTTCACATCCCCTACTACTGGTGGACCTTCAACATGCCCACCGACCACGGCGAAGTCGAATTGACCGAGGTGCGGGTTCCCGCTGACGCGGTGCTCGGCGAGGTAGATCGCGGTCTTGAAGTAGCGCAAACGTTTCTGCACGAGAATCGGATTCGGCAAGCGGCCAGCAGTCTGGGCGCGGCGCAGTACTGCATCGACCGCGCCGCCGAGTACGCGAGCAAGCGCACGGTGTTCGGCAAGCCGCTGTCGGTCAACCAGGCCGTGCAGTGGCCGCTGGCCGAGCTACAGACCGAAGCCCAGATGGTGCGGCTGCTGGTGCAATACGCGGCCTGGCACTTGGACCGTGACCACCACATGGAAGTGTCCGACAAGGTGTCGATGGCGAATTACCGTGCCAACCGACTGGTCTGCGACGCCGCCGACCGGGCAATGCAGATCTTCGGCGGTCTCGGTTACAGCCGGCACGAGCCGTTCGAGCACATCTACCGCCACCACCGCCGCTACCGGATCACCGAAGGAGCGGAGGAGATCCAGATTCGCCGGGTGGCGCAGCGGCTGTTCAAGTTTGGCCAGAAGTGACGATCGCCAAAGAGCTGTCGCCCCGCCTGACCAAGGTGCTGGAGACCGCGCTCGGCGTCAGCACCACGATCGAGAATCTGCGTGCATTGACCGGCGGCGCCAGCAGAACCACCTGGGCATTCGACGCCGTCACGGGCGAGCAACGCCGGTCGCTGATCCTGCGCACCGGCCCGCCCGACGACGTACACGCCGGCATGGAGTTGGAAGCCCGGTCGCAGGCCGCCGCTGCGGCGGCCGGCGCACCGGTCCCCCGCATCCTGGTCGCCGCCGATTCGCCTGCCGCAATTGGCAATCCCTTTTTGATCTGCGACGAGATCAAGGGCGAGACCATCGTGCGGCGCATCCAGCGTCAGCTCGACGACGCCGCTGGGCACGCGGGTCGCGCGCGGCTGCTAGGCCAATGCGCACAGGCGCTTGCCGCCATCCACCGGGCCAACGCGGACGATCCCAGCCTGACCCGCGGCGACCAACTGCTCGAGTGGCGCGAGCGACTCGATGTCATGGGTGATACGACTGCCACCTTCGAATGGGGGTTCCGCTGGTTGGCCGCCCGCCGGCCCCCGTCGTCACCCGCGGTGCTGGTGCACGGCGACTTCCGGATGGGAAACCTCATCGTCGAGGGGTCCGAGCTGGCCGCCGTGCTGGACTGGGAGCTGGTCCACGTCGGGGAGGCATACGAAGACCTGGCCTGGTTCTGCATCCGGGCCTGGCGGTTCGGCGCCCCGGCCGGCCTGGGTGCAGGGGGTCTGGGCAGCATCGAAGACTTCCTTGATGCCTACGAGTTGGCCAGCGGGACTACCGTCGATCGGGTGGCGTTCCATTGGTGGCTGGTGCTGGCCACGCTGCGCTGGGGTGTCATCTGCCGGCACCAGGCGGAGCGTCATTTGAGCGGGCAGGCTCGGTCGGTGGAGTTGGCGGCCATCGGGCGTCGGGTCTGCGAGACCGAATGGGATCTGCTCGACCTGCTCGACGGGACCCGGCGATGACCGGAGTGTATGGCCGCCCGACCGCTGCCGAACTCGTCGCGGCCGTCGCCGAGTTCCTCGATGCCGATGTCCGCCAGGCGACGGGCGGCCAGGTCAACTTCCATGCCAGGGTGGCAGCCAACGCACTGCGCATTGTCGAGCGCGAATTGCTCGCCACCGATGACGCCCCGGTGCGTGCGGCGCTCGCCGAGCTCGGCTTTGCCGACGAGGCCGAGTTGGCCGCCGCTATCCGGGCCGGTGAACTGGATGAACGTGCCGGGAACGTGACGTCGTCTCTGCGCGCCCTGGTAGCGCATCGGCTAGCGGCCGCGCACCCTGGATACGACCAACCGAACGACAAGGCTGGATAGCACCTGCCCGGAGCGTGCGGGCGCGGGAGCTGGGCGGTCCGGCGACACAACAGATGAGGTGAGGATGACGACCCTGGAAACACTGCTGAACGATCCCGACATGGCCGGCGTATGGAACATCGATCCGGATCGCTCGGCAATCAGCTTCAAGATCAAGAACATGTGGGGACTGCTGACAGTCAAAGGCCGCTTCACCGAGTTCAGCGGCGACGGGCAGCTCGGCAACGGCGCGACCTTCGGCCGTGTCGACATTCGCACCGCATCCGTGCACACCGGCATCGGCCGTCGGGACGAGCACTTGCGCTCCGCCGACTTCTTCGATGTCGAACGCTTCCCCGAGATCAGCGCAGTTGTGACCGCCGTGCACCCCACGAAAGGCAAGGCCGCCGACCTTCGGCTGAACTTCACCATCAAAGGCGTCACCGCGCCGCTGCCCTTACCTGTCACGATCACCGAGCTCGACGACGGCTCGATCCAGATCTCGGGCGAAACCAAGGTCGACCGATCCCAGTTCAATCTCGGCTGGAACAGGCTCGGCATGATGGGCGCAGCGGCGACAGCGGCAGCAGAAGCCGTATTCGTGCGGGCGCCCCGGTAAAACAGGCGCGATACCAGTAGCATCTGCAGCGTGCCCGACTCGTCCAGCCCCCTGCGGATCCTCGTCTACAGCAATAACGTCCAGACCCGCGAACAAGTGATGCGCGCCCTGGGCAAGCGGCTGCACCCGGACCTACCCGAGCTGAGCTACGTCGAGGTGGCGACCGGGCCGATGGTGGTACGGATGATGGACGAGGGTGGCATCGATTTGGCCATCCTCGACGGGGAAGCGGCGCCCACCGGCGGCCTGGGCATCGCCAAACAACTCAAAGACGAACTTTCGACATGCCCGCCGATCCTGGTGCTCACCGGTCGCCCCGACGATGCCTGGTTGGCGAACTGGTCTCGCGCCGAAGCGGCGGTGCCGCATCCGCTCGACCCCATCGTGCTGGGCCGCACCGTGCTCGGATTGCTCCGCACTCCCGCTCTTTAGGCGCCGGCGCCAACATCGGAGCTGAACCAACACCGGAATAGATCCGCAACGAATTGACTTCCGGCGCCGGCACCGAATAGTTCACGGCCCACCCGAATCGACTGCGTGAAAGCCGGGAACGTCAACGCACCCACGTTGCCAGACTGCCCGTTGTTTTGCCGGGATCCGCGCGCCCGAGGCACGTTGCCGCCCTCACCTGCGGAGACATCGAAAAGTTGCCGCAATCGGCATCGCGTAACTTGCGCTGCCAAACAAATCTCAGACACCCACCAGAAATCATCCCGAAACCAGGATGTCGTTTGAATTAACACCGCGCGTCCGGCACTCCGCGGTCCGTCAGGTGCCCTCTAAAAGCAGCGAGACTACAGCCGGGGAGATAGCATCACCCCGGGCAAAGGCACCGGCCTTCACGACGCTATGTTGAAGGTCACTGTGACGGGCAACAGACCCGGTTCGTCACAGCAGCCCGGCCACCGCCCGGCCGCCGCGCTGGCGGCCCGTACGACGGATGATGGAGCGAATTGAACGCCTACATACCCATCCTGGTACTCGGAGCGATTGCCACCGCTTTTGGCGTCGGCTCCGTTGCGATCGCAAGCCTGGTCGGCCCGTCCCGTTACAACAAGTCAAAAGTGGCGGCCTACGAGTGCGGAATCGAGCCCACCGAGACTCCGGTCAGCGGCCCGCACGCGACGGCCGGACAGCGGTTCCCGGTGAAGTATTACCTAACTGCAATGTTGTTTATCGTCTTCGACATAGAAATCGTGTTCTTGTATCCCTGGGCGGTCAGCTACGACGCGTTGGGAACGTTCGCCCTGGCTGAGATGGTGGTGTTCATACTCACGGTTTTCGTGGCCTACGCGTATGTGTGGCGCCGCGGCGGCCTGACGTGGGATTGAGGTAAGACGTGGGCCTGGAAGAGCAACTCCCCGGCGGCATCCTGCTGTCAACTGTCGAGAAGGTGGCCGGCTACGTCCGCAAGAACTCGTTGTGGCCGGCGACATTTGGCCTGGCATGCTGCGCGATCGAGATGATGGCAACGGCGGGGCCGAGGTTCGACATAGCGCGGTTCGGGATGGAGCGGTTCTCGGCGACGCCCCGGCAGGCCGATCTGATGATCGTGGCCGGGCGCGTCAGTCAGAAGATGGCACCGGTGCTGCGTCAGGTCTATGACCAGATGGCCGAGCCGAAGTGGGTGCTGGCCATGGGGGTGTGCGCGTCGTCCGGCGGAATGTTCAACAACTACGCGATCGTGCAGGGCGTAGACCACCTTGTTCCGGTCGACATCTATCTTCCTGGCTGCCCGCCGCGCCCGGAAATGCTTCTGCACGCAATCCTCAAGCTGCACGAGAAGATTCAGGAAATGCCGCTGGGCGTCAACCGGGAACGTGCCATCGCCGAAGCTGAGGAGGCGGCAATGGCGGTCAGGCCCACGATCGAGATGCATGGACTGCTGCGATGAGCCCGCCTGACCAAGATCCGAAACAAGCAATCAGCGAGCCGGAGGGAAATCCCGACTCCGGGGCCGAGGTGATCGACGTCCGCCGCGGCATGTTCGGGGTCGCCGGATCGGGCGACACCTCCGGATACGGAAGGTTGGTCCGGGAGGTCACGATCCCCGGCAGTAGTCCCCGGCCCTACGGCGGCTACTTTGACGACATCGCCGACCGGCTGGCCGAGGCACTGAAGCGCAATGACGTCGAATACGACGACGCCATAGAGAAAGTCGTGGTCTATCGCGACGAACTCACGCTGCACGTTCGGCGGGATCTGCTGCCGCCCGTGGCCCAACGTCTGCGTGACGAACCGGAATTGCGGTTCGAGCTGTGTCTGGGCGTTAACGGTGTGCACTACCCGCACGAAGCGGACCGCGAACTACACGCCGTCTACCCGCTGCAGTCAATTACCCATAACCGCCGCCTCCGGCTGGAAGTGTCTGCGCCGGAAAGTGATCCGCACATCCCGTCGTTGTATGCGGTCTATCCGACCAACGACTGGCACGAGCGTGAGACCTACGACTTCTTCGGGATCATTTTCGACGGTCATCCGTCGCTCACCCGAATCGAAATGCCGGACGACTGGCAAGGGCATCCGCAACGCAAGGACTACCCACTTGGCGGCATCCCGGTCGAATACAAGGGCGCGCAGATACCTCCGCCCGACGAGCGGAGGGGCTACAACTGATGAGCACGACCATTAACTCAGCGCACGACAGCGGCGCCTCTGAGAGCCCTGAGAAGATCTTGGTCGCCGGCGGCCAGGACTGGGAGCAGATCGTCGAAGCCGCCCGCGCCGCGGATCCCGGTGAACGCATCGTCGTCAACATGGGGCCCCAGCACCCGTCCACGCACGGGGTGTTGCGGCTGATCCTCGAGATCGAGGGCGAGACGATCACCGAGGTCCGCTGCGGAATCGGCTACCTGCACACCGGAATCGAGAAGAACCTCGAATACCGCTACTGGACCCAGGGCGTCACCTTCGTCACCCGGATGGATTACCTGTCACCGTTTTTCAACGAGACCGCCTACTGCCTGGGTGTGGAGAAGCTGCTCGGCATCACCGACGAGATACCCGAGCGGGTCAACGTCATCCGGGTGATGATGATGGAGCTCAACCGGATCTCATCTCACCTGGTCGCGTTGGCGACCGGCGGCATGGAACTGGGCGCCATGACGCCGATGTTCGTCGGCTTCCGGGGCCGCGAGATCGTGCTCACCCTGTTCGAATCGATCACCGGGTTGCGGATGAACAGCGCCTACATCCGGCCCGGCGGCGTGGCCCAGGATCTACCGCCCAACGCGCACAGCGAGATCTCTGAAGCCCTCAAGCAGTTGCGCCAGCCACTGCGCGAAATGGGCGAGCTGCTCAACGAGAACGCCATCTGGAAAGCCCGCACCCAGGGCGTGGGCTACCTGGACCTGGCCGGATGCATGGCACTGGGCGTCACCGGCCCGTGCCTGCGTTCCACCGGCTTGCCCTACGACCTGCGCAAAAGCGAACCTTACTGCGGATACGAGAACTACGAATTCGACGTGATCACTGCAGACACTTGTGATGCCTACGGGCGCTACATGATTCGCGTCAAGGAGATGTGGGAGTCGATGAACATCGTCGAGCAGTGCCTGGATAAGTTGCGGCCGGGCCCGACGATGATCGAGGACCGCAAGATCGCCTGGCCCGCGGACCTGGAAGTAGGCCCGGACGGCATGGGCAATTCACCGGAACACATCGCAAAGATCATGGGCGGCTCGATGGAGGCATTGATCCACCACTTCAAGCTGGTCACCGAAGGCATCCGGGTTCCGGCGGGCCAGGTCTACAGTGCGGTCGAATCACCACGCGGCGAGCTCGGCGTACACATGGTCAGCGACGGCGGCACCCGACCCTACCGAGTGCATTATCGGGATCCCTCCTTCACCAACCTGCAGGCGGTCGCGGCGATGTCCGAGGGCGGCATGGTCGCCGACTTGATCAGCGCGGTCGCCAGCATCGACCCCGTCATGGGCGGGGTGGACCGGTGACGGCTCCCGGCGTAGGCAACAACGGCGAGCGGGTGTTCATCAGGCTCGGACCGCCGCCCGAAGAAGGCAACCAGTTCGTGGTTGAAGGTGCCCCGCAGTCGTATTCACCGGAGGTTCGGGCGCGGCTAGAGGTCGAGGCCAAGGAGATCATCGGTCGCTACCCCGGCAAGCGCTCCGCGCTGTTGCCGTTGCTGCACTTGGTGCAGGGGGAGGACTCCTACCTGACACCGGCCGGTTTGGAATTCTGCGGTGAGCAACTGGGGCTCACCGGTGCCGAGGTTTCGGCGGTCGGCAGCTTCTACACCATGTACCGTCGCGGCCCCACCGGCGAGTACCTGGTAGGCGTCTGCACCAACACGCTCTGCGCCGTGATGGGTGGCGACGCCATATTTTCCGACCTCAAGGAACATCTCGGCATCGGCAACGACGAGACCACTGCCGACGGCACCGTCACGCTGCAACACATCGAATGCAACGCCGCCTGCGACTTTGCGCCCGTGGTGATGGTCAACTGGGAATTCTTCGACAACCAGACGCCGGAATCGGCGCGCGAACTCGTCGACTCCCTGCGCTCGGGTGCCCCAAAGGCCCCCACCCGGGGTGCACCGCTGTGTGGCTTCCGCCAGACCTCGCGCATCCTGGCGGGCCTGCCCGACGAACGCCCCGACCAGGGGCAGGGCGGTGCCGGTGCAGCAACACTGGCCGGCCTTCAGGTGGCAAAAGAACACGGCATGCAGGCGCCGCCGGCGCCGGATACCACATCGGCCGGGGAAGGACAGTAATGGCCGCCCCTACCGCCGCTAAAGGCCAGGCGACACCATTGACCCCGGTGATCAGCCGCTTCTGGGATGACCCCGAGTCGTGGACGCTGGAAACCTATGAGCGCCATGACGGCTACAAAGCACTGAAGAAGGCCCTGGCAATGGAGCCCGATGCGGTGATCGGGACCGTCAAGGATTCCGGACTGCGCGGGCGGGGCGGTGCGGGCTTCTCCACCGGGACGAAATGGTCGTTCATCCCGCAGGGCGACACCGGCGCAGCGGCCAAGCCGCACTATCTGGTGGTCAACGCCGACGAGTCGGAACCCGGTACGTGCAAAGACATCCCGTTGATGCTGGCCACACCGCATCTGCTGGTCGAAGGCGTCATCATCGCCGCTTATGCGATCCGGGCCAGCCATGCGTTCATCTACGTGCGCGGTGAGGTGCTACCCGTGTTGCGCCGCCTGCACAATGCGGTGGCGCAGGCGTATTCCGCCGGCTACCTGGGCCGTGACATAGCCGGGTCGGGCTACGACCTGGAGTTGGTGGTGCACGCCGGCGCGGGCGCCTACATCTGCGGCGAGGAAACCGCACTACTCGATTCGCTGGAAGGCCGGCGCGGGCAACCACGGCTGCGGCCGCCATTCCCCGCGGTGGCCGGGCTTTACGGTTGCCCTACCGTGATCAACAACGTCGAGACGATCGCCAGCGTGCCGTCGATCATCCTCAACGGCGTCGAATGGTTCCGGTCGATGGGCAGCGAGAAATCGCCTGGCTTCACGCTGTATTCGCTGTCCGGACACGTCACCCGCCCGGGCCAGTATGAGGCCCCGCTGGGAATCACGTTGCGCGAGTTGCTCGCTTACGCCGGTGGGGTGCGCGCCGGGCACCGGCTCAAGTTCTGGACGCCGGGCGGATCCTCGACGCCGCTGCTCACCGACGAGCACCTCGACGTGCCGCTGGACTACGAGGGCGTGGGCGCGGCGGGCTCGATGCTGGGCACCAAGGCGCTGGAGATCTTCGACGAGACCACCTGTGTGGTACGTGCGGTGTGGCGCTGGACTGAGTTCTACCGGCACGAGTCGTGCGGGAAGTGCACGCCGTGCCGGGAAGGCACCTTCTGGCTGGACCAGATCTACGAACGGTTGGAGACCGGCAAGGGCACCCTGGAGGATCTCGACAAGCTGGTGGATATCGCCGACGCGATCCTGGGAAAGTCGTTCTGCGCGTTGGGCGATGGTGCGGCCAGCCCGGTGACGTCCTCCATCGCGCTCTTTCGCGACGAGTACATCGCCCACGTCGAAGGAGGCGGATGCCCGTTCGACCCGCGAGACTCCATGCTGACTGCGAACGGAAAGGCATGACACCCGGATGACTAGTGTTTCCGACGCGGCCAAACCGCAAACCGGCGACGGCGTGAGGCGGCCGGAGATGGTGACGCTGACCATCGACGGCATCGAAACCAGCGTGCCCAAGGGCACTCTGGTGATCCGTGCGGCCGAGTTGGTGGGCATCCAGATCCCACGGTTCTGTGACCACCCGCTACTCGAACCGGTCGGCGCGTGCCGGCAATGCCTGGTCGAGGTCGAAGGACAACGCAAGCCAATGGCGTCGTGCACCATCGTCGCCACCGACGAAATGGTGGTGCGCACCCAACTGACCTCGGAGGCGGCCGACAAAGCCCAGCACGGCGTGATGGAACTGCTGCTGATCAACCACCCGCTGGACTGCCCGATGTGCGACAAGGGCGGCGAATGCCCACTACAGAACCAGGCAATGTCGAACGGCCGCGCCGATTCTCGCTTCGAAGACGTCAAACGCACGTTCGCCAAGCCGATCAACATCTCATCGCAGGTACTGCTGGATCGGGAGCGGTGCATCTTGTGCGCCCGCTGCACGCGATTCTCCGAGCAGATCGCCGGGGACCCGTTCATCGACATGCAAGAGCGGGGCGCCCTGCAGCAGGTCGGTATTTACGCCAACGAGCCGTTCGAGTCTTACTACTCCGGCAACACGGTGCAGATCTGCCCGGTGGGCGCGTTGACCGGCACCGCTTACCGTTTCCGGGCCCGGCCGTTCGACCTGGTCTCCAGCCCCAGCGTGTGCGAGCACTGCGCAGGCGGGTGCGCGGAGCGCACCGACCACCGCCGCGGCAAGGTGCTGCGCCGGTTGGCCGGCGACGACCCGGAAGTCAACGAAGAATGGAACTGTGACAAGGGGCGGTGGGCGTTCAAGTACGCGACTCTGCCTGATGTGATCACCACTCCCCTGATCCGGGACGCCGACGGCACGCTTGCGCCCGCGTCCTGGTCGCATGCGATGGTGGTGGCGACCCAGGGACTCGAAGCCGCCCGCGGGCGAACGGGTGTGCTGGTCGGCGGCCGAGTGACGTGGGAAGATGCTTACGCGTACGCCAAGTTCGCCCGAATCACGTTGGACACCAACGATATCGACTTCCGGGCCCGGCCGTATTCGGCCGAAGAGGCCGACTTCCTGGCGGCCCGCATCGCGGGGCGGCCGGTGACAGTCAGCTATTCCGATCTGGAGTCGGCGCCGGTGGTATTGCTGGTCGGCTTTGAGCCCGAAGAAGAGTCACCCATCGTGTTCCTGAGGCTGCGCAAAGCGGCCCGGAAACACGGCGTGCCGGTGTACTCGATCGCCCCGTTCGGCACCCGCTCGCTGGGCAAGATGTCCGGCCGGTTGCTCAAGACCGCTCCCGGTGCCGAGCCGTCGACGCTGGACGGATTGGCCACCGGTGAAGTAGGCGATCTGCTGGCCACGCCTGGCGCAGTCATCATGGTCGGGGAACGCCTGGCCACCGTGCCGGGCGGGCTGTCGGCCGCGGCCCGGCTCGCCGACGTCACCGGTGCGCGGCTGGCATGGGTGCCGCGCCGCGCCGGAGAACGCGGCGCACTGGAAGCCGGCGCGCTTCCGGGGCTGCTGCCAGGTGGCCGCCCAGTCAGCGACGACGCAGCCCGCGAACAGGTCGCTGCGGCCTGGCACGTCGACGAATTGCCTTCCGCGCCGGGACGTGACGTCGACGGGATCCTGGCCGCCGCCACCGACGGCTCACTGGCCGCGCTGGTGGTCGGCGGCATCGAGCCCGCCGACTTCGCCGACCCGGACGCGGTGCTGGCCGCGCTGGACGCCGCCGGCTTCGTCGTCAGCCTGGAGCTGCGGCACAGCGAAGTCACCGAGCGCGCCGACGTCGTGTTCCCCGTCGCGCCGACAACGGAGAAGGCGGGCGCCTTCATCAACTGGGAGGGGCGCTTCCGCCCGTTCGAAGCCGCCCTGCACGGCACCAGCCAGCGGGCCAGCCAGTCCGATCACAAGGTGCTCGACACCCTGGCCGACGAGATGGGCGTCTACCTGGGCATGTCCGGCGTCGAGGAGGCCCGCGCCGAGATGTCCGCGCTCGGCTTCTGGGCCGGTAAGCACGCCGCGACGCCGCAGGTAGCGGCCCCGGAGCCGGCCAAACCCGGTGCCGGCGAAGCGGTGCTGACCGGCTGGCGGATGCTGCTCGACGACGGCCGCCTGCAAGACGGCGAACCGTATCTGGCCGGCACCGCACGCGCACCCCTGCTCCGGCTGTCGTCCGATACGGCGGCCGAGATCGGGGTGGCCGACGGGGACGCCGTCACCGTCACCACCGATCGCGGCTCAATCACCTTGCCGCTGAACGTCACCGACATGCCGGACCGGGTGGTGTGGCTGCCGCTGAACTCGCCGGGTTCGGCGGTGCAGCGCCAGCTGGGCGTGACGACCGGCAGCATCGTGCAAATCGGAGTGGGCACCGCCGGCGACGATGCAGAGCGAAGCGATGAGGAGGAGCGGCGCAAATGACCGCCGGCGACGATGCAGAGCGAAGCGATGAGGAGGAGCGGCGCAAAT
>Ga0209693_10000081_pt1 | contig 35181 bp, 30 predicted proteins | sample HubBroMetageWRM3_FD_188345 | JGI IMG/M metagenome (GOLD analysis project Ga0209693, IMG submission 188345) | Warmed soil microbial communities from the Hubbard Brook experimental Forest, New Hampshire - Hubbard Brook CCASE Soil Metagenome WRM 3... | ecosystem: Environmental > Terrestrial > Soil... | reverse complement strand
CTCCCGCATACGCAGGATTTCGCGGGCGTGGATGTCAATATCAGTGGCCTGACCTGACAACCCTCCCATCGACGGCTGGTGGATGAGAATCCGCGAATTGGGCAAAGCGTTGCGCTTCTTGGCCTGCCCGGCCGCCAGCAGCAAAGCCGCCATCGAGGCCGCCTGGCCCACGCATAGGGTCATGACGTCATTCTTGACATACTGCATAGTGTCATAAATGGCCATCCCCGCCGTGATCGAGCCGCCCGGAGAGTTGATATAAAGTTGAATATCTTTCTCGGGGTCTTCCTGCGCCAGAAACAGCATCTGAGCGATCACCAGGTTGGCGATGTTGTCGTCAATCGGCGTACCGATGAAAATAATGTTATCGCGGAGCAGCCGGGAATAAATGTCGTAGGCGCGTTCGCCCCGCCCGGTCTGCTCAATGACCATCGGAACGAGCATCATTTGCGCGTCGTTCCTGTTCCCATCATTTTGTTTCACGTTCACCTGCCACACTCCGCCCCGAACTACCGCTTGCATTCTCGGGGAGGGTCGAAAGTGGTCCGCATCTTTTTCAAGTTACGCGGACTGGTGATAAAGAAATTCGAGGGTCTTCTCACTGCGGATTCTATTCCGGATTCTATCGAGGCCCCCATCCTCTGTCAAACGAGCGCGCACCGCCTCCGACGTCTGTTTTGACTGTTTCGCCAGAGCTTCCAACTCCCGGTTCACTTCCTCATCGCTGACCTCAATTTTCTCGAGATCGGCGATCCGTTCGAGCAGCAACGAGGACTTTACATCGTGCACTGCCTGCTCCCTCTGCCCCGCCCGAAGTCGCGGAAGGTCCATCTTCTTCAAGTCTTCCATCTTCATGCCCTGCGCTGCTAGAGCCCGCAGGCCACGCTCCAGGCGCAGATCAATCTGCCGGTCGACCAGCGACTCCGGCACCTCGAAATCATTGCGCTTCACCAGGTCAGCCACCAGCTTGTCTTTCGCCGCGTGCTCGGACGTGTGCCGCTTTTCGGCTTCCATGTTGTCGCGGATCTGCTTGCGAACCTGGTCGAGGCTGGTGAACTCGCCCAACTCTTTGGCGAAGTCATCGTTCAGCTCCGGCAAGCTCTTCTGCTTGATGCCATTTACCTTCACGGTGTAGACAAAAGTCTTGCCCGCGAGCCGCTTGTCGGTGGCGTCTTCGGGATAGCTCACATCGAAGGTGCGTTCCTCGCCGGACGAAGCTCCAGTCAGGTGCTGGGTAAATTCAGGCACCGTGTTCTTGCCGCCGATCTCGATCAGCACATCGTCCATGTGCACGGGATTCGCTTTGGCATCGGCGACATCTTTGCCATCTTTGGGTTTCCCGTCCATCGAGGCCTGGGCGAAGTCGCCCTCGGCTAGCGGGCGTCCCTCGACAGTAGTGTAGGTCGCGTGCTGCTCGCGGACGCTGTTGAGCGCCTGCCCCACTTCTTCATCCGTGACGGCGATCTCCGGCTTGTCGGCGCGCAGCTCTTTGTAGCCCTCGACCTGAATCTCGGGCAGCACTTCAAATGTAGCCTTGAAGGTGAGCGGCTCGCCGTCATGCATGTGCAGGTCGGTGACGCGAGGCTGCGAAACCGGGATCAGGCCTTGTTTCTCAGCTTCCCGACGAAAGTATTTCGGAATCAGAGCCTCGGCCACATCGTTCTTAAGACCATCACCGAAGCGTTGCTTGATGATGGAAGCCGGCACATGCCCCGCCCGAAACCCCGGCAGCCGTGCACTCTTCTGATAGCGCTGAATCTGGAACTCGGTCTCGCGGGCAACCTCCGCGGCCGGGATCTCAACTGAGATCTCGCGCTTGATGTCTTTCTTGGCAGTTTCCGTCTTCTTTGCGTCGATCTTGTCCGCGTCGGTGGTTTCTGTGGGGCTCACGTTTGCCTTTCACCCGCCGCCTGATTCGAGGGTCGTCTCTAGACGACAGCAGCCCGAATTCATACGGCGTTAACTTGAGTGTAAAGACGGGAGGGGAGAAGCGTCAAACGGGGAAGCGGTGATGCATCGAGCCCCAACCCTCCTCAAGCGGCCATGTCATCCTGAGCGAAGTATGACGCCCACGAAGTGGACGTCATGCGCAGTCGAAGGATCCCCTTGTCGCTGAAAGTGACCCTCGGCGTGGCAAGGCATTTCCGCCACCGGCGGGTGGCCCATGTCCGGGACGAGTGGAAACCTCGGGTGCCCCATTTCTCGATTCCTTTTGCGAGAGGCGGGGCTTTTCAGCCGCCGCCGGGGCCAAGCATGCCTGGCGAGTCGAACAAGTCTTACCCATCGGTATTGATAAATCAAGATTTGCCTTGATTTACCGCGCTAATCCGCTAAAATGGAGATCGAGGCGCTTGCCATGCCAACCACGACCAAGAAATTCACACCGGAAATCGACGCCAAACTCTACAAAGAGTTCGTTGCTACCGCCAAGCGCAACGGCCAGTCGCAGAGGCATGTCCTGGAGGCGGCACTGAAGTTCTACTTGAAAAACGTGGTCCCGTCGCAGCACCTGGTCCGCCCCGAGGTGATGAATGATTTCGAGCAGTCGGTGGCTCGCAACCGCGACTTGCTTGATCGCCTCGCCAAGTAGGCAAGTAAATGTCGGATTACCTGACGGTCGCCGAAATCTACCAAATGCAGCACCGGCTCATTGACATGTTCGGCGGCCTGCACGGCGTCCGGGACAAGGGCGCGGTTGAGGCCGCCGTCTTTCGCCCACAAACCGGCTACTACAACTCACTCGAAGAAGAGGCCGCGGCGCTGATGGAATCCCTCGGCAACAATCATGGCTTCTTCGATGGCAACAAGCGTATCGCGTTCGCCGCTGCCGATGTCTTCCTCCGCCGCAACGGCTTCTACATCGAAGTCGAAGCGACCGCTGGCTATGACTTCATCAACGGATCGATGGAGCGCCACGAATTCCGGTTTGCCCAAATCCTCGCATGGATCCGTCAGCACTGCAAAGCCATGAAGTAATTCCAGCCCTCAGTGCGACCCACTCGGAATGTCGCCCTCTCCAAGCCATTTCCACAACCACAATGTGACATCTGACCTTGTGCCCCTACAAAACTTGCGCGATCATGGTCGAGGCCGTGACGGTCGGGTGAACCCGCATCGTCGCGCCCCTAAGTCCCTTGTTGTCCGGATTTTAGTATCTAAGTTCTTTGACATCCGTATTTTGCCGGGAATTTCTTGCTAGTCCGATGATTCCACTAGACCCCAGGGGGGAGGGGGTATCGAGAATAACCTCTTAGGCCCACTCGAAGAACACCAATCGCGGCGGGCCTCGAGAGATTTATTTTCGATCAGGAATTCACAGGGCCCGCTGGTGCTAATTACCCGAGTTTTCACAGAGAAGTAATATCCGCGTAATATTCCCCGGCTAATACTCCCCGTGGAGGCTTTATATGAACACGAAGAGGTTAGTACTGGCTGCAGCGGGCACCGGGGCAGTCCTGGCGCTGGCAGCGCTCGGAATCGCGGGAGATAGGGGAACGGAATCCTCAGGCAAGATCAAGCATGTGCTGTTGTTGAGCATTGACGGCATGCATGCGGTGGATTTCTATAACTGCTCGCACGGGATCGCGGGCGTGAATGGCGGAGATCCTTATTGTCCGAATATGGCAGCGTTGAGCCAGACCGGGATCAACTACGTGAACACGGAATCGTCGAAACCCTCGGACTCATTTCCCGGGATGGCAGCCTTGGCTTCCGGTGGAACGCCGAAGACCACCGGTCTTTACTACGACGTGGCGTATGATCGGTCGCTGGATGCGCCAGCGAAGGCGACCGGCACCGGTTTGGCCGCGGGTACGTGCATACCCTATGCGGTGCCGAACGGAACAACCACGGACAACGACCAGGGCATCGACCTTAACGACAACCTGCTGAACGGCGGCGCACCGGGCGCTGGGTTGACCGAAGGTGGCATCGCATCGATTGATCCGAAGAAGCTGTCGCGCGATCCGCAGAATGGTTGTGCTCCCGTGTATCCGTGGAATTTCATTCGTACGAACACGCTGTTTGGCGTAATCCATGCGGCCGGCGGGTACACAGCATGGATCGACAAACACCCCTCCTACTCGTTTGTGGGTGGACCCGGCGGCAACGGCCTGGATGATTATTATTCGCCGGAGGTCAATTCGACTGTGGTGAAGCTGCCTGGCGTAAAGACCCTGGATGGCGTTCCATGCGATCCCATCCGCGACGCCGTCGTCACGTCGGCGTGGAATGCCAGCTTCAAAAACATTCAGTGCTACGACGCGATCAAGGTGTATGCGTTGCTGAACCAGATTGCCGGTAAAACGCATTCCGGCGCGCCGGCAGTTGTTCCGGCAGTATTCGGAATGAACTTCCAGTCCGTTTACGTCGGACAGTCGGTGAATGAAGCGGGAGTGGCGGCGGGCGGTTACAAGAATGCGGCGGCGGCGCCCAGCGAAGAGTTGTTGGGAGAAATCGAATACGTTGACACAGCCATCGGTGAGATCGTCGGCGCGCTCAAGTCTGCCGGCATCTACAACGACACTCTGCTCATCATCACGGCCAAGCACGGCGAGTCGCCGATCGACCCAACTCGGTATGTGGCCGACGGCAGCAACACGCCGGCGACGCTGCTCGCGACTGCGGGTCTTATTCCCTTCTCGGAGTCGCCGCTGAACTCGACCGGCATTGGCGCAACCGAAGACGACGTCTCCGTGCTCTGGCTGAAGAAAGGCTCAAGCGTGCCCACGGCTGTCGGGTTGCTCGAGGACAACGCGGCCGCGATTGGGATGGGCGAGATCTACTACGGCGGCAGCCTGGCGCTCAACTACAACGTGGGCGGCACTGAACCGGGCGAGGATCCGCGGTCGCCGGACATTATCGTCACTCCGAACGTGGGCGTAACCTACTCGGGCAGCACGTCGATGATCGGAGATCATGGCGGTTTCGCGCACGACGATACCAACGTGATGCTGCTGGTAAGCAATCCAAGCTTCAGCCCGCAGACGGCCGCGGCCTTGGTGGCAACCAGACAGGTCGCGCCGACTATCGTGAAGGCGTTGGGGCTCAATCCCTGGGCGCTCGACGCGGTGCGAGCCGAAGGCACGCCAGTGCTGCCCGAGGTCGCGGGACAGCTTGCAAAATAGTTTGCAAAATAATGGTTATCAGTGCAGGAGGGGCCGTACGCCGTACAGCGGCCCCTCTTTTCTGTTTAACCGAAAGAGAGAAACTGGGAGACTTCTCCGTGTGGCTGGTCGATGAGCGCTGCATTCTGTTAGATTACTTTAAGCAAAGATGTGAAGATCGATCATCCCAACTGGCTAACCGTTCTCAACCGCGAAATCATTGCTTGCACTCGGTGCCCGCGGCTGGTCGCATACCGCGAGCAGATAGCCCGCGAGAAGCGCCGGGCTTATCGCGACCATGAGTACTGGGGCAAGCCCGTGCCCAGCTTCGGAGATCCCGAGGCGCGGGTGCTGATTATGGGCCTGGCTCCCGGCGCTCATGGCTCTAACCGCACTGGACGGCCCTTCACCGGCGACGCTTCCGGCAAGTTTATGTTCCCCGTGCTTTACGAAACCGGATTCGCCAGCCAGCCGAACGCCACTGACCGCAACGATGGGCTGATATTGAAAGACCTGTACATAACGGCCGCAGTCCGATGCGCACCGCCCGACAACAAGCCTACGCCGCAGGAACTGGCCAACTGCTCACATTTTCTCGATCGCGAGATGGCAGGATTAGAGAAAGTAAAGGTCGTGGTCGCGTTGGGCAAGATCGGCTTTGATGCTTATCTCAACTACGTGAAGCGACGCGGCTTGCTCGACAGCAAGAAAGGCTATGTGTTCAAACACGGCGCCAGTTACCGGTTACCAGACGGCAAGGTGTTACTGGCCTCTTACCATCCCTCGAACCAGAACACGCAGACTGGCAAGCTTACGCGAAAAATGTTTGTGGAGATATTTAAGCAGGCGGCAAGACTTGCCGATGAATAAGTTGAGGCGCCGCCGGGCGGATCGTTGCACCTTCCCCATTTGAATGGGGTCACAATGGAGAAGCGGGGGTCACGATCCGAGGCGGCGCCGATTGCCTGCGCCCACAGAACTACTTCACTTTCGTGGCCATTACCTCAAGCTGGAATTCGCGACGAGAAGTTGGGTCATCCACGCTGCCAATCATGACTGGCTTCCCGGGAGTCGCCACCGTGCTGCCGCTGATTTCAATGTTCCGGTTTACGGGTCGCGTGTGAGCCGGAGTCAGCATGTTATCAATGACGCTGTCCACTGAAAGCAGCAGTTCATCGCCGCGTTCCTGCACTCGGCAGTAGATATGTATGCTGATGCTCAAGAAGTCAGACTGAGCGTCAGTGGGGACTCCGTTGGCAGTGCTAGTCTCTCTGTGAGTTTGGGCGCCTGAAGAAATTTTCACCTGATTCCGGTCCCCCGTGTTCACGTTCATCGAGTAGTGCCTGGTATTGATCTTTCTCCCATCCTCCAATTCATTGAGGGAAAAATCGATACGATAGGCGTGCACCGGTTTGTCAGCCTGTTCGGGGTTGGATTCGGGTTTGGGCCTGATTTCTTGAGGGGTTGACGTGGCTGACTTTTCCGGCCGTCCTGAGTCTTCCTGAGCGTGAGCAGGCTTTAGGCCAAAACACAGCGCGACGGTTATCACGCCCAGCCACGCTGCCACTACTTTTCGCATGAACATGTGCCTCACCTTTCTTGTGGTTGATCCTGCTGATCTGGGTTAGTCTCCGGAGACTGGTCTCCGCCCAGTTCCTCCGTCTCCTTCTCAGATTCTGCTTGTACCCTGGCTATCAGTGCCGCTTCTTCTGGGAATTCCCGGACGAAACGGACCAGGAGCTGCTCCTGCTCGCTGAGTGGGCGAAGCGACGGAAACTGGGCCAGCTTGGGCCCAGACCCGATGATGGCATGGCCTTCACGAATGCGGTGGCTCGCGGGCCTGTCCAGTACGGCGGGATGCGCCGGGCTACGCGCGCTATTCGTTGCCATGCGTGTCCCGGTTTCCTTATTACCCCGTGCTGGCGTTGCCGACTGATGCTCTGTGATGTTCTGGGCTTGTTTCCCCGATTTCCACGCAAGGGATATGGCTAGGACGATCAGCACCGATGCTGTCACGCCCAGAGCAGGCCAGTTCCACCACGAGTGCTGCACGGCGGGTTTCTGCCCAGCGCGCAGAGTTGTCAGAATGCGCTCTTCGAGGCCTGGTCTGGGTTCGATGGCCGCGTAGTTCGCTAGGGCCGCATCGAGTTCGCGGTCGACCTTGTCCTTATGGAGACTCTGCTGATTCATATCGTTTTGTCGGCGACGGCTGTCCCTCGTCTGTCCCTCAGGGGGCTAAAGCCCACGTTCTTATCGCCGCTCGGCGGCACGGCTGAAGCCGTGCCCTTCCCGAGCGATTACTGATCACGATTTTTGGTGTGACTCCCGTCGCGTCGTGACTCGTTCCGCTTTAACTCGTTCCTCCAGTTTTTCTTTCAAAATCCTTCTTGCACGGAAGACTCGGGACCGCACTGCAGCTTCGTTGATCCCTAGCATCGCGGCTACTTCGCGGGGCGACATCTCTTCTATTGCCGACAAGATCAGCGGCTCACGCAGTTTGTTCGGCAAGGCCGCGATCAGTCGTTCCAGATGCGCACTCTCCTGCGAGCTTTGCATCGCACGATCTACTGGAGCGTCCGAAGACCGCACTTCTTCCGTGGAGTTTCCGGGATCCTCGAGCGCAATCTCCTGCTTGCGACCGCGCTGCCGGCTGCGGTCGACCGCCACTCGCCAGGCGATGCGCGCCAGCCAGGTCTTGGTTTCTTCGACTGTTGCCAGCTTGTGGCTGTAGCGCAGCACGCGGAGAAAGGTTTCCTGGGTGGCGTCCTCGGCGTCGTGATGGCTTCTGAGCGCGGCATAGGCGATGCGGTAGACCAGGCGCGAATGCTGGCGGACGAGATCTTCGAGCATTTCGTCCTGACTGCGGTCCTGACTGCCGTCTTGACTGCGCGGTACCTTCGCGGCTTCGTTCAGGACTGCCTCTCCCGCAACCAATCGCTTGACCTCAATCATGAAGACCACGGGGACGTCTGGTTTGTTCAGGTATTTCTTGGGAAGAACGGTTGGGGAGATGCTCCTTGCAGGTATGACGCGTCGGCAGCGGTGGAGCCTCGCTGGGAACAGCAGGTTCCTCCACTATGCATCCCATTCCTTTCAGGAATGGGATGCTCCGGTCGGAATGACAGGTCCTAATTTGGTGTCGCAAGCGTGAAGCTGGCTTGTAAGGCGGACGAGAATTCGCTTTAGAAACCAACCATGACCGGTTCCGGTTCGAGGCGGACGCCCCAAATTTCTTCTACGCGGTGCTGGATCTGATCTTTGAGGGCGAGAACATCGGCCGCTGTAGCTCCGCCGCGATTGATGATGGCGAGGGCGTGTTTGCTGGAGATACCGACGGGGCCAGAGCCGAATCCTTTGGCGAAGCCGGAGCGCTCGACGAGCCACGCGGCGGAAATCTTCTTGCGAGTTTCGAGTGCGGGATAGTTGGGCACGGTAAATCCTCGCGCGGCGGCACGCTGCTTCAGATCCTCGTGCTGTTCTGCGGAAAGGACCGGGTTCTTGAAGAAAGATCCGGCGCTCTGGCTGTCTGCGTCTCCGGGAGTGATGAGCATGCCCTTGCGGGCGCGGATGTGGCGCACGGCCTCGCGGGTTTCGGCCAGATTCGGCTGAGTTTCGCGGCCCTCGAAGTGGCGCTTGAGGTCGGTGTAGGTGATGCGAGGGCTGCCTCCGGGGGTGAGCGCGTAAGTGACGCGGAGAACGATGAAGCGTCCACGCTCGGTGGTGTTGAAGATGCTCGCGCGGTAGCTGAACTCGCAAGCTTCGGGGCAGAGTTCGCGCACCTGATTATATTGTAAGTCGAGCACTTGCACGGCAGCGATCGTCTCGGAGACTTCCTGGCCATAGGCTCCAACGTTCTGCACGGGCGTGCCACCGACGCTGCCGGGGATTCCGCTCAGGCATTCGACTCCGGCGCAGCGGGCCATTACTGCGTTGGAGACGAACTTGTCCCAGGATTCGCCGGCGCCGGCGTCGAAAAGAGTTTTGCCAACTTCATCGTGACCGCTACGCTGATCGATGCCTTGAACGGAAACTTTCAACACCAGTCCGGGCCAGCCGGCGTCGGCGACCAGCAGATTGCTGCCGCCGCCGAGAACGAACAAGGGCAGATCGCGGGAGCGCGCGAAAGTGACTGCTTCCTGCACTTCACCGACGGTCCCGGCTTCAACGAAATATTTTGCCGGGCCTCCGATTTTGATGGTGGTCAGCGGCGCTAGCGGGATGTTTTCGAGCAGGAGCACGACTAGATTTCAATATACACACGGGCTGGAGGAGCCGCAGCGACGAAGTATGGAAGCAAGGGAGAATTGCTGCGGCTATGCTGCTGAGACTTTGCTAACCGCTGCGACCACATCTTCCACATCCTGCTCGGTCATTGCGTGAAACATCGGCAGGCTAATGAGTTGCTCGTAAGCTGTTTCAGCGACCGGGTATTCCCCGCCCTGGTAGCCAAACCGATCGCGATAGTAGGGATGCAAATGCACGGGAATGTAATGCACGTTGACGCCGATGTTCTCCGCGCGCAGTGCGCGAAACATATGGGCCCTGTCTTTTTTCAGGTGCGAAGGATTGACCCGGATGGGATACAGGTGCCAGGCCGGGTTGACGTCGGGCCGCACGCTGGGGGCAACGACGCCTCGCAGGTTCCGAAACGCGGCCGTGTAGCGGGCCGCAATCTCGCGGCGGCGGGCAAGGTTCGCCTCAAGCTTCTTCAACTGCGAAATACCGAGCGCACAAGCTATGTCGGTTAATCGATAATTGAAACCCAACTGAACCATTTCGTAGTGCCACTGCCCGGAGGCGTGGCGCTGGCGGGCATCGCTCGAAATCCCGTGGTTCCGGAAGCGGCGCAGGTTTTCCGCGAGATCCGCGCGGTCCGTAGTGACCATGCCGCCTTCTCCAGTGGCCACGTGCTTCACCGGGTGAAAGCTGAACACCGCCATGTGCGCAATGCTGCCGGTGCGCCGGCCTTTGTAGTCCGCGCCCAGCGCATGGCAGGCATCTTCGATCACGGTCAACCCGTGGCGCTCGCCCAAGGCGAGAATAGGATCGAGATCGGCCGGGTGCCCGGCATAATCGACCGGCAAGATGGCGCGCGTGTTGGGTGTGATGCGCTCGGCCAGGAGATCGGGATCGAGGTTCAGAGTATCGGGAGAAACATCAGCGAACACCGGCCGCGCGCCCTGGTAGAGTACACAATTCGCCGTGGCTGCGAAAGTCAGCGGCGAAGTGATCGCCTCATCGCCGGGCTTCAGGCCGGCAGCGAACGCGGCTCCATGCAAGGCGGCGGTGCCAGAACTATAGGCAACTGCATACTTCGCACCCACCCGCGCCGCCAGCGCCTCTTCGAATTCCGCAACCTTGGGTCCGGTGGTCAGCCAATCGGAGCGCAGGACATCCACTACAGTCTGGATGTCGTCCTCCGAGATCGACTGTCGCCCATAAGGGAGCATGGTTTTGCGCACGGGAGTTCCACCGTCGATGGCGAGCACTTCCTGGCTTGTGGGTGATGCGCGCATGCGATTGCTTTCACTCTTTCCGCCTCGAAGACCTTAGGCAGGAACGGGTACTTTTGCCTGCGAGATCAACTCCTGGAGTTGATCGTTGGTCAGCCAACTCGAGTTGGTGTCGCTGGTGTACCGGAATCCCTCCGGCAGTGCGCGGCCACTGACCCAATTCTCCCCGCTCCACCATGGGTGCGAGGGACGGATCACGTACATGCCTTCGACCTCGACGGTGTTTCGTGCCTCATCTTCGGAGACCAGAACTTCGTGCAACTTCTCTCCGGGCCGGATGCCGATGACCTCGACTTCGCAACCGGGCGCGACGGTGTCGGCCAGGTCAGCCATTCGCATGCTGGGAATCTTGGGAACAAAGATCTCACCGCCGTGCATCTCCTCAATACATCGAATGACAAACTTCACGCCGCGATCGAGCGTGATCCAGAAGCGGGTCATCCGCGGATCGGTGATGGTGATCTTGCCGGTCTTGCGTTGCTCCAGAAACACCGGAATGACGCTGCCCCGGCTGCCGACGACATTGCCGTAACGGGCGCAGGCAAAGCGGGCGTCTTTGGAACCGGCGTAGGCGTTGGCCTGCACAAACATTTTTTCGGCGCAGAGCTTGGTCGCTCCGTACAGATTGATGGGATTCACTGCCTTGTCGGTGCTCAACGCGAGTACCCGGCGTACGCCCTGATTGATGGCGGCATCAATCACGTTGCGGCCGCCTATGATGTTGGTCTGGATCGCCTCGAACGGGTTGTACTCACAGGCGGGAACCTGCTTCAGCGCCGCCGCGTGTACCACCACCGTCACGCCGGCGAAAGCCCGCTCCAGTCGCCCCGCATCGCGCACGTCGCCGATAAAATACCGCAGGCTCGGATGATCAATTCCCGCGGCACGCATGTCGTGCTGCTTAAGCTCGTCCCGGCTGAAGATCACCAACCGCTTGGGGTGATACTCCTTCAGCATGGTCTCGACAAACTTCTTCCCGAAAGATCCGGTCCCGCCGGTGACGAGAACCACCTGTTCCGACCAATTCATCCCAACCGCCTCGTGTCAAAAGAAGCTATCCGCGCAGCAGACCATCGTACAGCCTTCGCCTGCATCTGGGGAAGCACAGCTAGGGGGGATTTCTAGACGGGACTCTCTGGAAAGAGGCTGGTATTTGCCGCATCTGTATCGAGCGGTTCGAGCGTGAGTTTCTCTGCGCTGAACTTTCTCCACAGTGCAACGGATAAAGACTCGTACTCTTCATTCGACATCGTGTCAGCAACAGAGTCGTTGTCCGCGAGCGTACGGAGTTCTTCATAACTCATTCTTGAATAATCGGCCGCATCTGTTCTTTTCTGCTGCCGTTCTTTGGAGTGTCCCAGCTTGAATTCATTCAGGACTTCGACGAGAGTCTTCGACCAGGCAGGGAAATGCCACTCCTCAACCGGATATGCACCTCGGACCTCGTCAGGAAGCAAGCTCTTTCCCATGGCTCCAACTTCAACTTTATTTCCTGAGAAAGATGTTCCGCTTGGGCTGCAGGCAGGTCAAGGAAAATGAAGCGATGAATGATGACTAGGATGGCTCCCCCGCATATCACGGAGGACAAACTTCATATCCGCAATCTGGATCGCGCATTTCGGATCGCGGCATCAAGTTTTGGGAAGCGCTTCACTTCGGTCGCGATGCGATACCTTGCCATCCCGCGCCAGTGCCGGAGAGGAGACGTGGTCAGCGTGGCGTACAGAGTCTCGCGGGTATCGTTGGCAAACCATTCTTTATAAGCCTCTGCTCCTAACCCCATGTCGACGACACTAAACGTGTTCGTCTCGCACGCTTCGATCAGAATCTTGGCCAGCAAGCAGTAGCCGGGAGAATTCTCTTCGTCGCGCGTGTCGAAGGTCGTCTGATACAGGGACCAGCCTCCTTGAAACTGAAAACCATAGCTCCATGCAACGCGACGCTCCCCGATCTTCAACGTGGTCAAAGTCACGATCCCGGTGTCGGCAAATCTTCGGGCAAGATCTTCCATAAAGAAACGGCGCTCGGGTGCGGAGAGGAAGCTGACACCGTGTTTAGCTCGAAAGCGCGCCACCTGGATATTGACGAAATCCGGCAAGACCGTCTGAATCTGGTCCCACGATTTGAGATAAACGCAGGTCACGGGCCCCTCACGCTCCATCGCCTTCAGGCAACGGCGCAACTGTCTCTTGCGCGTGACGGTAGTCTTCAACTCCTGGCGTTGCTCCGCCGAACCCAGTTCGACCTGGGGACATGAGGATGACGGTCGAATGTACAAGTGAAAACCATACTTCTTTGCCGCAGCCCGAAGGGCGCTGGGGGTTGCCGAGGCCGCTGGCAAACTGGCGAGCACCAGATTAGCCGCATCCAACTGCCGAAGCTCAGCGAAAACTGCGTCGACGAACTCCGCCCGCCGCTGCGGATGGCTCAGGAACTCACAGTAGTCCGCCGTAGTCGCGTTGAGAAAGCTTATATTTTGTTCGCCGGGGTCGGCAGCGAGACATGCCACTCCCACCAAATCATCGCCGTCGTAACCAAGAAACAACAAAGGCCTCAGAGAGGCTGGATACGCAGACTGCACGGCGAGAGCCCACTCACAGGTGTAGAAAACCTTGGGCAGCTCCATCTGCAAGACCAAATCATTCCAGCGCCCCTGGAGAGAAGAATCTTCCGGGATTTTCCTGAGCAGAACGATTCGCAAACTTACTTTCCCCCCGTGGCTTCCACTCCGGAAGAGACATAGTACCAATCGGTGACATAAGGACGAGGGTCCATCCCCGCGTGATTCTAACCCACCGCGCGCTGGAGGCGGGTGTGAAGCCCACTTAAGTGAGCCGCGAACTCTGGCAGCGTGGTGTTCGCAGTCACATGGATTCGCGGAAGTGCAAAGGAATCTGCAGGTCCTGCATGCCAATGCTCCACGTTGAGGAACGCGCACGCGAATCCGGCTTCTCGCGCAAGCCGCACTTCGCGTTCTCCCATTGCGGAAGCATTGCCAAAGGGATAAGCGAATGCCCAGACCTGCCGCTCCAAAGCCCGTTCAATTTCGCTCTTGCTTTGTTGAACCTCGCGGCGGGCTTCCTCTTCGCTGCATAGCGACAAGACTGGATGCGATAGCGTATGCGCCCCGATGGTCATTCCGGCCTCAGCCAGCGCCCTCAGTTCGGCAATGTTCATCAGGCGCCACCGTCTTTCAGAGCAGAGACCGGCAGAAAGTTCGGAACGACAAACCTGCGTCCCGTCGCAGTGACTGCGCACGAGATCCATCCAATCCGCGCGGGCCCTCGCGTCCAATTGAGAGGCTCTTCTCACCGCATTCCACCACCGGGCTTGAAAATTCCTTGAAGATTCAGTGGCTTCATCGTCGGGAAGCTGCAACGCGAGTGCGTCGAGCGGCCGAGCGCGCATCAAGTGGTAGAGCTCCTCGTACCAGAGCATGCCCGGTTTTAGACCGCACGAAGCGCCGGTCACGAAAAAAAGGCATGGGACACCCTCACTTTGCAGCACGGGGAGCATGTCCGTGAACGTGTTCACCAGACCGTCGTCGCAGGTGACCAGAACAGCCCGTGGAGGAAGTTGCTTGCCTTGTTCAATCCAAGCCCGAAAGTCCTCTGGATGAACCACATGGTAGTGAGCTTTGAGGAATTGGAGCTGCCTACGAAACATCTCCGGTTGCACTAGATTACCGTCGAGAAAAATCTCCGCAACGGAATGATCGGACGGAACCACTCCATGGTAATTCACAACCGCATAGCCGCCGGGCGGCATAGTGTGATCGAGCCATCCGATTTGATGTAAAGCCGGATATACTGCGTGCTTCAAGAATGGACTAACCAGCCGCATGCTCGACAACAGGATAGCACCATAGCAACGGCCCGGTTTCCTGCCACGCGGCTGGGCTCCGTCTTGGCGTGCCTCTCTTTGACTAACGTGATTTACGTCTTTAATTTGCGAATTTATGTCCGGTGCCGCGCAGGCGCCTTGGTGAACTGAGCTTCAGCCTGGCAGAGGCGTTGCAGCACAAGCACCGTCTTCCAGATTGCTGGATGGTTTCTCACTCGGCAATGCTAGAATTGTCGGCGAACCCGATACATCAGAATGAGAAAGTCCCGGTCGATGAACCAGCCAGCGACAGGCTTTCTTGAGGTAACGAGTGCCCCTGACTGGCGACTCCAGGCCAAGAAAGACTTTGAAAACTGGATGAGGAGAATTAATGGATTCCGGACCGCTGGTGCAGGCCAATAGCTCAATCGTTCGCGAGATGCAACCCGCGGACCTTGGTAGGACGAGCGGCCCGCGCGTTTATCCCGAACTTTCTTCTCAGGAATCGGCGATCCGGGATTATCTTCGAGTTTTGCTGAAACGCAAGTGGACGGTTCTGGCTTGTCTGTTTACTGTTTTTTCCGTAGTCGCCATCGCCAGCCTCAAGATGACGCCGGTGTATGAGGCGAGTGGCAGCATTGCCATCAACAAGCCCGATTCCAGCCTGGGAAACTTTAATAACTCCACAACCTTCAACATCGACTACTACGACCCAACCGACCTCGAAACCGAAGTAAAGATTCTGCAGAGCGATCTTCTGGCCCTGCAGGTAGTGAAGGATCTGGGTCTCGACCGCCGGCCTGAGTTCGGCGGGAAAGCAGCTTTGCCCTCGTCGCTCGATCTCGCTCCCGATCCGTTACAAGCCGATCCCAACCGGACTTCTGCTCTGCTGGCTGGTTTCCGGGGCAATCTGAAGGTTAGCCTCGCGCCTAATACCAAAATCATCGAGGTGCACTACATCAGTCCCGATAAGCAATTGGCTGCCAATGTCGTGAATAAGCTGATGGAGGACTATACCGAGAACAACTTCAAGTCCCGCTTCGACTCCACCATGCAGGCGGAGGATTGGCTTTCCAAACAACTCGTGGACTTACAGATGAAGGTGGAAACCTCCCAGGAAAAATTAGTGCGCTACCAGAAAGAGCATGAGATTCTGGGCATCGACGAGAAGCAGAACATCACCACCGCGAAACTTGATGAATTGAATAAAGCGCTGACGGCCGCGGAATCCGACCGCATGGACAAGGAGTCGGTGTACCGCCTGGTGCAATCTGGCGATGTCGAAACCGTCGCGTCCGCTGTCTCGGCCCTGGACGCGGCTGGAGCCGGAATCCAGTCCGCTTCAAGCCTGCTGGGGAGTCTCCGTTCCAAGGAAGCTGACCTGAAAATCCAGGCAGCCCAACTGAACACTCAATTCGGGCCATCTTATCCAAAACTGGCTCAACTGAACAGCCAACTTAAGGAAATCGACGCGCAGATTCTGCAGGAAACGAAGAAAGTTGCGGGCGAGGTGCGGGGACAGTATATGGCGGCGGTGCAGCGAGAGAGCTTGCTACACGACGCTCTCGAAAAGCAGAAGCAGGAAGAGAACAAACTCAACGAGAGTGCAATCGATTACAGCATATTGAAGCGCGACCTCGACAGCTACCGCCAGCTTTATGAAGGACTGATGGAGAAAATGAAGGAGGCCGGGGTTTCGGCCGGCCTTAAATCCAACAACTTCCGCATTGTCGACGTCGCCCGCGTGCCGACCGGCCCCATTGAACCCAATATTCCGAGGAATCTCGCTTTTGCTTTCATACTGGGTTTAACCTCCGGCGTGGGGCTTGCCTTCCTGCAAGAGGGATTGGACAATACCGTCCGCACCTCGGAACAGGCACAAATGATTTCCGGGCTGCCTGCGCTCGGAATGATTCCACTCCCCGCGAGAACAGCGCGCGAAGGCGCCAACCCGAAGCGCCTGGTAATCGCCACGTCCTCAAAGGAAGCGGTGGAGCTGGTCGCTCAGTCCAGGCCTCATTCGCAGATGGCGGAATCCTATCGCGCACTGCGGACCTCGCTGCTGCTCACTAACCTCGGAGCGCCTCCCAAGGTAATCATCGTCACCAGCGCTCTGCCCCAGGAAGGAAAGACGACTACCAGCATGAACACCGCGTTGGTGCTGGCTCAGAAAGGCGTTCGAGTCCTGCTGATCGACGCCGACCTGCGACGGCCCAGTATTCATAAGATCCTGGGCATGGGTCCGCGAAGCGGACTCAGCAACGTCCTGACCGGAAGCGCCACCTTGCAGCAGACGATTACGCGGTCCTCCATCCTGCCCAACCTGTATATCCTGCCGGCGGGAACGCCGCCGCCGAATCCGGCTGAACTGCTGGCGTCCACCAACATGCGTGACGTATTGGAGGAACTGCGGGGGCAATACGATCACATCGTGGTCGACACCCCTCCCACTCTGTCGGTCACCGACGCGGTGGTCTTGTCGCCGCGAGCCGATGCCATCGTCCTGGTTATCCGCTCCGGGCAGACTACCAAGCAGGCGCTGCGCCGCTCCCGCGATATCCTCACCCAGGTCAACGCGAAGGTCTCAGGCGTCCTACTGAATGCAGTTGACCTCACCTCGCCCGACTATTACTACTACTACGAATACCAGAGCAAATATTCCCGGTACTATCGCGACGAATCGCACGACGGCGATGAAGAGGATGGTGACACCGAGGATACTGCTGAGGCATCGCCCAACAGCGCGTAGGAAGTGACGTGCGTGGGTTCGTGGTTGCGCTCCCAGTTGCACAACATGGAAATACTGCTCAATTCAGCATGGCGGAAGAGATTCGTTTTTGGCCTGGGTGCGGCAGTTTGCCTGATCTATGTGCTGCTGGCTGGGCGCCTTTTTGTGGCTTCCTTATACGGGGCAATATCCGCCGGAGAAATACCGAAGCTCGCGAGCTTGCAACGGGCGGCCCACCTCGATCCCTCAAACGCGGATTACCGCGATGTTCTCGGAGACTACTACGCGCAGACCGGCGACCTCGAGAAAGCCATCACACACTACACGGCAGCCGCGAACCTGAACCCGCACTCCGCCCGTTACTGGCTCGATTTGGCGAACGCCTACCTGGTGCTGGGAGACCGATACACTTCGAATCAAACCCTGGCATTGGAACACGCGATCCAGGCCGATCCAACGCGGCCTGATGTGGCTTGGGAAGCCGCTAACTTCTACCTTGTGCAAGGCAGCGATGACAAAGCTTTGCGCGAATTCCGCGTGGTTTTGCAGAATGATCCTTTCAAAGCGGCTGACGCGATTCGACTCTGCTGGCACATCAAGCCAGATGTGGACGGGCTCTTGCGCGACGCCGTTCCCGCCAGGCCCGAGGCCGATCTCGCGTTTCTGAGCCTGCTGATGACTCCGAAGAAAATTGATCTCAGCGCCACCAGGGCACCATCAAATCCCAGCGGCAAAAGATGGGTGTACACACTGGCGGCCGCGGATGGCGACGCAGGGTCGAACGCCTGGGCTAATGCCTCGGTTTTGCTTTCTGGGTATACGGGCGGCGCGACCGGGAACAACGTCGCTGCCACGATCGCGGCCAGCACGCCCACCACAATTGAGATCGAAAACCCAGTCGGCACGGCTACCAACACGGGTACGCCTGTGTTGATGATTTCGAGGGCAGTTTCAGATTCAGGTGTTCCCGCAACTGGCGGCACGAACCGGGAAACCGAGGCAACCGCCAAAGTGTGGGCCGCTTTGATGGCTTCGCGGCAACCCTTCGAACAACGCAGCGTCTACGGATATATCCAGTACCTGATAGACCACAAGGACATGGAACAGGCGCGAATAGTATGGGAGCAGGCAGCGCCACGTTTCGGCTTGTCTGCTTACCTGCCCTCGGCGAGGAATTTAATCGTCAACGGCGATTTCAGCCTGGACGTTCTGAATGGCGGCTTCGACTGGCAGTACGAGAAATTGCAGAGCGTTACTTTGACGCTGGATCCCGGCGATTTTCACAGCGGCACGCGTTCCTTGCTGATCGCCTTTGACGGACCCGGAGTGAGCGATGCGGGAATCCATCAATTCATTGCGGTGCAACCCAGCACTACCTATGATTTCTCTGCGTACTATAAGACTGGAGATTTCGAGGGCGCAGGTGGCCCGCATATCACGATCCTGGATGTCGTGTCGCGAGTGGTGTTGTACGACAGTGACGACCTGAAAGAGCGGGGATACTGGAAACTTGTCAGCGGGGAATTCACCACCGCAAACGATAGCGGACTGCTCGAACTGCGCATCCGGCGCCTGCCGGAGGGGAGTCCGATCCGTGGTAAGCTCTGGGTCGACGATTTCCGTCTCGTGGCTAAACGGCAATAGCCCCTCGAATCAGGGCGATTCAATCTCATGAGCTTAAACAGCACTACCACGAGCCCTCGAAGCCAACGCGCGGAACAAGCCGGCACGGTTCTGCTCTACGGCGTCTTCGGTTTGCTCCTGTTTGGACCGCTCGCATTCGGCGCGACCGAACCCTGGTCAATCTTCCTGATGGAGGCTGGTTCCGCGGCCCTGTTTTTGCTGTGGATAGGCACGCAGGTTCTGCAAGACAAAATGCAAGTCGCGTGGAATCCTCTTTTTCTACCCATGGGAGTATTCGGCCTGCTCGTCCTTTCGCAACTCATCTTCGGGAGCGCGTACAGGCACGAGACGGAATCGAAAGCGCTCCTGTACTTCGCCTACGGCCTGCTGTGCTTCCTCGCCGGGCAGACTCTGCTGCGGGGTTCTCAGGCGCGCCGGCTCGCGCTTATTTTTTCGGTGTATGGCGCGGTGCTGGCGGGCTTTGCTTTGATCTATGGCGTCTCGGCGAATGACAAGTTGTACTGGTTGCGGCTGCCCCGCAATGGAGGGTGGATTTACGGCCCTTACGTAAACCACAACCATTACGCCGGTCTGATGGAGATGCTGGTTCCCATTCCTCTGGTGTTGGCGCTGACTCAAATGGCTTCCACCAAAGCCCGCACTGCTGCAGCGGCCGCGGCTGCCCTCATGGTGGGCACGATCTTCCTTTCTGGATCACGTGGCGGCATGCTGGCGATTGTCGCGGAACTCGTCGTTCTGGCGGTCTTACTGGTTAAACAGAAACGCAATCTGCGCACCGCTGTCCTGGTCGGCGTGTTTCTCGCGATTGTGGTCGGATTCGTCCTCTGGGTCGGCGGAGATGCAGTCGTAAAGCGCTGGGCGTCGGTGGACTCGTCACACTCGGAGATATCCAGCGACGTGCGCTTAAATATTGACCGCGATGCGTTTCGGATGTTCCTCAAAAAGCCTGACCTGGGGTGGGGCCTGGGAACATTTCCAGTGGTGTATCCGCAATTCCGGACTTTCTACACCAATTCCTTCGTTAACGAAGCGCACAACGACTATCTGCAGTTGCTGGCAGAGATGGGACTGTTGGGATTTGGAACCATGCTCTGGTTTCTGCTGACGCTCTATACCCGCGCCATCAAGAAAATCGGAAACTGGGTCGGCGACTTGAGCAGCGCGACGGCTCTGGCCTGTGTGCTCGGCTTAAGCGGGATCCTGGTCCACAGCGCATTCGATTTCAATCTTCAGATCCCTGCCAACGCCGCATTGTTTTATGTGCTCTGCACCATCGCAGCCGCAGAACCCTTCGCGCAGCCCGCTCGCAAACGCCGAGTGGCGCGAAGCAAACCTCCTGAAGAAAGTCTGGACTCGCAGGAAGCCCTGCCGCAGCCAGCCACAAATTTCTAAATCTTTTGCTGACTTCCGCCCAAAAAGGCGTCGAGCCGCCCGGCAGCGCCGGGCGGCTCAAACATTTCTCAACGAGAATGCGGTGCTCTCGTTACTTGGGCGTCATTCACTCGGGCTCGCAGGACTGAGCGGAGCACTGCTCTGCAAAAGCACCCAGACTGTTACCCCAAGGATTGCCGCTCCGCCGATGCCGACTGCGATGGGAGAGTCCAGCAACCCGCCGCCAGCGGCAGGTGCGGCGCCAACCACTGGCTTCTTGTTATTTTTCTTCTTGCTGTTGTCGTTGGATTGGTCGGTCTGGCCGGATTGTTCGTCGAGCGTCTTGTCTTGCCCTTGTGCCAGGAGCGTAACCTTACCGTCGGCGTCGGTGACGCTGAGGTCTCCTTTGCGGGCCGCGATTCGCACCGTGCCGTCAGTGTCGATCACGTTGAATTCGGTCCACGACGCAATTGAGGCCGGCGCCACTCGCACATCGCCAGCCGTCGTGGCCATGCCTTTCGATGTGGAGACAGACACGCCTCCGTGCTCCACTTTCAGGGAAGCGCCTTCAAATTCCACCAGCGAGTCACCCAGAACCGTGACGCTCGAACCAGGAGCATGGATATTAGCGGCCGAATCAGGACGGGTTTGCACTAGATCACCGGAAAAAATTGCAGAGGACTGCGGGACACGGCTGCCGTTTAGCCAGGCGCCATCCGTGTAAAGCATAGCCGCACCCGAATCGGCGGCAATCAGCGAACCAGGGAAAGCCAGCAGTAGCACGCAACTCACCAACTTGCGGAAAGCAGCCATGCCCATCCCACACTCCGTTATTAACTAATTTGGTGTCTGTTACGGCATCGTACCCTCCAAGGTTCTTGCCAGTCAATGCCTTTTGTGCTTGTGAGCGGACTGGGCGGTGGAAAACTTTATCGCTGCTCTTCCCATCAATAGCCTTATCGCCAGCTGAATTCCAGCTTATCTCCATTGATCGACTGTCTTCCACCAGACCAGCTTCAGGCATTCATCCAGCAATGTCTTCGCCCATTGGCGATGCGTCCACCATTTGACGCCGAACTGGGCTTCGTCGCGGGCAGCCGCTACTGAGTAGTCGTATCCGGGGACTTCACGCCGGAAAATGCTCAATGCGCGCCGGGTGTGGAAATCTGAGGTCACGATCAGCACACTCTTACCGCCTTCGCTTGCCAAACACTTCTCCGCATCCTTCGACTCGTCTTTAGTCGACAATCCGTCGATCGGACAGATACTGATCAGCGCTGACTGGGGCAGATCCTTGATATGTAAATCCGGGACGTGCAAATCCTCGATATACTTCTGTGCCAGCTGAATCTGAGTAAATTCGTAGATCTTCGCGTTTGTCGGAACATCAAGCAGCACACGCCGCCCATATCCCTGCGCGAGAAGTTCGAGGGCACGTTGCGGGCGGCGGTCGGTTTCCCCCGCCAGCACCAGGATCACGTCTGAGCGGCGCGGCGCATCTACCACAAGGAAATCGCCGGCTCTCGCGGCCGACTCTATCAGCAATCCTCCTGACAGAACTAAAACCAGCAACCAAACGCGACTCCTACTGCCATGGATCTTCATAGTTCCTACTCCGGAAGATGAACCTCATCCCTCATCACTTCGCGAGCGTCACAGCAATGTCGCAGTGCGACTGCATGCTAGAATCGAAAATGAAAATTGATCCGCGAAAGAGATCACCAACCGCGAAGATGAAGAAGCATTCTGCCGCAAATCGAGCCGCCAGCCGTCCAGGCTACGACGAACTGAAGAACAAGATCGAGCAGCGCCAGGCGCGGATCGGCATCATCGGCCTCGGATATGTTGGACTGCCGCTGGCCCTGCTGTTCACCGAGCAAAGGTTCTCCGTCACCGGCTTCGACATCGATCAGCGAAAGGTCGACACCCTGGCCCGGGGTGAATCCTACATCTACCGCATCGCCGCGGAGGAGATCAGGAAGGCCAAAAAGCAGGGCTTTTCGGCCACATCAGAATACGCCCAGATCGCCGAGATGGACGCCATCATCATCTGCGTTCCTACTCCTCTCAACCAATATCACGAACCCGATCTCAGCTTCATCACCGATACTACACACGCCATTGCGCCACATCTGCAGGCTGGGCAGTTGGTCATTCTTGAGAGTACAACTTACCCCGGCACCACCGAAGAAGTAATGTTGCCGATTCTAGAGAAAGAAAACAAAAACGGACTGAAGGCTGCCCGCGGACCTTCGGGCGCGGTGAAAGCAGAGAAGCAATTCTTTGCGGCCTTTTCTCCCGAACGCGAGGATCCCGGCAACACCACGGTGGCGCGGCGCGACATTCCCAAGGTCGTAGGCGGATTGAATCCCCAAGCCTCGGAGCTGGCTGGCGCTCTGTACGGTTCCATCTTCCATCGCACGGTTCCCGTATCCTCCCCCGCCGCGGCCGAGATGACCAAGCTGCTGGAGAATATTTACCGCTGCGTCAACATCGCGCTGGTCAACGAGCTTAAGATGCTCTGCCTGCGCATGAATTTGGATATTTGGGAAGTCATCGCAGCGGCTTCGACCAAGCCTTTCGGCTTTCATCCCTTCTACCCCGGACCCGGCCTGGGTGGACACTGCATTCCGGTTGATCCTTTTTACTTGTCCTGGAAGGCCAAGGAGTACGACTTCCGCACTCGCTTCATCGAACTGGCTGGGGAGATCAACACCGCCATGCCTTACCATGTGTTGGCTTCCATCGGCGGGGCATTGAACCAGCACAAGAAATCAGTGAATGGAGCCCGCGTCCTGATTCTGGGCGTCGCTTACAAAAAGGATATCGACGATCTGCGCGAGTCACCTGCCCTCACTATCATCGAGCTCTTGCAGCATGAAGGCGCCCAGGTCAGTTATCACGATCCTTATTTCCCTATGATCGGGAAAGGGCGCAAGTACGACCTGCAGATGAAGCGCACCGAACTGCAGCGGCTGGGCCAGTATGATTGCATTGTGATCGTCACCGATCACTCGGATTATGACTTCAAGAAGATCGTCGGCGAAGCTCAGCTGGTCGTCGACACCCGCAATGCCACTAAGGGGATCGATAGTCCGAAGGTGGTCCGCTGCTAAGCCAACGGCGCTCCCAGGAGCGGGCCGAGCTGAGCCAGTCTGGAAGCAAAAGCTCGCTTGAGGTGTAATTTTTTGCTCTTTTTTGCCTGGTCCCCGGGGGTCGGCCGCGCGGTCGGGATAAGTAACTGAAAGATCAGCAGGATAGACTTCCCGATTTGACGGGGAAATGGCCTTTGCCGTGCAGATTTTGCTATCAGGCACCCAGCCGTGAGGTAGTAGACTATGGACTCCTCGACCCCCTGTAGTCCCAGGCCCTCAACGCTGCCCGGGGCCGAGAAACTTTCAAACCCAAACCGGGGTTTGAAGGACGGACGAGTAAAAGCAGTTATGAGTTCTTCTGCTTCCCAAGAGTCTCTCTTCTCCCTGTTACCGGAGACCAGAAAACCTTGGACAGAATTCGTTTTCAGCACCGGCATGCAGGCCGCGGTGGTCGCGCTTCTGATCTGGGTGCGCTTGTTATACCCCAACGTTGTCGCGGCTCCCGAGCATACGTTTCGCTCGATTGAACTGGTGAGCACACCGGTTCCGGTGAATCATCAGCCGCAACCGCCGCTCCCGTTGCGGCAGCCCGCGGTGATCGCGCAACTGGATCCGCCCGCCGATGCCCTGCGCCTGCCCGCGCCCTTGCCGAAGACTCAAGTGAAAGTGCAAGAAGATACTGCTCCCACGGTCGCCATCGCTGCCAGTAAATTGGAGCCTCTGCCACCGGCGCCCGCGCCTGTGATTCCCAAGCAGGCGGTGCGGACCAATGTATTTTCCACCGGGAGTTCGGCTACTCCCACGTTGGCGCGCGCTCCCTCGCAGGTGCAGACCGGAGGCTTCGGCGACCCCAATGGAATTCCTGCCAAAGCAGGTCAAACCAAAGCGGTTAATATCGCAGCGGCCGGATCGTTCGACCTCCCATCCGGGCCGGGCTATGGCAACGGAACCGGCGGCGCCAAAGGCGTGCCCGGCGTGGTTGTAAGTACTGGCTTTGGCAACGGCACGGCCGTTCCCGACACTCGCCCGCGACCCACAGGTACGGTTCAGGCCAGCGGCTTCGCCAGCGCTGATGTGCCCGCGCCGCCCACCGTGCACTCTCGGCCCGCAGAAACCGCCGCCAATGTGCTGCCTGCGGAAATCCTTTCCAAGCCAACTCCGGTCTATACTCAAGAAGCTAGGAATTTGAAGATTGAGGGTGAGGTGCTGCTGGAAGTGGTTCTGGAGGCTTCCGGCAAACTCCGTGTCGTACGTGTGGTGCGCGGATTGGGTCACGGCCTCGACGATAACGCCGTAAAGGCCGCCGAACAGATTCACTTCAAGCCAGCGGTAAAGGATGGGCAGCCGACTGATTCCACGGTCGTTGTGCACATTATTTTTCAAATGGCGTAGGGTTCTCCCGGAAGGGTCTTTATGCGTATTTCCCAGGTGGGTTCGTTTTCGTTCTTTCTGTGTTTGGTCTGCTCTCTGCCCGCTTTGTCGCAGAATTCAGCCTCTCCGGCGCCGCCAACTGCAGCGACCGGTGCGGCCACAGCAGCGTCAGGCGCCGGAGCACTTTCTGCTGCGCCTGCAGCTTCCTTCAATGACGTCATCGACCGCGTTGTCGAGCGAGAGCATCTCTTCCTGGCCCAGATGCGCCATATGCATCCGATGGTCGAGACTTATCTGCAGGATCTTAAGAACGACAAAGACGGCAATGCCTACCCTTCGAAAGACCAGTACTTCCTGGGACGCCTCGACATGAGCGATGGCCCCGAAGATACTTCATTCATGGGCCAGCCTGGCTTCGGCCGCCGGATGATGAAACAGCTCACCGGCCTTTACTCCCTGCATTTCCTGCCGCTGGGGTTCGCCCAGATGGTGATCCTCGATACTGATTTCCAGAAGCGGTACTACAAATTCACTTTCGTTCGTCGCGAGTTTCTGGGAGAAGTTCGCTGCCTGGTGATTGATGTTGAGCCCCGGGCAGATTCGGGCACTGCGCGCTTCCTGGGCAGAATCTGGGTGGAGGATCAGGATTACAACGTGGTTCGCTTCAACGGCACCTATTCTCCCCACCCCAGGACTGCCTACTACTTGCACTTCGACAGTTGGCGCCTGAATCTTCGTCCCGGCACCTGGCTGCCCGCCTACGTCTACAGCGAGGAATCAGACCCCAAGTCCGGCATCGCCAAGAGTTTGCATTTCCGGGCTCAGACCCGTCTCTGGGGATACGACTTGAAAGCCCTGACGAAGAATTCAGAGTTCACACAGATTCTGGTGGATTCTCCGCAGGACGCTTCTTCGGTGAAAGATCAGAGCGATGCGGCCGCTGACGCGTCGCCGGTGATGGCCGAGCGCATGTGGGAGCGCCAGGCTGAAGATAACGCGGTTGAGCGCCTCCAGAAGATCGGTCTGCTGGCGCCTCCCGGAGACGTGGATAAGATCCTTCTAACCGTGGTCAACAACCTGATGGTCACGAATAACATCGATTTGCAGGGCGACGTCCGTTGCCGTGTACTACTCACCTCGCCTCTGGAATCGTTCACCATCGGGCGCACCATTGTGATGAGCCGCGGTTTGCTTGATGTGCTGCCCGACGAAGCCTCGCTCGCCATGATCCTTGCCCACGAGCTCGGCCACATCGTGCTGGGGCATAAGCTCGACACCCAGATGGCGTTCAACGACCGCCTGTTCTTCCCTGATGAAGACTCGTTCCAGCGCATGGATTTCAAACGCCGGCCGAGTGAGGAAGAAGCCGCAGATGCCAAGGCTTTGGAGCTGCTGAGGAACTCTCCCTATAAGGACAAGCTGGGAACTGCGGGGCTGTTCCTGAAGTCCCTGCAAGAACATGCGCCTGAGCTGCCAAACTTGATTCGCCCGCATCTGGGCAACGGGTTCGCCTGGGACAATGGCAAGGACGTCCGCATGGCAGCCCTGCTCGCTTCCGCACCCGCGCTGCAGCCGAACCGCACCGATCAGATTGCTGCGCTTCCGCTTGGAGGACGCATCAAGCTGGATCCCTGGAGCGATCAGGTCGAACTGGCAAAGGCGAAGCCGGTGGCGTTGGCTTCCGCGCGCGAGAACATACCGTTCGAGATCACGCCATTCTTCCCTTACCTTACAAGACTTTCAACTCCGGGCAACGAGAAGGTCGCGCTCACCACGCCTGCCGCGAAGTAAAAAGGCGTGAGTACGAAGATCCGGCTCGCGTAGAGATTGAGTTGGGAAACGCGCAGCTTCTGAGTGTTATAGAAAGCGCTGCTGAAAAACGAAATAGCGCGCCGCCCGGCGCGCTATGTACACATCAATATTTATCGATCTGCTTCAGGACTACTGCAGGGCGCTGCCGACGCTCGAGAATACGTTGTTGGCGTTCGAACCAATGAGGCGGACCGTGCCCACGACGATTACCAGAATCACGGCGAGCATCACTGCGTATTCGGCAATATCCTGACCACTCTCATCGTTCCAAAGTTTTTGCCAAAGTTTTGCCACGGGCTCCGTCTCCTCAAGAATTTATTTTCAGCCAGACTCCCCTCGCCCCAACGAGGGAACAACCCAAATGTTGTGACCGGCTCAGTTTTCCGCCCTGAGGCTGTTCTTGAAGAAATCATAAGCGGCGGGGCCTAGCCCGCCAATGGCCCTTAAGTGCTATCCCGAGGTTACTCGAGCGCAAGCTGCTAAGTCCTTGTCAGCCAATGCTTTTTAGGGGTAGCGACTGGTTTACAGCAAACAGCGCCAACTCCAGCCGTGTAGACACTCCCAGCTTGTCGAAGATGTTGCTGAGGTGGTGCTTGACCGTGTCTTCGCTGATCTTGAAGTATTCCGCAATCTCTTTATTCGAGTATCCTGCCACCACCGCCGCAACAATCTCCAACTCGCGCGGGGTCAGCCCAAATTTCTTCTGCCGCGCTTCGTCGCTCGAAGACTGCACCAGCGTGCGCAGGTATTGCACCAGGTTGGAAACGCTCTCCCGTCCCACCCAGTACTCGCCTGACATCACGGTGTGGATCGCTTTGAGCAGCAGTTGCGTGGCAGAGTCTTTCAACACCACGCCCCGCGCGCCCAACTGCAGAGCCTCTACAATCTGGCTCTTCTCCGCCGCCGCCGTCAGCAGGATGACGCGCACCGGAGTCGAATTCGCGCCTGTGCTCAAATCCCGCAATGCTTCCAATCCGGGATGCTTTGGCATAGCCAGGTCGAGCAAAAGAATGTCCGGCTTCAATTGCCGCGCCAGTCTTACGGCTTCGGCACCGTCGGAAGCCTCACCCAGCACCTTCAAATCCGGTTCGGCTTCCAGAAGGCGCCGCAGGCCATCCCGGAAAATTGGATGGTCGTCGGCGATTACGATACGAACAGGCTGTGACTTCTTAAAGTTCATCGGAGACTTCTCCACCTCTCGGAACTTTGATTTCCAGGCGCGTCCCTACTCCGGGAGTTGATTCTATCGTGAGTGCCCCCCCAATTAAACGTACACGTTCTTTGATGATCATGGGGCCCCTGCCCGTTTGATCTAATTCTTCCTGCGTGAGGCGGCCGGAAAACGGGAACCCCCTGCCGTCGTCTTCCAGCGTCAGGCTCCACTGATCGGCACTTGAACTCAGCCGCCCCAGCACATGGCGTGCCTGACTGTGTTTACGCACATTCACCAGACCCTCCTGCACAATCCGCAGCAGTTCCCTGCAGACCTTGTCCGGCATCTCCAATTTCCCGGCATCGGTCACGAAGCGCGCCGAAATTCCCGTCTCCCGTTCAAACCGCTCGACCGCGTCGGTCACCAGGTGAAGGAACCTTCGGGAATCCACGTCGATCGACTTCATCTGTTGCATCAGTTCCCGCAGCTTGAGAACTTCTTCTCGAAGCAGTCCCTGGATCCGGCCCAGCTCGCCCCCGACCACAGCGGGTGTCGTTTCCGCCTGGCGCCGAAGAACATCCACCTGCATCTCCACCGCGATCAGCGACTGCACCGCGCCATCGTGCAGTTCTCGGGCGAAGCGCGCGCGTTCCGCCGCACTGGCACGGCGCCTCAGCCGGTGCAGCAGGTAAACGTTGTAAATCGCCGGCCCAACTTGCCGGAATAAATCGAGCAGAAAGCGCAGCTGCTCCTGCGTGTCGCCTTGCCACGACGGATCAAACACCAGCACGCGGCCGCGCCATTCGCCTCCGAATACAAAAGAAACAGCGACGGCAGAATTGAAGGATTGGCGTTGCTTGAGCCGGACTAGCGCGTCGGTAGAGGGCGACGGCAGCTGATTACCCTCGCGGTCCACTGCGACCACGAACCAGCGGTCTCCCTCGCTCGTTGCGTAAAACGCTTCTCCCGGAAAATCCTCCAGATAAATCTTCGATTCCCGCGGGCTGGAGTCCAGCCACACAAAATCGGAGGTCTCATCTCCATCCCGCAATTCACCCAGAAAAGTTCTGTGGCTGTGGATTTCCTGCGAGGCCACCAGCAGCCGATGAGCCCCGTACATGCTTACGATTTCGCGGCTGATCTGCTGCAACGTTCCCGTCAGCCCCGCATCCACTCGCACCTTCGATAGCATGCGGGTCACCACCGCCTTCTCCGCCCGCAAATGTTTCTGTTGCTCCGCCAGATAACCCAGGAGCAATCCCATCACCAGCAAGTAGACCGACAGCATGAACAGTCGCTTCGGCTCAAACTCGGTTGTGTTCATCCTGAGGCCTGCAAAAATATGCCAGGGCAGGGTTCTCCCTCGCGTTAACCATACATGGAACAGTAGGAAGCTCTCTGTCCACAACAGCACCACTTCAGCTCCCGCCGTACTCAGTGTCTCCCACAAGCCCCACCGGTAAGCCGCCGCAGTCAAAACGAAGACAAAAAACAAGATAAACGGGCTTCTCGGGCCGTCTCCAAACACCGAGATGAATGCCGGCCACACGATATCCGCCGCGTGCACCAGAACCCGAAACCTGGACGTGGACGTCTTCCGCCGCCGCAGCAGCATCAGCACCAGAATGCTATTCCCCATGTAGAAACCCAGCAGTCCATAGGCTGCCGGGGAGTTGCCCAGCTGCGTTGGGTCCATGTAAATCGCGGCCAGAGCGGAAGCTGCGAGAAACACGCGCGCTGTGGCCAGCCAGCGCTCGATTCGCCGAATCTCGCTGGGGTCGGCTGGAGTCAGCGGCCCTCCAATAAAACGGCGATTGTTTTCAGCGTGCAAGTCGAATCATTTCCCGCAGATGTACGAATTTGTCGATCATAGGAATGTCCCGCATATTATTGATAAGAAAGACAGGTAGCAAGCAAAACTTTGCGCCAGGGTTCAGCGGCGCTTGCTTCAGTCGCCGCACTCGCCTGTCTTCCACCGTAGTTACTTCAGTAACCCGGACCTCGTCCAATCCCAATTTAGAATGGCAACGAGGAATCGTCCTCTTGCGCACCTACGCCAAACTCTGGACCGGGGCAGTCGCAGGCTGCCTTGCGACTTTAATCCTGGCTGCCCTCATTCTGCCGCAGTCTTTCCGACTCACCGCGCTCAGCGACACGAGTCAGTTCCTCCTGTTGCTTTCCGGGACGCTCTCCTTCATTCCTCACATTATCCACTCGCGCGGACGCTTGCGCCTGTTCTGGTTGCTCATCGCCACCGGCATTGCCTTCTGGTTTGCCTACCAGTTCGTCTGGATCTACTTCGAACTCTGGTTGCGCACCGACGTCCCCGACCTCTGCTCCGGCGACATGATCGTTTTCCTGCACTTCGTGCCGCTGATGGCTGCGCTGGCGCTCCGTCCTCATGCTCCACAGGATGAGTACGCCGCTCGCCTCCGCCGCCTCGACTTCGCTCTGATGATGGTTTGGTGGATCTATCTCTACGTCCTCATCGTGATTCCCTGGCAGTATGTCGTGCCCAACATTCCAGCTTACAACCAGGGTCTGAACTCGCTCTATCTTATCGAGAAGGTGGCGTTTCTGGGCGCCCTGCTGCTGGCCTGGAAAGGAAGCAAAGGCGGCTGGAAAATTTTCTACGCCAATCTGTTCGGCGCCAGCTTCACTTACGCGGCCAGTTCTCACATCGCCAATTGGGCCATTGGCCGGCATAGCTATTACACCGGAAGCCTCTACGACATTCCCCTCGCGGTTTCGATGGCCTGGATCACCATAATCGGGCTGCGGACCCAAGAAAGCGAGCCCCAATCCGGCGTCCGCTCCACTTCCACCTCGCACGGAGTATGGCTCGCCCGGTTGGGCATGATTGCGGCCTTCTCTCTCCCGATCTTTGCGGGATGGGCTCTGCTTGATGATGCCGTGTCCCCTCGCGTCCGTTCGTTCCGCGTGGTCTTGACTCTGGCCGCAGGCGTTCTGATGGGCGCAATGGTTTTCGTCCGGCAACGCCTGCTCGACGGGGAATTGCTCCGCCTCCTGAGCCACTCGCGGGAATCCTTCACCAACCTGAAGCGCCTGCAGACCCAGATCACGGATTCCGAAAAACTGGCTTCGATCGGCCAGCTGCTGGGCGGCGCCGCTCACGAACTCAACAATCCCATCACTGCCATGTTGGGTTATTCCGATCTGCTGTTGTGTACCCCCCTCACCTCGGAACAGAGCGAACTGGCGGTGAGGATCGGGCAGCATGCCCGGCGCACCCGGTCGCTGGTGGCCAGCCTGCTGAGCTTCGCCAAACAAGGCCCTGCTGCCCTGGCTCCCGTCGATCTCAACACCTTGCTGCGCACTGCCGTCAAACTCTCGCAACCTCAGTGGCAAGCTCTCAAAATCGAAGTCCGCACCGAGTATCCGCAAGAACTGCTGCTCGTCCGCGGAGATTCCAACCAGTTGCTGCAGGTCTGCGTGCAGATCATCAATGACGCGCTGCATGCCGTCGGCCAGCACGGCAGCCGGATTCTCACCATCACCGCGGAGAGCAAAAACGGCACCGCCGTCATCCACATCTCCGATGCCAGCCCTGCGGACACCAGGAACCAGGTTCTTGGAAACGCCGCACCCGATCTCGATTCCCCGGAAACTCTCTCCGGTCTCGGACTGAGCGCGTGTCAGGGCATTCTGCAGCAACACCATGGGCGGATTCTCTGGCGGCAAGATCGGAACGTGGGAACCACCATCCGCGTCGAGATCCCCGTCATCCCTCTGAGGCCGGAGAAAGGGTCTGATCCTGGGGTTCCGGTGATGTGGCGGCCTCAACCGTTCGCTTGAGCTGCCCGCAGGCAGCATAAATGTCCCGGCCCCGCGGACGCCTCACGAACGCAGGAATCCCCGCATCGCGCAGCATCTTCTGAAACGCCGCCACCCGCTCCACGCTGGGAGTCATAAAGTCAATTCCTGGCCCCGGGTTCAGCGCAATCAGATTCACCTTGCAGCGCATCCCGCGCACTAACTCGGCCACTTCTTTCGCATTCTCCAGCGTATCGTTCACTTCACCGAGCAGCACGTACTCGAACGTGATCCACTCCCGTGTGCGCAAAGGAAATTCCCGTGCCGCCGCCATCAACATTTTCAATGTCCACTTCTTATTGAGCGGCATCAGTTGCGTGCGCAGAGCATCATTCGAAGCATTCAAGGAAATTGCCAGCTTCGGCCGAATTTTTTCCTCGGCGAAGTCCCGGATGCGCGGCACGATCCCCGCCGTCGACACCGTCATCCGCCGCTCCGCAAGCCCCACGCCTTCCACCAACAGCCGCGACGCCTTCACGAAATTCTCATAGTTCAGAAAGGGTTCGCCCATACCCATGAACACAAGATTGATGCGATCCTCGGGCGGCGAAACTTTCTGGTCTTTAAGCACCGCACAAACCTGTCCCACAATCTCCCCCGCAGTCAGATTGCGCTTCACGCCGAGCAAAGCGGTCAAACAAAACTGGCAATCCACAGCGCACCCCACTTGGCTCGAAATGCAAATCGTTGAACGACCCACGGCACGGGCAGCACCCGACTGCGCCAACTCCCCTGCCTCCGACCCATCCCCCGCTTCCCCGCCATCTCCCTCCGGCATCCAAACCGTTTCAACACTTTGCCCATCAGCAAAGGCAATCAGATACCGCACTGTCCCATCCACCGACACAAACTTCTTCTCAATCTGCGCCGCCCCGACAATGACCCCGCTCCCCGCCAGCCGCTCGCGAAACTCCTGCGGCAGCGTGGAAATCTCCTCCAGTGTCTCCACCCGCTGCCGATACAACGCATCCATGATCTGTTTGGCCCGATAGCTCGGCTCACCCGCCTCGATCACCAAGGCGGTGATCTCCTCGCGGTCCATGCCCAGCAGCGTCAATGTCAGAGGTTCGGCCATGATTAATTAATCGTCTGCAACTAGCTGATTCTAAATCACTAACCTTCTAATTCTCGCACACCCAACCCGGCCCTTCCAGATGTGTAAGAATAGTAGAGCACTTCTAAAGGATGTTCCACTCGTATCGCCATGGTAAAAGAAGTCCGCAATATTCGTCGTCAGGTGTTACCCCACGGCCTCACCGTAATCACCGAGCAGATGGAACACATCCGCTCGGCTTCCATCGGCATTTGGCTCGAAACCGGCTCCCGCGACGAGACGCCGCAGTCGAACGGCATCTCGCATTTCATCGAGCACATGGTCTTCAAGGGCACCAAGCACCGCACTGCCGAGGAGATCGCCCGCCAGGTCGATTCCATCGGCGGGAACATGGACGCCTTCACCTCCAAAGAATGCATCTGCTTCAACGTCAAGGTACTCGACGAGCACGTCCCGGTAGCGCTCGATATTCTCACCGATCTAGTCCTGCATCCCACGTTCACGACCGAGGACATCGCCCGCGAGCGCGGCGTCATCCTAGAAGAAATCAAAATGGACGAGGACAATCCCGACTACCTCGTCCACGAAATCTTCACCCAGAACTTTTGGAAAGATCATCCGCTAGGAAAGCCAATACTCGGCACCAAAGAGACGGTGAAGAAATTCGAGCGCCAGACAGTGCTCGATACCTATACCCACCGCTTCGCTCCCGGCAATATCATCGTAGCCGCCGCCGGACATCTCGACCACGACCAGTTCGTCGAATTGGTGGTCAAGCATTTCGAACACCTGAAGGCGGCGAAGAACGGCTTCCACTCTCCTGAACCGAAAATCGTCCCGCGCATCGTGCTGCGCAACAAGAAAGCGCTCGAGCAGGTCCAGCTCTGCATCGGCGTTCCGGCATATCCCATCGCCCACGAGAAGCGCCACGCCGGCTACATTCTCAACACTCTTCTCGGCGGAGGCATGAGTTCCCGCCTGTTCCAGAATATCCGCGAGCGACAGGGTCTCGCCTACTCCATCTACAGCGACCTCAACCCCTACCGCGATACCGGATGCATGGCCGTCTATGCCGGTACGTCTCTCGCCTCAGCAAGCAAGGTAGTAAAAGCGGTGGTCAGCGAATTTCATAATCTGAAGACCGAACCCGTGCCCGCAGAAGAACTGCGCCGCTCCAAAGATCAACTAAAAGGCAGCCTGATGCTCTCGCTGGAGTCAAGCACCGCCCGCATGTCAAATCTCGCTCGCCAGGAAATGTACTTCGACCACTTCCAGGACCTCGACGAACTGATCGAGAAGATTGAAGCCGTAACCGCCGACGACCTGCAAAGCCTGGCCCAGGAATTCTTCAAAACAGAATCCGTAGCCGTAACCGCGCTAGGCAATCTAAGCGGCCTGAAGATCTCCCGCGATCAGCTAGCCTGCTGAAAGATCCTGCCCACGGGGCACGGCATTTTGCCTTACCCTGTGTGCCCCCTGTGTTAAAGATTTTGATTTCCCTGTAACTTCCCGTGCTCCCAGCTCATCCCATTTCAGCCTGCAGGTCCAACCTGCCGGATAACCGAACTCGATACTCACCTCCAAGGAGAAAAACCATGAAAAAGATATTCAGCAGTTTGACGCTAGCCTGTATCTTGGCTGCCTCGATGGCAGCCTTCGCCCAATCCACCAGCCAGGATTCAATGAAGCAAGACGACACCAAGCAAGACCAGATGAAAAACGATCAAATGAAAAACGACTCGATGAAGAAAGACGACATGAAGAAGGACAAGAAGGCCAAGAAGATGGCTAAGAAAGATGCGATGAAGAACGACGACAGCATGAAGAAAGACGACATGAAGAAAGACGACTCCATGAAGAACGACCAGATCAAGCCGAACTAGTCCGTCATCCGGAGCGCAGGCGCGGGCCGCCAGGTCCGCGCTGCGTTACCTCTAACGTCCCGCCGCGCTGAGAACTCCCTCGCCTTCGTCCTCCGCTTCCACCTTGTCCTCATCCGCAACCTCTGCCCCGGGATGCCCACTTAACCCCGCCTTCAAATACTGCCGCAAGCACCGCGTGCACGGCACATACCCATCCCGCATCGCTTCCTTCGCCGTAGTCGTCCGCTCCGAAGCCTTGTCGTGAATGAAAGGACATCCCGCCACGTGAAAAACCTTCGATCCGTCGGAAACCACCACCACCAGATCAGGAGGAATGTTATTAGCAGGCTCCGCGTGATGCGACCTGAGAAAGCGTCCACCGCTGAGCGAGTTGGTCAATAACACGCCTCCCGTGATCAACAGCAAAGCTGCCACCGGCACCAACCAGGCCGCCCAGCTCGACCATCCGCTTCCCTTCACCGCCGCATTCTTCGTCAGCCGTTTCTCTAACCTCTGCCCGAAGCCGGCAGGCACTTCCAGCATGCGCTCATCCCCGTAGAGCTGGACCACATTCCGCGTCCCCGCCAGCACCGAAGCGCAGCGCTTGCAGGTCCGAAAATGCTCGTCCATCGCAGAGCGCAGCCCCGCTTCCACGTCCCCGTCCACGTAATTCGAAATCTCGCGCCACACCTGTTCGCAGTTCAACATTTTCTGGTCTACCATGGCTTGTTTCCCTTCTCGAACGGCAGCCGGCTGAACCAGCCCTGCTCCCATCCGGCGGCCAGCAGATCGCGCAGCATCAGCCGCGCCCGCAACA
>Ga0209693_10000080_pt1 | contig 35187 bp, 31 predicted proteins | sample HubBroMetageWRM3_FD_188345 | JGI IMG/M metagenome (GOLD analysis project Ga0209693, IMG submission 188345) | Warmed soil microbial communities from the Hubbard Brook experimental Forest, New Hampshire - Hubbard Brook CCASE Soil Metagenome WRM 3... | ecosystem: Environmental > Terrestrial > Soil... | reverse complement strand
AATGCGCAGCCCGAACCACCGGGGCCGACTGCCAACGCCGCGCAGCACCTTGTCGACGGCGTCGCCGGGGTATCGACCAAGCCGCCTTTCAAGCCGCGTTTCAAGCCACGCTTCCGGGGCTGGATCCACGTCTACTCCGCCGGGACCGCCGTCTTCGCGGGCGCGTCACTGGTCGCGGTGTCGTGGGCTGTCAACTCCACCCGCGCTGGCCTTGCGACGCTGGCCTATACCGCGGCCACCATTGTGATGTTCACCGTCAGCGCCACCTACCACCGTGTGCACTGGAAATCCGCGACCGCCCAGAAATGGATGAAGCGGCTGGACCATTCGATGATCTTCGTGTTCATCGCAGGCAGCTACACACCGTTCGCGCTACTGGCTATGCCTCCGGACGACGGACGAATGGTGTTGTGCATCGTGTGGGGTGGCGCGCTGGCCGGGATCCTGCTGAAGATGTGGTGGCCGTCGGCGCCGCGCTGGGTGGGCGTTCCGCTGTATCTGCTGCTGGGCTGGGTGGCGGTCTGGTACACCGTGACGATCCTGCACAACGCCGGAGTGGCCGCGATGGTGCTGCTGTTCGTCGGGGGCGCCTTGTACAGCATTGGCGGCATTCTTTACGCGCTGCGCTGGCCCGACCCCTGGCCGGAGACATTCGGCTACCACGAGTTCTTCCACGCCTGCACAGCGATCGCGGCGACCTGCCACTACATCGCCATGTGGTTCGTGGTCTTCTAAGTGTCGCGCCCCGCCCGGGCGCCATCAGCGGCATTCGGCATCGGACGCAACGCTACGACCCGGGCACACCAAGCGCGGCCGCCAGCTCGGGCGAGCCGGTGACCGGTAGGTCGCAGACTGGTCCGCGGCACACGTAGGCCGCGTCGGCGCCGCCCACCCGGTCCCGGCCGGCCAGCAGCACCGACGAATCGATCTCGCCGCCGACGACTATCGCCCCGCCGGGCGCCAGCCGGCGCGCGTCGGCCAGCAGAGCGGACTGCGCGGGCTCGCAGGCGACCGCGATCTGCAGCGGTCCGCGCACCGCGGATTCGGCGACGGCCAGCCAATGTCCGAGCCAGCGCGGCCCGCGCGCCAGCAGCACCGAATGTGCGCTCAGCGCGTCCCGCGCGGCCTGCATATACCGCTCGGCGCGGTGGCCGTCGACCAAGTGCGCGGCGGTCAGCAGCGCTTCGGTGATCGACGACGCACCCGACGGCGTCGCCCCGTCCAGCGGGTCGGCGGGTCGCAGCAGCAGCTGCTCGGCGTCGTCGGCGGTGTCGAACCAGAGGCCGGGACGCTCCGGGTCGGCGAAGTGCTGCAACGCGATGTCCAGCAGGTCGGTTGCGCTGGTCAGCCAAACCTCGTCGGGGGTCAACTGGTATAGCGCGAGCAATCCGGTGGCCAGCATCGCATGGTCTTCCAGGATGGCGACGCTGTCGCCGACCACCCCGCCGAGACTGGCCCGCCGCAGCCGGCCGTCGACGACGTGCAAGTCCAGCAGCGCGTTGGCGCAGCGGCGCGCGGCCACGGCCAACTCGGGATCCGCCAAGGCCACACTGGCCTCGGCCAACGCCGTGATCGCCAGCCCGTTCCAGGCCGTGACAACCTTGTCGTCACGTGCAGGCTGTGGCCGGGTCAGCCGGGCGGCCAGCAGCGTGGTCCGGATCCGGTCCAGTCTTTGCGGATCGTCGGGATCGGCATGCAGCTGCAGCACCGACGCGCCGTGTTCGAACGTGCCGGCCGGGGTGACCGCGAAAACGTATGCTGCCCAATCGCCGTCGTCGGCGCCGAGCACCTCGGTGAGTTGTGCCGGCGTCCAGACGTAGGTCGAACCCTCGCGCCCGTCGGCATCAGCGTCCAGCGACGACGTGAACATGCCGGCTTCGGATTTGGTGCCCAGCTCCTCGAGCAGAAACCGCGCGGTCTGCGCGGCGACGCGGTGGGCCAGCCGATCTCCGGTACGCCGGGCCCAGTGTGCGTAGACGCGCAGCAGCAGCGCGTTGTCGTACAGCATCTTCTCGAAATGCGGTACCACCCAGGCGTTGTCGACGCTGTACCGGGCGAAGCCGCCGGCGAGTTGGTCGTAGATTCCGCCACGGGCCATCGCGTTGCCGGTACGCGACACCGCCTCCAGCGCTGCGGTTGACCCGGTGCGCTCGTAGTTGCGCAGCAACGCTTCGAGCAGCGCCGACGGCGGGAACTTGGGCGCTCCGCCGAAGCCGCCGAGCACGGTGTCCTGCTGACCCAGCACCGCTTCAACGGCGTGATCGCACAGCGTCGGCACCACGTTCAGGCCGCCGGTGGGCCGTTCCGACGCCATCGAGCCCAACTCGCCGGCGATGTGATCAGACGCCTGCTCGACGTCACCGCGACGGTCCCGCCAGGTGGTGGAGATAGCCGAAAGAACTCGCAGGAAGTCTGATTTCGAGTAGTACGTGCCGCAGAAAAAGGGCCGGCCGTCGGGCATCAGGAAACACGTCATCGGCCAACCACCCTGGCCGCTGAACGCGATGGTGGCGTTCATATAGACCGCGTCGATATCCGGCCGTTCTTCGCGGTCGACTTTGATGCAGACGAATCCCGCGTTCATCACAGCGGCCACCTCGTCGTCCTCGAACGATTCGTGGGCCATGACGTGACACCAATGGCACGCTGCGTAACCGATGGACAGCAGGATCGGCACGTCGCGCGCGGCCGCTTCCGCCAGTGCCAGCGGCGTCCACTCCTGCCAGTGCACCGGATTGTCAGCGTGCTGCCGCAAATACGGACTGGCCGCCAACCCGAGCGTGTTCGTCGCGGAAGAGTCAGCCGGGCTCATCGCCGCGTCCTACGTTTCATGACGACCCATCGCGCTCCTCGGGGACCTGTTCGGGGGCTGGGCCGACAGTATCGGTGCCCTCATCGGCGGCCTGATCGGGCTCGGGATGCTGGGGGTCGAACGACTTGGGCACTTTTTTCAGCTGCCGGTTCATCGATCGCAGCAGGAACAACGTGGCGACCAACAGCAGCACGACAACCAGCAGCCCCAACGGGCTGGCCTTGCCGAAATCGGGACCGGTGTTGTGCGGTGCCGCGTCGGCAATCACGGTGAGCAAAAGGCCCCTCACCGGTCGGTCCCGATTCCGGCGAACAGATCGTTTTCCGGCAGCTGGGTGGGGATACGCGAGCGAGCCAACTCGAATTCCTCAGTGGGCCATAGCCGCTGCTGCCATGAGATAGGAGCGGCGAAGAATTCGGCGTTCGGGTCGATCTGGGTGGCGTGCGCCCGCAGCGCATCGTCGCGCTGGCTGAAGTAGGCCGAGCACTCGACGCGCGTCGTGACCCGCCCGGCGGAGGGGTCGTGCTCGGGGTCCCAGTGCTTGAGCCACTTGCCGAACGGGCCTTCTTGACCGCGCTTGGCGAACTCGTCCTGCAGTGACTGCATCCGCTGCCGCAGAAAGCCGTGGACGTAGTAGAGCTTCGATACCGTCCACGGCTCTCCGGCATCCGGGAATCGGGCATAGTCGCACGCCGCCTCGTAAGCGGCGACCGAAACCTGGTGGCAGCGAATGTGGTCGGGATGCGGGTAGCCGCCGTTCTCGTCGTAGGTGGTCATCACGTGCGGCCGGAATTCGCGGACCACACGCACCAGCGCCTCGGTGGACAGCTCCAGCGGCACCAGCGCGAAGCAGTCCTCGGGAAGTGGTGGGGGCGGATCACCCTTGGGTAGTCCGGAGTCGATGAAGCCGAGCCAGGTGTGTTCCACGCCGAGGATCTCGGCTGCCTTCGCCATCTCGTCACGGCGGATTTCGCTGATGTGCTCTTGCACATCAGGCAGGTCCATCGCCGGGTTGAGAATGTCGCCACGTTCGCCGCCGGTCAAGGTCACCACCAGAACACGATGGCCCTCGTCGGCGTAGCGGGCAAGGGTCGCGGCGCCCTTGCTGGACTCGTCATCGGGGTGGGCGTGCACCGCCATCAACCGCAGTTCGCTCACGTGCCCCCTTGTCCATCCGCTGCCAGCCCCGCTAAACCTATAATTTCAGTCTCGATCGTTGCATCCTGGCGGTCGGGGTCAGACACCAGACCAACCTGAACGCAGGCATGAGCCAAGTACCCATTGCGCGTCCCGAGGCCCGCTACGGACGTCCGCGGCTGTCCGGCCGGTCGCGGCGGCGCGTCGTCATCGCCCTGGCGGTGTTGGTCGTCGCCGCCGGCGCCGTCGTCGCCGTCGTCGGCTATCAGCGGCTCGGCAGCAGCGACGTCACCGGTTCGCTGGCCGGTTACCAGGTGATCGACAACGAGACGGCGTCGGTAACGATCAGCGTGACGCGATCTGACCCGTCGCGACCGGTGGACTGCATCGTGCGGGTTCGGTCCAAAGACGGCAGCGAGACGGGCAGACGGGAGGTGCTGGTCCCGTCATCCGGCCAGGAAACGGTGCAGTTGACGACGACGGTGAAATCCAGCAAGCCACCGGCAATGGCAGACATCTACGGCTGTGGCCCAGACGTGCCCGGCTACCTGCGCTCGGCCTGACTGGACGACAAAAGCGACCTGCGCGTAGCGCGTCACCGGTTGTTTCCGCAGTGGTAACATTGCTCGATGCACGGTTCCCGGCGGGACCGTGTATTGCTGCATTAAGTGCCGTAAGCGGGAATGGAGCGGCAGCACCCCGGTCGGACCCCCACATCCCCGTAACGGGGCAGCAGAAGCTTACGCGGATACGCCGCCGACGAAACAAGGAGCGCGACGAGATGACGGACACTCAGGTGACCTGGTTGACCCAGGAGTCACATGACCGACTCAAGGCCGAGCTCGACCAGCTGATCGCGAATCGTCCGGTCATCGCCGCGGAGATCAACGACCGGCGCGAGGAGGGCGACCTACGCGAAAACGGCGGATATCACGCTGCCCGCGAAGAGCAGGGTCAGCAGGAGGCCCGCATCCGCCAGCTGCAGGACCTGCTCAACAACGCGAAGGTCGGTGAGGCGCCCAAGCAGTCCGGCGTGGCGCTGCCCGGTTCGGTGGTGAAGGTCTACTACAACGGAGACAAATCCGACACCGAGACGTTCCTGATCGCCACCCGCCAGGAGGGCGTCAAGGACGGCAAGCTGGAGGCTTACTCACCGAGCTCGCCGCTGGGCGGAGCGCTGATCGACGCCAAGGTGGGTGAGACCCGCAGCTACACCGTGCCCAACGGCAACACCGTCAAGGTCACGTTGGTCAGCGCGGAGCCGTATCACTCGTAGATTGCTCGCGAGCAGACGCAGAATCGCACCGAACACGCCCTTCGCGTGCGATTCTGCGTCTGCTCGCGCGACCTAGCCCAGGGCCTGTTCAAGATCACCGAGCAGATCGGCGACATCCTCGATTCCGACCGAAAGCCGCACCAGGTCGTCGGGTACTTCCAATTGCGATCCGGCCGTCGACGCGTGCGTCATGGCGCTGGGGTGCTCGATCAGCGATTCCACCCCGCCCAGCGACTCCGCCAGGATGAAGACGGTGGTGCTGGCGCACAGTTTCTCGGCGGCTCGCCTGCCGCCGCGCATCCGCAACGAAACCATGCCGCCGAAACCGCGCATCTGCCGCGCGGCGATCTCATGGCCGGGATGGGCGGCCAGACCCGGATATAGCACAGCGCTCACTGACGGATGCCCGGCGAGGAATTCTGCTATAGCGGAAGCATTTTCGCTGTGCCGCTGCATCCGCAGCACCAGAGTCTTCAGGCCGCGCATCGTCAGATACGCGTCGAACGGGCCCGGCACCGCTCCGGCTCCGTTTTGCAGGAAACCGAAAGCGTCGTCCAGCTCTTCGTCGTTGGTGACCAGCGCGCCGCCCACCACGTCTGAGTGGCCACCGATGTATTTGGTGGTCGAGTGCAGCACGACATCGGCACCCAGCGTCAACGGCTGTTGCAGCGCCGGCGACGCAAAGGTGTTGTCCACCAGGAACTTTGCGGAGGTCTGCTGGGCGATGGCTGCGATCTCACTGATATCGGCTATGGACAGCAACGGATTGGTGGGTGTTTCCACCCATACCAGCCGGGTCCGCGGAGTGATCGCGGCGCGGATCGCGTCCAGATCCGACACCGCCACCGGCGTGTAGTCGACATTCCACTGGGTAAAGACCTTGTCGATCAGCCGGAATGTGCCGCCGTATGCATCGTCGGGGATGACCACATGGTCCCCGGGCCGCAGCATTGCCCGCAACGCACAGTCAGTGGCGGCCATTCCGGAACTGAAAGCCCGCCCGAAGGTGCCATCTTCGACAGCGGCGAGCGAGGCCTCCAGCGCGTCCCTGGTCGGGTTGCCGGTGCGCGCGTATTCGAATCCGCCGCGCAGACCCCCGACACCGTCTTGGGCGAACGTGCTGCTCGCGTAGATCGGGGTGTTCACCGCCCCGGTCGCCGGATCCGGGCGGTAGCCGGCGTGAATGGCCTTGGTGGCCAGTCCGGTGATCCCCTGGTGTCCCTTACGGTCTTCGCTCATCGGCCATCAGCCTAGTGATAGCCGCACGAGTGAGGCCCAGTAAGGCAACGTAAGGCGCCCGGCGATACAGCGGGCGACTGTTCTGTCAGATCGGCAGGCAGACCGTCGTCATGATCTTGTCCGCCACAGTCTGCCGTTTGGCATCCCAGAGCGGGAACAGGTAACCGACAAAGCAAATGAGGGCGTCGACGAAGTGCGCGATTTGGCGCACAACGGACATACCGAAGCCCAACGGCTGCCCTGTGACCTCGCTGACCACCTTGAACTTCAGCACCGATTTGCCGATGCTCGATCCGGTGGTGCCCTGGCGGTAGCCGTAGTTCCAGACCCAGTAGGCCAATCCCACCAGCGACAACAACCACTGCGCCAGCTGGCCGATCATCGAAGGCTGGGAAGCACAGTACTCGGTGACGTCGTACTGATTGATGTCGGTGACGCACGACGTCTGTTGAGTGGCCAACATGATCCCCCAACCGATGCCCTGCAGGACCAAGAACGGCAGGTAGTCGATCAGAAACGCCAATACGCGAGTGAACCACGGCGTGTAGGACTCCGTCGGCAGAGCGCGGATCACCGGTCCGGGTGGCGGCGGTGCGTACCCGCCGGAGGACGGCGGAGGCGGCGGAGGGTACGAACCGCCGCCGGGCGGAGGGGGCGGCGGAGGGTAGGAACCGCCGCCGGGCGGAGGGGGCGGCGGAGGGTAGGAAGCGCCGGGCGCCCAAGGAGCGGGCGCGGGTTCATAGGCGCCCGATTGCGGCCCATGCCCACCGGACGACCCTGCCGGCGGAGGGAGTGGCGGGTAAGGCTCGCCAGGCGGCGTTTGATCGGTCATGGCTACCTTCCACTGCGGTTGCGCTGGACTGGGCCGCACTACAGTACCTGAGGGTTTCCGATCGCGAACGCAGCAGGCGAGATCTTCGTCACACCACCCCGAGGCACGGCGAGCGTGTCGCGGAGCAGCCGTATTGGTAACTAGCCCAGCTAATTTGCGGCTCGATCGCCCCGCTAACGTCGGCGCGGAGCGGCGTCGGACAGAAAGCCCAACAAGTCATACCGGGTGATGACCCCGACCGGTTTGCCTTGTTCCACCACCATCAACGCGTCCCAGTCGCGCAGCGCCTTCCCAGCCGCAGTTACCAATTCGCCTGCGCCGATCATTCGCAGCGGCGGGCTCATGTGCTCCGAGACGGCGTCGGCCAGTTTGGCGCGACCCTCGAAGACGGCAGACAGTAGTTCGCGCTCGGAGACGCTGCCGGCAACCTCGCCGGCCATCACTGGCGGCTCAGCGCCGACGACCGGCATCTGGGACACCCCGTACTCACGCAGAATGCCAATGGCGTCGCGCACCGTTTCGGACGGATGGGTGTGCACCAGGTCGGGCAGCGCGCCAGATTTCCGGCGCAGCACATCGCCGACCGTGGGCTGCTCGGTCGAGCCGTCGAGACGGGTGCGCAAGAACCCGTATGAGGACATCCACGCGTCGTTGAAGATTTTCGACATGTAGCCGCGGCCGCCGTCGGGCAGCAGGACGACGACCAGCGCGTCGGACCCGGCTTCCTCGGCCACCTTCACCGCGGCCACGACCGCCATCCCGCACGACCCGCCGACCAGCATGGCTTCTTCACGGGCCAGCCGCCTGGTCATATTGAACGAGTCGGAGTCGGACACCGCGATGATCTGGTCGGGCACCGCAGGGTCATACGCCGTGGGCCAGAAATCCTCGCCGACGCCCTCCACCAGATAGGGCCGGCCGGTGCCGCCGGAATATACCGACCCTTCGGGATCGGCCCCGATGACGCGTACTCGCCCTTCTGACACCTCCTTGAGGTAACGGCCCGCGCCGGTGATCGTCCCGCCAGTGCCGATCCCGGCGACGAAATGGGTGACCTTGCCGTCGGTGTCAGCCCAAATCTCCGGGCCGGTGGTCTCGTAGTGGCTGGCCGGACCTTGCGGGTTGGCGTACTGGTCGGGCTTCCAGGCGCCGTCGATCTCTTCGACCAGGCGGTCGGAAACGCTGTAGTAGCTGTCCGGGTCCTCGGGTGGCACCGCCGTCGGGCACACGACTACCTCGGCGCCGTAGGCGAGCAGCACGTTGCGCTTGTCCTCGCTGACCTTGTCGGGGCAGACGAACACGCACTTGTAGCCGCGGTGTTGGGCAACCAGCGCGAGCCCGACGCCGGTATTGCCCGATGTGGGTTCGACAATGGTGCCGCCCGGCTTCAGCAGGCCGCTGGCCTCGGCGGCGTCGATCATGTTCACCGCGATCCGGTCTTTCGAGCTGCCACCCGGGTTGAGATATTCGACCTTTGCCACGACCGTGCCGGCGCCGAGCGGGATGACGGAGTTCAGCCGAACCAGAGGCGTTCCGCCGATAAGGTCACTGATGTGCTGCGCGATCCGCATGCGTTCATCGTCTCAGGCGGTTTCGGACCGCGCACACGGCACCATTGGCCCGGCTGAGCCGGTAACCGGATAAGCCGCCAGGGCTCAGCCAGGGCGCCATCATCTTTGAGCCCTAGCCGGTGGCTTCGCGGATGTACTCCCCGATCTGACGCAGCGAACGGACCGCCTCCGGCAAGAGCGGCGCGGTCAGCTGGAAGTCGTGGACCTGACCGGGCCATACGCGCACCTCGGCCGGGACACCCACCGCCGCCAGCCTGCTTGCAGCCAACTGCGCGTCGTGCAGCAGCACCTCGGATCCGGACACATGGATCAGTGTCCGCGGCAGGCCGGGCTTGATGTGCTCCAACGGCTCGTAGATCTCTTCAGGCCTGCCGTCGGCTGTGTTCTTCTCGGCTGCGCCGGCAACCAGCTCCACCAGCGCGTCAAACGCCCTCGCCGGAAACATCGCGTCAGTCTTGATGTTGGGATGAGCCTGCTTGCATTCCTTTGCCAGTTGCAGCAGTGGCGAGATAGCCACCAGGGCCGCCGGCTCCTCGCCCACCTGCTGCAGGCGTTGCGCGAGGGAGAGCGCGAGGTAACCGCCCGCAGAGTCGCCGGCCAGCACGATCTGGTCGGGCTCGTATCCGCGTCGCCGTAGCCATTGGTAGGCGTCGTGACAGTCGTCGAGAGCCATCCCGACCGAATGCTTGGGCAGCAGCCGATAATTGACCACCAAAACGGGCGAGTCAGCAAATTTTGAAAGCGCTTCGACGAGTCTGCCGTGCGAGTTTGCTCCACAGGTCAGGAAGGCGCCGCCGTGAAAGTACAGAATCATCCGTCGGCTGCCGTCCGCGGGCAGCACCCCGGGCGCGCGCACCAACTGCGCTGAAGCATTCGGCAGGCTCACGGTTTCTCGGACGGTGGCCGACACGGGAAGCAGCACCCGGGATGCCACATCGATCAGGCTCCACGGCCACGGCAGGTCGGGCACGTAACTACCAACGGCCAACACCGGCCGGATCGTCAGTCGCGACGCCAGTGTGGCTACTCGCGCAGCGACGCTGGGCCCGGACTCGAGGACCTCGACCGGTACGCCATCACTGATAGCGAATTTGCGTGCCCGGACACTACGCGCCTTAAGGACCTCATGTGGCCGAATGGCATTCCCGGGCGAGCCCGGTACCTTGCTGGGTGCGGTCATGGTCAACACTTCCTACGCCTTTGTAGTATGTGACGAGGCAGCTAAACGTCCGGTTCATCCCACTCTGCGAGGCGTTCCAGCTATCCCCCTGGACTTAGCTTGCCAGCCGTTTCTTAATAAAACGTTTGAAGAGTCTGAATTGATACCACATTTGATGCACTCCGTAATCGCGTTATTTGTCAGCTACTCCAACTGAGCCGTTCTAAAATGGTCCGGTGACCATACGGCTACCGCGTCGTTCGACGATCGCTCTGGCCACCGCGGGGGCACTCGCCTCGACGGGTACGGCCTATCTGGGTGCACGCAACCTGCTGGCCGGCCAGGCCACACACGCACGCACCATCATCCCTAAGTCCTGGGACATCCCGCCCCGCGCCGACGGCGTCTACACGCGCGGGGGCGGCCCGGTGGAACGGTGGCACCGCGGCGTTCCGGTCGACCTGCACCTGATGATCTTCGGGGACTCGACCGCCACCGGGTACGGGTGCACGAGCGCCGAAGAAGTACCGGGGGTGCGGATCGCGCGCGGGCTCGCCGAGCAGACCGGCAAGCGCATCCGGTTGAGCACCAAGGCGATCGTCGGGGCCACCTCGAAAGGCGTTTGCGGCCAAGTCGATGCGATGTTCATCGCAGGACCGCCGCCGGACGCCGCCCTGATGATGATCGGCGCCAACGATGTCACTGCACTCAACGGGATCGCCCAGTCTGCCCAGCGGCTGGCCAGGACAGTGCGCAAGTTGCGGGCCCGCGACGCGGTGGTGGTCGTTGGCACCTGCCCGGATCTGGGACTCATCACCGTCATCCCGCAGCCACTTCGCTCGCTGGTACACGCGCGAGGTTCGCAGCTCGCCCGTGCCCAGGCCGCGGCCGTGAAGTCAGCGGGCGGTCTGCCGGTCCCGGTGGCGCATCTGCTGGCGCCTCAGTTCCGGGCCACGCCTGAAGTGATGTTCTCCGCCGACGGCTACCACCCGTCGGCGGCCGCGTATGCGCTGGCGGCCGATGCGCTGCTGTTCGCGCTGTGCGATGCGCTGGGCGAAACGATCGAACGCCCAATAGTCGATCTGCCGGCACCGTCCAGCACGCCAGTGCCCGCCGGTGGCCGCGGCGGACTCAGCGTCATGTCGCGGCTTTGGCGGCGCCCGGAGCCTGGTTCGCCTGCCCCTTCGACAGACCAAGTTATTCCAACCAATGGGTAGCGACTAGATTTGTGCTAGCCCGTCGGGGTGGGCGGACCACCCGTTTGTGAAGCGAGCCCGCACCCATCGACAGGATCGACAGGGTTGGCAGGGCTGGCAGGGTTCGAAGCGATTGAAAGGGAAATAGTCATGCCCGAAGCCGTCATCGTCTCAACAGCCCGTTCACCGATCGGGCGCGCCATGAAAGGGTCGCTGGTCTCCATGCGACCCGACGATCTGGCCGTCCAGATGGTGCGCGCCGCGCTCGACAAGGTGCCTGCGCTGAACCCGCACCAGATCGACGACCTCATCTTGGGCTGCGGTCTGCCCGGCGGTGAGTCCGGCTTCAACATGGCGCGTGTCGTCGCCGTCGAACTCGGCTACGACTTTCTGCCCGGCACCACCGTCAACCGGTACTGCTCGTCGTCGCTGCAGACCACGCGCATGGCGTTTCACGCGATCAAGGCGGGTGAGGGGGACGCGTTCATCTCCGCGGGCGTGGAGACCGTGTCCCGGTTCGTCAAAGGCAACTCCGACTCTTGGCCAGACACCAAGAATCCGCTGTTCGGCGAGGCAGAGGAGCGCGCGGTCGCCGCGGCCGCCGGCGCCGACGAATGGCACGATCCGCGCGCCGATGGGAATCTGCCCGACGTATACATCGCGATGGGCCAGACCGCGGAAAACGTCGTCATCATGACCGGCATCAGTCGCGAAGAACAGGACCGCTGGGGGGTGCGCAGCCAGAACCGTGCCGAGGAGGCGATCAAGAGTGGGTTCTTCGAGCGCGAGATCATTCCGGTCACCCTCCCGGACGGCACCACGGTCAGCACCGACGACGGCCCACGACCGGGTACCAGTTATGAGAAGGTCAGCGAGCTCAAGCCGGTGTTCCGGCCCAACGGCACCGTGACGGCCGGTAATGCCTGCCCACTTAACGACGGCGCTGCCGCGTTGGTGATCACCAGCGACACCAAGGCCAAGGAGTTGGGCCTGACACCGCTGGCCCGCATTGTGTCCACCGGAGTAAGCGGCCTGTCCCCGGAGATCATGGGCCTGGGCCCGATCGAGGCGTCCAAGAAGGCGCTGGAGCGGGCCGGCATGTCGGTCAGCGACATCGATCTGTTCGAGATCAACGAGGCCTTCGCGGTGCAGGTGCTGGGTTCAGCCCGCGAGCTGGGCATCGACGAGGACAAGCTGAACGTGTCGGGTGGAGCGATCGCCCTGGGCCACCCGTTCGGGATGACCGGCGCACGCATCGCCACCACGCTGCTGAACAACCTCAAGACCCACGACAAGACGTTTGGTCTGGAAACCATGTGTGTCGGCGGCGGCCAGGGTATGGCCATGGTCCTCGAGCGGCTGAGTTAGGGCTGCTCGGCCGTTCGAGTGTGGGCCCTTGGCATTCCAGTGTGCGCACCAGGCGGCGACCCGCCGAACGGCCCGCCGGCACCGCACACCGCACGAAAAAGCCGGCACACCAGTTGGCGTGCCGGCTTCTCCCGCTTGCGGGGGACTAACGGTTCTGCACGTAGCTGAGCAGACGCAGGATTTCGAGGTACAGCCAGACCAGCGTCACGGTCAGACCGAGCGCGATGCCCCATGCCGCCTTCTCGGGCGCTCCTGCGCGGATCATCTGGTCGGCCGCGTCGAAGTCGATGAGGAAGCTGAACGCCGCGATGCCAATGCATACCAGCGAGAAAATGATCGCCAAAGGTCCGCCGCTGCGCAAGCCCAGGCCCGTACCGCCACCGACACCGAACATTCCCAGCAAGAAATTACCGAGCATCAGGGCCAGCACGCCGAACATGGCGGCGACCAGCATCCGGGTGAACTTGGGCGTGACTCGGATGGCCCCGGTTTTGTACACGACGAGCATGCCGAAGAACACCCCGAAGGTGCCCAGGACGGCCTCCCCGATCAGCGCACCGGCGCTGGTGGACGACACCCGGTAGTTTGCGAACAGGAACGAGATGGCGCCGAGGAACAGCCCCTCAAGGACGGCGTAGCTGAGCACAATCGCCGGGCTGTCCTGCTTGCGCGCGAAAGTGGCCACCAGCACCAGTCCCAAGCCGCCGAACGCGCCGACCATGGTCAGTGGCATCGCCAGTGCGAGATTGCTCGCCACCATGAAGTAGGAGATGACTGCCGAGGCGGTCAGCACGGCCAGCGTGATGCCGGTCTTGGTGACAACGTCGTCGATGGTCAGCGGACGGGAGGCCCTGGTACCCCGGGCCTCCTGGTACGGAGCGGCGTAGGGGTCAGCTTGGTAGTACCCCTGCTGGACCTGGGCCGCGCCAGTGCCGAATTGCGCATATCCTCCCCGCCCTTTAGGCAGGGAACGAAAAACCGGGTTGCTAGTCTCCCGCACCGTCGGATCCTCTCTAATGGCTGTGGCTTCGAGCTGTGCGAACACATGCTCAACGATCGATGGCCCGCCCCGGTTCCCAGCGGAGCTGGTGTTTTCCGGGCTTTCCGAACCTGGATGTTGTCGTCCGGATAAAAATAGACCTTACCCGGGGGCACCGCTGAGCTAACAACAATCTAGATTGCTGGTCAAGACTCAGACAGCCTTCTGTACAGCATTTTTAGACAGCGTTGAGGTAAATGGATTCCGGCGATTGGGGGGCTAGGGCGTGACGAACGGCGTGGCTGGGGAATCTGACGAGGTCCTGACCCGCGTCGACGGCGGAATCGGACTGATCACGCTCAACCGCCCCAAGGCGATCAACTCGCTGAACCAGCAGATGGTCGACGACCTGAGGGCCGTACTCACTCGATGGGAAGACGACGATGCAGTCCGCGCGGTGGTGCTATCCGGGGCCGGCGAGCGCGGATTGTGCGCCGGCGGCGATGTGGTCGCGGTTTACCACAGCGCCCGCAAAGACGGCGTCGAGGCGCGGCGATTCTGGCGCGACGAGTATCTGCTCAATGGCCAGATCGGCCGGTTCGCCAAGCCGTTCGTGTCGTTGATGGACGGCATCGTGATGGGCGGCGGCGTCGGGGTCAGTGCACACGCGAGCAACCGGGTGGTGACCGAAACCTCAAAGGTGGCAATGCCCGAGGTCGGCATCGGCTTCATTCCCGACGTCGGTGGGGCGTTTCTGCTGTCCCGTGCACCGGGCGCGCTTGGTCTGCACGCCGCGCTCACCGGAGCGCCGTTTTCCGGCTCTGACGCCATCGCAATGGGATTCGCCGACCACTACCTACCGCATAGCGAACTCGAGGCGTTCACCCAAGCGATTGTCGACGACGGACTGGACAGCGCCCTGGCCGCCCACGTCGTCGAACCCCCGCCCAGCGACCTTGTAGCGCAACGCGCTTGGATTGACAAGTGCTATTCGGGCGAGACGCTCGAAGACATCATCGCAGCGCTGCGCGGGCACGACTCCGGACCTGCGCAAGACGCCGCAAACCTGATCGCCGCTCGCTCTCCCATCGCGGTGTCCGTGGCGTTGGAGGCGGTGCGCCGCGCAGCCAAGCTGAAAACGCTGGAAGATGTTCTGGTCCAGGATTATCGGGTGTCATCCGCGTCGGCACGCTCTCACGATCTGGTGGAGGGCATCCGCGCGCTGATCGTTGACAAAGATCGCAATCCGAAGTGGTCGCCGGCGACCCTGGCCGCAGTCAGTGCGGCAGATATCGACGCGTATTTCGCGCCGGTGGCCGACGACTTGAGTTTCTAGAAAGGCAGGGTTGGTGGCATCCGCAGCAGAGAACACCGAGTACGAGACCATTCTGGTCGAGCGCGATCAGCGAGTCGGGATCATCACGCTGAACCGGCCGAAGGCACTCAATGCGCTCAACAGCCAGGTGATGAACGAACTGACCAGAGCCGCAACTGAACTGGATGACGATCCCGGCATCGGAGCGATCATTATCACCGGTTCGGCCAAGGCGTTCGCTGCCGGCGCCGACATCAAGGAAATGGCCGCCCTGACGTTCGCCGACGCTTTCGGCTCGGACTTCTTCGCAACCTGGGGCAAGCTGGCCGCCGTGCGCACCCCGACGATCGCCGCCGTGGCAGGGCACGCACTTGGCGGTGGCTGCGAGCTGGCGATGATGTGTGACCTGCTGATCGCCGCCGACACGGCGAAGTTCGGCCAGCCGGAGATCAAACTCGGTGTACTGCCGGGCATGGGCGGTTCGCAGCGGCTGACCCGGGCCATCGGCAAAGCCAAAGCCATGGACCTCATCCTGACCGGGCGCACCATCGACGCCACCGAAGCTGAACGAAGCGGCCTGGTTTCGCGAGTGGTGCCGGCCGACGACCTGCTGACCGAAGCCAAAGCCGTCGCGACCACCATTTCGCAGATGTCGCGTTCAGCGGCACGGATGGCCAAGGAAGCCGTCAACCGGGCTTTCGAATCCACTCTGTCCGAAGGCCTTCTCTACGAACGGCGGTTGTTCCATTCGGCCTTTGCGACCGAGGATCAGTCCGAAGGAATGGCAGCATTCATCGAGAAGCGCCCCGCCAATTTCACCCACCGGTAGGACAATCGATGAGCGAACCAGGTTCTGCGACAACCGCCGCCGGCGACGGGCCAGCCAAACAAGCAGCCTTCGCCGGGCAGGTCGGCCTCACAGCGGGCCCTGAGACGCACGGTGGCGACAAACTGGGAGCCAAACCCGAGCCCACCCCGACCCCAAGCTCGAAAGCGACCAAAAGTCCTTGGTGGCTACGCCATTACACGTTCACCGGCACCGCGGTTGGCCTGATCTTCATATGGTTTTCGATGACCCCGTCGCTGCTGCCACGCGGCGCGTTGTTCCAGGGACTGGTCAGCGGATGCTCCGGCGCCAGTGGCTACGGGCTGGGTGTCTTCGCCGTCTGGCTGTTCCACTACATGCGCATGAAGGATGACAGCCCACCACCCCCGCGCTGGGCGTGGAAGGTGCTGATTCCAGTCGGCGTTGTCGGCATGGTCCTGATGGCGATCTGGTTCCACGTCTGGCAAGACGACGTGCGTGACCTGATGGGAGTCGAACACCTGAAGTGGTATGACTACCCGTTCGCCGCAGTCCTTTCGCTGGTGGTGCTGTTCACGCTGGTCGAGATCGGCCAGCTCATCCGCAAGCTCGTCAGTTTTCTGGTCGGGCAGCTCGACCGGATCGCTCCGTTCCGGGTCTCGGCCACCATCGTGGTGGTCCTGCTCGTGGTGCTGACGATCACCCTGCTCAACGGTGTCGTGGTCAAGTTCGCGATGCGCACCATGAACAACACCTTCGCCTCGGTGAACGACGAGATGGGTCCCGATATCGCGGCGCCGAAGACCCCGATGCGGTCAGGCGGGCCGCAATCGCTGGTGTCGTGGGACTCGCTGGGGCACCAGGGCCGAATCTTCGTCGAGAGTGGTCCCAGAGCCGAACAGCTCACCGCATTCAACGGAGCCCCGGCCATCGAGCCGATCCGGGCTTACGCGGGGCTGAACTCCGCGGACGGCATCACGGCGACCGCGGACTTGGCGGCCCGCGAACTACAGCGCACCGGCGGACTACAACGCGCCGTCGTCGCGGTCGGCACCACCACCGGCACCGGCTGGATCAACGAGGCCGAAGCCGACGCGCTGGAGTACATGTACAACGGCAACACCGCGATCGTGAGCATGCAGTACTCGTTTCTGCCCAGCTGGCTGTCGTTCCTGGTAGACAAGGAAAATGCTCGGCACGCCGGTCAGGCATTGTTCGAGGCCGTCGACAAACTGATCCGGCAGATGCCCGAATTCAAACGCCCCAAGCTCGTCGTGTTCGGCGAGAGTCTGGGATCGTTCGGCGGCGAGGCGCCCTTTATGAGCCTCAACAACGTCGCGGCCCGTACCGACGGCGCCTTGTTCAGCGGGCCGACATTCAACAACACCATCTGGACCGACCTGACCGCGACACGCGATGCCGGATCGCCGGAGTGGTTGCCCATCTACGACGACGGGAAAAACGTCCGGTTCGTCGCTCGACCAAGTGATCTGATGCGCCCGAATCCGACGTGGGAGCACCCGCGGGTGGTGTATTTGCAGCACGCCTCCGACCCGATCGCCTGGTGGACGCCCGACCTGCTGTTCAGCAAACCGGATTGGCTCAAGGAAACGCGGGGCTACGACGTGCTGCCCCAGACCCGCTGGATCCCGGTGGTGACGTTCCTGCAAGTCTCGGCGGACATGGCCGTCGCCGTGAACGTGCCGCCCGGGCATGGCCATCACTACGTCGCCGACGTTGCCGACGGCTGGGCGGCGGTGCTGTCCCCGCCGGGATGGACGCAGGACAAAACCGAGCGGCTACGGCCGCTGCTGCACGCCAGCGCCTCCGCCGGCGGCTCGAGCGGTTAGCTAGATCCAGCGGCGACCGGTCGTGCCGGCATCTGCCAGCACACCCGGCTGCGGGCGCCGCGGGTCGAGCGATCTACCGACCAATTCGGCCAACACACCGTCGGCCACCAGCGCGTGGTAGCCACCCACCACGTCGGTGGCACGGTGCAGGCCCAGGTCGAGCAGCGCCGCCGCCGCCAGGCTGGACGTGTAACCCTCCGAGCACACGATCACCCACTCGACGTCGTCGTGGACAGCCTCTGGCAGCCGCGCGGCACTGGTCGGGTCGCAGCGCCACTCCAGCACGTTGCGTTCGATCACCAGCGCCCCCGGCACCTCGCCCTCGCCGCAGCGCTGGGCCTGTGGTCGGATGTCGACGAGCACGGCGCCGCGCTGCAGGGCCTCAGGTACCTGGTCGGCACGTAGGCGGCGATACCGGCGCCGGGCCGCGTTCAGCACTCGGTCGATTCGGCTCATCACGGCCCTTCCGGTTGATCGGTCAATTCGGTGCGCTGACGGCGCAACCTGTTGCGGTCAGTGACTTCGTAGTACGACATCGCGGTCAGCGGCGGCGAGTAGGCATGCACGCTGAGGGTCGGCTGTACCGTCCCAGCGGCCTCGGCGGGGCTTGACACAGGGCGGGGCGCCCACACCACGTCATGCACCCAGCCCAGCGGGAACCCGGCCTGATCGCCAGCATCGAGCCGCCGTCGCCGCAGTCGCCGACCATCCCACCGGAACTCGTTGAGCGACCCGGACAGCACGGTCAGCGCTCCCAGCGAGCCGCCGTGGTCGTGCAATTCGGTGGCGCGACCGGGAACCCAGCTGATCAGCCAGACGTCCAGTTCACCGTCGCCGTGGATGCGGGTGAACCAGCGCTCCGAGTCCGGCACGCCGCCCTCGGGCAGCAGATGGTCGCAGCGACCGCTGAGCACGTCGTCGGCGGCCCGGTCGGTGGCGTACATCAGGTCGGGAATCCGCAACCGGGTAGGCCCCGCGGATGGTGATGGGATGGGCGCCAGGGTCACCGGACGCCGTGCGACAGCAGTGGTGGCAGGTAAAGACGAGGCAGCGGTTAAAGACATACGGGCGAGCTCCAGAGTGGACGGATTGGGCAATCGGCGGCGTTTTAGGGCCGACAACACTCGCAAAATCCGAAGCGCTCGATCACAGGCGCCAGTGTTGCATAGATTGAGACCGTGCGCTGGTGTGCTCGTGGCCCCCTGCTGTGGGGCACGGTTGTTTTCGCGGCAGGTTTTTTCGGTGTCACGGGCTGTTCGCAAGCCGCCCACAACGGCACGCCGACCTCCGCTTCGACCTCCTCTTCGGCCTCCTCTCCAACCTCCTCCCCGGCGTCTTCCTCAGCATCGAGGTCGGCTGCTCCCGGCGCCCCCCGTCCTGCACCGCCGGGCGCGATCGGGCTGTCCCCCGCCGGGGTGACGACCAGGGTCGACGTCCCGGCGGATTCGACCGAGGAGCAGTATTACCAGGCCTGTCACGCGGCAAAAGTGTGGATGGAAGCCCACCCCAAATCCGGTCATTCGATGTTGGAGCCGTATTTGGCGATGGTTCAGGCATCGCCGTCGGGTACTGCGGGCACCTGGAACGCCCGGTGGGCAGACCTCAGCCTGGCCCGTCAGGCCGCCGTGATCGTCGCAGCGCGTGCTGCGGCAAAGGACGAATGCGGGTAGCGCTCGGGCTCCGCCAAAGACTCCTGCACGAGTTGGGATCACGGGTGCACAAAATTCACGACGCAGCCGCTGACAGTCCGATCCGCCGCGCAAAATGTAGGGATGTCTGACGGTCCCGGTGGAATAGTCACGTCGCGGTCATCACCCGTCCGGGTGGCACTGGCACTCGGCAGCGGCGGCGCCCGGGGCTACGCCCATATCGGGGTTGTCGAGGCGCTGCGGGAGCGCGGCTACGACATCGTCGGGATCGCCGGCTCATCGATGGGCGCGTTGGTCGGCGGACTGCAGGCGGCCGGGCGCATCGACGAGTTCGCCGACTGGGCGAAGTCTCTGACGCAGCGCACCATCCTGCGGTTGTTGGATCCCTCCATCAGCGCGGCCGGTGTGTTGCGGGCCGAGAAGATCCTGGTCGCGGTGCGCGACATCCTGGGTCCGGTCACCATCGAACAGCTGTCGATCCCCTATACCGCGGTGGCGACGGACCTATTGACCGGCAAGTCGGTGTGGTTTCAGCGCGGCCCTCTCGATGAGGCCATCCGGGCGTCCATAGCGATACCGGGTGTGATCGCCCCGCACGAAATCGAGGGACGCCTGCTGGCCGACGGCGGCATCCTGGACCCGCTGCCGATGGCCCCGCTGGCCGCAGTCAAAGCCGACCTGACCATCGCGGTGAGCCTCAACGGAAGCGAGGCCATCGCGAGCCGCGCCGAGGAACCGAGTGTCACCGTCGAGTGGTTGAACCGGATGGTGCGCAACACATCTGCACTGCTGGACACTACCGCCGTCCGGTCGCTGCTGGACCGGCCGACAGCGCGAGCGGTGCTGAGCAGGTTTGGCAGCGAAGACGCGGACGGCGAACAGCCCGACGGCATCCCCGATAGCGCCGATAACGCGAATGACATCCGAGCCCCGACCGAAGTTCCCAAGTTAGGCAGCTTCGAGGTGATGAATCGGACCATCGACATAGCGCAGTCCGCGCTGGCGCGCCACACGCTGGCGGCCTACCCACCCGACCTGCTGATCGAGGTGCCAAGGTCGACTTGTCGAAGCCTGGAATTTCACCGCGCGGCGGAGGTGATCGCCGCCGGCCGAGCTCTTGCGGAGCAGGCGTTGGACACCCTCGAAATGAACGTGGACGAGCCTGCCGCGCAGGCGATAGAAGGCTAACGGTCCAAGACCCCGTCAGATACCCAGGAACCGGGCGACCGCCTGCGCCTCGCGGCGTCCCTGCTCACGTCCGGTGACCGCCGACTTGCTGCGACAACTCGGATCCAGCGGATTGGACCCGAAAGCCGCCACCGAATCGTCGTCGGCGAACACGGCCAACGCCGCACCGGCAAACGCTGCGAGGTCGGCAGCCGGCCCACCGCCGAAGGGCGACGGCGTGTCCATGCCGGCGGGCGACAAGACCACCGCCACGTCACAATCGCGGGCAACCCCGAGGTTGACCGGGCTGGCAACCCCGCCGTCGATGTAGCGTCGGCCCGCGATTGTCACCGGTGGCCACGCCCCCGGCACCGCGCAACTGGCCGCCACCGCGTCGACGAGCCCGACACCTGAGTCCCGATCGAAAACGACCAATTCGCCACTGGCGATGTCGATCGCCGTGATCCGCAGCACCCGGTCCGGCCACTCGTTCGACGGCAGGCGCTGCGCAATCACCTCGCGGCGCACGGCCTCGGGAACGGTTTCGGTGGCCAGTGCCACCTCCCCGATCCGCTGCATCTGCCGCCTTGTCTTGTCCAGCGTCGTTACCGGCGGCCCATCGGGTTGCGGGGTGTCCGGATCGCTCAGGGCGGCCAAGAAAAGTTCGATGATGCCCTCGATGCCGACGCCGGGATCGAGCTCAGCCGACGTCTCGGCGATTTGGCGGCCGAACAGCACTTCGAGCGTGCTGCCGCTGCCGATCTGCGCGGCGACAGTCGAACCGGCCGATGTCCCGATCAACACATCCGAGTCGAGCAGCTGCCGCGCAGCCGCCGGCGACTCGTCGGCGATGCCCAGCAGAACACCTGTCTCCCAGGCGATCCCCGCCAATCCCCCGCCGGCTAGCACTAGTGCGCGTTTGGCAGCCACGCCCACCCACTCTGCCAGTGCCGGCCAAGGCCAACGCGGGCAGTCCTCACACCGAGGTGTGTTGCGCTTGCTGGGCGTGCGCGCTCAGATCCGAGTTGCGCAGCAGATGCGCCGGCGGGTCTGGTAGCACCACACTGCGAGTGACGTGCAGCGTCTTGTCGACGTGAACCAGCTCCCCCGGAGCGAGCAGACGCCAGCGCGGGTCGTCGTCCATCCGTTCAGTGGCGAACACCACCGACGGCCGGTTGGACAGATGATCAGATGTTGCGCGAATTCGCTTGGTGCGCAAGTCGAATTCGGAATCAGGCTCCGCTACTTGGACGTCGGACCGGTTGAGGAGGTAGAGCTCGTTGGACTCCGGGTAGCGCAGCGCCCACATATCCGTGGCGGTGCTCAGCAATATGTTGACCGCATAGATCGGCACGTTCGCCGCGGCCCATTTCATGGCGTCGATCAGGCCGGCGGTCACGTCGCCCCCGCGAGCGCGGATCGAGCCGGTTATCAAGGCGAATACTCGCTCGGAATCCGTCTGGCCCAAGACCAGGTCAGCGGTGCCGATCTCACGCAATCTTGCGTCGAGGACGTCCAGCCCCTCGACGACGCCATTGTGGGCGAAGATCCGGCCGTCCTGCAAAAACGGGTGGGTGTTGTGGACGTCGAGCGACCCGGTCGTGGCGTAGCGGATGTGCGCGATGAACGTCGTGCCGGAAATGTCGTGTGCTTCGGTGGCGAAGGCGGCGTCCTGCCAAGCCGCGATCGGCTCTTTGTGCAGCTGCGGCCGGCCGTGCGCGTCGAAGACTCCCAAGCCCGTGCCGTCCGGGTTTCTCCTGCTTTGCTCGGACAGACTGTCCGGGGCATCCAGCAGCCAAAACGTCGCGGTAACAACATCGGACCCGGCATGCAGGCCAAAAAGTCGACACATGGGCTAGACGGTAGCGAATTCAGGCCGTCAGGCCGTCAGCAACACCGACAATTCCTGCAGCGTTTGCCGCGGATAGGCCTTCCAAAGCCTGCCGAACACTGGAAGCGCCCACGAGCCGATGGCCGAACGATCGCGGCGCGTCAACGCCGGTCAGCTCCTCGTGCATGCCGCGGGGGTAATCGCTTTCAGTTCTTGGCGCTCAAGCCGGGCGCGGCCCGGCCGGTGATGAGCGGCAGATCGAAGAAGCTTTGAATGCCCGCTGGCGCGGCGCAGGTCGCGGGGATCGCATTCACGCAGTGTGCTGCGGTCGCAACGACCCCCGGGTTACTCTGCAGCCCCTCTTCCACGCTCTCCGGCTGCCATCCCTTGACCGTCACAAAGGTGTCCGGGTTTCCACGAACTTCCATCTCGTACCGCTCCCCTGCGGGTCCGAAAGACCAAGGCGGATCAAGGTTTTCCTCGCCCATCAGCCAATTCACCGTGATCCGGACCACCACCCTGTCGCCGACCAGTGCCTCCCAGTGGAAGCGGCGGCCGGCGACCTGTCCCGGCTCGATCACCCCGATCGGCGAGTCGATCGGCCCGGTCGCGACGGCCACCTCCTGCGACGAGCGGATCTGGGGATCAGCGGCAAAACCCACCCTGTCGACAACCAGCCGGACGGACTGCATGAAGCCGCCGTCGAGCAGCTTTTGGATCGGCCCGGTCAACGCGCTGTCGGGCGTCCCGCCGAAGCCCATCACATAGCGCAGTACATCCGGTGCGCCGTAGGTACGAAGGTCGGAAAACTCTTCGGAGCGAACGAAAGTCACGCCGGTCGACATCACCGACAACAGCAATGGGAACAGCTCGGTGGCCGCCCCTGGCCCGATTCCTGCGCCGTGCAGCGTGGCGTTGCCGGCCTGTGCGGCGATTTCCAGCGGGGCGGCCTCTTTTTCGCCGGGGTAGAACCAGCCGAGCGGGGACACGACGTTCTTGCCCGACCGCAGCAGTGCCACGACCTCTTCGACATTGGGCAGCAACGGTGCGTAGATCACCGCGTCAGCATCCAGCGCGAGCACTTCGTCGATGCTGTTGGTCGCAGTCACTCCCAGTGGCGGTGCGCCGATGATCTCGCCGACGTCTTTGCCGTTCTTGGCTTCGGAGTACACCCAGCAGCCGGCAAGTTCGAGTTCGGGATGTTCCAGCACCCCTTTGATCGCCGCGACGCCGACCGATCCGGTTGCCCATTGAACGACCCGCAGGCCCATGGACTCCTCACCTTCCTCGCGAGCAGACGCAGAATCGCACTTTTGGCGGCGAAACTAGGCGATTCTACGTCTGCTCGCGCCGGAGCCCTCAGTCGCGCGCCTCGGTGACCTGGTAGGCGTCGTCAGCGTAGCGAGATCTGATGGTCTTCTTGTCGTACTTGCCCACGCTGGTGCGGGGAATCTCGTCGGCAAAAGCCCACCGTTCAGGCAACCACCACCGAACGACCTTGTCCGCGAGGAACTTCCGCAGATCGGCTGCGCCGACCGACGCGCCTTCGTTGACCACGACGACGGCCAGCGGCCGTTCTTGCCAGCGCTCGTCGGGAACGCCGACGACCGCCGCCTCGAGCACGTCGGGGTGGGCGATCAGGCAATTCTCCAACTCCACCGAGGAGATCCATTCCCCGCCGGACTTGATCACGTCCTTGGCCCGGTCGGTCAGCGTGATGAAGCCCTGCTCATTGACGCGGCCGACGTCACCGGTGCGCAGCCAACCGGATGCGAACTTGGAGGCGTCGCGTCCCCGGTAATACGAGCCGGTGATCCACGGGCCGCGAACTTCCACCTCACCGACAGCGTTGCCGTCGTTAGGCAGCACCTGGCCGTCATCGTCGACGATGCGGGCTTCCACACCGCAGATCGGTTGGCCCTGGGTCCCGCGGTACGCCCAATGCTGGTCCTCCGGGGTCCCCGGCGGCGGCCAGGCCATGGTCGCCAGCGGCGACGTTTCGGTCATGCCCCACAGCTGCCGAATCTGGACGCCGTGTTTATCTTCGAAGGTGCGCATCAGCGACACCGGAACGGCCGAGCCGCCGCAGACCCCCAGCCGCAGCGATGACATATCGTGGCCCGGGTCTTTCTCCAGCTGGTGCATGATGTCGTTCCAGATGGTCGGCACCGCGCCGGCAACCGTGGGGCGCAGCTTTTCGACCATATCGATCAGCGAGCGCGGGTCTAGGCGGCGATCGGGCAACACCAGATCCGCACCTGCCATCAACGCGGCATAGGGCAACCCCCACCCGTTGGCGTGGAACATCGGCACGATCGGCAGCACGCTGTCGCTGGACCCGAGCCCAGCGCCGTTTGCCGTGCAGTTCGCCATGGTGTGCAGGTAGCTCGAACGGTGACTGTAGACGACGCCTTTGGGGTTGCCGGTGGTGCCGCTGGTGTAACACATCGCGGCCGCTGAGTTCTCGTCGACTTGCGGCCAGTCGAACTCGGTCGACTCGCGGTCGATCACCTCGGTGTAGCGCAACACGGTCTTGCCCGAGTCCTGCAGCGGCGCCAGGTCTCCCGCCCCGACCGCAATCACGGTGTGCACGGTCTCGAGGTTGGGCAGGATCGGCCCCAGCAAATCGGCCAGCGACATGTCGACCAGGACGACCTGGTCTTCGGCCTCGTTGGCGACATAGGCGACCTGCTCGGGGAAGAGCCGGATGTTAAGGGTGTGCAGAACCGCACCCATCGCCGGCACCGCCAGGTAAGTCGTCAGGTGTTCGGCGTTGTTCCACATGAACGTGGCGACCCGCTGGTCTCCGGTCACGCCGATGCCACGCAATGCATTCGCCAACTGAGCGGCCTGTTGACCCACTTCGCGGTAGCTGATGCGCCGATAACCGGTAGCTGTCGCTGTGGTGGCCGTACGTGCCCCGTGGACGCCGCAGCCATGCCGCATTATGGCGGCAATGGTCAACGGAAAGTCCTGCATCGTGCTGTACATCGATGTACCGCCTTATGGGTCTCGGCGCAGCACCGCCTCATGGTTCGCTCGGGCGAATGCTATCGCCACGCGTATACCGCGAAAAACGGGTTCCCCGAGAAGGCCTCTTTATCCGGATGTTTCCGGAGCCAAAACCGGTCGGGTCAGGCCAGGGCCGGCTCGTACCGCAGCAGCAGCTCACGCATGGCCCACTCGGCCGCGGCGTCGGTCTCGTCCACCGAGTCCTCGACACCCGACGTGATGGCCGAACCAACCGCGGCCACAGTGACCGCGCCGGAGTAGTCGGCGATGTACAGGTAGTTTCCGTCCGGGCTTTCCACCACGCACGACGGCTGCTTCGCCACCTGCATAGTGCCGACGACGTCGAGAGTCAGGGTGCACAACACCGTGACGCCGTGGCCGCCGACCAGGTAGGCACGGTCGCCGTCGCCGCTGAGCGTCAACCCGGTGAGCAAGCCGCCGACCTCGCTGATCTTGCGCGTGCTGGCGATCTTGTTGGTGTGGGTGTCGATAACATCGATGACCGCATCGCGGTCGGCACCGCAACTGGCCACATAGGCGATGGCGCCGTTGGGGCTCAGCGCGACGTCGCGGATAGGCAAGCCGATCGCAACGGTGCCGACAACGCTCAAGCCGGTGTGCGCGGCTGCCTCCCGAGACCGGGCGGACTTCTTCGGGTTCTTCCGGCGCCAGCGTCCGCGGCTCGCGTCTTGGTCCGCGTCTTGGCCGGATTGCGCGGGCGTGCCGATCACAACGAGTTGCCCGCCGGCCGGCCCGTTGGCGCCGACGTACAAGCGATCACCGTCGGAGCCGATGCGCACGCATTCAGTGGTGGTTCCCGGCGCCTTAAAAGGGTCAGCGATGTCGATGACCTCGACCAGGCCAGTCGTGGTGTCCAGGACCGCGACATCAACACCGCGAACGCCATTTCGGCTGGCGTAGACGTATCTTCCGTCGGCGCTGACCACTAGGTCGCTCACGCTGAGCGCCAGCGGATGAGACGCGACAACCATGTTGGTGGACACGTCGATGACCTCGATCGAGTCATAGGCCGTTGACGCCGTGCTGACATAGGCCCGGCCGGCGTCAGCGCTGCCGACGGCGATCGCGAAGGGTTCGCTGACGCCGGGGACAGTGTCCAGCACCCGGCAAGCGTCGGTGTCGATGACCGAGACGCTGTTGCGGGCGTAGTTGGTGACCATCAACCGGCTGCCGTCGGAGCTGGCAGCGATGCCGCTGATCGGCCCGTTGTTTACCGGAATCTCGGTGACGATCGGCAACCCCGGTGCGGCCCCGAGTTCGGGGATCTTGCCAACTTGGCCGTTGCGGGCGGCCTCCCGGCCGCTCAGATACCTTTTCAGGTTCACGCTGACACCGCCTTTGCTCTCTTCGTCGAACCTCCGTGGGGCGACCACCGCCGCAACTGCGCCGTGCGACGTTGGCGGCGCCGGACCATCCGGGCCTATCCGGGCCCATCCGGGAATAATCGGATTTCAGCACCGAAAAGGCGCTGTTACGCCTCTTTCGTAGCGATTCTACCGGGCTGAATTCTGATCAAAAAGAATTCAAATTAGATGCTGTTACCTACGTCACGTCGCCGACTCAGACTCCGCTCAGGCTACCAGGATCAAGCAGACCGACATCAGCTCAACAGCAAACGATCGTCATGGTATTCAACAGGCACATTAGTTATTTTCGCTAATATCAAGTGCGGCCACGAACCGCTCGCCAAGGTAAGAAGCTCTAGGGTTGGGCGGCAAAAGGAGGCGAATATCACATTGCGCTCGATCAGGCAGATTCATTTCGAAATCATTTCGCCCGGCGTGCTCCCTGATCGCCGAATCAGCGAGTAATTGAGCCAGGTAACTCCAGCGATGTCGGCCGGCTCATGGCGGTAGCCCAGGCGGCAGCGGCACCGAGCGGATGAACCAGGGCGCCGGGACCACCGTGTCACTAACAGACCCAATTCCCGCTTCAATCGGAAGGGGCCACCAGGAATTGGCGCTCGACGTAGCGCCTGCGGCCGTCTTGCATCGCCGCTGAAACGATTGCGCCGCAACATCGTTGGATTTAAGGCTGGACATCTATGCAAAAGGATTCGCGACTGGGTAGCCGACGGGGTGCGCTTTGGCTCGTCAAAAACGAAATATCGGAGCATCAGGTCGTAGTCGTCGGCGCGGGTCCAGCGGGCGTCTCGATGGCGCTCAGCCTGCGCGACCGTGGCTTGCGTCCGTTGTTGATCGACCGAGCCGATGCGGTCGGTTCGTCCTGGCGAGGTCGCTACGACAAGCTGAAGCTCAATTCCTGCAGACAGTTCTCGCATTTACCCGACCGGCCATATCCCGACAGCACACCTGTCTTTCCGACGCGTGATCAAGTCGTCGAACACCTCGATCACCACGCCCGCGAAGACGGGATCGAATTGCGGCTCAACACCGAGCTGTGCCGAATCGACCGACGCACCGACGGCTGGTGGCTGCGGACCACGTCCGGCAACATCGGTTGCCGCCAGGTGGTCATCGCAACGGGATACGAACACACGCCCCACATTCCGCTGTGGCCCGGGCTTGATGGCTTCACCGGCCAATTGCTGCATTCGTCGGCCTACCGCAACGCTGCGCCTTACCGAGGTAAGCGGGTGCTGGTTGTGGGCGCTGGTTCATCGGCGATGGAGATCGTCGATGAGCTCACGGCCGGTGGAGCGAAGCAAGCTTGGCTCGCGGTTCGTACCGCGCCGAACATCATGCTGCGCTCATTACCAGGGGGCCTACCATCGGATTTGATCGCGACGCCGCTTTTCCGCGCACCGGTTTGGCTCGCGGACGCCTTGGCCGCCTTCGGACGCCGGTGCAGCGTCGGAGACCTCTCCGCGTTCGGGTTGCCGACACCCACCGAGGGCGTGTTCACCCACAGGATCAGACACGGCCGGGCACCCACGATCGTCGACAAGGAAGTGATCCAAGCGATCCGCGACGGTGCGTTCGAGGTGGTACCCACGGTCGACCGATTCGACAGCACCGGCGTTTGGCTGGTCAACGGGCAACGGCTGGAACCCGACGCGGTTATCTGTGCCACGGGCTATCGGCGAGGGTTAGAGCGCGTGGTGGGCCATCTCGCGGTGCTCGACGAGCGCGGACTACCCAGGGCTGCCGGCAAGGTGTCAGCAGAAGCGGGCCTGCGGTTCATCGGGTTCGAGTCGCGACCCGGGTTGATCGGCTTTGTCGCCAAGCAGTCCAAGGACGTTGCCAGGCGCATAGTGGAGGAACTCGAAAGCACCCCGGCACTGCGCCGAACTCCGTGCATCAGCTAACGGGTTGAGAACAGCTGGCTCAGCTGAACTGAGTATGCGGCCGGGCCAGCGGCGCGCCGTCGACAATGATGTCGAGCTTCTCGTTGTAGAACGCCACCAAGCCGGCGATCGGGGCAACGGCGGGCAGCGGATAGTGATACGTCCACGCAAGGTCGGGATGCGCGGCCTCGCCCACCCGCACCGACCAATAGCCCGACGTCACTCCTTTGTACGGGCACAGCGTCTGCGTCGGAGATGGTTCCAAATGGTTGAATGCAATATCGGTCGGATCGATGTAATACCTTGTGGGCAAACCGGTTTCGAAGAGCAGCACCGGAGACCGGGTGTCGGCGAGCAGGACGCCTTCGAGCTCTACCCGGACTTGGCGGTGCGAGCGCAGCGCGTCGACCCGCGAATAAGGATTGCGCGGGTGGCCGTAGATGGGCTCGTCTTCCTCGAACCACCGCAGCGGATTCCACTCGAATCGCACGGTACCCGCGACGGGGCTGTCGGTGCCGGCGTCGAACACCCGCGCGGCCGACTGGCAGGTCTGGCCGGCGCCGACCAGGGAGTGCAGCCGCGACGGGCCGAACTGCACTTTCTGCGGATGGTTCTCGTCGCGCAGGAATTCCGTGCGGACATCCGCGAGGGGTACGTAATACGCCGGGTAATAAGGGATTTCCCACACGTAACGGGCCGCGATGGTGTCGAAGACCAGCTCGTGGCCGAGAAAGCCGCGGACCCGTCGCGGCGCGGGCTCGATCCTGCCACGCGTCACCGCCATTCCGGGGTAGTCACGGTCGGTGGTCATCGTCGCCTACTGGTTCTTGGAGGCCAGGCCGGCCGGCGCGTGAGCTATCGCGTGACGGATGGCGTCGGCCAACGCCACCGCGCTCTCCTCGGTCAGTTCAAGGGCTACCCGTGCCGACGGCCCGAGTTGGGGATTGATCACGTCGATGTTGACCGTGTGGGTGTAGGGCGCATGCACCGCATGGTCGACGTACACCGTCGCGCGGTTGGCGCCAAACCATCCCGCTGGGCCCTTGCCGCTGCCGTTGATCTCGATATGTTCGGTGAGATATGTGCACATGGCTGCGCAGACCTAGCCTTTCAGGTGGGTAGCGAAGAACTCGTCGATGCGCCGCCAGCCGTCCACCGCGGCCTCGGGACGGTACGCGGGCCGGTCGACGGAGAAGAAGGCGTGGCCCGCGCCGTCGTATGACTGGAATTCGTGCGCCTTGCCCAGCTTGGTCAACTCGGCGTCCAGGGCAGCCACCGCAGGGGGCGCTGGGAACTTGTCCTCGACCCCGAACAGGCCCAGCAGCGGGCAGCTCAGATTCGGTGCCAAGTGCAGGATCGGTTGCATGGCCTTGGGCCTTCCCTCCGGCGGATCCTCGGAGATGAACGCGCCGTAGCAATCCACCGCGGCGTCGAAGGGCAGCGAGCACGCCGCCAGGTACGCGTGCCGCCCGCCTGAACAATGCCCGATGACGCCGAATTTTCCGTTCGCGCCGGGCAATGAGCGCAGGTGCTCAACCGCGGCGGCGACGTCGCCGACCAGTCGCTCATCGGGCACCCCGCCGGCGGCCCGCACCGCCGCGGCGGCGTCATCGGGAGCGGCACCCGGAGCCTCGCGTGAGTACAGATTCGGCGCCACGACGTAATGGCCGCTGACGGCAAGCCGACGGGCGAATTCTTTGGTCTCCCGGTCGTAGCCGGGCATGTGGTGGATCCAGACGATTCCGCCGCGCGATCCTTCGGCGAGCGGCATCGCGCGGTAGGCCTCGATCTCGTCGCCACCGTGGCCGGTGATGGTGATGGTTTCTGCACGAATGGCATCTGGGCTGAACGCGTTCATCGCGATGCTCCTTGTTTTGGCCGCTTGTGTAGTTGCAAAGATGCGGAGCGCATCCGCCTTGTCGAGGTGCGCCCCGCCGTAACCAACGTATCCGAACTGTGGCGCGGCCGACCGCGGCGCAGGTCAGTCGATATTGGACCAACCCACGCCGCCAAACGAGTGCCGTCTACCCATCGCGTCTCGACGGGATAGCCCGTATCGCGGGCGGCGGCCGCGGTTCGATGAGGCGGCGGGGAGCGCCCGCTGATGAGTCCGGTCGCCGGCTCGAGTTACCTGATTACTTCCGATGGTCGCGCACTTTGTAGCTCGAGGGCCACGACTTTCGGGACTCGTCGCCGGTGAGCGGGGTCCCCATACCGCCGACCTTCACGTTGTAGGCCTCTTTGCCTGGGCCGACCTCGCGATTGGCGTGTTCCTGGGCGAGGTAATACAGCTCGTCGATCGTGGCTTCGTCGTACGCGATGAAAGAGGTCTCGCGCGCGACGTCAGCAATGCCGACAAGCATCCGGTCGAGCAGGAATCGCGACGCGAGCGCCGCGGCGCCCAACAGCGAGAACGGGATGACCCAGTAAAAGACGAACGACAGCGAAGTCTTCGTATCGAGAATCGACGCGCGCCCTCCCCCGAAGCTCTCCACGATGGGCGGGATGGCCGACGACACCGTCATGCCGGCGAAGGCTGCGACCCAGATCCAAGTCAGGACCGTGGTGATCCGGCCGAACAGCTCGGTCTTGACCACGTCGGGCGGCTGCTCCGCGGCGGCGAACTCGCGCACGAACGGCTTGCCGATCAGCACGCCGACGAGGGCCACAAGGAAGATCCCGGCATTGCTGAGCGGCTGAATCCACCGCTGGATGAACGACTCGCTGAGGGTAAACGTCAGCATCGTCAGTATCAAAAACGTTGCGACAGCTCCGATTTCGAGCGTTCGCCCCGGCTTCCCGGTGACGCGGCCGATCACAGATGCGGCGACGGCGATCGCCAGCGCGACCAAAACGGCTGTGCCGAACGGGACGTTACCGACAAGTACCCAATAGACGATCCACGGCGCAAAACCAAACAGCATGCCCACGAGGGGCCAGTGTATGAGTGGCGGTTCACCGTGATACCGGCGGCAAGGCGCCGAAGTGACAACCGCTCGGGAGGGGTGTTTTGAAAAACATGGCACCTACCAATCACACGACACGCCCAGCAAACGCTTTCTGAGCACAGCTTCATGGATACGGCCAAATCACACCAGCGCCAGCAAACAACTGCGCACGACACGGGTGCCGTGTATATAGTGTTTTACCTGCGCCACAACTGCGCCACAATGGCGCAGCGCATAAGGAAGAGGGCCAGGGCAAGCCCATGAAGAAACTAGCAGCAGCGATCGCGATCGGCGTGGCATTCGCAGCAACGCCGATCGCGCATGCCGGCGGCGACTGGATTGCGATGGCGATGTCGGACTCCACTGGGCAGATCAAGACCACCGACGGAGGAAGCAGCCAAGCTGACGCAGAGAAGACAGTGATGGACTCGTGTCGCAAGCACATCAGCGACTGTCGTCTGCTGGCCAGCGGGGAGGGCGGGTGCATCGCGCTTGTCGCGAACGCTTCGAACACCAAATACTTCGGAGGCTGGGGTCCGACACGCGAAGAAGCGGAGGCAGCGGCACTGGCTAAAGCCCCCGGCGGAACGATCAAACCAGACCATGGCCACTGCCTCGGAGATCCTTCGCCAACCGCCCCGTGATCCCGTCGCCCGGGTGCGCTATCTGCGAGGCGCGACGGCGGCCGGCTCGGTTGAACGCTTGAACGCTCTACCCGGCTGCCCCACCGGTACTCGGCCTGTCATGGCCGGTCGATTTCGTCCAGCGCGCAGCGATGACGCGGCGCGTGGTTGGGACACGCTAGCGCGGCCTTCAGGATGGCGGTCTACGCGCACTCCCAGGAAGACGCGCTCCGCGACGCCGCAGCGAGTTTCCGCCAGGATGTGACAAACGGTGACACCGAGAGTGGATCACCAGTCCAGGAACGCACCGCGCCGCCGCGTCTAGCAGGCCAAATACTGGTGCCCCCAGTCGGACTCGAACCGACACTGGACGGATTTTAAGTCCGCTGCCTCTGCCAATTGGGCTATGGGGGCCCGGCGGCGAATCTAGCGCGCCCAAGCCGGATGCGAGACATCCCCCACCCCCCGAATTCGGCCTATTTCTGAGCGTGCGCTGCGGCCACGTTTCGCGTAAGATCCGCGCGCCGCGCGCCTTTTCGCTGCGCCGGCGCCCTAATCCAGATGACACAGCCGTATCACCCGGCAAGAGCTTGTTAAAACTACAGGCTTCGACGTTAAAAGCCCGTAAACGGCTGTCACCCTGGCCCTTTCGGTCGCGACGGTGGAGGCGTGGATCGCTAGCGTTACGCCAACGCACAGGGGCTGTTACGTCAACACACAGGTCGATCGCCACACGGGATCGGCAGTTTCACACATGAGGAGCTATAGATGTCATTTCTGACAACAATCCCGCAAGAGCTGCTTTCAGCGGCGGCACAGCTGGAAGGGATCGGGACTTCACTGACGGCGCAGAACGCGGCGGCGGCGGCACCGACCACTTCCATCGCTCCGCCGGCCGCTGACCAGGTATCGCTCCTGCAGGCGGGAGTCTTCTCGTCGTACGGCACGCTCTACCAGCAGATCGCTGCCGAAGCTCAGGTTGTTCAACAGCAGTTTGTGAGCACCCTGGGGTTGAGTTCCGGTACCTATACGGATACCGAGGCCTCTAACGCGGCCGCAAGCTTGACGCAGCCCGGGATCGTCAACTTCCTCCAAAACCTCTCCACGCTCTTTGGTGGCCCCGACGCAAGCCTCGCGTCGGGTGCTGGGCCTTTCAGCCTGTCCGGTAACGCGGGCAACTTCGTCAGCTTCCAGGCCGGTGACTATGCCTCGGCCATGTCCGACTGCCTCGGTATGGCCGGTGGTGGTCTGCTTCCCGCCGCTGCCGCTGACACAGGTGCTGATGCCGCTGCCGGCGCTGCCGACGCCGTGGACACGGTCAGCCCGGTCGGCGCAGGCGGCATGGGCATGGGCATGGCGGGCGTAGGTGCCGTGCCGATGGCCGGCATCGGCCAGGCGACCATGGTCAGCTCGATGTCGGCGCCACCGAGCTGGGCCGGGACGGTCACCCCGGTTGCAAGCAGCACTTCCCTGACGCCGATCACGACTGCCGGCTGGACCGGCGCGGCGCCGCAAGCCGGCGCTCCGATGGCGGCCATGCCCGGCATGCCGGGAGCGGGAGCTGCTGCGAGGGGCTCCGCGTTGGGTGCGCCGCGCTACGGCGTCAAGCCCATCGTCATGCCGAAGCCGGCGGGCGTCTAGACAGCGCCAACGCCGTCACACGTAGTTAAGAAGAAGCGAAACTCGGTCGAAGCAAAATAGGGACGGGATATAGAAATGGTATTGGATTTTGCAGCTTTACCCCCTGAGATCAACTCCGGGCTCATGTATACCGGTGCAGGTTCAGGACCGCTGATGGCCGCCGCGACGGCCTATGGCAATCTCGCCGCGGAGCTGACCACCACAGCGACCTCATGGGAGTCGATAGTCAGCACGCTGACCACCGAACAGTGGACGGGTGCGGGATCGGCGGCGGCGGCGGCCGCGGCCAAGCCTTATGTGACCTGGCTGAGCTCCACGGCAGCCGCGCTCGAGCACGCGTCTGCCCAGGCGTCGTCATCGGCGGCCGCTTACGAGGCGGCGTTCACGGCGACGGTGCCCCCGCCGGTGGTCGCTGCCAACAGGACTCTGCTGTCGGCGCTGGTGGCGACGAATTTCCTCGGTATCAACACGCCGGCGATCGCGGCTACCGAGGCTCAATACGCCGAGATGTGGGTCCAGGACGCCACCGCGATGTACACCTACTCTGCCGCCGCGACGGCCGCCGCGGCCCTTCAGCCGCTGACACCGGCGTCGCCGACCGCTAGCCCGGCTGCGGCGGCCACCCAGGCCGCCGCGGTTCCCGCAGCGGCCGCCTCCTCGCCGGCGCAGGGCTTGCTCGGAGGCCTGGGGTCGTTCCTCAGTAACCCCACCGCCATCTTCACTGGTCTTAACAACGCGGTGAACACGACCCCCCTGGGGCCCCTGCTGGGTGCGCTTGACGGCTTAGGCGGCACACCGATCATCTTCAACGGCGTCCAGGAGATAGGTGTGACCACGGCATGGTTCGTCGGTAACACCATCCCGACCGCGGTGTCACTTATACACACGCTCCAAGCCGTGCCGGCAGCTGCCGGCGCCGACTTCGTCACCCCACTCGCCGGTGGTGCGAGCATCGGGGAAGGTACCCTGGTCAACTCGGTCGGAGGCTTAGGCGGGGCAGCGACGGCGGGTATGGGCGAGGCGTCCGCCGTCGGCGGACTGTCCGTACCGGCCAGCTGGTCTTCGGCCGCCCCGGCGACGCTGGCTTCTTCTACGGCCCCGCTGGAAGGCTCGGGCTGGACCGCCGGTGTCGAGGAGGCCGGGAACGGCGGAATAATACCCGGCATGCCGGGAATGGCGGGGGCCGCGAAGGGCGCTGGTGCCTTCTCCGGTCCGCGGTACGGCTTCAAGCCGATCGTTATGCCCAAACAGGTCGTCGTCTGACGCGGGAAACAAGGGGCGACATGTCACGCATTTGAGAGCGACAATTAACCCGCTAGGCCGTAATCTATCCATTGTGCGGCTACCCGCCGCACCTATGGTGACTGCAAAGACTTCGACAGACTGAAGACTACGAAACAAGGAGACAGGAACATGGCAACACGTTTTATGACTGACCCGCACTCGATGCGGGCAATGGCAGGCCGGTTTGAGACACACGCTCAGACCGTTGAGGACGAGGCTCGCCGG
>Ga0209693_10000079_pt1 | contig 35933 bp, 23 predicted proteins | sample HubBroMetageWRM3_FD_188345 | JGI IMG/M metagenome (GOLD analysis project Ga0209693, IMG submission 188345) | Warmed soil microbial communities from the Hubbard Brook experimental Forest, New Hampshire - Hubbard Brook CCASE Soil Metagenome WRM 3... | ecosystem: Environmental > Terrestrial > Soil... | reverse complement strand
TTGTGCAGGTCCGCCCGGGCGGTGGGCGGAGCCAATTGAGAGCCGGCGGCGGTTGCCGCCATGGCGGCAATCGCGACCCACCGGCGCCTGGCAGAGCTCATAGCTGCTGAGATTACGCTCGGCCTGATCGTCGGGCCACGGAACTAAGCTTCGCGCCAGGTGAGCTCCATGCCCTTGCCGGCCAACCACCGCGCGAGGTCATAGCCGTTGCGGGCCAGGCCTTCGACGGCGTCCACTGCGCGCCGCAACGCTTGCTCGGCGACTTCGCGGCTCAGCAGGCCGGCGCGCACGGCCTCCAGCAGCTCGTCGACATCGACCAGGTCCGCCCCGGCGCCGGTGCGGACCTCGATGTCGAGGTAATGGTCTTCGGAACGCCAAACGTCCGGGCCTGACGTGTATTCGCCCACGTCGAGGTAGAAGTCGTGGTCGCGTTCATGGCCGGGGTTGAAGTGGAAGACCGTGGCGCGCAAGCCTGTCGACGGCAGCAGCCACGACTCGAGGTAATGGAATTGGGCCCGGCCGGGAGTGGGACGGGCGACATAAAGTCCCCACGGACGCACCACGTATTGGTCGACGATCCGCACGACGCCCTTCGGATCGGTGTTGGTGCGCGCGGTCAGGTCGAACGTCTCGTGCTTGGGAGGATGGATGGCGTGGCCTAACTATGAGTCCGTCGATCACCGGCGGAGCCGGAGCCTCCACCGCACAAAGCCCAGATAAAACAGCGACAACGCGGCCAGCATGCCCATGTCGAGCAGCCAGATCTTTGACGTGTGCTCCCAGAATCGGTCGTGGGGGAGCTCAGCGCCGGGCATCAGGGTCCGCAGGTCGACCGTCGACGCGGCCGCGGCGTAGCCCCAGCGCGCGGGCGTCACGAAAGAGAGCTGATCGAGACCGAGCCGGCCGGTGACCGGGACCATTCCGCCGCACAGCACCAACTGCGCCATGATCGACACCACGAACAGGGGCATGATCTGCTCACTGGATCGAACCAACGACGAGATGACAAGGCCGAGCACCGCGGAAGCCACGCAGGTCCCGGCCACGGCCACAAACAGCTCGGCTGTGGCCGCGACAGTGCCGTGGCCGAACACCGTGCCGCCACGGGTGGGCGCGCTCTTACCCACCACCACGATCGCCGTGATGATGGCGGACTGCACGACGGCGAACCCGCAATACACGGCGGTCTTGGCCAGCAGGTATGCCGAGGTCGACAATCCGACTGCTTGTTCTCGCTGGAAGATGGCACGTTCGCCGACCAGGTCGCGGATGGTCAGCGCGGTGCCCATGAAGGCCGCCGCCGGTAGCAGCAGGTTCAGTATCTGCACGGATTCGTCAGGAACACCCGAATGCGGGGCCGGAATGTGAAATCCGTTGGTGCCTGGAACTGTCAACGAGAGCACACCCAGGATGAACGGCAACAATGCCAGGAAGATGAAATAGGCACGGTCGGCGACCACCAGGCGGACCTGACGGCGGGCAACTGTCGAGATTTGGCGCCGCACACTGGTGTGGACGGGTTCGCCCAGGTCGCCCTTATAGTCGGCCTTGTCCGGTACAAGTCTCTGGGATCTTTTCTCGGCCTCGGCCTGGGCCAGAAACCGGCGGTTGGCTTCTTCGGGGTCGGCGCCCACCTTGGTGAAGATCTTGGCCCAGTTGGTCGTCCCCATTGCCTCACCGATCTGGTCCGGTGGGCCGTAGTAGGCCGTCTTGCCGCCCGGTGCCACCAGGAGCAGCTGATCGCACATGTCGAGGTAGGACAACATGTGCGTCACCACGATCACCACGCGCCCGGCGTCGGCCAGGTGGCGCAGCATCATCATCACTTGGTGGTCCAGCGCCGGGTCCAGGCCCGAAGTCGGCTCGTCGAGGATCAGCAATGACGGCCCGGTGAGCAGTTCGAGTGCCACCGAAGCGCGTTTGCGCTGTCCGCCGGACAGCTTGTCCACCCTGGTGTCGGCGTGCTTGGTCAGGTCGAGTTCCTCGAGTACCTGGGCGACGACCTTGGCGCGGTCGTATTTGCTGGTGTCGGGCGGCAGCCGTAGCTCGGCGGCGTAGCCCAGCGCCTGGTTCACCGTCAGCTGCCGGTGCACGACGTCGTCTTGCGGGACCATTCCGATCCTGCTGCGCAACGACGCGTATTCGGCGTGGATGTCGTGGCCCTCGAAGGTGGCCGAGCCGGAACTGGGGCGGGTGTAGCCGGCGATCAGCCTGGCAAGCGTGCTCTTCCCCGCGCCTGACCCGCCGATAACGGCGGTCAGCGAGCCGGGCCTGGCGATCAACGAGATGTCGTCCAGCAGCTGTTTGCCGTTGTCGACGACGTACTTGACTCCACGCACCTCCAGGCCGCCGGTGCGCGTCGCGGCCTCACTGCGGGGGAGCAGGGTGCTGTTGCTGAATACCAGGTCGACGTTGCCGATGGTGACCACGTCGCCGTCACTCAAGATCGCCGACCCGACCCGGGTGCCGTTGACGAACGTCCCGTTGACACTGCGGTCCCGGATCTCGGTGCCGAGCGGCGTCAAAGCCAGCGTCGCGTGCTCGCGGGAGGCCAACACGTCGGGGATGACGATGTCGTTCTCGGCAGCGCGGCCAATCGTGACGGTGCCGACCGTCCTGGGGAGCCCAGGACTTCTGGGTGAGCGCTGCGACAAGAACTTGACCATTCTGGTCGCGAGGTTCGACACGTCGCCCCCAGTGGGGTCGACGACGGTGAACTCCGCCGAATCCGCCGAATCCGGCCGGGCGGGTGAGCCGGTGTTGGTGTTGACCACGGTCAGCTCATCGGCCGGCGTCGCGCGCGGCGGCACCCACGGTGGTGGTGGCTGGGCCGGCGCGTTGCGTGGCGGCGAAACCGGATGCCGGGGCGGAACCGGGTTCGTCGGCAGCTGGCGTGGCGGCGGAGCGAGGCTGGGACCACTCCGAGCGGGGTTGCCGGTCTGGCGCGGTCCGTGCGGAGGCGGCGGCGCGGGCTCTGGATTCACCGACCAGGAGACGGTGGGCGGCCCGGAAACCTGCATGGACCTTGGCCGGGATGGCCGACTGGTCTGCCCGTGCTGTGGGCCGATCGCAAAGGTCAGCCGCGGTCCCCGGGGATTCCCGACGTTAATGCTCTGACCGTCGTGGATGTCGATGACTGGCATCCGGTAGCCGTTGAGGTAGGTCCCGTTCAACGAGCCGTTGTCGATCGCCAGCCAGCGGCCTTGATCGAAGCGCAGTATCAGGTGCGCGCGGGAGATCCGCGGGTCCATGATGCGCAGGTCGGCATCCTGGTCCCGTCCGATGACCACCTCTTGGCCTGCAGCGAAGGAACGTTGGGACCCGTCGTGCCGGATGGTCAGCAATGGCGGGGCGGGTCGACTCACTACTCAAGTATCGTTGCGCGGCGCGAGTGGTCTCCATGGGACTCGCCTGTGATTCGTTCTTTGTTTCGATTTGGCCACTCATAGCCGGTTCATAGCCTGCTGCGACCAATCGCCAACACGTATCCGGCATGATTCGAGCGTGTGGGTCCCAAGACTCCCACCCCGATGGAACCGCCCGGGGTATTCAGTTCCGCAGCAGATTGCGGCGGTGCCCGCAGGTAGTGCCGAGACACGAGGGGGCGATCAGTGATGGACGAGCGAAAGCGCACCACTCGGCGCCTCGACGGCCGTCGACAGCTGCTCAGCAACCCGCGCCGGGCCCTGCGCGCCGGCTTTCAATCTCTTCCTTCAGCAAGCGCGCAGCTGTTACGTCCGGTTCCACGCGTCAACTCGACTCCGGACGCGGGTTCCGCGGAGTCAGAGCAACTCAGTGCGGCCGGTGGGTCGCACCCTGCGATGGGCAGCGGCGCGAAATTCGCCGGGTACACCATCCTGCGGCCGCTGGGCGCCGGCGGGATGGCCGAGGTCTACCTGGCCCTGCACCCGAGGTTGCCGCGCCGGGATGTGATCAAAGTCCTCGCCGAGGCGATCACGAAGGACCGTGAGTTTCGCGAGAGGTTCAACCGGGAGGCCGATCTCGCCGCAACGCTCTGGCACCCGCACATCGTCGGCGTGCACGACCGCGGCGAATTCAACGGCCAGCTCTGGATCTCGATGGACTACGTCGAGGGCACCGACGCCTCCCGGCTGGTGAAAGAGCGCTACCAGGACGGCATGCCGATCAATGAGGTGTGTGCCATTCTCCAAGCTGTGGCGGGCGCGCTCGACTACGCCCACGATCGCGGCCTGCTACACCGGGACGTCAAACCGGCCAACATCCTGCTCACCCATCCCGAGGATGGGGAGCGTCGAATCCTGTTGGCGGACTTCGGTGTAGCTCGGCACCTCGGTGACATCAGCGGTATCACCGAGACCAACGTTGCTGTGGGAACAGTTGCCTACGCGGCGCCAGAACAGTTGACGGGTGCCAACATCGATGGACGGGCAGACCAATACGCCTTGGCCGCAACGGCATTTCATCTGCTCACCGGAGCGCCGCCGTTCCAGCACTCCAACCCGATCGCGGTCATCAGCCAGCACCTGCACGAAGATCCGCCCCGGCTCAGCGATTACCGTCCGGATCTGGAACACCTCGATGAGGTGTTCTTCAAAGCCCTCGCCAAAGATCCCGAGGACAGGTTCGCGCGGTGTCGCGCCTTTTCGGGCGCCGTCAGCGAAGAGTTGTGCGCCGCCGAGGCTGCCCATGGGGCGGCGTTCACGCCGGTCCGGCGACGCGGCGTCCGCGGCGTTATCGGGGCCATCTCCCACAAGTTTTCGTCACGGACTCGGTGGTCAGTCGCACTTGTCTGCGCGGTGCTGGTCGCCGTCGCGGCGACCTGGTCGACGCTGTACACCGTCCAGACGGACACTTCTCAGGACACTTCCCTCGCCTCGAAGCCCTCGGCCCCTGCCCCAGGCGCTGCGCCGACCAATAGGGGACCGGTGCTCAACGGCACCTACCAGCTGACTTATGACCGCAGCAAGAAGACCACCAATGGCGTCCCGATCCGTCACGACGGAGCCGCCAGCGACTGGTGGGCGTTCCGTTCGGTGTGCACCACCAACGGTTGCGCGGCCACCGGCACTCAGCTGGACGACGCAACCCACCAGGTGGCCAGCACAACCGATGGAGGCCAGACCGACACTCTGCGTTTCGTCGGTGGGTATTGGCAGGGTGCTCCCCAGCAGGAACGGGTGGGCTGCCGTCTGTCGAATGGACAAGTCAGCGCCACCCAGCAGGAGACGGCCGCGTGGTCTTTGGCGCCACAGGCCGACGGCACGCTGCGCGGCACGGAGACCGAGACCGTGCTCAGCAATGAGTGCGGCGCACAAGGAGCCGTGGTGCGGGTACCCGTGGTGGCCACCCGGACCGGCGACGTGCCTGCCGGTGTGAACTTGGCCGATCCCGCCCAGGTGATCAACACCTCGACCACAACGCCGCACCCGGCACCGCCGGTCCTCGGTGGGCTGTGCACCGACGTCGACAAGCTCGGCTACGACGCGACCAGCAACCAGCAGGTCGTCTGTGAGGGCAACAACTGGGACAAGGCCCCGATCACGACGGGAGTGCACGCCACCGGCAGCTCCTGCGGCCAAGCTGACGTCCCGGTGTTCGCCATGTCCACCTCAAGCGATGGGTACCTGCTCCAATGCGACCCGGTCACCCGGGTGTGGACCCGGCACTGACCGACGCGGTAGGCGCTCCAAACCTGAATGTCGGTGGGTGGTTCTACCCTGATGACATGGCTTTCGCCACCGAGCATCCGGTAGTCGCGCACTCGGAGTACCGCGCCGTTGAGGAGATCGTGCGCTCCGGCGTGCGCTTCGAGGTGGTCAGTCCGCATTCGCCGGCCGGTGACCAGCCTGCTGCCATCGACGAGCTGGAGCGGCGGATTCTGGCCGGGGAGCGCGACGTGGTGCTGCTCGGCGCCACCGGCACCGGCAAGTCGGCTAGCACCGCGTGGCTCATCGAGCGGTTGCAGCGGCCCACCCTGGTGATGGCGCCCAACAAGACGTTGGCCGCCCAGTTGGCCAACGAACTGCGAGAGATGTTGCCGCACAACGCAGTCGAGTACTTCGTTTCGTACTACGACTACTACCAGCCAGAGGCGTACATAACGCAGACCGATACCTACATCGAAAAAGACAGCTCCATCAACGACGACGTAGAGCGGTTGCGTCACTCGGCGACGTCGTCTCTGCTGTCGCGCCGCGACGTGGTGGTGGTGGCCTCGGTGTCGTGCATCTACGGCCTGGGCACACCGCAGTCGTACCTGGACCGTTCCGTCGAGCTGCAGGTCGGCACCGAGGTAGCCCGTGACGGCCTGCTGCGGCTGCTGGTCGACGTGCAGTACACCCGCAACGACCTGTCCTTCACCCGCGGCTCGTTCCGGGTGCGCGGCGACACGGTGGAGATCATCCCGTCCTACGAGGAGCTGGCGGTTCGGATCGAGTTCTTCGGCGACGAAGTCGAGGCGCTGTACTACCTGCACCCGCTGACCGGCGAGGTGGTCCGTCAGGTCGACTCACTGCGAATCTTCCCCGCCACCCACTATGTGGCCGGCCCGGAGCGGATGGCGCAGGCGATCTCCACCATCGAGGAGGAACTCGCCGAGCGGCTCGCCGAGTTCGAGGGGCAGGGCAAGCTGCTGGAGGCCCAGCGGCTGCGGATGCGGACCAACTACGACATCGAGATGATGCGGCAGGTCGGTTTTTGCTCGGGCATCGAGAATTACTCGCGGCACATCGACGGCAGGGGGCCGGGATCGCCGCCGGCGACCCTGCTCGACTATTTCCCCGAGGATTTCCTGCTGGTCATCGACGAGTCGCACGTCACCGTGCCCCAGATCGGCGGCATGTACGAGGGCGACATGTCGCGGAAGCGCAACCTCGTCGACTACGGATTCCGGTTGCCTTCAGCGGTCGACAACCGGCCGCTGACCTGGGAGGAGTTCGCCAACCGGATCGGGCAGACGGTTTACTTGTCGGCCACCCCGGGCCCCTATGAGCTCAGCCAGGCCGCCGGCGAGTTCGTCGAGCAGGTGATCCGGCCCACCGGGCTGGTGGACCCCAAAGTCGTGGTCAAGCCGACCAAGGGGCAGATCGACGACCTGATCGGGGAGATCCGCAAACGCGCCGACGCCGACCAGCGAGTGCTGGTCACGACGCTGACCAAGAAGATGGCCGAAGACCTCACCGACTATCTGCTGGAGATGGGTATCCGGGTGCGCTACCTGCACTCCGAGGTCGACACGTTGCGCCGGGTGGAACTCCTGCGCCAGCTGCGGCTGGGTGACTACGACGTGCTGGTCGGCATCAACCTGCTGCGGGAGGGCCTGGACCTGCCCGAGGTGTCGCTGGTCTCGATCCTGGACGCCGACAAGGAAGGCTTCCTACGGTCGTCGCGCAGCCTGATCCAGACCATCGGCCGCGCAGCCCGCAACGTCTCCGGCGAGGTCCACATGTACGCCGACAAGATGACCGACTCGATGAAAGAGGCCATCGACGAGACCGACCGGCGCCGGGCCAAGCAGGTCGCCTACAACGAGGCCAAGGGCATCGACCCGCAGCCACTGCGCAAGAAGATCGCCGACATCCTCGATCAGGTCTATCGCGAGGCCGACGACACCGAAGCCAGTCAAACCGTCGCGATCGGCGGGTCAGGGCGTAACTCGTCCCGCGGCCGGCGCGCTCAGGGCGAGCCCGGCCGCGCGGTCAGCGCCGGGGTATTCGAGGGGCGCGACACCGCCGGCATGCCGCGCGCCGAACTGGCCGACCTGATCAAGGACCTCACCGCGCAGATGGTGGCCGCTGCCCGTGACCTGCAGTTCGAGCTGGCCGCGAGGTTCCGCGACGAGATCGCCGACCTCAAGAAGGAACTTCGCGGGATGGACGCCGCCGGCCTGAAGTGAACTCATACGGTGGTGGAGTGACCGACGCGGCGAGCGACACCGGCACTTGGCGCGAGCTGCTGGGCAAGTACCTGGGGACGTCGGTGGTGCTGGCCGGCGGTGTGGCCCTCTACGCCACGAATGAGCTTCTGACGATCAGCCTTCTCCCGAGCACGGTCGCCGAAATCGGCGGCAGCCGGCTCTACGCATGGGTGACAACTCTGTACCTGGTCGGGGCGGTGGTCGCGGCGGCCATGGTCAACCCGATTCTGCTGCGCGCTGGAGCGCGCTCGTCGTACTTGATCGGACTGGCCGTGTTCGGCGTCGCAGGTCTGGTCTGCGCAATAGCCCCCAACATGCAGATTCTGATAGCCGGACGCGGCTTGCAAGGCGTGGCCGGCGGCCTGCTGGCGGGGCTGGGCTACACCCTCATCAACACTGCTCTGCCTCGCTCGCTGTGGACGCGGGGCACAGCGCTGGTGTCGGCGATGTGGGGTGTGGCAACGGTGGTCGGGCCCGCGACCGGCGGCCTTTTCGCGCAATTCGGGCTATGGCGGTGGGCGTTTGTCGCAATGGCGATTCTGACCGCTCTGATAGCCATGTTGGTGCCCGTGGCGCTGACGGCGGGCCGCATCGACCCGAGTGCCACGGCACCGGCGCTGAAGGTGCCGGTCTGGTCGCTAGTGCTCATGGGTGCGGCCGCATTGGCGGTCAGCGTCGCGCAGATCCCGCATCACATCATCGCGACCGCCGGGCTGCTCGCCGCCGGTGTGGTGCTGGTCGGATTGTTCGTGATTCTTGACTCGCGGATGCAGGCAACGGTTTTGCCGCCCAGCGTATTCGGCCCCGGACCCCTCAAGTGGATCTACCTGACCATGGCGGTGCTGATGGCCTCCGCCATGGTGGACACCTACGTGCCGCTGTTCGGCCAGCGATTGGCGCATCTGTCTCCGGTGGCGGCCGGGTTCCTGGGCGCGGCGCTGGCGGTCGGCTGGACGGTCAGCGAAATCGTCAGCGCATCCTTGGAGGGTCCGCGAGCGATCGGCCGGGTGATCGTGGCCGCTCCGATGGTGGTGGCGGCGGGTCTGGCCCTGGGTGCGCTCACCCAGCGCAATAACGCGTCGGTGGGGATTGTCGCGCTGTGGGTGGTGGCGTTGTTGGCCGTCGGGATCGGGATCGGGATGGCCTGGCCACATTTGTCGGTTCGCGCGATGGAGTGCGTCAACGACCCGGCTGAAGGCGCCGCCGCGGCCGCAGCGATCAACATCGTGCAGGTGATCGCCGGTGCGTTCGGGGCCGGTTTGGCCGGTGTCGTGGTCAACACTGCCGAGGGCGGCGACGTCACGGCGGCCGGCTGGTTGTTCACGGTCTTCACCGCGTTGAGCCTTGCCGGTGTAGCAGCGTCCTATGGCGCAGTCCGGGGTCCGCACCCGGCACCGCTGTGACTCGGCGCTAGCCAGCAGGCGGCGCCTCCGTGCGGCCCGTCAGCGCGTGGACTTGATGACCTGCGAGTAGTGGAATTGCCACCGCTCCACGATGTGGAACCCGAGGTAGGCAGGGAATCGATATGCCGGCGCGCGTCCGAATGCGGATCCCGGTGGCAACGATCGTCCGGCTTGATGATCGGGCAGCGAATTGTCGTGATCGGTGATGGTCCACACCGTGGTGCACTTGTTGATCTTGGCCGTCACCAGCCACACCGCGACGTGGCCATCCCACAGCCAGCCGACCTTGGGCCCGTAGGCGCCGCGCCCCACGTCGATCAACGGTCGGTAGGCCGCCGGGCGGGCGGCGAGCAGCGACCGGACCGGGCCGGGCTTCCAGGGCACGGTGTTGTCCACCATCACGCAGTCCCCAGCCGCGGCATGGGCGCTGATCACGTCGGCTACCTGGCTGTAATCCCAGCCCTCTTTGGCGTACGGCCAGCGTTGCATGAAGAGGTAATCCGGCAATGCGGCAACCGCGAACAGCAGCACGACACCGGCAATGTGCCACGGCTTCCTGGCGACGGTCACGATGCAGACCGCCAGCAGGACGGCCATCGCGGGCGTGGTGAGGATCAGGTAGCGCGGGTAGTAGATCGGTTCATTGATGGCCGAGTAGATGACGAGAAAGGCAGTGGGAATGACGATCCATATTGCGCAGATGATCACCAGGCTGTGCATCTCGCCGACCGGGGCTCGCATTCCGGCAAGGCGAGCCACGACCGCGGCGACGATGAGGACGGCCGAAAGAATAGCGAACGGAACGCTGTGGTCGAAATACTGCCGCAGGCTGATATCGAAGGCGTAATGCCAGCTGATGGGGTAGATCCAGTCGACCTGCCGTACCTGGCCGTGGGCGAGCAAGATGAACGGCGTCATGATCCCTACCGCGACGGCTGAGGTGACAACCCACCGAACGGCTGGAGATTTTCGTGATTTTTTAGGTGCAAGGAAAGCCAGCATCGCAGCATGAACCGGCACTAATAGCATCAGGTTCAGACTCAGCAGAATCGCCAGCATCAACGCCGGCGCGTAGCACAGCCACAGTCGCGGCCTATTGCGGCGGACGGCGACGACAAACAACACGGTCACCCAGACGGCCGCGGCAGCCGCGAAGGCATACGGGCGTGCTTCGATACCTGCCCAAGTGGTGCGCGGCAGAATGGCGAAGACGGCGCCCGCGCACACCGCGGTTGCACGCCCAGAAGCGAGCCCGGTGAACTGTCTGGCAAACACCGTGACGCCGGCGGCAGCGGCCCCGATCGCCAGACAGCTGGGAATTCGCGACCAGAATTCGGTCGGCGGAAATATCGCGAACCAGCCGTGCATCAGCAGGTAGAACAGCCCGTGCACCGCATCGACGTGGCCCAGCATCCGCCACAGCTCGGGTATCGTCCGGCTCGCTGAAGCCGAAATCGTCGCCGCCTCGTCGTACCACAGCGAAGGTTTACTGGCGCAGGCGCCGCTGATTACAGCAGTCAGCACGGCTATCGCCCAAGGGTCGAGCAGCCTGCCGCGCGGGCGTGCGGGCGCAGGTTCGGCAATGACTTCGGCCGGCAGTTGTTCAAGGGTCGACAAAGACATGGTGCTTGTCACTTTAAGGTGCAGCTGGCGAGCCTGCTCGCCGGCGGTCCAGCAGGCAGGCGCCAAGCGTGCCGGCGGCCGGCCCCGATGGTTCGTGCGCCGCGGCTATGCTGCACGGGAAATTGCTTCTCGCGCCACGCGGGCTGTGTCGCTAAGGTTTCCTCACGGCGCGCGGCAAGCGCGGTAATGTCTTCTGGCCGATCAACGTATTCTGGGAGGGTAAATTGAGCGCCTATCAGACGGTGGTGGTAGGGACCGACGGCTCGGCTTCGTCGATGCGTGCAGTGGACAGGGCAGCCCATATAGCCGGAGCCGACGCCAAGCTGATTGTCGCGTCGGCGTATTTACCCCAGCCTGAGGACACCCGGGCCGCCGACGCGCTGAGAGACGAAAGCTACAAAGTGTCGGGCACCGCCCCGATCTATGCGATTCTGCAAGACGCCAAGGAGCGCGCACGCGCTGCCGGTGCGACGAACGTCGAAGAGCGGCCGATCGTCGGCGCCCCGGTCGACGCGCTGGTCGACCTCGCCGAGGAAGTAAAGGCCGATCTCCTCGTTGTGGGCAATGTCGGTCTGAGCACCATCGCGGGCCGGTTGTTGGGCTCGGTGCCGGCCAACGTATCGCGGCGGGCCAAGGTCGACGTGCTGATCGTGCACACCACTTCTTAACCGTCTACCAACCGCGTTCGCGCCACTCCGCAAGGTGCGGGCGCTCGGTGCCTAACGCCGTGTCGTCCCCGTGGCCCGGGTATATGACGGTGGAGTCTGGGTACACGTCGAACACCCTGGTAGTGACGTCGTCGAGCAGCTGCGCGAAGTCGCCGGGCTGCCATGTCTTGCCAACGCCCCCGGGGAACAGACAGTCGCCGGTGAACAACTGCGTGACCTCGCCGGTCGCGGGCCCGCCAAGGGCAAGCGCGATCGATCCCGGCGTGTGCCCGCGCAAATGGATCACGTCGAACGTCAGCTCACCGATTTGCACGGTGTCGCCGTTGGCCAGCAAGCGGTCCGGCTTGACCGGCAGCGGTTCGGCGTCGATCTCATTTGCGGCGGTCGGAGCGCCGGTGGCTTCGGCCACCGCCTCCAGTGCTTGCCAGTGATCGAAGTGCTGATGGCTGGTCACGATCAGCGACACCTTCGGTGCGTACCGTTGGATCAGGTCGATGAGGACCTCGGCGTCGTTGGCGGCGTCGATCAACAGTGTTTCTCCGGTCGTGGAACATGTCACCAGGTAGGCGTTGTTGTCCATGGGGCCTACCGACGCCTTCAGGATGGTGACACCGGGCAGGGTGCGAAGGGCGGCCGTCCCAGGGTCGACGTGTCCGGTGTAGTTGTCCTCCACGACAGTCATAGCGGTTACGTTACTGGTCCCCGGTCGCTTGTCGGTATGGGCACATAGCATGGAACCCGCCGTGCGTGATAGCTCGTTTCGGGACCGCACTAGGCAGAAGAGTTTCAGTTGAGAGGGGCAGCGTGGCTGACCGCCTGATCGTCAAGGGGGCCCGTGAGCACAACCTGCGCGGCGTCGACCTCGACCTGCCGCGCGATGCCCTGATCGTCTTCACCGGGCTATCCGGATCGGGCAAGTCGTCGCTGGCTTTCGACACGATCTTCGCGGAGGGCCAGCGGCGCTACGTGGAGTCGTTGTCGGCGTACGCCCGCCAGTTCCTGGGGCAGATGGACAAGCCCGACGTCGACTTCATCGAGGGTCTTTCCCCGGCGGTGTCCATTGACCAGAAGTCGACCAACCGCAACCCGCGATCGACGGTCGGAACGATCACCGAGGTGTACGACTACCTCCGGCTGCTCTACGCCCGCGCGGGCACGCCGCACTGCCCGATCTGTGGTGAGCGGATCGCACGCCAAACGCCCCAGCAAATCGTCGATCAGGTGCTGGCGATGCCGGAGGGCACCCGGTTTCTGGTGCTGGCTCCCGTGGTACGCACCCGCAAGGGTGAGTTCGCCGACCTGTTCGAGAAGCTCAACGCGCAGGGCTACAGCCGGGTGCGGGTGGACGGCGTGGTGCATCAGCTGGCCGATCCGCCGAAGCTGAAGAAACAGGAAAAGCACGACATCGAGGTGGTGGTGGATCGTCTCACCGTCAAGGTCGCCGCCAAGCAGCGGCTCACCGACTCGGTGGAAACCGCGCTGAACCTGGCTGACGGCATCGTGGTGCTGGAGTTTCCCGACGACAAAGAGCACGACCGGCCCGGCCATCCCTGCGAACAGCGGTTCTCCGAGAAGCTGGCCTGCCCCAACGGGCATGCTTTGGCCGTCGACGACCTGGAACCGCGGTCGTTCTCGTTCAACTCGCCGTACGGCGCCTGCCCCGAGTGCACCGGCCTGGGCATCCGCAAGGAGGTCGACCCCGACCTGGTGGTGCCAGACCCGGAACGCACGCTGGCCGAGGGCGCGGTGGCGCCGTGGTCCAACGGCCACACCGCGGAGTACTTCACCCGGATGATGGCCGGGCTAGGCGACGCACTGGGATTCGACGTCGACACGCCGTGGCGCAAGCTGCCGGCCAAGGCCCGCAAGGCGATTCTCGAGGGCTCCGAGCACCAGGTGCATGTGCGCTACCGCAACCGGTACGGCCGCACCCGCTCGTACTACGCCGATTTCGAAGGCGTGCTGGCGTTCCTGGAGCGCAAGATGGCCCAGACCGAGTCCGAGCAGATGAAGGAACGCTACGAAGGCTTCATGCGTGACGTGCCCTGCCCGGTGTGTGAGGGCACTCGGCTCAAGCCGGAGATTCTGGCGGTGACGCTGGCTGGGGAGTCTGGGGGGGAGCCGGCCTCGAAGTCCATCGCCGAGGTCTGCGAGCTATCGATCTCGGACTGCTCAGACTTTCTGAACGCGCTGACCCTTGGTTCGCGTGAACAGGCGATCGCCGGGCAGGTGCTCAAGGAAATCCAGTCGCGGCTGGGCTTTTTGCTCGATGTCGGGCTCGAGTATTTATCGCTGTCCCGCGCCGCGGCCACGCTGTCCGGTGGTGAGGCCCAACGCATCCGGCTGGCGACCCAGATCGGGTCCGGTCTGGTGGGCGTGCTGTACGTACTCGACGAGCCATCCATCGGGCTGCACCAGCGTGATAACCGTCGCCTCATTGAAACCCTCACCCGCTTGAGGGATTTGGGTAACACGCTGATCGTCGTCGAACATGATCAGGACACCATCGCGCACGCCGACTGGGTGGTCGACATCGGCCCGCGGGCCGGCGAGCACGGTGGCTGCATCGTGCACAGCGGAACCTACAGCGAGCTACTGCAGAACAAGGACTCGATCACGGGTGCCTACCTGTCGGGCAAGGAAAGCATCGAGATGCCCGCGATCCGGCGTCCCGTTGACCGGAAGCGTCAGCTCACTGTCGTCGGCGCCCGCGAGCACAACCTGCGCGGGATCGACGTGTCGTTTCCGCTCGGTGTGCTGACCGCGGTGACCGGTGTGTCCGGCTCTGGCAAGTCGACCCTGGTCAACGACATCCTGGCGGCGGTGCTGGCCAACAGGCTCAACGGCGCTCGGCAAGTTCCGGGCCGGCATACCCGGGTCACCGGGCTGGACCACTTGGACAAGCTGGTGCGGGTGGACCAGTCGCCGATCGGCCGCACACCGCGATCCAACCCGGCCACCTACACCGGGGTCTTCGACAAGATCCGCACGCTGTTCGCCGCCACCACCGAGGCCAAAGTACGCGGTTATCAACCCGGTCGGTTCTCGTTCAACGTCAAGGGCGGGCGCTGCGAGGCATGCACCGGTGACGGCACCATCAAGATCGAGATGAACTTCCTGCCCGACGTGTATGTGCCGTGTGAGGTGTGCCATGGGGCCCGCTACAACAGGGAAACCCTTGAGGTGCACTACAAAGGCAAGACCATCTCAGAAGTGCTGGACATGTCGATTGAGGAAGCGGCGGAATTTTTCGAGCCAATCAGCGGCATTCACCGCTATCTGCGCACCCTGGTCGACGTCGGCCTGGGCTATGTGCGGCTGGGTCAGCCCGCACCGACGCTGTCCGGTGGCGAGGCGCAACGGGTCAAGCTGGCCGCGGAATTGCAGAAGCGCTCGACCGGGCGCACCATCTACATCCTCGACGAGCCCACTACCGGTTTGCATTTCGACGACATCCGCAAGCTGCTGACCGTCATCAACGGCCTCGTCGACAAAGGCAATACGGTGATCGTCATCGAGCACAACCTGGACGTGATCAAGACGTCGGACTGGGTCGTCGACATGGGTCCCGAGGGCGGTGCCGAAGGTGGAACCGTTGTCGCCGAGGGCACCCCGGAGGATATCGCCGCGGTGCCGGAAAGCTACACCGGGAAGTTTCTCGCCGAGGTCGTCGGCGGTGCCGCGTCGGCTGGCACGCCGCGGCGGTCGAACCGGCGTGGCAAAGTGAGCGCGTAAGTCTCGGCGGTCGCGGCGTTGAGTCCGCGCTCTGGGTATGGGGCGAATTTCCCCGCCCTGGCCGCAGAATCCATCACCACCCGTCAACTCTCATCGGAGCGCATTGACTCGCGGATCTGCGCCAGGCGCTCGGCGGCGGCGCGCTGACGCTCTTCGTATTGCTCCTCGACCCCGCGGCCTTCTGGGGTTTCCGTCGCAAGTTCTTCGGCGCCCAGTGAGGTGCTGTAGCGGGTTTCAATCTTCTCGCGGACGGATTCGAAGGTCGGCACACCCGCGCTGTCGTACCCGGGATCGGATGGGGTGGTGTCGGGAGTTCCTGGTTCGTCGGGCATGCCGCCACGCTACTGCGGCTGGGTGTTTCCCGGCTGGGTCTCGCGCTCGAAATATCGCACCATCTGCTCCCAATACACCAGTGTGAGCGACATCTGCGCCGCGGTCGCGATCGCCGCCGGCAGCAATCGATGACGGCGGGCGGCGATGACAGCGCCCAGCGCGACCGCCGAAGTCAGTGCCTCGCAAATATCGCGCGCCGGACCCGCGCGACGCCGAACACGAGTTATCGGGTAGCGGTGTTGGAATGCTCAGTCTGGACCTGCGGGCCGGCGGGCACGGCGGGAGGGGACGTGCCAGGCAACGGAATCCGCGGAACCCCTGATGTGCTGAGTTGACCGGCCAGCCAGGGCAGTGCGGCCGCAAACGCATGGTCCGCAAACAGCCAGTCATGCTTGCCCGGCTGGGGGACTATCGCGCAGTCGATGCCGTTGGCACGGCCAAGTGCGCACAGCGAATACGCGGCCGCGGACTGGTTGCCCGGGTTGGCGGCAGCGTCGTTACCGGCCAAACGCATCAAGCCGTTGTCGGCCATCGCGATGTCACGGCCTGCTGTCGGGGGGCCGTTCCCCGAAATTGCGAACCAACCGGCCACCCCGGTGTAGGGGCCGTGCCGGTTGATTACCGTGGTCGGGTCGAAGGCGTCCCACGCGTCGGCGTTTCCGCCGAACAGCCTGGCGATGGTCTGCGCCTTGTTCCCCGCGTTGGGGAAAAGGTCGCCGGCGGCGTCGACGAACGCGCTGAACATCTCTGGGTGCGTGACGGTCAGATCGACCGCGCAGGTGCCGCCCGTTGACCAGCCCGCGACGCCCCAGTTGGACCGAGCAGGGCTGACGCCGAACTTCGAAATCATGTAGGGAACGACGTCTTTGGTCAGATGGTCGGCCGCGTTGCCGCGGGTGCCGTTGACGCATTCGGTGTCGTTGTTGAAAGCTCCGTCGGAGTCGACGAACACCAACACCGGAGCGTTGCCGTGATGCGTGGCGGCGAACCCGTCGATCGTCGTGACCGCGTTGCCCGCGCGCGTCCAGTCCGCGGGTGTGTTGAACTGCGCACCGATCATCATCACGGTCGGCAGCGGCGGCGGTGAACTACTGGCAAACCATTCAGGCGGCAGGTACACGAGTTCCTCGCGATGGTTGAAATGTGATGCGCCCGAAGGGATCGTCACCGGTACCAGCACGCCGTGCCGTGGTCGGGTTCCTTTGGCGGCCATCGCGGTGACGGTGGCTTGGCTGGTCTGGTCCGGCATGGGACGGGAGTTGAGTTGGTTCCACGCGGTTTGCACTGTAGGGAAGTAGCCGACCCACAGGTTGAGTACCAGCGCGGCGCTGAGCAGGCACAATGGCACGGCCAGCAGCATCGCGCCGCGCCGCCGGTTGGACGCGCCTCGCCAGCCCAGGATCAGCACCGCTGCGGACATGCCCGTCAACGCGATCCAGAGCCACAGCGTGGACGGCGCGGGTTCCTCGGACAGGCCGCGGTCCACGATGTACCAGTGCGTCCCGTAGGCCACCGTTCCGCCGACCAGTGCGGCTACTGGCACGTACACCAGCCGACAGCGCCGCGATCGCCGGCCGAGGGCCACTGAAGTCATCGCCAGCAGGATGGCGGAAACGACCTGGACCGTCAGGGGCACCCAGCCGTGCATCAGGGAAAGGTTGCTGCTGGCCAGAAACTGAATCGAGCGAGCAGGCGTCGGCACTGTCACGTAATCCATTTTGATTGACTGCAAACGATTTTCGACCATACACGCCGAAGGTTTGCTGTGGACTGGCTGGGACTCGACAGAACTCGCTCAGGGCTCGTTCAGGTCGGCTAGTGGGGTTTGGCCAGTGGGAATGGCAGGGTCTCGCGGATACTGCGGCCCGTGATCAGCATGACGAGGCGGTCGACGCCCATCCCGAGCCCGCCGGTAGGCGGCATCGCGTATTCCATGGCTTGGAGGAAGTCTTCGTCGAGTTCCATCGCTTCAGGGTCACCGCCGGCTGCCAATAGCGACTGCTCCTGCAGACGGCGCCGCTGCTCCACCGGGTCGGTGAGTTCGCTGTAGGCGGTGCCCAGCTCGACGCCCCACGCCACCAAGTCCCACCGCTCGGCGACGCCAGGCTTACTCCGGTGCGGTCGGGTCAACGGCGACACCGATGTCGGAAAGTCGATGTAGAACGTCGGTTGCTCGGTCCGTTCCTCAACCAGCTGCTCATAGAGTTCCAGCACCACCGCGCCGGCATCCCAATGTGCCCGATACGGAATGTGAACGGCGTCGGACAGCTTGCGAAGAACGGCCAGGGAAGTGTCGGGATTGATGTGTTCTCCGAGCGCCTCGGATACCGCGTCGTACACCGTCTTCACCGGCCAGGTGCCGGAGATGTCCACCGGTACGAGACCGCGGTCGGCCCCCGCAATATTGCCGTCGCTACGGGGCCGCAGCACGTGCTGCTCACCGTTCGCGGCTTCGGCGGCATTCTGAATGAGCTCCCGGCAGCCGTCGATCCACATCCGGTAGTCGGCGTGCGCTTGGTAGGCCTCCAGCAACGTGAACTCCGGATTGTGGCTGAAGTCCACGCCCTCGTTGCGGAAGGCCCGGCCCAGTTCGAACACCCGCTCCACGCCGCCGACGCACAATCGCTTCAGGTAAAGCTCCGGCGCAATGCGCAAGAACAGGTTCATGTCGTAGGTATTGATGTGGGTGACGAACGGCCGGGCGGTGGCTCCGCCGTGGACCTGTTGCAGGATCGGGGTTTCGACTTCGATGAATCCCTTGGCGAACAACGTCTCCCGGATGGAGCGCAATACGCTGCTGCGCGCCGTGAGCAGACCACGCGACTCAGCGTTGACCGCCAGGTCGACATAGCGAGTCCGCACCCGTGCCTCCGGGTCGGTCAACCCGTTCCACTTGTTCGGCAACGGCCGCAGGCACTTACCGATCATCCGCCAGTCGCGCACGATCAACGAGCGGGTTCCGTTCTTGCTGAAGCCCATCTGCCCGGTCATCTCGACCAGGTCACCGAGGTCGATGGCCGCGGTGAAATCCGCTGTGCAGCCGTGCTTCACGCATGAATTGTCAAGCAGCACTTGCATTTCGCCGGACCAGTCACGCAAGTGGGCAAACAGCACGCCGCCGTAGTCGCGTATTCGCAGTATGCGTCCGGAGACCGAGACGGTGTCCTGGTCGTCTGCGTCCAGCGCCTGCGCGATGGTGTGAGTGGGCGGGGATCCCACGGGATAGGCGTCAATGCCGCTGCGCTGCAGCGTCTTCAGCTTGGTCAGGCGCACCCGTACTTGTTCGGGCAGACGGGACCTCGCTTCGTCTTCACTGGCAGCGCCGCCCTGTCTCAGCCCGCTTACGTCGGGCGCCGACCCGTCGGGATGCAGCAGCCCGGATTCCGCCAAGCGCTCTGGCACAGCCGGGTGATGACCGGTGTGCACCTTGTCGCGCCGGCTGAACGGCAACACGAGGAAGCCCTCGGCCATGGCCGAGGCGACCCCCACCCGGGGAATCAATCGGGCGTCCTCGTAGCAGGCGTACCGCGGTAACCACTCGGGTTGGTATTTCATGTTCGAGCGGTACAACGTCTCCAACTGCCACCACCGCGAGAAGAACAGCAGCAGACCTCGCCACAACCGTGCCACCGGGCCGGCACCGAGTTGGGCGCCCTGCTCGAATGCGGACCGGAACATCGCAAAGTTCAGTGAAATACGTGTGATACCAAGGGTTTCAGCGGTCAGGGCGAGGTCACTGACCATGAGTTCGATGGTGCCGTTGGGAGACTGCGGAGAACGACGCATCAAGTCCAGGGAGACGCCGGTGGTTCCCCAGGGGACCAACGACAGCATCGCAACGACGTGGTCGTCGCGGTCGACCGCTTCGACCAGCAGACAGTCGCCGTCAGCCGGATCGCCGAGGCGGCCCAGCGCCATCGAAAAGCCACGCTCGGAGTCGGTGTCGCGCCAGGCGTCGGCGCGTGCGATGGTATCCGCCATGTCGTCGGCGGAGATGTCGCGGTGCCGGTGGATGCGCACCGTCAGCCCTGCTCTGCGCGCCCGCGTCACCGCCTGGCGTACCCCGCGCATGTCCGGGCCGGACAGCTTGAAATCGGCGGTGCGCAGGATTGCCTCATCACCGAGCTCCAGCGCGTTGAGGCCGGCCTCGCGATACGCCTGGGCCCCTTGCGAGCTGGCGCCCATGACACCGGGCGCCCAGCCGTAGGTCTGGCACATGCCCAGCCAGGCGTCGATGGCCTGGGGCCATGCCCTCGGCTCGCCTACCGGGTCACCGCTGGCCAGACAGACGCCGACCTCTACCCGATAGGTGACGGCGGCGCGGCCACTGTGCGCGAATACCACCGACTTGTCGCGACGAGTGGCAAAGTAGGCCAGCGAGTCGTTCATGCCGTACAGCTCGACCAGCCCGCGGATGGCGGACTCATCCTCGCCGGTCAGCGCGTTGTCGGCGCGCTGGGACTGGAACAGCACGATCGTCGCGGCAATCAAGGCGAGCGCGCCGAATAAGCCGAAAATTGCGTTGAGTAAAACTTGCGGTCTGCCGGTAAACAGGTCAGGGTCCGCCAGGGCGAATCCAATCACCCGGTTGGCCACGTACGGTAAGCGGTCCTGCCGCGCAAGCGACCCAGGGAACAGTTCGACCAGACCCCAGGAGATCAGGATTCCGACCACGCCCCCGGCAACCAGCACCCCGGCGGCTTTTAACAGCGCGCCCCGGCGGACCTTGGCCCAGAACTCCCGATAGCTCAAAACCAGAAGAACGATCGCCACGATGTGCACGGCGAACCCGAGGTTCTCGCCGAAGTTCTCGGCCGGGGTGTTGCCGCCTGCAGCGATGTCGGCGGCATTCAACACCGCGGCCAGGATCATGTTGCCGAGCAACAGCAGCCAGGCAATACGCTTTCGGGCAGTCAGGGCCGCGGCGAGCAATGCCAGCACAAACGACCACGCGATGCTGGTGTCAGGGAAGTTGAACAGATAGACGTTGATGAATTCCCGGGGCACCTTGATAAGCCACCGGATCAGCGGCGATACGCTGGCCAACAGGGACAATGTGGCGATGACGCCGACGATCCAGCCGGCCGTCGCCGGTACCCAGCGATACCGGGAGTTCGGCCGGCTCCCCGAACGAGGCAATGCGACTATCACAGACCGCGAGGATATTCCCTCAACCCGTGAAATGCCTGGCGAAGCGCCAAGAGTCGCCAAGACTAGTTAGCGATGTCGCCAGACCTGTCATCCATGTCAGGCGAAGCGTGGCTGCCGACAATGCCGAATTTAGGTTCATGGCTGCTAAACTAACTTTTGCGACCATCCCGGCGAACGCTAGGGACAGTTAAGTGGAGTCCCACTCCCACCGCTGGCCACGGATTATTTCAAGGCTCAGCGGTCCGGTCACAGGCATTCATGTAATGCCTGTTCAGCGCGTTGCGCGGGCGGCTTATGCCGCGATCGGTCGGCATTGGGCCCTGCTTTTGCAGGGCTTTTTTGCTGATGGTGTGGTGTTTCCATTTGCTGACTCCGGACAGGCCCGGGCGCTGGCCGTCGACTGGGCTGGACAGAAACCCAGATGACCCAGACGGACCCACAAGCCCAACAATGGAGGCCCCATCAGCACTGAGACCCGCGTCAACGAGCGCATCCGCGTACCTGAAGTCCGATTGATCGGCCCGGGGGGGGAGCAGGTAGGCATTGTGCGCATCGAAGATGCACTTCGCGTCGCCGCGGACGCCGATCTCGACCTTGTCGAAGTTGCCCCGAACGCCAGACCGCCGGTCTGCAAAATCATGGACTACGGCAAGTACAAATACGAGGCGGCACAGAAGGCGCGCGAATCTCGCCGGAACCAACAGCAGACCGTCGTCAAAGAGCAAAAGCTGCGACCCAAGATCGACGATCACGATTACGAGACCAAGAAGGGCCACGTGGTCCGCTTCCTGGAGGCGGGATCGAAGGTAAAGGTCACCATCATGTTCCGCGGACGTGAGCAGTCGCGGCCCGAGCTGGGTTATCGATTGCTGCAGCGGCTGGGCGCGGACGTCGCCGACTACGGCTTCGTCGAAACATCCGCCAAGCAGGACGGACGCAACATGACGATGGTGCTGGCACCGCATCGCGGCGCGAAGACTCGCGCCAGGGCGCAGCATCCGGAAGACCCGAGGGCCGAGTCGGCACCAGAGGCCGATGCAGCCGACGACACCAGCCCTTCGCCCAACTGACCTATCAGCGAGAACCTGAGAACCCTAGAACTGAGGAAACATGCCCAAGGCCAAGACCCATAGTGGGGCGTCGAAGCGGTTCCGGCGTACCGGTACCGGGAAGATCGTCCGCCAGAAAGTTAATCGCCGGCATCTTCTCGAGCACAAAGCGAGCAAACGCACCCGGCGGCTGGATGGCCGCACGACCGTTTCAGCCAATGACACCAAACGTGTCAATACGTTGCTGAACGGCTGAACGGCGCGCCGGACGACCCATATACAACGAGCCGGCCCCCGGCCGTCTGACCTTTTACGTCTGAACGAGAGTAGGAACATCCATGGCACGCGTAAAGCGGGCAGTCAACGCCCACAAGAAGCGGCGCAGCATCCTCAAGGCCTCGAAAGGCTATCGCGGCCAGCGCTCCCGGCTCTACCGCAAAGCCAAAGAGCAGCAGCTGCATTCACTGGGCTATGCCTACCGTGACCGCCGTGCGCGTAAGGGCGAGTTCCGCAAACTGTGGATCTCGCGGATAAACGCGGCGGCGCGCGCCAATGACATCACCTACAACCGGCTGATCCAGGGCCTGAAGGCTGCCGGCGTCGAGGTGGACCGCAAGAACCTCGCCGATATCGCGATCAGCGATCCCGCGGCGTTCACCGCGCTCGTTGACGTCGCCCGGGCGGCGCTGCCCGAGGATGTCAACGCACCCTCGGGAGAGGCTGCCTAGCCCGGGTTCTCGATGCTCACCGAACGCTCGGCCAGGGTGGCCGCTGCGGTCAAATTGCATCGTCACGTCTCCCGTCGGCGCGCGGGACGCTTCCTCGCCGAAGGCCCCAACCTCGTCGCGGCCGCGTCGGCGCGCGGGCTGGTCCGGGAGGTCTTTGTCACCGAACTAGCGGCGCAGCGGCACGCCTCGTTGCTGGCGTCTTCAGTCGCGGGGCACGACTTTCCGGTCCACCTGGTGAGCGAGCGTGCCGCAAAAGCACTCTCCGACACGGTTACTCCGGCGGGGCTGGTGGCGGTGTGCGATATTCCCGCAACGCGGTTAGAGGATGTGCTGGCCGGCTCGCCTCGGCTGATTGCGGTCGCCGTCGAGATCAGCGAGCCGGGCAATGCAGGCACGATAATCCGAATCGCCGACGCCATGGGCGCCACGGCCGTGATCCTCGCCGGGCACAGCGTCGACCCCTACAACGGCAAATGTTTGCGCGCTTCGGCCGGCAGCATCTTCTCGATTCCGGTCATGAGTGCGCCCGACGTGCACGCCGGCCTCACCGGGTTGCGCGGCGCCGGGCTGCAGGTGCTGGCCAGCACGGTCGACGGCGAGAAGGCACTGGACGAGGCCGAGCAGCTGCTCGGCAAGCCGACGGCCTGGCTGTTCGGGCCCGAATCACACGGTCTGTCAGCCGAGATCGCCGGCCAGGCAGATCACCGGGTGCGCATTCCGATGTCCGGCGGCGCGGAGAGCCTGAACGTGGCCGCCGCCGCGGCGATCTGTCTATATCTGAGCGCCCGGGCGCTGGGCTGATGTATCGGCCGAGGCTTTATCGAGCGGTTATCCCGATGTGAACTTGTTCCTGTTCAGGCGGGGTGCCGGTGCGCCGGTGCGGCTCGGCGCCGACTCGTTCCGAGGTGCGCTGGCCAGGTTAGAAGCCGGTTAACAATCGCCGGCGAAGCGCCAAACAGGTTTCGGTAGCGCTGATGTTGGTCACCAGGTAAATGTCGTTGCGGGTTGCCGACTTGGCTCTGGGGGGAGACCTATGTCGTTTGTCAGCGTGGTGCCGGATGCAGTTTCGCAGGCGGCCAGTACCTTAGCGGGTATCGGCTCAGAGCTGAGGGCGGCCACCACGGCGACAGCTGCCCCCACGACTGGCATCGTGGCCGCGGCGCAGGATGAGGTGTCGATCGCGGTCGCGGAGCTGTTCGGCGACTTCGGCCAGGAATTCCAGACTCTCAGCGCCCAGGCGCAGGCGTTTCATCACCAATTCGTAGGCGCGTTGACCGCCGGCATGGATCAGTATTTGAGTGCCGAGGCTGCCAACGCCCAGGGGACTTTGCAGAATGCGGTGAATGCACCCGCCGAGGCGTTGCTGGGTCATCCGTTGATCGGGACCGGAACCACCGCGGCATCCGCACTCCCTACGGCCAGCTCCGCGGCCATCAGTCCGATCGATCCAGATCTCAGCTTTCCGGCTTTCTATTACCCGACTCCCTTCGGTCCGATATCGCTGACGGTCAACGGAACCGAATTTCTGGGAGTGGCCGACGTCACTTCTGGGTCGCTTTCGGTGCCGAGGCCCTTAGCACTCGCGCTAGCCGCCGTGGGTCCGGTGGCCAACGTGCAAAGCGCGCTCGCAAACGGCGGTACAGCGTTTACTAACGCGGTGCAGACCGGTAACCCGGTGGCGGCGGCCCAGGCTCTCGTTGAAACTCCCGGCAATGCCGTGAGCGGCTTCTTCTTTGGCCAACAAACCGTAACGGAGTCCTCGCCGGTGCCTTCGGGCACGGGATACGCGTCGGCCGACTTGACCATTCCCGTTGACGGGCTGCTGAGTCCTGTTCAGCCCGCCACGCTGACGCTGCACTCCACCAACGGGGCCGTAACTTCATTTCCACTGAGTGGCACCCAGTTCGGTGGCCTTCTCCCGGCCATCGGGAGTGTCATCTCCGGCTTGCAGTCCGGCCTGTAGTCGCGCTGCACACGCCCTTCTGGAACTGAATCTTCACAATCTTCACTGCGCCTAGTGATCAGGGCGTTTGTTGCGAGTTGCGACACATTCGCGACGATCCTGATTGCCCGCGTCGGCGAAAACCACCTACCCTCGGCCACGTGGATGCCGTGCCCCCCAACCCGGACCCAGGCCTGGAAAGCAACGGGGAAACGGTGACAACAGCGGCGCCCCAGGCTCCGCAAGGGCGTTCTCCGGGATCGGTGCAAAACGCCGCAGATTGGTTGCGCGGCACTAATCACCGGCCCGGGGTGGTGGCGTTTGTCCGCCGGGCGCGTCGGCTGTTGCCCGGCGATCCCGAATTCGGCGATCCGCTCTCCACCGCGGGTGAGGGGGGTCCGCGTGCGGCGGCGCGTGCCGCCGACCGGTTGCTCGGCGATCGCGACGCGGCGTCGCGAGAGGTCAGTCTCGGGGTGCTGCAGGTGTGGCAGGCGTTGACCGAGGCGGTATCCCGACGGCCGGCAAATCTCGAGGTGACGCTGGTATTCACCGACCTGGTTGGCTTCTCGGCGTGGTCGTTGCAGGCAGGAGACGATGCGACTCTCACGCTGTTGCGACGGGTGGCGCGGGCCGTCGAGCCGCCGCTGCTGGATGCCGGAGGGCACATCGTCAAACGCATGGGCGACGGGATCATGGCGGTGTTCCGCGATCCGACGGTCGCGTTACGCGCCGTATTGACTGCCAAAGACGCGATGAAATCGCTCGAGGTCGCCGGCTATACACCGAGAATGCGGGTCGGGATCCACACCGGGCGGCCGCAGCGGTTGGCCGCAGACTGGCTCGGCGTCGACGTCAACATCGCCGCCCGCGTTATGGAACGTGCCACAAAAGGTGGCGTCATGGTTTCTGGCCCCACCCTGGACCTGATCCCGCAAAGCGAACTGGACGCGCTGGGCGTCACCGCCAAGCGTGCGCGTAGACCCGTGTTTGCTAGCAAACTCACCGGCATCCCCCCGGACCTGGCGATATATCGTGTGAAGACTCTTAGGGAGTTAACAGCCTCCGATGACATGGCCGAAACAAATTAGCAGTCATAATGGATTTAATGAACGGGGGCATCTTTTCCCGGCTGGCCCGGGTCCAATTCACCGTAGGTTACGTGGCGGTTCTGCTTGGAGTCAGCTGCGCCATCCTGCTGCTTGGCCCGCAAACGCGTGACTTAGTGATTCAGGACGCCAGCACCAACCTGCACAACCTTGCTCACGGGCACGTAGGAACCCTGTTGGACAGCGCGGTGGTCGTCGATGCTGGCCCGTTGTACTTCTGGTTACCCTTCTTGACGTGTCTGCTGGTACTCGCGGAGCTGCAATTGCACACGGTCCGGCTGATCGTGGCGTTTCTAGTCGGCCATATCGGCGCGACGCTGGTGGTGGCCGCAGCTCTTGCCGTAGCGGTCGAGATCGGCTGGCTGCCGATATCGGTTGCTCGGGCCAATGACGTAGGGATGAGCTACGGCGCCCTCGCGGTGCTCGGAGCGCTGACGGCGACGCTTCCCCGGCGCTGGCGGACGGCTTGGGTCGGCTGGTGGATAGCGGCCGGCATTACCGCGGCGATCATGGGTGGCGATTTCACCGATGTGGGGCACACCGTCGCGGTGATTTTGGGCGTGCTGGTGTCCGCTCGGTTTACCCGGCGGGTCCACTGGACACCGTTGCGCCTTTTCATGCTGCTGAATTCGACTGGCTTCGGTTTCCTGCTGCTGGCTCACCACTGGTGGGCAATGGCTGCGACGCTGGCGTTTGGTCTGCTGGGTGCGTTTGCGGCCCACCAAATCACCCAGTTCAGCTCGGAGCGCAGGTCACCTCTGCCTTCGCCGTTGGAGGATGAAGACACCTTGACCGGTCCACAGCCGGTCATGACCGGCTAAGCGCCCGTCAGCCGCGCCGCCGCGCGAGCAGAAGTGCGCGGCTGATCACTTATGATCGGCACTTGCGTCACGCCGGTGGCGCCGGACGAATCCAGCCAGCCCGAACAGCCTCGTCAGCAAGGAGAGTGTCGCCGCGTGGGCGATCAACCCGTCGACCTGTCGCCGCAAGCATTGGTTAAGGCGGTCAGCGCCGCCCGGCAGGCCATCGCACTGGCGGACGATCTCGACGCGCTGGCTCGCATCAAGACCGAGCACCTCGGTGACCGCTCGGCGCTGGCGCTGGCGCGACAAGCGCTGGGCGGCGTGCCCAAGGAGGAGCGTGCCGACGCCGGCAAGCGTGTCAACGCCGCACGCAGTGAGGCCCAACGCAGTTACGACGAACGGCTGGCGACGCTGCGTGCCGAGCGCGACGTGGCCGTGCTGGTCGCCGAAGGCATCGATGTCACCTTGCCGTCGACTCGACAGCCGATCGGCGCCCGGCACCCGATCACGATACTGGCCGAGCACGTTGCCGATACCTTCATCGCGATGGGGTGGGAATTGGCCGAGGGACCGGAGGTCGAAACTGAGCAGTTCAACTTCGATGCCCTCAACTTCGGGCCCGACCATCCCGCGCGCAGCGAACAGGACACCTTCTATATCGCGCCAGAGGATTCCCGGCAGCTGCTGCGCACCCATACCTCACCGGTGCAGGTACGGACACTGCTAGAGCGCGAGCTGCCGGTCTACATCATCTCGATAGGCCGCACATTCCGCACCGACGAACTCGATGCCACCCACACGCCCGTCTTCCACCAGGTCGAGGGCTTGGCCGTGGATCACGGTCTGTCGATGGCGCATCTGCGAGGAACGCTGGATGCATTCGCGCGCGCCGAGTTCGGTCCTTCCGCGCGCACCCGGATCCGGCCGCACTTCTTCCCGTTCACCGAACCGTCCGCCGAGGTCGATGTATGGTTCGCCAACAAGAAGGGCGGCGCCGACTGGGTAGAGTGGGGCGGCTGCGGAATGGTGCATCCAAACGTGTTGCGGGCAGCTGGAATTGACCCCGACATCTACTCTGGCTTCGCATTCGGGATGGGCCTGGAACGTACCCTGCAGTTCCGCAACGGCATTCCCGACATGCGCGACATGGTCGAAGGGGACGTCCGATTCTCGTTGCCGTTCGGGGTGGGTGCCTGATGCGCCTTCCCTACAGCTGGCTGCGCGAGGTCGTTACGGCCGGCGCCGCGGGCTGGGATGTCGCCGCAGGCGAACTCGAGCAGACGCTGGTGCGCATTGGACACGAGGTCGAGGAGGTCCGCGCCCTCGGCCCGGTCGACGGCCCGCTGACCGTCGGGCGGGTGACCGGAATCGAGGAGCTCGCCGGATTCAAGAAGCCGATCCGGGCCTGCCTGGTTGACGTCGGCCCCAACATTGAAGGGCAGCAGCGCGAGATCGTCTGTGGAGCAACCAACTTCGTGGAAGGCGATCTCGTTGTAGCGGCCCTGCCCGGGACTACGCTGCCCGGCGGGTTTGCTATCACGGCCCGCAAGACCTACGGGCGAAACTCCGACGGAATGATCTGCTCGGCGGCCGAACTCGGTTTGGGCGCCGACCATTCCGGCATCCTGGTGCTGCCGCCCGGCACCGCCGAACCGGGGGCCGACGGCGCCGGGGTGCTCGGATTAGACGACGTGGTCTTCGATTTGGCCATCACCCCCGACCGTGGTTATTGCATGTCGGTGCGCGGCTTGGCCCGTGAGATCGCGTGCGCCTACGACCTGGACTTCGTCGACCCGGCGGATGTGAAGCCGTTGCCGGTCGAAGGGGAGGCTTGGCCGCTGACGGTGCAGGCCGAAACGGGCGTTCGCCGGTTCGCGCTGCGCCCGGTCACCGGGATTGATCCCGCTGCGGTGTCGCCGTGGTGGTTGCAGCGCCGGCTGCTGCTCTCCGGAATCCGCGCGACCTGCCCGGCGGTGGATGTGACCAACTACGTGATGCTGGAACTGGGCCATCCCATGCACGCCCACGACCGCAGTCGCATCACCGGCGGTTTCGGTGTGCGGTTCGCCCGGCGTGGCGAGACCGTCGTCACCCTCGATGATGTTGAGCGCAAACTTGATCCGGCCGATGTTCTCATCGTCGATGAGGTGGCGACCGCGGCGATCGGCGGTGTGATGGGTGCGGCAAGCACCGAGGTGCGGGCCGATTCGACCGACGTGCTGCTGGAGGCCGCGGTGTGGGACCCGGCCGGAGTGTCGCGCACCCAGCGGCGGCTGCATCTGCCCAGCGAGGCCGCCCGTCGTTATGAGCGTGCGGTAGACCCGGCTATTTCGGTGGCCGCGTTGGACCGGTGTGCCGCGCTGCTCGCCGAGATCGCCGGGGGAGTGGTCTGCGATACCTTGACCGATTGGCGAGGTAACCCACCGCGTGTTGATTGGTCACTGCCGCCGATCCGGATCGCCGCCGACCTACCCGACCGCTTCGCCGGGGTGGCGTATGCCCATGGCACGACCGCCCGGCGGCTGGCCCAAATCGGCGCTGCGGTGGCCCAAGACGGTGACGCGTTGACTGTGACCCCGCCGAGTTGGCGACCCGATCTCCTGCAGCCTGCTGACCTTGTCGAGGAGGTGCTGCGGCTGGAGGGGCTGGAGGTCATCCCGTCGGTGCTGCCGTCGGCACCCGCGGGCCGGGGACTGACCGCGGTGCAGAAGCGTCGCCGTGGGATCGGCAAGGCGCTGGCGCAGTCCGGCTATGTCGAGATCCTGCCGACACCGTTTCTGCCCGCGGGTGTGTTCGACGTCTGGGGACTGCCGGCCGATGACCCGCGACGCGCGACGACGGATGTGCTCAACCCACTAGAGGCGGATCGTCCGCGGCTGGCCACCACGCTGCTGCCTGGTTTACTGGAAGCCTTGGGACGCAACGTATCCCGAGGTCTCGTTGATACCGCGCTGTTTGCCATCGCGCAGGTGGTCCAGCCGACCGAGCACACTCGCGGCATCGGGCTCATCCCTGTCGACCGCCGGCCCACCGATGCCGAGATCGCCATGCTGGACGCGTCGTTGCCCGGGCAACCGCAGCACGTCGCTGCGGTGTTGACCGGGCTGCGTGAACCGCGAGGTCCCTGGGGGCCCGGCCGCCGCGTCGAAGCCACCGACGCGTTCGAGGCGGTGCGGATCATCGCGCGCGCCAGCGGAGTTGAGGTGATTATGCGGGCGGCCCAATACCTGCCGTGGCATCCGGGTCGGTGCGCTGAGGTGCTCGTCGGGGAAACGTCCGTCGGTCACGCCGGTCAACTGCATCCTGCCGTCATCGAGCGCTCTGGCCTGCCGAAAGGCACCTGCGCGATCGAGCTGAACCTCGAAGCGATTCCCATCGTCGAGGTATTGCCGGCGCCCAGGGTGTCGCCGTTCCCGGCCGTGTTCCAGGACGTCAGCCTGGTGGTGTCTTCCCAGGTACCCGCCCAGGCAGTAGCCGATGCCGTTCGCGAGGGGGCCGGCGAACTACTCGAGGACATTCAGTTGTTCGACGTCTTCACCGGCCCGCAGATCGGCGAGGATCGCAAGTCGCTGACTTTCGCGCTGCGGTTCCGGGCGCCGGATCGCACGCTGACTGAAGCCGACGCCAGTGCGGCTCGCGACGCGGCGGTGCGGCGTGCCGCGGCGGCGGTCGGTGCGGTATTACGCGCCTAGAACCGCGCCCGGGCGAAGGCGGTCGGCGCGGTTCGGCCAGGCGGCCCTGTGCGGCTCATGATGTGACCGTCTGTCAGGGGGCCGGCTAGCAACCCTGCTTTCAACGACACGTCGATTTGCACTGCACCCCAAAACTGGATGAATCCGCAACGTTTGCTGTGAAAACGCTGGCTTTCCTCTAAGCACGACGTTGCAGCTAATACTCTCGTTTTGGGTTAACGGCAGGTAACCGGCCGTGAAGATGAGTCGGGGGGCTCTCATGCGAGGTCTCAGTAGGCTCATGCCGACTTGGGTGACCATCGGTCACCATCCGAGTGAGCCGAGGAGAGACAAAGATGTCATTCATGATTGCGACGCCGGATCTGGTGCAGGGTGCGGCCCAGGATTTGGCGGGTATTCGTTCGTCGCTGGCCGAGGCCACTGCGACCGCCGCGGGCCCCACCACGGGAGTAGCGGCTGCGGCTCAGGACGAGGTATCGGTGGCGATGGCTTCGTTGTTCGGCGGCGTCGGCCAGGAATTTCAGGCTCTCAGTGCTCAGGCGCAGGCGTTTCATGCGGAGTTCGTCAACCTGATGAACGCCGGCGCGCAAGCCTACGTCGCCGCTGAGGGGGCCGCCGGGCAGACTCTGATGAGTGGGGCGGCGGCGCCGGCCCAGGTGCTACTCGGTGGGAGCGTCATAGGCGGTGGTCAGGTCCTCGGCAACATCGGCCAGAGCCTCGGTGGCGTCGTTGCGGGTGGCCAGACGGCGGTTGGGCAGATCGCCGGCCAGGTCGGTCAGAGCTTGAACGGCGCCCTGATGGGGACCATGACCGGTGCACCCGCTGCACCCACGGTGGCCCAGGGCATAGGCAGCTTCTGGACCGCCGCCGCCGCCCCGTATCAGCAGCTCATGATCAACACCAACAACAACCTGGCGGCCATCAACCAGACGTTCATGGCCAACCCGTTCCCGTTCGCGAATCGGGTCATCATCAATCAGCAGGATTTCGCGGAGATTTTCGGCAGTGGTGTCGTCACTGACCTGCAAGGCTTCCCTGGCAACGTGGCGGCGAACATTCAACTCGCCATCCAGGGCGCGTCGACGTTTAACCCGGGGGCTTTGGCGGCGGCGTTCGTCAACGGCCAGATCGGCACCGCCCAGACGGTCATCGCGTCGCTGCAGAACACGTCGAACGCCATGGTGACCGGGGTGCCGGCCTTCCAGGCGGGCCTACAGACGGCCTTCCAGGACCTGTTGGTGGGCAACAACGTCGCCGCATACAGCGCCCTTCAACAGGGTATGCAAAGTCTCTTCCTCCCCGGCTTCGAACCCGTAGCGTTCACTATGGACCAGATGGCGTTGGTTCCCGTCATTCCGATGGGGCTGCTGGGAGCCCTGACACCGATCATCGCCCTCCCCGGACAGATGGCGCAGAGCTTCACCAACCTGTTGCCGCCCGGCTCGATCCTGGCGCAGATGTCTCAGAACGCCACCAACACGATCAGTGCGCTCACGAACCTCAACACCACGATTAACCCGGCTGTCACGGGCACGGGAAGCCTGTTAAGCCTCGATTTCCTGATACCAGCTGTCAACTTCGGGCCGGGCTTGCAGCTCACTTTCGACGCGATCGGCGCGCCGGGCCTCGCACTGAGCGGGCTGAATTCCAGCGCGGTGTCGTTCATGACCGCAGTGCAAGCCGGAAACCCGTCTGCGGCTGCCCTCGCACTCCTCGACGCCCCGGCCAACATGACGAACGGCTTCCTCAACGGCTCAACGCTGATAACCCTGCCGCCGCTGCACGCAACCATATCTGCCGTATCTATAGACCTCCCGGTTGTTGGCGAGCTCAACCTGGTACAAGTACCCGCCACGACAACGACCGAAATCCCCATCGGCGGGCTCCTCACTCCACTGAGTCTTCCCACACTCAACACAACTCTGACGCCCCTGGGGATCCCTCTCATCGCTATTAACGGCGTGCAGGTCCAAGGCTCCACGATGACCGGTGGCCTCATTCCCGGCCTGCAGAGCATCGCGTCTCAGCTAGCGACCGACATCACGCCACCCATGTAGTCGTCGGGGGTCAGGACGTCGGGTTTCGCCGGCGTCCTGACCCCCTAACCGTCTTGCCCAACCCGGGTTGTCCAGACGCCTGTCAGCTCGACATGTCTGCTTGGGTCGGGTTAACGCGACGAAAACTCTGAATTTGCTGCGCGCGAGATAACGTCCTATTAAACTCATGTTGGTTTGGTGATCATCGGATGATCATCGGGGTGACCATCGGGTGACCATCGCAATGAGTCGATGGGAGATGGACATGTCGTTTGTGACTGCGGCGCCGGACCTGGTAGAGGCGGCGGCCCAAGATTTGGCAGGTATTCGTTCGTCGCTGATGGAAGCCTCTGCATCCGTTGCGGTTCCCACTACCGGGGTGGTGCCTGCGGCCGCGGACGAGGTATCGGCCGGGGTCGCGGCGTTGTTCGGCAACTTCGGTAAGGAATTTCAAGCCGTCAGCGCCCAGGCGCAGGCGTTTCATGCGGAGTTCGTCAACGCGATGAACGCGGGCGCGGCCGCATACGCCGGCGCCGAGGCCGCCGCCGGGCAGACTCTGATGAGCGCGGTGGCGGCGCCCGCCCAGGCACTACTCGGTGGCGGCGCCGCCCTGACGACGGGGCAAGCAACACCCGCGCTAATCCAGGGCATTGAAAGTTTCGGGGCCACTGTCGCCGCACCGTATCAAGCGCTCGTCATCAACACGAACAACAACCTGGCAGCCATCAACCAGACGTTCATGGCTAACCCGTTCCCGTTCCTGAACCAGGTGGCCAGCAACCAGATCGGTTTCGCGCAGACGTTCGGCGCGGGGTTGGCAACTTCCCTGCAGGGCTTCCCGGCGAACGTGCCGGCGAACATCCAACTTGCCATCCAGGGAGCGTCGACCTTTAACCCGGCGGCTTTGGCGCAGCAATTCATCACCAACCAGCAGGGTTACGCCTTCACGATCGGGTCGTCACTGCAGCTCGCGGGCCAGGACTTTGTTGCCGGGGTGCAGACCTTGCCGGCGGGCTTCCAGGCGGCCTTCCAAGCCCTCTTGGCGGGCGACAACATCGGCGCATACAGCGCCATTGATCAGGCCCTGACAAATGCCTTCCTCCCGGGTTTTAATGTCATCGAGGAGCCGTCGGGGTTGTTGAGTATCGTGCCGATAGGTCCGTTGGGAGACCTGGCACCGATCTTGGCCATTCCTGGGCAGATGGCGCAGAACTTCACCAACTTGCTGCCCCCGGGCTCTATCCCTGCACAGATGGCGCAGAATGCGACCAATCTGGTCAATGCGTTCACAAACTTTGGGACGACGCTTGATCTCTTTGTTACGGGCGATCTCAACTTTGGATTGCCTTTGCAGTTCATTTTTGACGGGATCGGTGGGCCGGCGAACGCACTGAGCGCGCTCAATTCCAGCGCGGTGGCGTTTACCGGCGCGGTGCAAGCCGGAAACGCGTCGGCGGCCGCTGCTGCACTCCTCGATATGCCAGCCGGCGTCACGAACGGCTTCCTCAATGGCTCAACACTGATAAACTTGCCCCCGGCTAGTTTGGCTGCTTTGCTGCCGGGGATTTTTTCAACGGTCCAAATCCCCTTAGGCGGGATTCTCACTCCGCTCAGTATCCCCCCGGGCTTTATTTTTAGTCCAGACGATCCAGGGGTGATAGTTCCGATCATGTTTGGGCCCGGTAGTACCGAGATTGGTGGCCTAATTCCCGGCCTACTGAGCTTCGGGCCTGAGCTGGCACAGGCAATCGGCGGACCCGCACCCGCGGCTGCTGCTGCAGCAGCGGCAGCACCCGCGCTGGCCCAGGGCATTCAAAGCTTCGGTGCCGCCGTCGCCGCCCCGTATCAAGCGCTCGTCGCCAATACGGTCACCAACCTGCAAGCCATCGGAAGTACCATCTCTGCAAATCCGGCGCCTTTCCTGAATCAGTTGGCCGCCAACCAGATCGGTTACGCGCAGACGTTCGGTGCGGGGCTGGCAACTTCCCTGCAGGGCTTCCCGGCGAACGTGCCGGCGAACATCCAACTTGCCATCCAGGGTGCGTCGACCTTTAACCCGGCGGCTTTGGCGCAGCAGTTCATCGCCGGCCAGATCGGCGCCGCCCAGACGATCTCCACGTCGCTGCAGAATGCTGGCCAGACTTTGATGACTGGAGCGCCGGCCTTCCAGGCGGGTGTCCAGGCGGCCTTCCAGGACCTATTCGCGGGCAACCCGATCGGCGCATACTCCCAGATTCAACAGGCCCTGCAAAATTACTTGCTCCCGGGCTTTAATGTCGCTGAGAATGGGATCGTTTTTACGATCACGCCGGCGGGCTTTTTGTCAGACCTGGCACCCATCCTCGCCCTCCCTGGACCGATGGCGCAGAGCTTCACCAACCTGCTGCCCCCCGGTTCCATCCTTGAACAGATGGCGCAGAACACGACCAATGTGGTCAATGCGCTCACGGACTTCAACACAGTGTTTACTCTTGGATCCACTCTCACCTTTGGGTTGCCAGTGCAGCTCATCTTTGACGCGCTAGGTGGGCCGGGCAACGCACTGAGCGCGCTCAATTCCACCGGAGTGGCGTTTGCCGGCGCGATGCAAGCCGGAAACGCGTCGGCGGCCGCCGCCGCAATTCTCGACGCTCCAGCCAACATGGCGAACGGCTTCCTCAACGGCCAATCGCTGATAACCCTGCCGTCGGCTGAGGCATTAGGTCTCCAGACAACGGTCTCAGTCCCCCTTGGCGGAATTCTTACTCCTCTCAGTCTTCCTGAACTTGATATAGAAATATTGGGGATGCAGAACCTTCCACCAGGCACCAGCCTGATTGGCGGTCTCATTCCCGGCCTACTGAGTGCTGACTCCCAGCTGGCACAGGCGATCACACCCACCACGTAGTAGTTGCGGCGCCCGGGCAGCGGCCGCTGAGTCGAAGCCATCGACGCGTTCCGGTTCCGGGCGCCGGACCGTACGCGACCGAGCATGACGCCAGTGCGGCTCGCGATTCGGCGGTGCGTCACGCCGCCGAGGCGGTCGGCGTTGTATTGCGCGCCTAGAACCGCGCGCAGCCAAGGCCGCCCGGTCCGGTACGGCCGGAACCTCGGCGGCGCGGTTGCCGCTCGCGAGGTGACCGTCGGTCAGACCCTCGGGCATACCACCCCTGTTCGAACCACGCGCCGAGTTGCACTGCGCCCAAAGCCAGTTGAATCCATAAGGAAATGCTGTGAAAACGCGGGTTGTTTTTTTAGCCCGCTATTGCAGCTGGTTAGAGTCACTCTGTCTTGGTTACCGATAAGTAAGGTAACCAGCCGGCAAAAAGAGTCGAGGGGCCCTCACGCACGTGTGCGAGATCTTATTTGGCTCATGCCGAATTGAGTGACCACTGGTCACCACTGAGTATGCCGAGGAGAGTGGGATATGTCGTTTATGATCGCGGCGCCGGAACTGGTGCAGGGTGCGGCCCAGGATTTGGCGGGTATTGGCTCGTCGCTGGCTGATGTCACTGCGAGCGTGGCGGGCCCCACGACTGGGGTAGCGGCTGCGGCTCAGGACGAGGTATCGGTTGCGATCGCTTCGCTGTTCGGCAATTTCGGTGAGCAGTTTCAGGCTCTGAGCGCGCAAGCGCAGGCGTTTCATGCGCAGTTCGTCAGCGCGATGAACGGGAGCGCGGCCGCATACATCAGCACCGAAGCCGCCAACGCCGGGGAGAGTCTGCTGGGCTCCGCGGTGACTGCGCCTGCCCAGGCGGTGGCTCAGGCCCTTGGGGCGCCCGGGCTGA